>VOFD01001242.1_pt1 | contig 39564 bp, 38 predicted proteins | sample 5384101 | NCBI WGS metagenome assembly VOFD01 (sample SAMN12384723, study PRJNA508395) | human gut metagenome | isolation source: healthy gut C | host: Homo sapiens
ACCGATGCATACTGAAACTCCGCATACAGTTGTGGTTTGATGTAGAAAAGAGGATCCCAATACAACCGTGCGCGATAAACTTAGTGTAAATACATGGGTTGTGGTTTGATGTAGAAAAAGGATGCAATACAACTCTGAAGCCTGAGCGAACCGTTATTGGTTTGATGTGAAAGAGGATGCAATGTTGCTATAAATTATATTTCAAACTGCAATCTGTTGTGGTTTGTATTTCAAAGAATACTTTTCGTTAAAGGTTGAATGTACAGGCCATTACAAGACAAATACATGTTGCGAAATAGTTCGACTCAGACAAATAAGATTATATGTCTTAAAAACCGGCGGTTGTCAGCATTAAGCCCAACTCCTTGGTGTTGCAGTTCGGTCAAAACAAATAACTGCGGAAATAATCGAAAGAAACAAAGCGGCCGCTGGATTATTCGGTGGACGACAGGTCATGCGGGGCCGGCGGTCGGGCCGGCGAACCAAATCGTCTTTCGGAAGGGGAGATACCGGAGTCGGTTTCTTCGGTGTCTCTGTCTGCCGCCGTACCGTTTGTTGTGGGAACATGGAAACGTCCGTTCGGCGGGGTATCTGTTTTCACAGATTGGGGTGTTGCCCGCGCTTTTGCGGGAAGTAGCGAGGTACCTGGGGAGAGGCTGTGTCTAGACTGTGTGTCGAAACGGATGACTTTGAAGACCGGAGTCGGATGAAACGCTTCGGCGGGCAGGTGGCAATCGGTTTGTCCGATGGCAATGTGCAAGGTGTTTCGGGAGGGTGTCGGCGTTTTCGCATCCGGATACCCGGCTGCTTCCGCGGCAAGAGAAACCGGCGGATATCGTACCTGAGGAAATGGCGGTCATTTCGTTCGGCAGCCAGGCTCCATGCGCGCCGTCCAGGTGTCGTCCGATTTCCGACGGAGACAGGGAGACCGGCTGTCCGATGGACGTTGTGCGTGTGGCGGGGGCGATAATATCGAAGGGCCTGCTGCAAGCAGCCCTTCGATATGTCGTGCGGCAGTGCCGGTTATGGCTATTCCAATATTGTCATCGGGTGTTCGCTGCCGCCTTTGGAGAGGATGTTCTCGCGGAACGAGCCGGCGACGTCGCGGTTGAAGATGCCCTGCTCCTCGAAGAGGGAGAAGGCGTCGGCTTCGAGTACCTCGGCCCATTTGTAGCCATAGTAGCCTGCCGCATAACCGCCGCCGAAGATGTGGGAGAAGGCAGGCGACATGGCCGTACCGCTGATGTAGGGCGTTATCTGGGCCGGTGCGGTGGCCGTGCGTTCGAACTCCTCCACACTGACCGTGACGGGCTCTGTAACGGTGTGCCATGCCATGTCGTTCATGGCGAAGCCGAGCTGCCGCACGTTGGCGTATGCGGCCAGGTAGTTTTTGGAGGCTACTATCTTGTCGATGAGTTCCTGCGGCATCTTTTCACCGCTTTTGTAGTGCACGGCGAACAGGTCGAGGAACTCCTTCTCAGTAGCCCAGTTCTCCATGATCTGCGACGGCAGCTCGACGAAGTCCTGGTACACGGACGTCCCCGTGAGGATGCGTATTTTCCTTCCGCGAAGAGGCCGTGGAGACAGTGGCCGAATTCGTGTAGGAAAGTTTCGAACTCGTCGAAGGTCAGCAGCGACGGTGTCGAGGAGGTGGGTTTGGTGAAGTTGCCGCAGAGCGTCACAATCGGGCGTACTTCGGTTCCGTCGGCTTCGGTGTACATCGGCCGGTAGTTGGTCATCCATGCGCCGCCGCGCTTGGTGGCACGCGGGAAGAAGTCCATGTAGATGATGCCCGTAAAGCTTCCGTCGGCCTCGTGTACTTCGTAAGCCACCACATCGGGGTGATAGACGGGAATCTCCTTGTTGGGGACGAAGGTGATGCCGTAGAGTTTCTCGGCGAGGGAGAAGATGCCCTGTTTCACGCTTTCGAGTTCGAGGTAGGGTTTTATCTCCTCGTTGCTGACGGCATAGCGGTCGTTCTTGTACTTCTCGCTGACGTAGATCCAGTCCCACGGCATGAGTTCGAATCCGGCCCCGTAAAGGCCGCTTGCGACGGCATAGCGCTGGAGTTCGGCAACCTCTTCGAGCGCCCGTCCCTTCGTGGCGGTCAGCAGTTCGTCGATGAAGGCATCCACCGTCGCCTCGTTGCCGGCCATCTTCTCTTCCAGCACGTAGGCGGCGTAGTTCGGATAGCCGAAGAGTCCGGCCAGTTCGAGGCGCAGTTCGGCGATGCGTTTGGCAATGTCGCGGTTGTCATTTTCGCCGATGCCGCGGGTGTTGTACGCTCTCCAGAGCTTCTCCTTCAGTTCCCGGTCGCTGGAGTAGGTCATGAAGGGACCGTAGCTCGCCATCTGCAGCGTTACGGTCCATCCCTCCTCGCCGCGTGCGGCCGCTTCGTCGGCCATGCTTTCCCGGACGAAATCGGGCAGTTCGGCTACTTTGGCGGAGTCTGCTGCCGGGATGTTGAGCGTAAAGGCGTTGGTAGCAGCCAGTACGTTCTGTTCGAATTTCAGTGACAGGGTCGCGAGCTCGTTCGTAATGGCGCGGTAGCGTTCCTTGCCTGCTTCATCGAGTCCCGCTCCGCCGCGGACGAAACTTTTGTAGGTTCTGTCGAGCAGCATGGAGTCCTGGATGTCGAGCCCGTAGTCGGCCCGGTTGTCGTACACGGTCTTCACTCGCTGGAAGATGACCGGGTCGAGATAGATGTCGTTGGAGTACTCCACCAGGCCTTGGGTTGCAGCCGTTCGGCTATCGCATCCATTTCATCGGAAGTTTCGGCGCTCTGGAGGGCGAAAAAGATGGTGGCGACGGAGTTGAGACGGTTTCCGCTGCGCTCCAGTGCGACGATGGTGTTGTCGAACGTGGGAGGTTCGGGATTTCGGGCTATCGCCTCGATGTCGGCCCGTGCTTCGGCCAGGGCTACGTCGAAGGCGGGTTCGTAATGTTCCGTTTTGATTTTGTCGAATTGCGGTGCGCCGTAGGGCGTTGCCGGCGTCGTCAGGAGCGGGTTCTCTTCCGAGGAGCCGCCCTGCTGACATGCTGTCGCAGCCAATGTCATGATGGTGAGTGGGATGATGATTGTTTTTTCATTGGTATTGTTGAATGGTTTCTTTCGTGTCCGGGCGGACTCCCTTCCTCGGGGGGCGGGAGCACGTGTATGCGTTCGGTCTGCCTTTCCTATTCGCCCCAGTCGATGTTGTCGAGATAGGAGCTGTGCTTGTCGTATTTGAGGTCCTGCAGGGCGGCGGCCTTCACGCTGATGTTGAACTGCCGCTTTTACGTGCCCCGGTCGGTACCCACGAAAAACTCATCTGCCAGCAGTGCAGGTCGCGCGTGAGGGTGAAGACGCCGGTGGTCAGCTTGCCTGTTTCGAAGTCGAAGCCTCCCGTGAGCGTAATGCCCCATTTGGGCGTCAGGTTCACGCTTCCGCTGTAACTCAAGGTCTGTACGATGTTCTTCCGGGCGAGCTGGTTGGAGTAGCTGATGCTGTAATTGAACGTCAGGTTCCACGGGATGGAGAAGTCGTAGTAGGTGGCGCTCATCATCTGCCGCCTCAGCAGCGGGTCTATCGGGTTGTCCGGGTCGAAGTAGAAGGGGTTGAGCAGGTCGGCCTGCGTATTGATGCTGTTGTTGATGGCCGGCTGGCCCGTCTGGTTGGACTGGCCGGAATTGAACGTGTAGCCTATCGAGGTGGAGGCGTTCGTGATGCGCCCGAGGCCCTTGCCGTTGGCTATCATGAGTTTGTTGATTCGGGTGAGCTGTCCGTTCGCACCGATGCCGATATCGTACGGGTCGAGTGTGGCCGAGATGTTGATACCGAAGTTCTTGAGGCCCGGAATGGTCATGCGCAGACTGAGCGGGATGGTGGAGAGCTTCATGGAGTCGGCCAGAAAGTTGTAGGAGCCGCTGAAGGAGAAGTTGTCGATAATCTTCACCTTCTTCATGCCGGAGGTATCCCGCTTGCTCGCCACCTTGGCTTCGAGCGTCTGGGCGACGCTGAAGGTGAGGGAGGCGGCATGGCTGCTGCGGCTCGGCACGCTGTAGGCGTTGCCCGAATAGGGGAGTAGTAGTCTATCTTGCCGTCTTCGGAGGTCTGGTAGGGTTCCCAATAACCGTATGTGGGAGAGCCGAAATTCGGTGTATAACGGAAGCCTATCGTCGGCGTTATCGTGTGACGGAGCATCTTCAGCGGGAACTTCTCGTACCGCGTGAAATCGTAGGTCCCGTACACCTTGGTGTTGGCCGACACGTTGAAGTTGTAGTCATTCAGATGGTGGAATCCGTAGGTCGTGTCCCTGCGCAGGTGATTTTCCGCGTCGGGGTCGTAGGCTTGGGTCACCTCTCTGAAGAGCCATACGGCATTGTAGTTGAAGCTCGGCGATACGTTGATGTAGTTGAACAGGTTGAACGACGTCGATACGGGAATCTTGTGCTGGATGCCGTTCACCATCTTGTCGAAGATGTCGGGCGAAAGCAGTTCGTCCTCTTTCGCCTTGACCGAGTTGGTGAGGCTACCGGTATAGGAGACCGAAATCTTCTCGTACCACCGTTGTTTGCCTACGGCATTTTTTCGCCGGAAGGGAAAGACCTTCGACATGTTGAACGTAGCGCTCGGCAGGGTGAGCCTGTATGGTGGAGTCGCGGGGAGTTTACCGAGGCGCGCATACTGATTTGCAGGGAGAAGGGGGTACCCGCCCAGCCTCTTGCCGTAGGAGATGGACGATTCGGTGGTGGTGCTGACGTAGTCGTTCAGCGATGTGGAGGCGTACTGCCGGAAGCCGCTGGTGGCGAAGTTCACCGAGGCGGAAAAGGTCGAGCCGGGATTGAACTTGGGGTCCTGCTGGTGGGTCCACTGCAACTGGAAACTCGGCGAGTTCACGTAGTTGGCATCGCCCGGTTCGCCGATGACGGTCTTGGCGTAACGGCCGGATATCCGGCCGCTGTATTTGTATCGCTGTACGTATCGGCTCTCGGCGGAGAGCTCCCACGAACCGTAAGTGTAGATGCTGCCCAGCAGCGTCAGGTCCATGTGTTCACTCGCTGCCCAATAGTAACCGCCGTCGCGCAGGAAGAATCCGCGGGTGGTCTCCTCGCCGTAGCTCGGGATGATGATACCGGAACTGCGCCCCTGCGTGAGGGGAAAAAGCCTTCGGGAACGGCAATGGGCAGCGGTACGTCCTCCATGACGAGGTAGGCCGGACCGATGATGACTTTCTTCTGCGGGATGACCTTCGCCTTGGTGAGACCGAGGTAGAAGTGCGGATGGTCGGTCTGGTCGCAGGTCGTATATTTGCCGGAGCTGATGTTGATGGAGTTGTCCGGCATCTTCTTCACGTCGTCGCCCAGCAGAAAGCCTTCGCCCTCCTGCGTTGCCACGCCCTTGATTTTCGCCTTGCCCGATTTGAAGTTGTAGAGGATGGTGTCCATCGTAAACGTGGAGCCACCCTCCACGAATACGGGCCGTGTCCTGTTGCCGAGGGTGTCGCTGACGCCGGTGGCATACATCTGTTTGGTATCCAGTTCTACGCGCATGAAATCGGCCTGCATGTTCATGTTGCCGTAAGTCACGTCGCCGCTGTTATAGATGTAAACGAGCTTCTCTTTCGGACGGTACACGAGCGAGTCCTTGTTCTTGCCGCTTATCACGTCGTCGAGAAAATTGTTGACCCGTACCGAGTCGTGCCGGGCCGTGTCCTGCGGTCCGCGCTCTTCGGGCGGGATGTAGTCCGGGAAGAGGACCATGGAGTCGAGGGCGTGTAGTTCTCCGGCAACGGCTGTTGGCGTACCGTCCCGAGCTGGCGGAGAGTTTGCGGTGCAGTCGGCCGTACCGAATCCCTCTCCGTTTCGGTATCCTGCCCTGCCGGCGGCACCGGAGAGGAGGCATCGCCCTGCGGCGGAAGCGCTGCGGGGGGGGATGGAGTCGGGAAGCGAATCGCGGAGGGTTCCGAGGATGCCGAAACGCGGCGCATGCGAACCGCTGCGCAGTCCTGCACCGAACACCATCTGTATTGCCAGCGACGCGGCCAGCAGCGCGGCGGCATATTTTAACGCTCGTTTGACCAAATTCCGTTAAAAATGGTTAACTTTGCCGACAAAGTCGGCAAAAACGCCACGGAACCCTTCCGGGGCGGGTTTTTCGCCAACAAAAATAGGTAAAAAAAAGCAGTTTATCGCATCCGCAGCCAATAAAGTGCGGAGGGATTACGGCAGCAAAAATACGGAAAGCATGAAGGTTACGCCCCGCAATTTTCTACTCATAACGGCAGCCTCCCTCTTTATGTTGTGTACCTGTTGGGAATCGGGTGCACAAAACGCGCAGCCCGCCGAGAGGGGAAAGGTGTGCAAGGTGGTGCTCGACCCGGGGCATGGGGGGAAGGACCCCGGATGCGTGTACAGAAACTATTACGAGAAGGATGTGACCCTCGGCATAGCCAAGAAGCTGGGAGAGCTTATTCGGAAAAACTATCCGGACGTGGAGGTTATCTATACGCGTTCCACCGATAAGTATGTGGAACTTGCCGAGAGGGGAAAAATCGCCAACCGGGCCAATGCCGACCTCTTCATCTCCATCCATATCAATGCGGCGACGAATCAGAATGCGCGGGGAACCTCCACCCATGTCATGGGTATGGACAAGGACGGCAAGAACCTGGAGGTGGCTATGCGCGAGAACGACATCATCATCTACGAGGACGACTATACGACCAAGTACGAGGGGTACAATCCGGGCGACCCGGCGAGTTATATCATGTTCTCCCTGATGCAGTACGCCTACAAGGACCAGAGCATGATGTTCGCCGAAATCATCCAGAAACATTTCAAGGCCGACTTGCCCATGCCCGACCGGGGGACGACCCAGGAGCCTTTCCTCGTGCTCTGGCGTACCTCCATGCCCAGCGTGCTGACCGAGGTGGGTTTCCTTTCCAATCAGACCGACCGCAGCTATGTCACTTCCGGCAAGGGGCAGAGCGAGGCGGCGCGGGCGTTGTTCAACGCTTTCAGCGAATATAAGAGCAAGGTGGAGGGCCGGGCCAATGTCGTCATGCTGCGCGAGGCCGAGACGGAGCCCGTCCGGAAAGGGAGCGGCAGGACTCCGGCACCGGAGTTGCAGGAAAAAGGGGGAACCGGACACCCGTCTCGTCGGGCAGGAACCTTACGACGGTGTACTTTATTATGTGCAGATAGGGTTTCTTGGAAGTAGAAAACCGCTGAATGACAGGGTATTCAAATCGTACCGTAACCGGGTGACGGAGAAGCGAGAACCCGGACGCGGATACCGTTACCTCGTGGGCGGGTGCGGGATTACGATGCCATCGTGAAGATACAGTCCGAGGCCCGGAAGGAGTTTCCCGACGCTTTCGTCGTGGCCTATGAGGGCGATAAACGGATAGATGTAAAGACCGCACGGCGTAAAACGGGACAATAGGATGTCGCCCCGTACGTTCAGGTGACGGAGAGGGCGCCCGCCGGGCGTGTGTTTAAATAAGTTTACGGTTATGAAGATGAGAAAAGAGGTTAAGATAGGAATATTCACGGTAGCCATACTCGCGTTGCTCTATTGGGGGATAAACTTTCTGAAGGGGAGGGATTTGTTCAACCGGAACATGACGTACTACGCCTATTACGACAATGTGAGCGGCATTCAGATGTCTTCGCCCATCATCGTGCAGGGCATTCGTGTCGGTGCGGTCACGGGCATCAAATTCCGTCCCGACCTGAACAATACCGTGGAGGTGAAGTTCGACGTGAAGTCGGCTTACCGCGTACCGGACAATTCGGTCGTCCGCCCTTTACCAACGGTATCATGGGGAAAGGCCCTCGAAATCGAGTTGGGCGATTCGCCCAATGCGCTTCCCGACGGTGCGACCATACGGTCGGAGAGCGAAACGAGCTTTCTGGAGCTGGCCGGTTCCGAGCTCGACTATTTCAAACAGAAGCTCGACCAGCTCATCAGTTCCCTCGACCTTACGCTGACGAGCCTCAACTCGATACTCGTCGATAACAGCGGTTCGATAGCGGGTACGCTCGAAGGTCTGCGCAGGGGAGCAGAGGCTTTCGGCGCAATGGGGCGAGGAGATAAGGAGCATCATCGACGACCTCAATGAGGTCACGGGAGCGTTGGCGGCCAATTCGGAACGGATTGACAATACCACATGGCCAATATCGAAAACGTCAGCGGAGCGCTTGCCGAAGCCGACCTGTCGCAGACGGTCGCTGCTGAACGGTGCGATAGACGAATTGACCGCTACCCTGGCGGCGGTCAATTCTACGGAGGGCAGCATCGGTCTGCTGATGAACGACCGGGCGCTGTACGATTCGCTCGCCGAGGCGAGCGAAAACCTCCTCGCTGCTCGAAGACCTTCAGAACAATCCGAAACGTTACGTGCATTTCTCCCTGTTCGGGGGCGGCAAGAACAAATAGCGCCGCCTGCCGGGGCCGTGGAACTGCGCCGTTCCCTGTTCCTTTCCGGACGGGGTGCGGTGGGAGTGTACACCGTGTCTGCGGCGAGGCGCTGCACTGCGGGTCTGTCGTCGTTCGGGCGGCCGTGGATAGAAGATAATGGATGATAAATATGGTATATCCGTCAGATTACGAGAACAAAACCGGTTTCGACCGCATAAGGGCCCAGGTGCGCGGCAAATGCGACCGATGGCGGTCGTGCCCTGCTCGACGGCGAAGGGTTTTCGGCGTCGGCCGGAGAGATAGCGCACCGGCTGTCGCTTTGCAGCGAACTGCAGGAGATATTGATGCTGGAGTCGGGGTTTCCGCTGCAGGAGTACACCGACATAGGTCCTGTCGCCCGGAAAAATAGAGGTGGCATGCACCTTTCTGGATATCGAGGATATGATAGCCCTGCGGGCGGGACTCGGTGCGGTGAACGAAATAACGGTATTCCTCGCGGCGAAAGAGGAGGGGCGCTATCCGGTACTGCGCGGTCTTGCGCAGGGGGTCGAAAAAGCTTTCCGGAGATAACCGGTCATATCGATACCATCCTCGACCGTTACGGCAAGATAAAGGACAGCGCTTCGCCGGAACTGTACACCATCCGCCGTACCATCCGTGACCGGGAGGGGCAGGTGTCGAAGCGGTTGCAGGCCATTCTTTCCAAGGCGCAAAAGGACGGCTATGCCGATGCCGATGCCGCCGTATCGATACGCGACGGTCGGGCCGTCATTCCTGTGTCGGCAGCCAACAAACGGAAAATCAACGGTTTCATACACGATGAATCGGCCACGGGCAAGACCTTTTATATCGAACCGGTAGAGATAGTCGAGATTAACAACGAACTGAAGGAGCTGGAGTATGCCGAACGCCGCGAAGTGGTGCGGATACTGACGGCGTTTACCGACCGTATCCGGCCCGATGCGCCGGGTATCGCCCGGGCCGGGGAGTACCTCGCCTGCATGGACATGATACGTGCGAAGGCCCGCTGGGCTGCGGAGAACGAATGCGTGAAGCCGGGTCTTTCAGAAGAGGGAACGCTGTGGCTGCGCTCGGCACGCCATCCGCTGCTGCGGCAGACGCTGGCGCGCGAGGGGAAACAGGTGGTACCCCTCGACCTGAAAGCTCGACCGCGGACGCCGCATGCTCGTCATTTCGGGTCCTAATGCCGGAGGCAAGTCGGTATGTCTAAAGACCGTGGGGTTGCTGCAATACATGTTCCAGTGCGGTTTTCCGGTGCCTGTACTCGAAAATTCCGAATTTCCGGTATTCGACGGCATATTCATCGACATCGGTGACGAACAGTCCATCGACAACGACCTGAGTACCTACTCTTCGCATCTGCTCAACATGAAGCATATGCTGGCCGGGGCAGGCTCCGGGTCGCTCGTCCTTATCGACGAGTTCGGTTCGGGTACCGAGCCGACGATCGGCGGCGCCATCGCCGAGGCGATTCTCGAACGTTTCGTGGAGACGGGAACCTATGGTGTCATCACCACCCACTACTCCAATATCAAGTATTTCGCCGGCAGCCATGAAGGGGTGGAAAACGGAGCGATGATGTTCGACGTGCAGAATATCCGGCCGCTGTTTCGGCTCGAGATCGGCAAGCCGGGCAGTTCGTTCGCGGTGGAGATCGCCCGCAAGATCGGGTTGCCGGCGCAGATAATCGATGCGGCTTCCCGAAAGGCCGGCAGCGACCACATCAATCTGGAAAAGCAGTTGCGCGACATTGCCCGCGACCGGCGCTACTGGGAGCAGAAACGCGACCGGATACGCATCACCGACCGCAAGGTCGAGGAGCTGGAACAGACCTATGCACGTCGCCTTTTTGCCGATATCAAGCAGGAGCGGAACCGTATCCTGCATGAAGCCCGGGAGGAGGCCCGTGCCCTCGTTGCCGAGGCCAACAAGCAGATTGAGAATACTATCCGTGTGATAAGGGAATCCCAGGCGGAGAAGGAGATGACGCGCTTCGCCCGCCGTGAGAGCTCGACGAGTTCCGGGAGCGGGAGGTCGAGGAACGTGCGGTGACACCGGAGGAGCAGGCTCGCATAGACCGCGAAATGGAGAAGGTGGAACGTCGCCAGCAACAGCGCCGCGAACGCAAGGCCCGGCAGGGTGAGGTGACCCGGGAGCCGGCTGCGGAACCGGAGACGCTCGAAGTAAAAGTGGGCGGGAAGGTGCGCATCAAGGGCCAGGAGGGTGCCGGCGAGGTGACGGAAATCAAGGGGAAAAAAAGGCGACGGTGGCTTTCGGACAGTTATTGACTACGGTGGCGCTCGACCGGTTGGAGGCCATCTCCAATTCGGAGTATAAGCGGCAGGTGAGGCCGGAGCGGGCACGTACGGTGGTCAGTGTGGATATCGCGTCGCGCCGCCTCAATTTCAAGGACAACATCGACGTGCGGGGCATGCGTGCCGCCGAGGCGCTCGAACGGGTGGAGGATTTCATCGACGATGCCCTGATGGTGGGGTGGCGGAGGTGAGCATCCTGCACGGCAAGGGTACCGGGGCGCTCAAGGAGGAGATACGGCGTTATCTGCGCAGCGTGAGCGAGGTGGCTTCCGCTACGGACGACCATGCCGACCGCGGAGGCGCGGGTATTACGGTGGTGCGGTTCCGGCAGTAGTCCCCGTGCGGGCGAAATAAAATAGCGCAGCAGGGGATAAGGCGCGTCAAAAGTGCTATTTTAGCGGCATCCGCGCAAGACGGGTCGCGGCGCACTTTCTCCCTGTCGGCAGTTGCCGCCGTGCGTGCGGATGTGGCGGGGGCGGATGCGGTTTTCCGGTGCGAAAATTGTACGGAAAAAATTTTTGGCAGCGGTTTCGGTCCGGGAAGTAGAAAAGAATAATGTAAGTGATGGAGTATTCTGTAAGCGAGATAGCCGCGATATGCGGAGGCACGTTCTGCGGCGAGGATGTCACCGTCCGCAGCGTGATGGCCGACAGCCGTCGGAGTGTTGCCAGGGATGGAGCCGCGCTCTTCGTGGCGATACGGGGCCGCAACCACGACGGCCATGACCACATCGGCGAACTGTACCGCCGGGGAGTGCGCGGTTTCATGGTGGAGCGCGAGGTGGACGCTTCGGCCTGGCCGGGTGCAGGATTCGTGCGTGTGAACAAGTCGCTGGCCGGACTGCAGGCCCTGGCGGCTCATTACAGACTGTCGTTCAGCGGAACGGTAGTCGGTATCACCGGTTCCAGCGGGAAGACCACCGTGAAGGAGTGGATAGCGCAGGCCGCCCCGGAGGGAGTGTCGCTTTTCCGCAGTCCGCGCAGCTACAATTCCCAGGCTCGGCGTGCCGCTTTCGATATTGATGATGACCGGAAACGAGGACATCGCTCTCATCGAGGCGGGCATATCGCGTCCGGGAGAGATGGACCGGCTGGCGGCCATTATCCGGCCCGACGTAGGGGTGTTTACCCATCTCGGTCCGGAGCACGGCGAGAATTTCCAGTCCGACCGTCAGAAGATGCGGGAGAAGGCTCAGCTTTTCGCGACATGCCGCAGCATCGTCTACTGCGGCGGCGAGCCGCTGATAGAGGAGGCACTGCGGGCGAAAGCACCCGAAGCGGAGCTGCGCGATGCCCTGCCTTACGAATGTCTGCTTCCCGAGGAGGGGGAAGACGGGGTGGCCCGCCGCAACAAGGCGCTCGTGACCGCTTTTTACGATGCGGTGGGGGTGCCGCCCGCGACGGTCGTTCCGAAGCTTTCCGAACTGCAGCCCGTGGCCGTGCGGCTCGGCATGCGGGAGGGAATCGCCGGTTCCATCATCGTGACAGACATGAACAATACCGACGCCAATTCGCTGCCGATGGCGCTCGACTATTTGACCGGAGTGGCCGGCAGCCGCGAGAAGGTACTTATCATGTCGGACATTCCCTTCAGCCCCATGCCCGACTGGGAACTTTACGGCAAAGTGGGCGCCATGGTCAGGAGTGCCGGTATCGGACGGTTTGTCGGCGTCGGCGAACGTATCTCGGCGTGCCGCGACGCGTTCGGTGCGGGGAGCGAGTTCTACCGCACGGCGGAGGAGTTTATCCGTCACTGTACGCAGGACAGCATAGCGGGCCGGGCCATCCTGCTGCGCGGCAACTCCGACACGGGGGTCATCCGCATCCTGCATCAACTCGACCGCCGCAGCCATACGACTGTGCTGGAGGTGGACCTCGACGCCATGAGGCACAACCTCAATCACTACCGTGCGCTGGTGGGCGACGGGGTGAAGATGATGGCCATGGTGAAAGCGTCGTGTTACGGCAACGGAAATTTCGAAGTGGCGGACATGCTCGACAAACAGGGGGTGAACTACCTTGCGGTGGCTTTCGCCGACGAAGGGGTGACGCTGCGTGAAGGGTATCGCCATGCCGATAGTGGTGCTGAATGCCGATTCGGACAGTTTTGCGCTGATGGTAGCCAACCGTCTCGAACCGGAGATATACAATTTCCGGTCGCTGGAGCGTTTCATCGCGGCCGTGCGGGATGCCGGGGAGACCTCCTGGCCCGTACACATCAAGATAGACACCGGGATGCACCGCCTCGGATTCCGGATGGAGGATATGCCAGAGCTGGCCGCCTTTCTGCGGCGCGAAGCGGGTGCCGTAGCCGCAAGGTCGGTATTTTCCCATCTGGCGGCGGCCGACATGCCCGAAGAGGACGGCTTCACCCGTTCGCAGATAGACTATTTCCGGCGGACGGTGCAGGCGCTTGCCGACGGTCTGGGTTACCGTCCCCTGATGCACATCCTGAATACGGCCGGCGTGGAGCGTTTCCCGGAGGCGCGGTTCGACATGTGCCGTCTCGGTATCGGACTCTATGGCGTCAGTTGTACGGAGGGGGAGGCGCTGCGTCCGGTGAGCCGGCTGCTGACGCGCATCGTGCAGGTGAAGGAACTGGCGCAGTCGGAGACGGTGGGGTATGGCCGCAGCGGAAAGCTCGCGCGCGATTCGCGGCTGGCAACCATTCCGATAGGGTATGCGGACGGACTTGACCGCCGGCTCGGATGCGGAAACTGGAGCGTGCTCGTGAACGGCAGGCCGGCTCCGATTGTGGGGCGCATCTGCATGGACAGCTGCATGGTGGACGTGACGGGAATGAACGTTTCGGAGGGTGATGAGGTGACCGTATTCGGCAGCACGCCGGGCAATACCGTTTCGGATATGGCTGTTCTGCTAGGTACCATTCCCTATGAAATCATGACCTCCGTGTCGGAACGGGTAAAGCGTATCTATCTGAAAGAGTAAAATGGAACCTGCCGGCCTCTCCGCACGGCGTGCCGCGGCGGGGAATAGGGAGACCGGGTGCCGGTGTTCGAATGGAGCGGAGAGATGGCCTCTTACGGAAAACTTTATATGATACCGTGCCCGATAGGGACGGATTACGGCGTCCTTCCGGAGGCGAACCGGCCGGTAGTGGAGGCGCTCGACTATTTCATCGTGGAGAATGTACGTTCGGCCCGCCGTTTCCTCGGGCGCGGAGGGATGGGGCGCACGGTAGAGGAGCTGACCTTCGTGGAGTGCAACGAACACACCCGTCCCGAGGAGCTTCCGTCCATGCTGGAACCGCTGTTCGGCGGTAGGGATGCCGGATTCATATCCGAAGCAGGAGTTCCCGGCGTAGCCGACCCAGGTGCGGAGATAGCAGCGCTGTGCCACCGGGCGGGTATCCGGGTGGTGCCGTTGGTCGGTCCCTCTTCCATCCTGTTGGCGCTGATGGCCTCCGGGCAGAACGGGCAGTCGTTTGCTTTCAACGGCTATCTTCCCGTCAAGCCGCCGGAGCGGGCAAAAGCCCTGCGGATGTATGAAAAAAGGGCATTGGGTGAGGGACAGTCGCAGCTCTTCATCGAGGCGCCTTACCGCAATGCGAAACTGCTGGAGGAGATGCTCGCAGTGCTTTCGCCCCATACGCGCCTGACGGTGGCAGCCGACATCACTGCATCCTCCGAATTCATTCTTACCCTGCCGGTAGCCGTATGGCATTCCAGGCCGAGGCCCGACCTCAACAAGCGGCCTGCCATCTTCATCATCGGTCGGTAATCATCCTTACACCGTTTTCGGGAGGCGGCGGGACTTTTCGCTTTTCCCCTTTCCGAAGGTATGTTTTTTGCTTATGAGTATATAAGAAATAACAATCGCGGATTGTACTCTTGTTTGTTATTCTTATAGTAAGAGTCTGTATCTTTGTATCGGATAAACCGGAATCATTCATTAAAACATAAGGAGATATGAAATCTTTGATAGGAAAAAAGGCGCCTGCCATCCGTGCGACGGCGGTAGTGAACGGAAACGAGATTGTACAGGACTTCACCCTCGGCCAGTACGAGGGAAAAAAGTATGTGGTATTGTTTTTCTACCCGATGGATTTTACGTTCGTGTGCCCGACGGAGCTGCATGCGTTCCAGGAGAAACTGGGCGAATTCGAGGCCCGCGGCGTACAGGTAGTAGGCTGTTCGGTTGATTCGGAGTATTCCCACCTGGCCTGGCTCGGCCAGCCCAGAAACAGAGGCGGTATCGAAGGGTGAAGTATCCGATAATCGCCGATACGACGAAAACCATCTCCGAGAATTACGGCGTCCTCGGTGGAGAGTATCTGTCGGGTGAAGAGGATGAACTCCTGTTCGAGGGCGGTGCTCCCGTAGCCTACCGCGGGCTTTTCCTTATCGACAAGGGCGGTATCGTAAGGCATATGGTCATCAACGACCTGCCGCTGGGGCGCAGTGTCGATGAAGTCATCCGCATGGTCGATGCACTCCAGCACTTCGAAGAGTACGGCGAAGTTTGTCCCGCCAACTGGGCCAAAGGCAAGGATGCGATGAGTGCGACGGGGCCGGTGTGTCGGATTACCTGAGCAGGCATTAATCGGCAGCGGCGGGAGCCGCGGCGTACCGTTTATGCGAGAGGCTGTACCTTCAGGTACAGCCTCTCTGTCGTATCGTGTCCGCTTTCGGTTTCGGACCTTTATTTTTGGATTTCGCCATGATGTCCCTGACCTGTTCCAGCGTGAGCGTTGCCGGGTCGGTATCTTTCGGGATGCGGTAGTTTTTGCCGCCGGATGCGATGTAGGGACCGTAACGGCCGTTCAGTACCTTTATCTCCGGTTCGGCATCGAAGACCTTGATGGGCTCTTTCGATGCCTTGGCGGCACTCTCTTTTTCATGGATAAGGCTCTACGGCACGTTCCAGCGTGACGGAGTAGGGGTCGTCCTTTCTGGGCAGCGAGGTGAATTTGCCGTCGTAGCGGATGTAGGGGCCGTACCTCCCGATTGATACGACCACCTCTTTGCCGTCCGCTCGCCCAGCGTGCGCGGAAAGCTCGAAGAGGGCCAACGCTTCGTCGAGGGTGATGGTGGCAATCAGTTGGTCTTTCTTCATGCTGGCATAGCGCGGTTTCTCCTCGTCGTCCGCGCTCCCTATCTGTACGATGGGACCGTAACGGCCGATGCGTGCCGAAACCTGTTTGCCGCTTTTGGGGTCCGTTCCCAGAATGCGTTCCCGGCCGCTGCGGTCGGGGAAGCTCTTCGAGCGCCTTTTCCACGGTGGGATGGAAGGCGGTGTAGAACTCCCGAATCATGTTGGTCCATTCCTTGCCTCCTTCCGCTATCTCGTCGAACTCCTTCTCCACGTTGGCCGTGAAGTTGTAGTCGAGTATCTCCTCGAAATGTTTGTCGAGATAATCATTGACAATCATGCCGATGTCGGTAGGCGTCAGCTTGGCCTTCTCCCGGCCGGTGGTTTCCGACAGCTCTTTCGAGCTGATTTTGCCCTTTTCGAGCCGGATGAGCCGGTAGCTGCGTTTGGTTCCCTGCTTGTTCTGCTTGATGACGTATCCCCGGTTGATGATGGTGGAGATGGTCGGCGCATAGGTGGACGGCCGGCCGATGCCGAGCTCTTCGAGCCGTCGCACCAGCGATGCCTCGCTGTAACGGAACGGGGGCTGGGTGAAGCGTTCCGTGGCTGATATATCCTGATAGCTCAGTCCGTCGCCCGCTTTCAGTTCGGGCAGCGTATTCTCCTGTCCCTCCTCCGTTTCATCTTCTACGGTTTCGGGTAGAGCCTGAGGAAACCGTCGAACAGGATGACCTCGCCCGTAGCGGTGAACTTGTGGGGCGATTCTCCGGCTGCGATGGATACCACCGTCTTCTCTATCCGTGCCGGCGACATCTGCGAAGCCACCGTACGTTTCCATATCAGGTCGTAGAGACGCTTCTCCTCCGGCGAGCCCTCTATCTGCTGGCGGTTGAGATAGGAGGGGCGAATGGCTTCGTGGGCCTCCTGCGCTCCCTTGCTTTTGGTCTTGTATTTCCGGGCGCTGCTGTACTCCTCTCCGAACATCTTGATTATCTCCTCCCGGGCGGCTGCGATGGCCTGCGAGGAGAGGTTCTGGGAATCGGTACGCATGTAGGTGATGTAACCGTTTTCGTAAAGCCGCTGGGCGACGGCCATCGTCTGCGATACCGACATGCCGAGCTTTGCGTCCCGCCTCCTGCTGGAGTGTGGATGTGGTGAACGGCCCGGCCGGGTGGCGTTCGGCAGGTTTGCTTTCGCTGCTGAGTACCCGGAAGTCGGCCTCCCTGCACGTCCCGAGGAATCCTTCAGCCTCTTCGGCCGAATCGAACCGCCGGTCGAGTTCCGCCTTGAAAGGGTTTTGGCAGGGTCGTCCGTGCGGTAGAACCGGGCAGTGACCCGATAGTAGGGGGTGCTTCGGAAATTCATTATCTCGCGCTCGCGCTCGACGATGAGGCGCACTGCGACGCTTTGGACTCTTCCGGCCGAGAGCGACGGTTTGACCTTCTTCCAGAGTACCGGCGAGTTCGAATCCGACCAGTCGGTCGAGTACACGCCGTGCCTGCTGCGCATTGACGAGGTTCATGTCGATGGTGCGCGGATTCTCGATGGCGGCCATGATGGCGCTCTTGGTAATTTCGTGGAAAACGATGCGCCGCGTCTGGTCTACCGGCAGGCCGAGCACCTGTGTCAGGTGCCAGGCGATGGCTTCCCCTTCGCGGTCTTCATCGGATGCGAGCCAAACCCGTTCGGCCTCCTTCGCACTCTTGGCGAGCGATTCGACGAGTTTCTTCTTGTCGGGCGATATCTCGTAATCGGGTTTGAAGTTGTCGTCTATGGCGATGCCGGCTCCTTTTTCGAGAGGTCGCGGATGTGACCGTAGCTCGACATGACGGTGTAGTCCTTGCCGAGGAATTTTTCGATGGTTTTCGCCTTTGCCGGAGACTCGACGATGACGAGGTTTTCGTGTGTCTTCTTCGTGTCAGTATTGCGTTGTTTCTCCTGCGCCATAACTTTCTGCGCTTGTGTGAATTTGATTAAAACAAGAACCCTAAAGGCATCCTTTAGGTTCGTTACTTGTCGTTCATTCGCCGTCCGGCTCGATGAGGGTGTATGTTATCTTGACTCTGACCGGTTTGTCGCTGTCTGCCGCCAGAAGGACCGACGTATTGTCGGCGAAGGGCTCGTAGGGCGTGTAGGTAGGGGCCAGCGTCAACTGCCTGCTCTCTTCGTCGTCGTGCTGCAAGGCGTGCTGCAGGAACGAGGTGATGTCCATTCGGTAGTATCCCTTGCCGGGGTTGCGGTTCAGCGTGTACCGTCGTAGGGTATCGTGATGCTCCCCGTGGAGGCGTCCGATATATAGTAATCCGGGATAACGGTCATGCTGCCGTAATCGGAGTAACTGCCGAGTTTTTGGAACGCCTTGTCGTATGCTTCCGTCGTCTCTCCTTCCAGCCATACGAACATGTGTGCCTGGTTGATGTACAGTCCGTAATCCTCCGATGGCTTGAGGGCGTTCATGGCGTCGAAGAAACCGTCCGGGAATTTCAGCGTCGCTGTCACGCCGCCGAGTCCCTGCACGTAGACCGTTTCGTCGGCGGCTACCTCCCCTCCGTTCTGCACCCCTTCGAGCGGCGTACCCGTGTAGTCGTGGCGGATGCTCGCCACCGACATCGTTTTGAGTCCGTCGGCGTCGGAGAAGTACCACTGCATGTAGGCCGTGACCTCTTTTTTCTTTGTTGTCGTCGTCGAGGTCTATCTCCCACTGGTCCCTCTCCCGCTGGAAGTAGAAGTTCATGTTGCAGTTCGGAAGGTAGTTGGCATATATCGCTGCATTGGCAGGAGTTCCGGGAGCCTGAGCGATGACGAACCCCTTGTATTTCCGCAGGAATTCGTAAGCCTTGTCGGAGTAGAAGAGCGGGTGGTGTCTGCGGCCGCCAGTTCGTCGAGCAGCAACTGTCCCTGCGGAAGGATATCGGCTTTATCTCTTCGATTTCATCCGGTTCGCCCGAATATTCGAAGCTGAACAGCGGTTCACTGTCGATATGGTCTTCGTAGCGGAACGAATGGTAGTATATCGTGTCCGTCGTATAGGCGAGCGAATCGCGGAGCCGGTAGATGTTGAAAGTCTGCCGTACGGAAGGGTCGCCGCATACGTACTTCATGTTGACGATGAGCTTGACCGAGTCGAACGGTGACTTGCGGTTCTTGAAGAAGTTCGGGGTAAGCGCCTGGGCGGGCAGCCCCGAAAATACGGAAGCCGCCACGGTCTTGCCGAAGAAACTCTCCTCCGCCGAACCGATATAACCTACGTTGACGTTCATGGCACCGCGCATGTGTTTGGTCGAGGCCCGCAGCCCGATGGAATCCGTATAGGTCTGGAACGCCCTTATCCGTTCGCCTTCGCCAAGTCCGAGTGTGTCGATGTGGATGGAAAAGTTTTCTCCCCTCCGCCGGGAATGAGACCGGCTCCCAGCGTATCGTCCACCGAGGTGCAGGCTACCGACAGCACGAAGGCCGACAGGAGGGCCGTCGCTGCGGAGAGGTATCTCTTATTGTAAAAAGCTCTTCATAGAATTTCTGGTAATTGTCGAGATAGTCGGTGGCATCCGAAGGCTGCCAGGGAAGAAGCACTTTTCCCGTTCCTTCCAGTGCTGCCGTTATCAGCGGAGAGGGATGCTCGGTACGCATGACCACGCCGTCCGCATAGTCTATAACGAGTTTCATCAGGTTTTCGTATGAAGGGAGTCGAGCAGTGCCAGTTTCGGGCCGTTTATTCCTTCGTTCTCTATCTTTTTTCCTGAATCCGGCATCGAGCGTTCCCGGAAAGGCATCGTCGTAAATCGAGACGGCTATCTTCAGGTTCTGGAACATGGGGTCGTCGGCGAAGGTGTTGCGCAGGTAGATGGGCATGACCGCCGAGAACCATCCGTGGCAGTGTACGACGGTGGGTTCCCACCGCAGTTTGCGTACCGTTTCGAGTACGCCCCGGGCGAAGAATATGGCCCGTTCGTCGTTGTCCGGAAACATTCCGTCCGTTGCAGGGTCGCGGAGTACGGCCTTGCGTGCGAAATAGTCGTCGTTGTCGATGAAATAAATCTGTACCCTTGCCGAGGGTATCGAAGCTACCTTGATGATGAGCCTGATGGTCGTTGTCGTCTATGATGAGGTTCATGCCCGAAAGGCGGATGACTTCATGGAGCCTGGTTGCGTCTTTCGTTTATGACCCCGTAACGCGGCATGAACGTCCTCGTTTCATTGCCCCGTTCCTGCATGGCCTGAACCAACAGCCTGCATTCGGACGAGATTTCGGTCGGCGGTAGATAAGGGGATATCTCCCTGACAAACGTACAATATTTTGGAACCTGCCATTACCGGAAACTTAAAATACTCACAAAGATACGAATTAATTTCCAATGAAACCGGACGTGTCGGATAAAAAGATTCCCCTCGGGAAGTCTTTTTTCCGTGCAATCGTTTGTTTCTGAATGCGATGCGTGCGGGGTTGCAACCCCGCACGCATCGCATCCGCTCCGGCCGGTGCCGTGGGGAAGTCGTTCCCGTCAGAGCAGCAGCATGGCGTCGCCGTAGGTGCCGAAACGGTAGCCTTCCTCTATCGCCACCTTGTAGGCGTGCATGACGGTTTCGTAGCCGCCGAATGCTGCGACGAGCATCAACTGCGTCGAACAGGGGAGGTGGAAGTTGGAGACCATCGAGTCGGCCACGCTGAAATCGTAGGGACAGAAGATGAATTTGTTCGTCCATCCGTCGCACGGTTTCAGCATGCCGTTGGTCGATACGCTGCTTTCGATGGCCCGCTGGACGGTCGTCCCTATCGCACAGACGCGGTGCCCTCCCTCCTTGGCGCGGTTCACTTTGGCAGCCGCCTCTTCGGGGATATGCATCTGCTCCGAATCCATCTTGTGTTTCGTGAGGTCTTCCACATCCACGGTGCGGAAGTTGCCGAGCCCGACGTGCAGTGTTATCATGGCCGATTCGATGCCTTTGATTTCGAGGCGTTTCATGAGGTGTTTGCTGAAGTGCAGACCCGCCGTAGGGGCGGCTACCGCCCCTCTTCGGTGGCGAATATCGTCTGATAGCGCTCTTCGTCAATCGGCTCCACCTTGTCGCGTATCCATTTGGGGAGGGGTGTTTCGCCGAGTTTGTAGAGTGCGGCCCGGAACTCCTCATAGGTGCCGTCGAACAGGAAGCGGAGCGTGCGTCCGCGCGAGGTGGTGTTGTCTATCACTTCGGCCACCAGCAGGTCGTCGTCGCCGAAGTAGAGTTTGTTGCCTATGCGTATCTTCCTTGCCGGGTCCACGAGTACGTCCCACAGGCGCAGGTCGCGGTTCAGTTCTCTCAGCAGGAAGATTTCTATTTCCGCGCCTGTCTTCTCCTTGTTCCCGTAGAGCCTTGCGGGGAAAAACCTTCGTGTTGTTGAAGATGAAGACGTCCTTTTCGTTGAAGTAGTCGATGATCTCCTTGAAGATGCGGTGCTCTATCTTGCCTGTTTTGCGTTCTACCACCATAAGCCGCGATTCGTCGCGGTTGTCGGCAGGATATTTCGCCAGCAGTTCCGGCGAAAAAGTTGTAATTGTACTGTGAAAGTTTCATCCTTTATTCCCGGGAATTTATATAGCGATGTTTTTGTCGTAAGCAACGTTGCGGCTTCTGTACAAACAGGGACCGAATAATTATTATACGAAAAAAAAAAAACGGGTTTGTTTCACCCGTGCCGTTTTTTCCGTCAGTACCCGTGCTTCCCGCCCGGACAGGCTCCGGCGGTTGCCGCTGCATCCGGTGCCGTACATGGCTGGCCGTGCATCTCCTGCAGTTTCGGAAGCCTCCGATTCGATAACGGTTATTTCAGGATGTTTATTATTTCGTCCATGGAGTATCCCTCCTCGACAGTGAACCGGCCGCTGCGTGTCCGGCGGAGCGAGGTGAGGTAGGCCCCGCTGCCGAGCGCTTCGCCTATTTCGCGGGCGAGCGAACGGATGTAGGTACCCTTGCTGCACACCACCCGTATCCTGATGCGGGGCAGGTCGTATTCGAGCAGGCTCCATGGCGTAGATGTTGATTGGGGCAGCCCGGAGTTTCACCTCTTCGCCTTCGCGGGCGTATTCGTAGGCACGCTGCCCGTCGATTTTCTTGGCGGAGTAGAGCGGCGGCATCTGCAGCCGTTCGCCGGTCAGGGCGGCGAGGGCCTGTTCCACCTCTTCACGCGTGATGTGTTCCCAGGGATAGGCGGCATCCTCCGGATGTTCCATGTCGAAACTCGGAGTGGTTGCGCCGAGTTTCATTTCCGCCACATACTCCTTCTCCTCGGCCTGCAACGCTTCCACCGATTTGGTGGCTTTGCCGAGGCATACGACGAGTACGCCCGTGGCGAGCGGGTCGAGCGTGCCCGCATGGCCGACCTTCAGGTTCCGCAGTCCGTTGTGGCGGAGCATGAACTTGACTTTGCGTACCACGTCGGTGGATGTCCAGCCCAGCGGTTTGTCCACGACGAGCACGTATCCCTCCCTGAAATTTGTCTCTTTGGAAAATGGTTCTTTCAATTCCGCTTGTTTTGTGTTTGGGTCAATGTCGTCCGCAGCCTAATGGAAAATACCGAATCCGATGGAAAGGAGGCCGACGGCGGCGCAGTAGACGGCGAACCAGGTGAGTTTGCCCCGGTTCACGATGCGAATCATCCAGCGGCAGGCGAGCGTACCGGTGAGGTAGGCTGCGGCGAAACCGCCCACGAGCTGCCACGTCCCGATGCCTTCTCCTCCCGTCGGCGCACCAATCAGCTCCAGCAGGTTCATGCCGATGATGGGAACGAGCACCATGAGGAAAGAGAATTTGGAGACTTCGCTCCGCTGTACTCCCAGCAGCAGACCGGTGGAGATGGTCGTGCCCGAGCGCGACAGACCGGGCAGGACGGCCAGTGCCTGTGCGAGGCCGATGATGAATGCGTTTTTGGGCGTTATCGTTCCGGTGCGCGGTTTGGCAAGTCCTGCAAAGGTCAGCAGGCACGCCGTGACGAGCAGCATGATGCCCACCAGCACCAGATTGGAGGTGAAGAGTCCCTCGATGGCGTCCTTGAAGAAGAAGCCGACGACGGCAATGGGTATCATGGAGATGAGCAGGTTGATGACATATCGGGTCTCTTCGTTCATCCGGAATCGGAACAGCCCTTTGAACAGGCTCCACTATCTGACGGAAAAAGACGGTGATGGTGCTCAGCACGGTAGCCGCATGCACCGCCATGGTGAACTGCAGGTTGCTTTCGGCCTCTATGCCGAACAGGTAGTTGGCGATTTCGAGGTGGCCGCTGCTGCTGACCGGCAGGAACTCCGTGAGCCCCTGCAGGATGCCCATGATGATGGCTTCAAGTACCGACATGACCCTCTACTCCTTGAATTTTTTTCATGATGGCGAACAGGCTCGAATCCGAATCCGGCGAGTACCACTACCGGAGCGAGCGTGATGCGCCGGGCTCGAACATCGAGTAGTCGAATACGTTCGGGTCGTCGCTGCCGCCTCCGCTCATCAGGATGAAACCGAGAATGATGATTCCCAGTCCGATGAGCATGAAAAGGTAGTTTTTGCGTCCGAGCGGCATGCGGGCCTCCGCCTCTTTCCGCTGTTCGGCTCCGTTTTTCGATGCGGCCGGTGCGCCGCCTTTTCCCTTTGTCGTCTGTGCCATATCTTACATATATTGACTCTGATTTTTCCGTCGTTTTCCCGTACCGGAATGCGCATCGGCCCCGGTGAATCAGTAGAGATTGATTTTCGTGGTGTTCATCCGGACGAACTTGTTCACCGCGAAGAGGGTGAACAGCGCCGATATCAGAATCCCCAGCAGCAGCATACCGCAGAGGACGTAATAGACCGGTTGGCTCTCCGCCAGAAAGGTCACTTCGGGGAGCCCTTCGCCGAGTCCCGCCACGAGCGCGAGGAACATCGCCGCGGCGATGAGCCATGCGTAGACGCCGTGGAGGATGCTGCGCAGAAGGAACGGTTTCATGATGAACCATTTGGAAGCCCCGACGAGCTTCATCGTATTTATCAGGTAGCGTTTGGAATAGATGGTCAGGCGGATGGTGTTGTTGAGCAGGATGAGTGCAATGACCAGCAGGGCGCCTCCGAAGAGCAGCAGGACGAGATTGAACTTGTTGATGTTGGAGCCTATCTGTTCCACCACGGCCCGCTGATAGACCACCTCTTCGATGCCGTTCCAGGAAGCGGCCTCCTTTTCGAACTTGCGGACATAATCCTTGTCGGAATACTGTGCGTGCAGTTTCACTTCGTAGGCATCGGGCAGGGGATTGAAGGCGAGGAACTCCACGAAGTCGCTTCCTATCTGTTCCTTGAAATTCTCCGCAGCCACTGCCTTGGGGACGAATGTCACCTCCTTGACGGCCTCGTGGGCACCTAGCTCCCGGCCTATTTCGGCAATCCGTTCGTCGGACGTGCCTTGCTTTATCATCAGATGGATGGCCACGTTCTCCTTCATCAGGTCGGTGGCCCGGACGGCGTTGAATATGAGGTAGCCGACGCTTCCGAGCAGGAACAGTACGAGTGCGATGCTTATCGTGGAGATGATGTACGAGTTGCGTACTTTACGCCTGAGGCTTTTCGTGTTTTCGGCTTTAGCCATGGTTTGATACGGTGTTTGTTGTCCCTCCCGTCTTCTTACGCTTCCGGGAGGATATTATTGTTCTCGTTCCGGTCTTTTTTTTACGCCGGTCGTCCCATACCGCATAGATTGCCGCTGCGGCGAATCCGATGAGGATGATGAGCGAGCCTGCGAGTGTCACGGCCGATGCCTCGCGGAACTTCGGCGCACGGAAGACGAATTCCACGGTGTGGTGTCCGGCCGGCAGCGCCATGGCCCGCAGTACGTAGTCGGCCCGGAAGTAGGGCGCCTCCGTGCCGTCCACATAGGCTTTCCAGCCCTTGTCGTAATATATTTCGGAGAATACGGCGATGCCTTCCGTTGCTGAATCGTATTCGTAGGTGAGCCGGTTCACCCGGTAGTCGGTCAGCCGGATGGAGGCGGCGGTGTCTGCCGTGCCGGTGACCGGCAGCCGGTCGGTGAAACGCCGGTCGGCCATGGCCTGCCGTTTGGTGTCGATGCGGTTCAGCGCATCAATCTCTTCGTTCGGGGTATCCGACGGTATCACCTCCGCAACGAACCATGCGGCCCCGTTGGCGTCGGGATTGAACTGCGCTTCCAGCCGTCCGGACATCTCCGGAACGATGAAATAGCGCGTGTTGAGCATGTTGTAGACCTCCATGTTCATCGGTACGAGATGCCGGTCGATGAGGTCCTGATAGCGCTGCAGTTTGGCACCGTGGTATCCTCCGACGGAGCGGTGGAAGTAGGAGGTCGTGGCGTCGCTGAAGGTGTTCACCGCAAAGTTGGCCACCCGATATCCCGGTGTGGTATCTTTCAGTATCTCCTTGTCCGCCTCCGTGGGATAGAGTTGCGTGCGCCGTGCCGGAACGAAGTCGTCCCACGAGAGGTAGCGCAGGTCTACGGGAATGAGGTCGAGGCAGACCAGCCCTGCGAAGCATGCGGTCAGGATGCCTCGTTTCATCCGCCCTTTGGCATAGAGCAGCACGAGGCCGGCCGAGACGAGGACGAAGAGCAGCGAGCGCCAGGCGTCGGCGCGGAGCATCTTCGCCCGTTCGGCGCTCATGGCGTCCGATACGTAATCGGCGAACTGACGCGCCCCGGCTTCGTTGAAGCCGGAGTGGGCGGCGATATTGTAGAGCAGCGGGTAGTCTCCCGGAGCGGAGAAACCGAACATCTTCGGTCCGAAAAGGGCGAAGAGCAGGGCGATGCCACCCGTGATGCCAGTCGCCCATGCGAGCCCGCGGCGTATTTTCCGTGCAGGGATTTCGCCTTTCCAGAGTTCCGAGAGCAGCAGGCAGGCCAGCAGGGGAAAGGTCCACTGGACGATGACGAGGGCCGTCGAGACCGCGCGGAACTTGTTGTAGCCGGGCAGTATTTTGAAGCAGAGTTCCGTGAACCACATCATGTTGCTGCCCCACGAGAGGAAGAGGGCGAGGAGGCTCACTGCCAGCAGCCACCATTTCCGGCTGCCGCGCAGAACGAACAGGCCGAGCACGGCGAGGAACACCACCGCGGCGCCGAGGTAGGTGGGGCCGGCCGTACCGGGCTGGTCGCCCCAGTAGGTGCCGATGGGCAGGTCGGCGGGACGGGCACCGAAATTGGCGAGAACTTCGGCCACCGGGCCGTCCGGCGAGAAGGGTTGTGCCGACGAACCTCCCATGAGGTTCGGGATGAACAGGTTGAAACTCTCCGTGCGGCCGTAGCTCCAGGCCGTGGCGTATTCGAGATCCAGCCCCCGCTGTGCCGCTTTGCCGCCGGCATCCCCCTCGGCGAGTTCCGAGCCGCCCCGCGTGGTGTCGGCGGCGTGCTGTGCGGTGAAGTAGAGCGGTGCGAAGTTGGACCCTACCGCCAGTACGGCGGCCAGCAGGAGCGCCCCCGACGCCTTCCAGAAACGCGGAAGCACCCGATGTCTGTACGACCGGACGAATTCGTTTATCAGCAGCGCGACGATGACCAGCAGGAAGTAGTAGGTGATTTGCGGGTGGTTGGCCGATATTTCGAGCGAAGCGGCCAGCGCCGCCAGCGCGGCCCCGAACCACAGGTGCCGTCCGCGGTAGGTGTAGACGATGGCTCCTATCAGCAGGGGGGATGTAGGCCATGGCCCACACCTTGGGAGATGTGGCCGGCTCCGATGATGAGTATCGTGTAGGTCGAAAAACCGTAGGCGAGTGCCGGAACGATGCCTACCCACGGGTTCACTTTCCACAGCAGCGTCATGAGCCAGAAGCAGAGCATGGCCGTGAAGATGAGCACGGCCGGTTCGCCCATCGCCCGCACGGGCAGCTTCGAGGCGTGGCGGATGAGCCATGCCGGCACCTTGAAGTCAATCATGTAGGAGGGCATACCGCTGAAGGAACTGCCCGTCCACTGGGGGTCTTCGCCGTATTGCTCTACGTGCCGTTCGATGTCGGCACTCGCTCCGACGTACTGGGTGACGTCGTGCATGTCGAGTTTCTCCCCGCTGAACTGGGGGGCGAAGTAAAGCATCGATACCAACAGGAATATGACGGGGGCCGCGACGTATGGCAGCCAGCGGAGGGATTTCCCTTTTTGTCCATAACGGGCTTGTGTTTTCGTATCCCGCAAAGTAACGAAAAAATAGTTGAGATTATGAACTGCGGTATCCCGGCTATTGTGTCCTGTTGGCGTATTTCCCGGTGCCGGAGCGGGGTTTTTCGACGGAAATGTGCGTAAAATATCTCCGAAGGGGAGGACGCAGGCGGATTTCTCTCGGAATTTTGCACTACCTTTGTGCGTTCGGTCGGAACGGCATGGATAGGTTGAGTGAAATAAGGGAACCGCTCGAAAAGGTGTTCGGGGAGTATGAGGAGTTCATGAAACGGGCCCTGTACAGCGACAACAGGTTCGTCGCGGGCATCATGGATTATATCGTCTCTTCGCGCGGCAAGGGTATCCGGCCCTTGCTGGTCTTTCTCTGTGCCGGTATCCATTCCCGGTTCGGAATCGGCAAGCGGGCCTATCTGGCCGCCCTGATGGTGGAGATGATACACAACGCCTCGCTCGTTCACGACGACGTGGTGGACGGTTCCGATACGCGCCACGGCAAGCCTACGGTGCATCACCGATGGGACGCGCGCGTTTCGGTGCTTTCCGGCGATTATATCCTCGCACGGAGCTATTCGCTCGGCATGCAGAGTGCCCAGTTCGACATCGTATCCTATATTACGGCCGGCATTTCCGAACTTGTTGAGGGCGAGCTCATTCAGAGCGAGCTCAACGGTAGCCGCCGCGTCTCGCGCGAGGCATACCTCGACATCATCTTCAAGAAAACGGCTATCTTGATGGGGGTCAGCAGCGGCGCGGGAGCCATGGCTGCGGGGGCTGCTGCTACGGAGGTGGGGATGGCCCGTCAGATAGGACTTGATTTGGGGATGGCCTTTCAGATTAAGGACGATATCCTCGATTATGCACCCTCCGAACAGACCGGCAAGTCCTCCTGCGCCGACCTGCGCGAAGGGAAGGTCACGCTTCCGCTGATAGCCATTTTCGAACGGTGCGGCGACGAAGAACGAGCACGCATCATGGAGAAAGTGAAAAGTTGCTGCGGGCGAAAATCCCGGGCTTATCGAAGAAATCTCGTCGTTCGTCCGCCGCGAAGGGGGTATCGAGGCCGCCGAGAGTGTCATGGAGGAGTACCTCGGGCGGGCTCGCAGCATCATTGTCACCTATCCCGATTCCGTTTACCGCCGTTCGCTCGAACTGCTCTGCGACTACATCGGCGACCGGGAGCGGTAACCGGCGGATTCCTTTTTTCGGCGGAGCCGTATTCGTCCTGAATCCTTGAATTTTCCGTTTTTGTTTCTTCTTCTGTGACGGGGTGCCCTGTGCAGGTTCGTTGCTTTTTTGTGGTGATGTCCGGCGTTTTCCGGTCATTGTCATACGCCGTGGGGCGTTTGTCGTCCTGCAATGTGTCGCTGCGCGGAGTGACTTTGCGGTCGGGTGGAGGATTCCGCTGACAGATGCCGGAGTATGTCCGTCGGTTACGGTCGGCTGGTCGTAATGATACGCGCGGCCGGAGGCGTGTCTGTCGGGCGCAGTCCCGTATCGGATGGGGTATATGGGGCGTGTGGCAGGCTGCGGTATGCTTGGGGATGGTTTCCGGGGGTGCCGGTCGGCGCAGTGAGACGGACTTACGGGGAATGGTCAGGAGGTTGCGGCGGCATGCGGTCGATACCGATTATGGCAAGACGTGTTGCCGCGTTCGAATCGCTGTGCGGGATGGTTAGAGAGAAAGACAATGCCGCTTGCCGGGGGCGGGTGCTGCCGGACCGGATGTGCGGGGATGCTCTCCGTCGCGGAGGGGCGGCCCGTCAGGGCAGCCAGCCGATGAGGCTGTCGCCGCGGTGCGCCTCGCGCCAGGCCGTGAGGCCGGCATAATCCCTTACTCCCGCCGGAGAGTACTGCCGCGTAATATTCCGCTCCGATGATGGACTCCGTGTCGGGGGTTTCGTATTTGAGCCGCAGAATGGCGTCGCGCGTCTCTTCGGTCAGGACGGCGCCGATGCGTGAGGCCATGCGTTCGGCGAAGCCATCGTAGGCCGAACCGCGCCGGATGTGTATCATGTCCATTTTCCACATGCGTCCGTCCCGGTCGCGGTAGGCGGCGTGCCACTCGATGCACTCCTCTTCGGTGTCGATGAGATTGGTGTATTCCATCCGGACGATGCCCGGATGCGAGGCGATTCGGGCCGCCGCCCGGAAACTCTCCTTTATCGACAGCGTATCGGTGTAGACGTGCATGTCGATGTCCAGCTTTCTTCATCATCAGCCCCGTGGAGAGGCTGCCGATGAGGTTCGCCTGTGCTCCGATTGCCTCCCCAGCTTTCGACCAGGCTGCGTTTCGGCGATTATCTCCCGGCCCCGTCGCTGATTGGCTTCGGCCATCTTTCTGTAATCTTCCATTGTCGTTGCTTTTTGCGGGGCGCAAAGATATGGAAAATCGGGGAAAAAGGTCCGTTCGGTAGTTGCCCGATGTAAAAATCGGAGCGTATTTTGGGGACGGATAGCAGGAAATTCGATGACTACGGTCGGACGACAGCGTTCATTCCGCTCTCCGACCGTAACGACCAGGCCGTATCGTGTGCCGATATCGGTGGATGTGCAGGAGCGTTTAGCTGGAAGTCGTTTCGATGGCGAGCAATTTATATTTCCGCAGTCTGCTGTGTAATTGAGAAGGTTACTGCGGAGATGCCGCATGTGAAGGTAATCTCGGCTGCCCGTTGTACCGGGGCTGCGTTTTCAGCGACGGTTACGGTGAGGGAGTGTTCTCCGGCTTCGCCCGCGGCCTGTGAGAGGACAATCCATTCGACCCCGTCGGTTATTTCTGCCTCGCCATGGGCCGGAGGCGGAGAATGCGAGGTCGATTTCGCCGCCTGCTGCGGGAGGGTCAGGGTCTGCGGGGTACCGTCCGGAAATGTGATGGTTTCCGTTGCCTGCTGTGTAATTAAGATGGTTACTGCGGAGGTGCCGCATGTGAAAGTAATCTCGGCTGCCCGTTGTACCGGGGCTGCGTTTTCAGCGACGGTTACGGTGAGGGAGTGTTCTCCGGCTTTGCCCGCGGCCTGTGAGAGGACAATCCATTCGACCCCGTCGGTTATTTCTGCCTGCCATGGGCCGGAAGCGGAGAATGTGAGGTCGATTTCGCCGCCTGCTTCGGGGAGGGTCAGGGTCTGCGGGGTACCGTCCGGAAATGTGATGGTTTCCGTTGCCTGCTGTGTAATTAAGATGGTTACTGCGGAGGTGCCGCATGTGAAGGTAATCTCGGCTGCCCGTTGTACCGGGGCTGCGTTTTCAGCGACGGTTACGGTGAGGGAGTGTTCTCCGGCTTCGCCCGCGGCCTGTGAGAGGACAATCCATTCGACCCCGTCGGTTATTTCTGCCTGCCATGGGCCGGAGGCGGAGAATGCGAGGTCGATTTCGCTGCCTGCTGCGGGGAGGGTCAGGGTCTGCGGGGTACCGTCGGCAAATATGAGCGAATCTTCGTCTTCGTCTTCGTCTTCATCTTCGTCCCCGGTGCCGTTTCCGCTGTCGTCCGTCGCTTTTTGCGTGATTCTTGCTTGGACCTCGTCCTTTCCGCAGGTAATCGTTATGAGTGCGGTGCGGTCCGAGTTGTTTTCGTTTGGAAGCAGTGCGATGTGCATGGAGTAGGTTCCGCCTTCGTCCCCGCTTTCGGGCGATACGGAGAGCCATTCGGGAATGCGTTCCTCGCCCGGTTGGGATATTGCAGCCTGCCAGGCATCCTGGGTGATGAAGTCGATGGTGGTTTCCCCTTCGGTGCTTTCGGCAGAGACGGTTTGTATGAGCTGCGAGGTGTCCGGTACGCTGATTTGTCGGTCGAGCAGCGATTGCAGTTGTTCGCATCCGGTCAGTAGCAGGAGTGCCGATACGCTTGTCAGGTACAATCTTTTCATAAGGTTTAATCAGTTACTGTACGGGAACCGGTCGGGTTCTCGGAAATCGTGTTCAAGGCGCGAAATTAGCGTTTCGGATGATAAAAGTCAATATTATAAATAAGTGTAAATTATGTTGTTCGGTCTTCGTTGTCGGGAAAGTGCGGGATGTGGGGGCGGAATGCAGCCGTTCGCCGGTACGTTGTCCCGGCAGGCATGGGTCGAATCGACATGCAAAAACAGGGGCCCCGATGGAGGGGCCCCGGCAGAAGAAGCGCAGGAGTGTCGGTCAGAGCGTCCTGAGGATTTCGATAAGGAATTTCCAGAACTTGTCCACGGTCGCTATTTCGAGGCGTTCGTCGGGCGAGTGTACGCCGCGCAGCGTCGGGCCGACCGATATCATTTCGAGCTTCGGATATTTTTCGAGGAAGAGACCGCACTCCAGTCCCGCGTGGATGGCGCGTACTTTGGGCCGCGTGCCGAACAGGCGTTCGTAAGCCGTCTCCGCCACTCGGAGCAGCCTGCTCGACGGGTCGGGGTTCCAGCCCGGATAGCCTTCGCCGTGCTCGACTTCGGCACCGGCCAGCCGGAAGGCCGCTCCGACGGAGGCTGCGGCATCGGCCTTGGCGCTCTCCACCGAGGAACGCTGCGAGGAGGTCACGACGATGCGCCCTCCGTCGGCGAACTTGACCGATGCGAGGTTGGTGGAGGTTTCCACGAGGCCAGGCATTGAACGGCTCATGGCGAGCACGCCGTTGGCCACGCCCTGCAGGGCGAGCAGCAGAGAGCGCTGGGTGCCGGCATCGATGACTGTCGCCGGTTTGCCGGCCTCCCTGACCTCCAGCCGGACGCCCGCGTCCGTATATTTATACTCTTCGGCGAAGGTCGCGGCGAACTGTCCGGTCAGTCGGCGCATCTCGTCCGCTTGCCCGGCCGGGACGCCGAATACCGCATGTGCTTCGCGCGGAATGGCGTTGCGCAGATTACCCCCGTCGAACGAGGCCAGACGCAGGCCCATACGTTCCGTTCCGGCCAGCAGCAGGCGCGTGAGCAGCTTGTTGGAGTTGCCGAGTCCGTCGTTGATGTTGTCGCCCGAATGGCCGCCTTTGAGACCGGAGAGGTCGGCCTGCATCCAGGTCATCCCTTCCGGGGCGGGTTCTTCGCGGTAGCGGAAAGTCGCTACCGTATCGACGCCGCCGGCGCAGCCGATGAAAATCTCGCCGTCGTCTTCCGAGTCGAGGTTGATGAGGTAGCGGCCCGAGAGCATGTCGCTGCCGAGGTTGAACGCACCGGTAAGGCCCGTCTCCTCGTCCACCGTGAATAACGCTTCGAGGTCGGGATGCTCTACACCCTCGGCCGTGATGAGTGCCAGGGCGGTGGCCATGCCGATGCCGTCGTCGGCACCGAGCGTCGTGCCGCGCGCCTTCACCCATTCGCCGTCGATGTAGGGCTGTATCGGGTCGGTCATGAAGTCGAAGGCGACGTCGGCGTTCTTCTCGCACACCATGTCCATGTGGCTCTGGAGCACGACGGTGGGTTTGCCGGCCATCGAAGGCGTGGCTTTCTTGTACATCACGATGTTGCCGGCCGTGTCTTTCCTGTAGTCGAGACTGTGTTTTCTGGCGAACCCTTCCAGGTAGGCGATGATTTTCTCCTCTTTTTTGGAGGGTCGGGGAACCTGAGTGATTTCGTCGAAGATTTCCCATACGGCCCTCGGTTCGAGCCTGCTGATTTCTGACATAGCTTTTTGCGTTTTTGCGGCCCTGCGGCATGCGGTGCCGGCCTCTTGCGGCGGGGTGTTCCGGCCGGAGAGCAGCACGCTCCTGTGCAGCGCCTTGATTATCATTTAATATGTTGTTTCGGGATTTTAGCCTTTTCCCGCCGTCGGCAAGGAAATGTAAAAATAGTGAAAATATGCGTAACTTGCAATCCTCAAACTGACTGTTATGGATAGGACTTTTGCCGATTGCCTCCGGGTGGGGCACGGTTACGACGTGCATGCCCTCGCGCCGGGGCTGCGCCTGAGGCTTTGCGGAGTCGACCTGGAGCACGACAGGGGATGCGTGGCCCATTCGGACGGCGACGTGGCCGTGCATGCGCTGTGCGATGCCCTGCTCGGTGCCGCCGCTCTGGGCGATATCGGGCTCCATTTTCCGGATACGGCGGCGGAGTATGCCGGGATAGACAGCATGGTGCTGCTGGAACGGTGTATGGAACTGCTGGCCGGTGAAGGATTCGGTGTGGTGAATGCCGATGTGACCATCGCCATGCAGCGTCCCCGGCTGCGCCCTCATATCGACGCCATGCGCCGGAGGCTGGCCGCGGCACTGCAGGTGGACCTGTCCCGCGTGTCGGTCAAGGCGACCACGACCGAACGGCTCGGCTTCGTCGGCCGCGAGGAGGGGTGGAGGCCAATGCCGTGGTGCTGATAGCCCGGCAGAAATGACGGCTGCATAGCCGGAAAGCTCCGGCCGCAGGGCTGTATCTTCCGTGTGTTTGCCCTCTTTTCGTATTGCGGCATATCTCTTTTGGTTGCCTGTCGTGGGCGGTTGTCTGTGGGCCGGGCGGAATGCGGGCGTGTGTTGTCTCCGGAAAGCCCGTTTGCGTCGGGCCTGTTCGTTGCCGTCGTGTACGTCGGCTGTTATTTTATCCGTCGTCCTTCCCGGTCGATGAAGTATGCGGTATGGCCGGTGCGGACGAGTGCCCGGCCGTCACTGAAGGAGAAAGCCTCCTCGTAACGCAGGCTCCGTGACGGGTTGGCCGGTCAGGTCGATGAACCCGAACCGCTCCCTGCGCCGGACAAGGAGCGTCCCCTCCGCCGGCGGAGCCATCCAGTCGTATCCGGAGGCCGTCAGCCGCTTTCCGCACCGGTCGTAGAGATTCCATTCGCCGTCAAGGCAGGCCGCCGCTACGTTCCATTCGCCGTACCATTCGAGCGCTTCGAAGCGCGGTTCCATGACAAATCCGCCGCTGCGGTCTATCAGACCGACCCCGCCGGTATTTCCCGCGGCGGCCCGGCCTTCGTAAATTCGTCCGCCCGGGTGAACACCGGAGCTGTCAGTGGCCGCAGTTCCGCGTCGGCGTATCCCCACAGGCCGTTTTTACAGTAGCGCACGACCGTGTCGGCCGGACGTCCGATGTGCTCGCATGTCTCGGTATCGAAGAGTATCGTCTGCGGGCCGGCTGTTTCCGTTGCCGTGTAGGGTACGGTGATATCGTGTGCCGTGGCATGAGCGGAGGTATTCGCTGCCGTTTCCAGCAGCGCTTCCAACAACGGCATGGGGGCGAAGGGCAGTGCGGCCAGCATATCGAGCAGTGCGGCGGTCTCTTCGGGGCCGGGTGACCGGAGCAGTTCCGGCGGAAGCGCGTGTAGGGGAGGGGTACTGTCTGCTGCGGCGGCTGCCGCGATGCGTATCAGGGGCGTATTCCGGTCGAATTCGGCCTGTGTAAAGAGTGCCGGCAGCCACGCCTCTGCTGTCGGGGAGGTCCACAGCATATGGAAGAGAGGCGGCATACAGGCCGAAACATAGACGGCGAGGGAGAGCCGCAGCAATGCCGAACGGTCGTTTCGGGCGTCGCGGCTGTGGCTGTGGAGACAGCGGATGGCCGTGGGCCGGCCGTCGGTGGTGACGAGGATGTTGGCCGCTTTGAGGTGTCCGTGTACGATACCTTCGGCATCGAACGTCCGGTACATTTCGGCCACGCTCTCCAGCAGACGGCGGAGGATGGAGGCTCCGTTACGGTCGAGGTGGGTGCGGACGAAATCGGGGAGCCGGAGGGCGCCGGGCGGGAGCCGTTCGAGCAGAAGGTCGGTACGTTGCGGGGTTCCCGTACCGTCGAAGAAGAGCATCTCTTCGGACAGGTATTCGTAGGGGCGATGAAGAACCTTTCACCGCCTTTGGGAAAGGGATGTTCCTGTGCGTTACGGCGCAGGCGCGTATTCTCGCCGAGGGAGAACCTGAGCAGACAGGGCGTACCGTCGGCTTCCGCCTCGAAATCCGCCGTTTCCGCCGTGACGGTGAAGCGGGGTATGCCGTTTGTGTCCGTGACGGGGGTTGCCCCGGAGAGCCTGCGGAACCTTCCCTGCGGATGGAGCAGGCTTTCGGCGATGGCGGCTATGGTCGGACCCGGTCGCGTCATATCACGAAGGAGGAGCTGGCCGTACCGATGGCCAGCATGGCGAAGAGCTCTTCCACGGGACAGTTGTAGCCGACCGCCCGGAACGGCGGGCAGGCTCCGGGGCGCGAGGCGAGTATCAGGTCGTCGTAACAGGTGGGCAGCTCGCTCGACATGTCGTAGAGAAGGTCGGCATACCGGATGCAGGGGAGTTCCTCCCTGTTCGAGGGGAAGCACTGTGCGGATGTCTGCGTGCCGCTTCCGGCCAGGTGGATGTTGAAAAGAAGGACATTCCCGTCGCGTGTGGCGACGGATTTGATGCTGCCGGCTTCGGCGAGCAGGGTTTGCGGCGTGGCATCGGAGGCTTCGCCGTCGGTGATGTTGAGGACGATGGGCGGAAAGCTGTCGCGGTTGCGGGGGACGGCACACCACGCTCCTGTCAGTACGGCGGCTGCCGACAGTGCTCTGCACATGGGGGTGTCGCCGTTCGCTTCGGGGGTTATCCACTGCCGCTGTCCGATTTCCACCGCCGTCCGTCTTCCGCCGGGCAGCGTGCGCAGCATACGGCGCTGCTGCACCGGCGCAGGCAGACGGACGAGGTCGCCGATGCCGATGAACCGTTCCCGGTCGCCGGCGGGGAGCAAGGGCTGCACTCCGCTGCCGGAGTATCCGAGAACGGCGATGTCGAAGTAATCCCTTATTCCGTCGTCGCGCCGGGAGCGGTGGATGAGTTCGCCGAGCAGCATGTTGATGATGCAGGCGACCGCTTCGGCCTTTCGCATGACCTGCCCGCCGAACCGTGTCTCTTCGGCCATGGAGCCGGAGCGGTCGCAGAGGATGATGAATGCCGTCCGGTGTTCTCGGGTTATCTTTGCCTTGTACATCGTATGTTGTTGGTTTGTCGCGTGTCTTCCTTGCCGGACCGGCCGGGTTCTGTCCGTTTCCTGTCGCACGGTATCCGGCATGTTGCTCTTTTTCCGCCGTCTCCTGCTGCCCGTTCCTCTTGCCACGCCGGATACGGCTTTTACCGGTTTTCCTCTCCGCCGGCTTCCGGGATACCCGTCCGGCCGTTGTCGGAGGGTGACTCTACCGGATTGCCCCGGCGGTCGATACAGCTCCACCGGCCTGCCCGTCTGACGGCTGCCACACCGCTGCGGAAGGGCTTCAGATGGTCGTATCCGCTGCCCACGATGGCCGTGTGTCCCGTGGGGTCGATGAAGTGACGGAAGCCGCCCGTTTCCACCACGGCGGGCCCTTCGGTAAAGCGGAGAGCCGTGTCGAACAGCGGAGGGACGGTTTCGTGTCCGGCCGTTTCGTATCCCCATGCACCGTCGCGCAGGAAGGGTTCCGGTGCGGTATTTCCGGCCGGGAGCGCGTCGTTTCCGTCCGTCGCGAACCGGATGATTCCGCCGAGGGACGGAAGTGCCGGTGTCGGTGAGAGCAGGAGGGCGAGCAGACGGTAGGTGACGGCATCGCCCCGCCGTGCCGCCTCCGTGAGGGCTTTGGCATATCGCTCAGACCGGCGTGCGAAGAGCTCCGGCGGAGTGAAAAGCAACGAATCCGTCAGGTCGGCCCCGTCGGCGAATGAAAGGTCGGCGGCGAGTGTGCGCAGTGCTGCCGAGATGAGTGCCGCGGGATAGTCGTCGATGCTTTTCGAGAAGAAGGAGGCGTTGCGGGAGGGGTGGTTGAACTGCGGGGTACCCGTTTCGGGTGCTCCGGGCGCGTCGATGCCGGGAATGTACATGGCGTCGTAGTCGAGCAGCCGCATCGTGCCGTCAGTCCCGACCGTGATGTTCCCCGGTTTCAGGTCGCCGTGTGCCCACGGCATGGAGAGCAGTGCGGCAACCATCGCGTCGAAACCACGGGACAGGGCGGCCATTCTCTCCGTATCGCGGTGATGGAGCGCTCTCCTTACGGCGTATCCAAGCGAATCCCCGTCGGCCCACTCGGTCAGCACGGTATCGTACCACGCCCCTTCTCCGTCCGGGCCATAGATGTAGAGTTCTTCGGGTAGGTACCGGACTTCGCAGAGCAGCGGCGTCCGGCGGGCGGCGAGGTATGCGTAGAGCATGCCGTTGCGTTTTCCCGGTCGGGTGTAGCATTTCAGCGCGTAGGGTCTGCCTGCGAGCCATACTTTGAACACCGCCGCATTGCCTCCTGCATAGAGCAGGGGTTCCCCGTAGGCATCGCGTTCGACGGCCGGTTCTCCGAGGGTGCGGAAACGGCCGTAAGGGTGGCATACGCTTTCGGCATATTGGGATATGGTGGGTGTGTTCATGCAGGTGGATTACCCTGTAAAGATATGAAAAATATTATAATGAAGTCTAATTATGGTATTGTACTTCTTCGCTTGTCCGGGAGATTTCCGCTGTGGAAGGGGTTTTTGGCAGGTATTCCGGCGCATACCGTCACGGAACGGGGCGGTATGAAAGGAAAAAACTGCCCGGCGGTTGGTGCGGCTCGGCGGTAATGATTATTTTTGCAGCATATTGGTATAAAAAGAATCGGTATGAAAAAAGGAATACATTCCCTTCGTGGAGGAGCCTCATCGAGCCTTGCCATCCGCGAAGACATCGGCGACGGCGACCACACTTCGCTCGCCACCATTCCCGCGGATGCCCGCGGGAAGATGCAGTTGCTCGTCAAACAGGACGGTATCATCGCCGGAATCGAAGTGGCGCGGATGGTCTTCGACCGGCTCGACGGCAGCGTGGCCTTCGACCAGCGGATAGAGGACGGTGCGTGCGTGCGCCGGGGTGACATCGCTTTCTACGTGGAGGGGCGCATCCTGTCGCTCCTGCAGGCGGAGCGTATCGTGCTCAATATCATGCAGCGCATGAGCGGCGTGGCGACTCAGACGGCCGCATACGTGAAGCTGCTGGAGGGCACGCACTGCCGGGTGCTCGATACGCGCAAGACCACGCCCGGCATGCGCGTGCTGGACAAGATGGCCGTCAAGCTCGGCGGCGGCGAGAACCACCGCATGGGCCTCTTCGACATGGTCTTGCTCAAGGACAACCACATCGACTTCGCCGGCGGCATCGCCAATGCGCTGGGAGCCGTGCGCGGTTACCTGGCCGATACCGGACGGCAGTTGCCTATCGAGGTGGAGGTGCGTTCGCTGGAGGATATCGACGAGGTGTTCGCCGCAGGGGGGGCCGACCGCATCATGTTCGACAACTTCACGGTGGAGATGACGCGCGAAGGGGTGCGTCGTATCGCCGGTCGCTGCGAAACGGAGTCTTCGGGGGGGTATCCGGGAGGAGACGATGCGGGCGTATGCCGAATGCGGTGTGGATTACGTCTCGGTGGGTGCGCTGACGCACCAGATACGGAGCCTCGACATGAGCCTGAAAGCGTGCGTATAGTGCGCGGAGTCGCGGAGTATGCGGTTGTATCGGGGTGTTCGGTGCCGCACGGCGGGCGGAGAGAGCCGTGTCGGCCGACGGGATATTGGAATTTAAGTTAATAAACAGGTTATCATGAGGAAACTCGGATTGTTGCTGGGGTTGGCCGCCGTCGCATGTACGGCATACGGCGCCTCCCCGCAGTTTACTTATGCGGATATCGCTGCCGGCAAGTTCGCGCAGCGCACCGTCGCGGGACTGAGGTCGATGGCGGACGGAGAACATTATACGGTGCTCGACAGCGGCCGGGTGGTCGTCTTTTTCCTATGCGTCGGGCGACCGGGAGGGGTGCTGGCTTCGCCGGAAGATATCGGTGCGGCATGGCAGCGCATCGCCGATTACCGGCTTAGTCCCGCGGAGGACAAAGTGCTGTTCCGTCTCGACGGAAAACCGTTGTATCGCCGTTCGGCCTACTCTTCTTATGTGGTGTACGATACGGAATCGGGTGAGGCCGCTCCGCTGCACGAGAGCGACAGCCTGCGGTATGCGGTCTTCTCTCCCGACGGGGAGCGGGTGGCCTTCGTACTGCGCAACAACATCTATGTAAAGGAACTGGCTACGGGGCGCGAGACGGCGGTCACGACCGACGGTGTACCCAACCACATTATCAACGGTATGCCCGACTGGGTGTATGAGGAGGAGTGGGGCTTGGAGGATGCGCTCCGCTGGTCGCCCGACGGGGAGAAACTCGCCTTCCTGCGGTTCGACGAGAGCGGTGTGCGCGACTATTCACTCGACCTTTACGGCCCGGACGGAAGCACTCCGGAAGACGACGTGACGGCACCCCGCTATCCGCGGCGCTTCACCTACAAATATCCGATGGCGGGCGAGGCCAATTCGGCGGTTTCGCTCCATGTGTACGACCTGGCGAGCGGACGGACGACGCATGTGGATGTCGGCCCGGAGCGCGACCAGTATCTCCCCTTCTTCGGCTGGACGCCTGCCGGCGCTCTCTGTTTCTACCGTATCAACCGGCTTCAGAACCATCTGGAAGTTTTCGTGGACGACCTGAAGGGAACTCGGAAGATGATATACGAGGAGCGTTCGGACAAATACATCGACAACATCGGCATGGGAACGGTGACTTTCCTCTCCGACGGTGACCGTTTCATCGTGAAGAACGAGACCCGTACCGGTTTTTCGCACCTTTATATGTACAGCATGGAGAGGGGTTTCCTCTATCCGCTGACCGAGGGCGAATGGGAGGTGCGCAGCCTCGTATGTGCGACGGACGAGCGGGTGTGGTTCCTCTCCAACGAGACCTCCCCGCTGCG
>VOFD01003018.1_pt1 | contig 39467 bp, 44 predicted proteins | sample 5384101 | NCBI WGS metagenome assembly VOFD01 (sample SAMN12384723, study PRJNA508395) | human gut metagenome | isolation source: healthy gut C | host: Homo sapiens
GTTGAATGAGAAACCTACTCCAAGTACTAATCTTGAAACATTGAGTATTCGCTATTCATCATAGATGAATGTGGATTTGTGAAGTTTATATACATATAATGCAAGTCGCAGACTTGCGTCGAAGAGGGTGTCCTTTGCAAAATCTCCTCTTCACAGAACCTGCTATTGATGTTGTAGTAAGGCAAGATGATGTCCTTATTAAATGGCTCGAAATGGAGGCGTGGAATGGTATTTTTGAGCGAACTTATAAGATAGAACATCATCAACCACATTCCATAGTATTGTTCTGCGAGAAAGAATTAGTTGAATTTCAATATGGTTTTGTTTTTTAGTCACTTCCCTTTGGGCACAAGTTTCCAATATGCCCCACTCTCCAAGCTGCTTGTGGCCACACATGTAAAGAGATGGTGGAAAGGTGATGAAATTAACTGTTCTTTTTAATTTTTAATGTGCTTGTAAGAGCCATAATAAAGGAATGAAAAACGCCAGCCAATTGCTATCTCTCGTAACCTACCACGACAACGGCAACATCGACACCAAGCCGGGCGTGGGCACGTACCTGTACGAGGCCAGCGCGCGTCCCCATGCCCTGACCGGCATAGCGGACGGCACGGCGGGCGCGGGGGTGGAAAGCGGCATCATGCAGGAGATAGGCTACACGGCCTTCAACAAGGTGGCCACGTGCAGCATTATGTGCAGCACCACGGCGGCAACAACGACCGCTACGAGATACGCTACGGACTGGACCGCCAGCGCATCAAGAGCACCTACTACGTGAATGGCGGAAAAGCGTACGACCGCTACTATCTCGGCACGTATGAAAAGGACGTGGCCGCCAACGGGCGGGTGACGCACACGGACTACATCTATGCGCCCACCGGCCTGGCGGCCATCTGTCGGCAACAAGGTAAGGAAGTGCTGTACGTGCTGGCCGACCACATGGGCTCCGTGCAGGTGCTTGCCGACGCGGCGGGACGCACCGTCACGGAGTACCGCTACGAGGCGTGGGGCGGCAGGGTGCTCGTGTCGGGCGAGAAAGGGTTGGCCGACTGGGGCTACACGGGGCACGAGCACTTGGAGCCGCTCGGCCTCATCGACATGAACGGGCGCATCTACGACCCCACGTTGGCCCGCTTCCTCAGCCCCGACCCCTACGTGCAAGGGGGAGGCTTTTAGGCAAAATGTAAAGCCCCCTTCCCGATTGCATCGGGACAAGTTTCCGGGGTTGGGGGTGAGGCACTTCCTGGATATTGGGAAGGGATACTTATAAGGCGAGTGGTAAAGCCCCTCCTTGGGAGGGGTTGGGGGAGGCTTTTTTTAGCTTTGCATAAGCAAAGTTACAAGAAAAAGATGATATCTGCAAACTGGGATACTGTAATATATTAATATTGCATAAATAAATGGGGTGGTTTATGCTGCCAATAAACCTCAGCCCTGCCCCCTCTCCCAGAGAGAGGGGCGGAGGGGTGAGGTTTTTATGGGCAAGTTGCGTATTTAATCGCCTGCTTCCGTGTGCCTTTCTATCCCGTCGATGATGCGGAAGAGTTCCTCCGCGCTTTCGGTGCGGAGCATGGCGATGCGGGTGTCGCGGAAGTGGGGGATGCCTTTGAAGACGGGCGTGGCGGCCAGGTGGCGGCGTGCGTGGAGGATGCCCCGCCGCTCGTCGCCCAGCCAGGCGATGGAGTTGGCCACCTGCTGCTTGATGATGGCCTTCTGCTCGTCAAAGGTGAGGGAGGGCATGGGCGTGCCGTGCTGCAGGTAATGCTTTATCTCGGCGAACACCCACGGGCGGCCTATGGCGGCGCGCCCCACCATGATGGCATCCACGCCGTAGCGGTCGAAACACTCGCGGGCGCGCTCGGGGGTGCACACGTCGCCGTTGCCGATGATGGGGATGGTCATGCGGGGGTTGTTCTTCACCTCGCCGATGAGCGTCCAGTCGGCCTCGCCGGTGTACATCTGCGCGCGGGTGCGCCCGTGGATGGCCAGGGCGGCGATGCCGCAATCTTGCAGCTGCTCGGCCAGCGTGACGATGATTTTATTGTCCTCGTCCCACCCCAGGCGGGTTTTCACCGTGACGGGCAGGCGCACCGCCCGCACCACGGCGCGGGTTATTTCGAGCATCTTCGGCACGTCGCGCAGGAGGCCCGCCCCCGCGCCCTTGCCCGCCACCTTGCGCACGGGGCAGCCGAAGTTGAGGTCGATGATGTCCGGGCGGGCTTCCTCGGCAATGCGGGCGGCCTCGGCCATCGCCTCCGGCTCGCGCCCGTACAGCTGGATGGCCACGGGCCGCTCGGCATCGCTGATGTGGAGCTTCTGCTCGGTGCGCTTCACGCTGCGGATGAGCGCGTCGGCCGAGATGAACTCGGTATACACCATGTCGGCCCCGTAGCCCTTGCACATGAGGCGGAAGGCGGGGTCGGTCACGTCCTCCATCGGTGCGAGGAACACGGGCCGGTCGGGGAAAGTGATGTGGGAGAGGGTCATTGGGGGTTGAGAGTTAAAAGTTGAAAATTGAAAATTGAAAGTTGAAAATTGAAAGTATAAAGTGCGTGTACGGGCTCTCGGCTCATCTGCTGTCTTTGGGGTACAGGTTGAGTACCGATATCATTTCATCGCGTATCCACAAGTTGCATTCCATAGGTCTTTCCTGTCTGCTGCGCAAAAGTATAACAATCCCTCCAATAAGCCAAACCGCTCGCCCGCGCCCGGTGGCTTGGCGGAAAAAAGATGTGCCCGGCATTTGCATACTTCGAAGTTTTGACCCACCTTTGCACCGCATTTTTTGGAAGGAACGTTTTGTAATCCTCATCGGAGGGCAAGCATACCAATTGCCGGACAAGATGACTGGGTAAAACCATCAGCTTGCCCGGCAATTCTTTTTTGCGGCAGGAGTGCCAACCAACAGGGGAGGCCATCCTGCCTTCATCGGATTTGCAACCGTAACTCGTAACCATCATATGAAAAGAGACGCTATCGACTTGGGTTCGCTGAACGTGTTTGCCTTGTTCAGCAAGTATTTCATCCCCACATTGCTGGGGATGTTGAGTATGTCGGCCGTGACGGCCATCGACGGCATTTACGTGGGACACGGCATCGGGAGTGATGCCATTGCCGCCATCAACATCTGCATCCCGGTGCTCATGCTGTTCACGGGCGTGGGGCTGATGGTGGGGGCGGGCGTGTCGGTGGTGGCCTCCATCCAGCTGTCGAGGGGGCAGGTGAAGGCGGCGCGCATCAACGTGACGCAGGCCCTGCTGCTGGTTACGCTGCTGGGCGTGGTGTGCTGCGGGCTGATGATGGCATTCCCCACGGCCACGGCGCGGATGCTGGGGGCTTCGGACACGCTGGTGCCGCTGGTGCGGGAGTACCTCGTGTGGTTCGTACCCTCGCTGCTGTTCCAGATGTGGTGCTCGGTGAGCCTGTTCGTCATCCGGCTGGATGGCTCGCCCCGGCTGGCCATGCTGTGCAACGTGGCGGCGGCGCTGGCCACCACGGTGCTGGGCTTCCTCTTCATCTTCCCCCTGGGGTGGGGGCTGAAGGGGGCCGCGCTGGCCGGCACGCTGGGGTTGCTTGTCGGCGGGAGCATCGGGTTGGCGTACATCTTTGGATTTGCGGAAAAACTGCGCCCGTATAAGCTGAAGTGGAGTGCCAAGAGCCTGCGCCTCACTGTGCGCAACTGGGGATACCAATGCCGCATCGGCTCGTCGGCCTTGCTCACGGAGGCCACCATGGCCATGCTCATGTTCGTGGGCAACCACGTGTTCATGCAATACCTGGGCGACGACGGCGTGGGAGCCTTCGGCATAGCCTGCTACTACACGCCCTTCATCTTCATGGTGGGCAACGCCATAGCGCAGTCGGCCCAGCCCATAATCAGCTACAACTTCGGGCTGGGTCGGCGGGACCGGGTGGCGGACACGGAGCGTGTTGCCCTGCTCACGGCCCTCGTCTGCGGGGTGCTCGTCACGGCAGTGTTCGTCCTGCTGCCGGGCGGGCTGGTGGGGTTGTTCCTCCCCGGTGATAACCCGGCGGCGCGGATAGCCATCGAGGGTTTCCGCTGTTTGCGGCGGCGTTTGCCTTCTTTATCCTCAACCTCACCGTCATCGGCTATTACCAGAGCGTGGAGCGGATGCGGCCCGCCACGCTGTTTGCCCTGTTGCGGGATGCGTGTTCCTCGTCCCTTCGTTCATGCTGCTGCCGAAGGTGATGGGCACCGAAGGCATCTGGCTGGCCTTGTGCCTCTCGGAGGGACTGACCACCCTCTGCATCGTGGCAACCTATCTGGCGGGAAGGACGAAGCCCGACAAGGCGCACGCATAGCTGCTTCGGCAAGAAAGGGTGTGCCCTAAGCTAAAAAAATGCGTACCTTTGCACGTTCCTTATACATATATAATATATGTCACACATGCTCCCGGTTTCCCAACGTCCGTCTGTGCCTGGCTCGCAGGCTTGTTGATGCTCTTGTTCCCATTCGCCCTCCGTGCGCAGGAGGTGCATTATTCGCCCGCCTGGTTCGGGCCGAACGCCAACCCCGTGCCCCAGTTTGCCGGCGGCACCATCCCCGCCCGCACCACCCTGGCCTTGGGTGGCAACTATTACTTCGGTTTCGGTGACCTCACAGGCAACCTCACCTTCGACGTGGAGGTGCCCCTGCTGCCCGAATGCGTGTCGCTCAGGGTGTGGCTCAACACCTTGGAATATTACCGTGTAACCCCCGGAGTGCATGCCGAGCGGCAGATGACGGGTGGCCTCTCGGGCTGGGCGAACGGTGACTTCTACGTGCAGACCCGCATCCGCATCCTGCGCGAACGGCGTTGGTTGCCTGCCGTGGTGCTCAACAGCACGTTGAAGACGGCTTCGGGAACGCAATTCCATCAACGGAGGTACTTCGACACGCCGGGCTACTACTTCGATGTGGAGATAGCCAAATCCTTTCACTTCCGTAACCGTGTGCTGAGCGAGGTGCGGGGCGTGGTGGACGCGGGCTTCCTGTGCTGGGAGACGACCGGCAGCGTGCAGAACGATGCGCCCATGTATGGCGGAAAAATCATCCTTGCCAACCGGCTGTTCGATTGGGAAAACTCGGTTTCGGGCTATTACGGTTGGATGCACAACGGTGACGCGCCGCTCGTCTACAGCTCGAAGCTCATCTTCAAGCAACCCCTGTTCCGCGTGTTCGCGCAGTACCAGTACGGCATCAAGGACTTCCCCTACCACCACGTGCAGGCTGGCGTGGCGGTGGAACTGGACAAGCTCACGCCAAAGTATAAACTGCCTCCAACCCCTTGAAGGGGAGAATATAAGCGCAGGACTGTCCCGATGACAGGAGTCAGAAGGGCGAAAGAGTTCCTCCGCCTGTTAGAAGCCACTCCCGTATGCACGCCCTATCTGACGCTGTAATCAAAAATCATGGCAAAATGTTTTGGCAATTAAAAAGTAATGTCTATTTTTGCACTCCGTTTCGAAGAGTAAACAAAATATCTTAATAACAAAATCTTAATAAAATAATTATGATCATTGTTCCTGTAAAAGAAGGCGAAAACATTGAAAGGGCTTTAAAGAAATTCAAACGTAAATTTGAGAAGACCGGTGTTGTGAAAGAATTGCGTCGCCGTCAAGCCTTCACGAAGCCTTCTGTCGTAAAACGCGAACAAAAAATCCACGCCATTTACGTACAGAAGATGCAACTGAACGAAGAATAAAAAAACAGGAAACCCGAAGAAAGATTTGCGTTCTTCGGGTTTTGTTTTTAATTTCGTTGCAGAAAAGCGAACCGGCACATGGACACGATTCATGAATTTCTGCAATACCTGCGATACGAGCGGAATTATTCCGACCATACGGTAGCGGCCTACAAGAACGACTTGTCGCAGTTTTGCGACCACGTGGGTTGCACGACGGAAAGTTTCGACCCCCGCCTGGTCGCCGTCGGCGACATTCAGCACTGGATACTCACCCTTATGGACGGCGGGGAATCTTCCCGCAGCATCGCCCGAAAAATATCCGCCTTGAAATCTTATTGGAAATTCCTCCTGCGGTACGGGCGTGCGGACAAAACCCAACGTTAAAAATTGTTTTGCCCAAAACAAAAAAGTACTTCCCGCGTTTTTTAAGGAAAAGGAAATGGATATGGTCTTGGCCGGGCAGGCCGCGCCGGATGACTTTGAGGGCGTGAGAAACCGATTGATCATCGAAACGTTTTATTCCACGGGGATACGTTGTTCGGAACTTCTCAATCTGAAAGACGCTGATGTGGATGTGCGGCAAAAGACCATGAAAGTGCTGGGCAAGCGGAACAAGGAACGCATCATCCCCTTGTTGCCGGAGCTTTGCAAGGATATAGAAAGCTACCGGCAGTTGCGGGACGTGGAAGTGGAACGGGCAGACGACAGCTTGTTTGTCCGTGTGAACGGGAAGAAGATGTATCCGAAGCTTATATATAATATTGTCCACGACAGTATGTCGGAAGTGAGCAATTTGTATAAGCGTAGTCCGCACGTGTTGCGCCATACTTTTGCCACGGCCGTGCTTAACCAGGGAGCCGATATTTATGCGGTGAAAGAATTGTTGGGGCATAGCAGCTTGGCCGCAACCCAAATTTACACGCACACACAAGCTTCGACGAACTTCATAAAATATATAACAAGGCCCATCCGAGGGCCAAATAAAAAAGGAGGAATTATGAAACTAAGAATCCAATCCATCAATTTCAATGCTACCAGCCAGCTGGAAGCGTACATTAACAAGAAAGTGTCCAAGCTGGAAAAGTTTTTCGAACAGCTGCAAACCATAGATGTGTATCTCAAGGTGGTGAAGCCGGAAACCGCAGCCAACAAAGAGGCGGAAATAAAGATATCAATTCCCAACATAGACTTTTTTGCCAGCAAGACCTGTGACACTTTTGAGGAAGCCGTTGATCTTTGCGTCGATGCATTGGAAAACAGGTGCGCCGGTACAAGGAAAAAGCGACCAAAAGCTAAAATATTGCCGAAAAAGTTTTGTGGTAAAAAATAATTCGTACATTTGCAAGCCGTTTGAAGAGAGCCTTTCAGACGGCTTTTTAAACGCCAAAACACGCCTCTTTAGCTCAGTTGGCCAGAGCACGTGATTTGTAATCTCGGGGTCGTTGGTTCGAATCCGACAAGAGGCTCAGAAAAGAAAAGGGCGGTTACCAGAGTGGCCAAATGGGGCAGACTGTAAATCTGCTGGTTTTTACCTTCGGTGGTTCGAATCCATCACTGCCCACGCATCCATCGGCAAGTGTAGCAGGGAAAGCGTTTCCTCGCAGCCGTGGGAATCGCGGAAGTAGCTCAGTTGATAGAGCATTAGCCTTCCAAGCTGAGGGTCGCGGGTTTGAGTCCCGTCTTCCGCTCAATTGCTGTTGTAGCTCAGGGGTAGAGCACTTCCTTGGTAAGGAAGAGGTCACGGGTTCAAATCCCGTCAACAGCTCAATAGTTGGTAGAAAGCTTTTATATACATATTAAATTACTAACATTATAATTAAAATAATCTTTGAGTTATGGCAAAAGAAAAATTCGACAGGTCAAAACCGCACGTGAACATTGGTACGATTGGTCACGTTGACCACGGATAAAACGACTTTGACTGCCGCCATTACGACCGTATTGGCAAAAAAGAGGTCTTTCGGAAGTCCGCTCGTTCGACTCCATCGACAACGCTCCGGAAGAAAAAGGAACGCGGTATCACTATTAACACGGCTCACGTAGAATATCAGACGGCAACGCGCCACTACGCTCACGTAGACTGCCCGGGTCACGCTGACTACGTAAAGAACATGATTACCGGTGCTGCCCAGATGGACGGCGCCATCCTCGTAGTGGCTGCTACCGACGGTCCGATGCCCCAGACGCGCGAACACATTCTGTTGGCTCGTCAGGTGAACGTTCCCCGCTTGGTCGTTTTCATGAACAAGTGCGACATGGTGGATGACCCCGAAATGCTGGACTTGGTGGAAATGGAAATGCGCGAACTGCTTTCGTTCTACGACTTCGATGGCGACAATACGCCGATCATCCGCGGTTCTGCCCTTGGTGCCTTGAATGGTGTGCCTGAATGGGAAGACAAGATCATGGAACTGATGGATGCTGTCGATACGTGGATTCAATTGCCTCCGCGCGCCGTTGACAAACCTTTCTTGATGCCTGTTGAAGACGTATTCTCGATCACAGGTCGTGGTACGGTTGCTACGGGTCGTATCGAAACGGGTGTCATCAAAGTGGGTGACGAAGTTCAGATTATCGGCTTGGGTGCTGAAGGCAAAAAGTCGGTTGTGACCGGTGTTGAAATGTTCCGTAAGTTGCTCGACCAAGGTCAAGCCGGTGACAACGTAGGTCTGTTGCTCCGCGGTATTGACAAAAATGAAGTTAAGCGCGGTATGGTTATCGCCCACCCGGGTCAGGTAACTCCTCACTCTGAATTCAAGGCTGCCGTTTATATCTTGAAGAAAGAAGAAGGTGGACGTCACACCCCGTTCCATAACAAGTATCGTCCTCAGTTCTATATCCGCACGATGGACGTAACCGGTGAAATCACCTTGCCGGAAGGAACTGAAATGGTAATGCCGGGCGACAACTTGGAAATCACGGTGAAGTTGATTTACCCGGTAGCTTGCAGTGAAGGTTTGCGTTTCGCTATCCGCGAAGGTGGCCGCACGGTTGGTTCGGGTCAGATCACGGCCATTTTGGACTAATCAGACATATTTTATTTGCACAAGTTGCAGGCCTTGTTCCTGCAACTTGTTTTACACGGGTGTAGCTCAGTTGGTAGAGCACTGGTCTCCAAAACCAGGTGTCGGGAGTTCGAGTCTCTACTCCCGTGCTAAATTATTGGCACGTATATGAAACCCATTAACTATATCAGAGAGTCTTACAACGAACTGGTTCATAAGGTATCCTGGCCCACGAAGTCGGAACTTGCGAACAGTGCGGCAGTAGTATTGATTGCTTCCGTCATACTATCGCTCATCGTTTGGCTTATGGACTTGGCGTTCGAAGAAATCATGACAATTATCTACGGCGCGCTGGGAAAACTGTTCTGATTGTTTAAGTAATTTAGGAGGATCAAGAAAGTGTCTGAAAACAATTTCAAATGGTACGCCATGCGTGCCGTTAGTGGAAAAGAAAGTAAGGTGAAAGAATACATTGAGGCCGAAATGAAGAATGGTCATTTGGGTCAATTTGTGTCACAAGTATTGATTCCGACAGAGAAAGTTTACCAGATTCGCAACGGCAAGAAAGTTACGAAGGAACGTAGCTGTATGCCTGGATACGTCTTGGTGGAAGCCAACTTGGTTGGCGAAGTTCGCCATGCGCTTCGGAACACCCCTAACGTGCTTGGCTTTTTGGGCGAAAAGGACGATGTACCTACACCGATTCGAGCCTCGGAAATGAGTCGTATTCTCGGCACCATGGATGAGATGCAAGAGTCGGGCGAGGAAATTTACCCCTTATTTTGCAGGGGAAACGGTCAAGGTCATTTTTGGCCCATTTTCCGGGTTTAGCGGTGTTATCGAAGAAGTGAACGAGGAGAAAAAAAGAAACTCAAAGTTATGGTTATGATATTCGGACGGAAGACCCCGCTCGAATTATCGTTTACTCAGGTCGAGAAGGAGTGAGTCAATTCTTTGTTACAAGTTGAGTAACTCCTGTTAAAAATCAAATTTTACAATTATGGCTAAAGAAATTGCTGGACTTATTAAATTGCAGATCAAAGGAGGTGCGGCAAACCCATCTCCCCGGTAGGGCCTGCTTTAGGTGCCAAAGGGATCAATATTATGGAGTTTTGCAAACAATTCAATGCCAGAACCCAGGATAAGGCAGGCAAGGTGTTGCCTGTTGTTATCACTTACTACACGGACAAGTCGTTCGATTTTATCGTGAAGACTCCCCGGTTGCGATCCAGTTGCTGGAAACCGCCAAAATAAAGGGTGGGTCGGCGGAACCTAATCGCAAGAAAGTTGCTGAACTTACTCGGGAGCAGGTGAAGCAAATCGCTGAAGACAAAATGACCGACTTGAACGGTTTCGAAGTAGAGGCTGCCATGAAAATGGTTGCCGGTACAGCCAGGAGCATGGGCATCACCATCAAAGGGGATTTCCCGAATAACAACTAATTAACACTTCATTAGAGATGGGTAAATTGACAAAAAATCAAAAATTGGCTTCAGAAAAGATTGAAGCCGGTAAGACCTACACTTTGAAAGAAGCTGCTAAGTTAGTAAAGGAGATCACCCATACTAAGTTTGATGCTTCGGTGGATATTGATGTACGTTTGGGAGTTGACCCGCGTAAAGCGAACCAGATGGTGCGTGGGGTGGTGTCATTGCCCAACGGAACAGGGAAGCAAGTGAGAGTTCTTGCATTATGTACCCCGGATCAGGAAACAGCAGCCAAGGAAGCTGGTGCCGACTATGTGGGTCTTGACGAATACATTGAGAAAATCAAAGGTGGTTGGACCGATGTGGATGTCATTATCACCATGCCGGCTATCATGGGCAAATTGGGTGCGTTGGGTCGTATCTTAGGACCTCGTGGCTTGATGCCAAACCCCAAAAGCGGTACGGTGACCCAGGACATCGCTAAAACTGTGAAGGAAGTAAAGCAAGGTAAGATAGATTTCAAGGTTGACAAGTATGGTATCGTGCACACGTCCATCGGCAAAGTATCTTTTGCCGAGGATAAGATAGTGGAAAATGCCAAGGAATTTGTTTCTACTTTGATCAAGTTGAAACCGGCTACGGCTAAAGGTACTTATGTGAAGAGCATTTATCTTTCGAGCACTATGAGCAAGGGTATACAAATTGACCCGAAGTCTGTTGAAGAATAAAAAAGGAGAATTTATGAAAAAGGAAGATAAAAGCATCGTAATATCGGAACTTCAGTCTACAATCGCAGCTTATCCTCATCTGTACTTGGCTGATATAGGTGGCTTGAACGCGGCTCAAACCAGTGATTTGAGAAAAAAATGCTACAAAGAAAACATCAAGTTGGTTGTAGTAAAGAATACGTTGCTGCGGAAAGCCATGGAGGCTTCGAGCATAGATTATGCTCAATTGTTCGATGTTCTGAAGGGTGACACGTCACTCATGCTTTCGGAAACAGGTAATGCGCCTGCTAAGTTGATTAAAAACTTCAGCAAGGACAATCCGTTGAAGAAGCCGGTTCTGAAGGCTGCGTATGTAGAAGAGGCGTTTTACATCGGGGAAGGTTGCCTGGATGAACTTGTAAGTATCAAGAGCAAGAACGAACTTATTGGTGATATCATTGCCTTGTTGCAATCGCCTGTTAAGAATGTTGTGTCCGCACTCCAGTCTGGAGGTAATACTATCCATGGTGTCTTGCAGACATTGGCCGATAGGTAATTAAAGAACGCAATTTTATCAAACAGATAAAGTTGGGAATAAATCATTAGAATAAAAACAAAACAAAATAAAATCGACTAAAAATGGCAGATTTGAAAGCTTTTGCAGAACAATTGGTTAACTTGACAGTAAAGGAAGTTAATGAGTTAGCTCAAATTTTGAAGGACGAATATGGTATTGAACCCGCTGCTGCAGCTGTTGCTGTTGCTGCTGGTCCTGCCGCCGCTGCTCCTGCAGCCGAAGAAAAGACCGCTTTCGATGTTGTATTGAAAGCTGCCGGTGCCAATAAGTTGGCTATCGTTAAGTTGGTGAAAGAGCTTACGGGTCTTGGCCTGAAGGAAGCTAAGGACATGGTAGATGCAGCTCCTTCGGTTATCAAGGAAGCTCTTGCAAAAGACGAAGCCGAAGCCTTGAAGAAGAAGTTGGAAGAAGGCGGCGCAGAAGTTGAACTTAAATAAGGATCGCTTGATTTTCAAGTGTTTGGTTTAGATTCCTCCTGTAGGGAGGATTCTAAACCTTTTTCTGCTATAAAGTAACCGGGGTTTACGGGCGAGTTTGTGTTTTTTGGTACAGTTTTTGAGGAGAAAGTTGCTTTTCTGAAAACATTTCTTTTCTGTGTAGGTAAACAGCAATTTAACTGACCAAAAGTGTCGCACCCCATTGCCAATGTAAAAAACAGGCAGAATAGATTGGCAACCGTAGCAAATAAGTTCACTGCAAAAATTATAATCTCTTTGAAAATGTCTTCATCTACAACGAAACAAAGAATTAGTTTTGCTTCAATAAAGAATCAGATGGAATATCCTGATTTTTTGGAAGTACAGTTAAAATCTTTTCATGAGTTTTTCCAGTTAGATACGCCTCCAGAAAACAGGAAATCGGAAGGATTATACAAGGTTTTTTCTGAAAACTTTCCTATTTCCGATGCTCGTAATAACTTTGTCCTTGAATTCCTCGATTATTACATAGACCCTCCTCGCTATTCCCTTGATGAATGCATAGAACGTGGATTAACCTATAGCGTGCCCCTAAAGGCCAAGTTGAAATTATATTGCACGGATCCCGACCATGAGGATTTTGACACGGTGATACAAGATGTCTATTTGGGACCCATCCCTTATATGACCGAAAGGGACTTTTGTAATCAATGGTGCCGAACGTGTCATTGTATCGCAGCTTCACCGGTCGCCAGGGGTATTCTTCGGACAAAGCATTCATGCCAATGGTACAAAACTTTATTCTGCCCGAATAATTCCTTTCCGTGGTTCGTGGATTGAGTTTGCAACCGACATCAACAACGTGATGTATGCGTACATCGACCGTAAAAAGAAATTGCCGGTTACGACGTTGTTGAGGGCGATTGGTTTTGAAAGCGACAAGGATATTCTGGAAATTTTCAATCTGGCGGAAGAAATAAAGGTCAACAAGTCCAGCTTGAAAAAGGCTGTCGGACGAAAGTTGGCCGCCCGTGTGTTGAAGACGTGGGTGGAAGACTTTGTAGATGAAGATACAGGGGAAGTGGTTTCCATAGAACGTAATGAGGTTATTATCGACCGCGAGACCGTGTTGGAACCCCGAACATATTGATGATATTATCGAATCGGGAACGCAAACCATTCTGTTGCATCGCGAAGATACCAACCAAAGTGATTACGCCATCATATATAATACGCTGCAAAAAGACCCGAGCAATTCGGAAAAAGAAGCCGTGTTGTATATTTATCGCCAGTTACGTAATGCCGAGCCTGCTGATGATTCGACTGCGCGTGAAGTCATCACGAATTTGTTCTTCTCGGAAAAACGCTATGATTTGGGTGAGGTGGGGCGTTTCCGCATCAACCGGAAGCTGAACTTGACTACCAGCAGTGATGTCAGGGTGCTGACGAAAGAAGACATTATCGAGATCATCAAGTATCTGATCGAATTGACCAACATGAAGGCGGATGTGGATGATATCGACCATTTGAGCAACCGGCGTGTGCGCACGGTGGGCGAACAGTTGTATAATCAATTCGGGGTTGGGTTGGCACGTATGGCTCGCACCATCCGCGAGCGCATGAATGTTCGCGACAACGAAGTGTTCACCCCCACGGACTTGATTAACGCCAAGACGATTTCTTCCGTGATCAATTCCTTCTTCGGGACGAATGCCCTCTCGCAGTTCATGGACCAGCAGAATCCGTTGGCTGAGATCACGCATAAACGTCGTATGTCGGCTCTTGGGCCTGGTGGTCTGTCGCGTGAACGCGCCGGTTTCGAGGTGCGTGACGTGCATTATACACACTATGGCCGCTTGTGCCCGATTGAAACCCCTGAAGGCCCTAACATTGGTTTGATATCTTCGTTGTGCATCTATGCCAAAATCAACGACTTTGGCTTTATCGCCACGCCTTATCGAAAGGTGGAAAATGCGGTTGTTGATCTCTCGGAAAACGGCATTAAATATTATACTGCCGAAGAAGAAGAAAAAACTTGATTGTGGCGCAGGGGAATGCTCCGTTAAATGATGATGGCACGTTCATCCGCCCTAAGGTGAAAGCGCGTCTGGAAGCCGACTTCCCGGTGGTTGATCCCAGCGAAGTGAATTTGATGGACGTATCTCCGTCGCAAATTGCTTCAATCGCTGCGGCTTTGATTCCTTTCTTGGAACATGACGATGCCAACCGTGCGTTGATGGGGTCGAACATGATGCGCCAGGCGGTGCCTTTGTTGCGCTGCGAATCGCCGATTGTTGGCACAGGTATCGAACGGCAATTGATCCGCGACTCGCGCACGCAGATTGCGGCAGAAGGCGATGGGGTTATTGAATATGTGGATGCCAACGTCATCAAGATAAAATACGACCGCACCGAAGAGGAGGAATTTGTCAGCTTCGAATCGGCGGTCAAGGAATATAAATTGCCGAAATTCCAAAAGACAAACCAGAACACGACCATTGACTTGCGCCCGATTGTGCACAAGGGCGAGCGGGTCGTGACTGGGCAGATCCTGACGGAAGGCTACTCTACGGAAGACGGCGAACTAGCCATCGGCAAGAACTTGAAGGTGGCGTTCATGCCGTGGAAAGGGTATAACTTCGAAGATGCCATCGTTATCAACGAACGTCTTGTGAGGGAGGACATCTTTACCTCGGTTCATGTGGTAGAGCAGTTGTTGGAAGTTCGTGAAACAAAGCGTGGTGTGGAAGAGTTTACGTCCGATATACCGAACGTCAGCGAAGATGCTACGAAGAATTTGGATGAAAACGGCATTATCCGCATCGGGGCGCGTGTGGAACCGGGCGATATCATCATCGGTAAAATCACACCGAAAGGGGAATCCGACCCGTCGCCTGAAGAAAAGTTGCTCCGCGCCATCTTCGGCGACAAGGCCGGTGATGTGAAGGATGCTCCCTTGAAGGCAAGTCCGTCGCTATCGGGTGTGGTCATTGGGAAACGCTTGTTCTCCAAGGCGCAAAAGAGCCGCAAGTCCAAATTGGCCGACAAGGCCGAATTGCCCAAACTGGACGAGGCCTTTGAAGCGGAAGCAGCGGAATTAAAAAGAAACTGATTGAAAAGCTCTTGATTCTCTTGGCTGACAAGACTTCTGCCGGTGTCAAGGATTTCATCGGGACGGACATCATCTCCAAAAATAGTAAGTTCACGGCGGAACGCCTGCGTGAGGTGGATTACACTACGGTGCTCTTGAATAAATGGACCAACGATAACCATAAGAATGAATTGGTAAAGCAGTTGGTCATGAACTATCTCAAGAAGTACAAAGAACTTGATGCCAAGCTGAAACGTCAGAAGTTTAACATCACGATTGGTGATGAACTGCCCAATGGCATTGTGCAGATGGCCAAGGTGTATATTGCCAAGAAACGTAAAATCGGCGTGGGTGATAAGATGGCAGGTCGCCACGGTAATAAGGGTATCGTGTCGCGCGTGGTTCGCCAGGAAGATATGCCTTTCTTGGCTGACGGTACGCCTGTTGATATTGTCTTGAACCCCCTCGGTGTGCCTTCGCGCATGAACATCGGGCAGATATTCGAGACCGTTTTGGGTTGGGCCGGTAGGGAATTGGGTGTGAAGTTCGCCACCCCGATTTTCGATGGTGCTTCGTTGGACGATTTGAACGAGTGGACTGATAAGGCCGGCTTGCCTCGCTACGGCAAGACTTACCTGTATGATGGTGGTACGGGGGAACGCTTCGACCAGCCTGCGACCGTGGGGGTTATTTATATGTTGAAGTTGGGGCACATGGTTGAAGACAAGATGCACGCCCGCTCCATCGGTCCGTATTCGCTCATTACCCAGCAGCCGCTTGGCGGTAAGGCTCAATTTGGTGGTCAACGTTTCGGTGAAATGGAAGTGTGGGCACTGGAAGCATTCGGTGCCGCTCATATCCTGCAAGAAATCCTGACGGTGAAGTCCGATGATGTCAATGGACGTGCCCGCACTTATGAGGCGATTGTCAAAGGCGATCCGATGCCTACGCCGGGTATACCGGAATCGTTGAACGTGTTGCTGCACGAACTCCGGGGCTTGGGGCTGAGTATCCATTTGGAATAATGGAGCTTCTTGTTTTCCCTTTTCCCTATCAATAAATAACAATAGATAATCACTAAACAACATATGGCTTTTAAGAACGATAATAAAGCAAAAAAGCAGCAGTAGCTTCAATAAAATCTCAATCGGGCTTGCATCACCCGAAGAAATATTGAAACTGTCGCATGGCGAGGTATTGAAACCGGAAACCATCAACTATCGTACATACAAACCCGAACGCGACGGGCTTTTCTGCGAACGTATTTTCGGCCCGACGAAAGACTTACGAATGCCATTGCGGTAAATATAAACGCATCCGTTACAAAGGTATCGTGTGCGACCGTTGCGGCGTGGAAGTGACGGAAAAGAAGGTGCGCCGCGAACGCACAGGGCATATACAATTGGTAGTCCCGGTGGCCCATATCTGGTATTTCCGCTCGTTGCCCAACAAGATTGGCTACCTGCTGGGTATGCCGACGAAGAAGCTGGACTCCATTATATATTACGAAAAGTACGTTATTATACAGGCCGGGGCGGCTGATAACGGTGATAATGTTGTCGATGGTGAATTGCTGTCCGAGGAAGAATATTTGGACGCTGGATTCGCTCCCGCGCGAAAATCAGATGTTGGAAGACTCTGATCCCAACAAGTTCATCGCCAAGATGGGAGCCGAAGCCGTACAGGATCTGCTGAGCCGCCTGGACTTGGATTCGCTTTCCTACGAATTGCGTCACAAGGCTAACACTGACACCTCGCAGCAGCGCAAGACCGAGGCCTTGAAGCGGTTGCAGATTGTGGAATCGTTCCGCGCATCGAAAGGACGTAACAAGCCCGAGTGGATGATTATGAAAATCATCCCTGTCATCCCGCCTGAGTTGCGTCCGTTGGTGCCGTTGGATGGTGGGCGTTTTGCCACGTCCGACTTGAACGACCTCTATCGTCGTGTCATCATTCGCAATAACCGTTTGAAGCGACTAATTGAAATCAAGGCACCGGAAATCATCCTCCGCAACGAAAAACGCATGTTGCAGGAAGCGGTGGACTCGTTGTTCGACAATTCCCGCAAGTCGAGTGCGGTGAAAACCGATGCCAACCGTCCTCTGAAGTCGCTCTCTGATAGCTTGAAAGGCAAGCAAGGACGTTTCCGTCAGAATCTGTTGGGTAAGCGCGTGGACTACTCGGCGCGTTCGGTCATCGTTGTCGGTCCGGAATTGAAGATGCACGAATGCGGTTTGCCGAAAGACATGGCTGCCGAATTGTATAAGCCGTTCATCATCCGCAAGCTGATAGAACGCGGCATCGTGAAGACGGTGAAATCGGCCAAGAAAGTCATCGATCGTAAGGATCCGGTCATCTGGGACATATTGGAATACGTGATGAAAGGGCATCCGGTGCTGCTCAACCGCGCTCCGACCCTGCACCGCTTGGGTATCCAGGCTTTCCAGCCGAAGATGATTGAAGGGAAAGCCATCCAGCTGCACCCGCTTGCCTGTACGGCGTTCAATGCCGACTTCGATGGTGACCAGATGGCTGTGCACCTCCCGTTGGGCAACGAGGCCATACTCGAAGCCCAGTTGCTGATGCTTGGTTCGCACAACATTCTGAATCCCGCCAACGGTGCTCCCATCACCGTGCCTTCGCAGGACATGGTGCTCGGCCTTTATTACATCACCAAGCCGCGCGAAGGGGCAAAAGGCGAAGGACTCATTTTCTACTCTACCGAGGAAGCTGAGATTGCCTACAACGAAGGCAAGGTTACGCTGCACTCCCTCATCAAGGTGCGCCTCACCATCAAAGGCGAAACGCAGATTATCGATACAACCGTTGGCCGCTTGATGTTCAACAAGGTTGTGCCCGAGGAAGTGGGTTACATCAACCAGTTGCTTTCCAAGAAGTCCCTGCGCGATATTATTGGTACCGTCATTGAGGTGTGCGGGGTGGCTCGCACGGCGCAATTCCTCGACGATATCAAGGATCTGGGCTATTACATGGCCTTCAAGGGCGGTCTGTCGTTCAACCTGGGCGACGTGATTGTGCCCAAGGAAAAGGAACAACTCATTCAGGAAGGTAACGCGGAGGTGGAAGAAATCATGAACAACTACAACATGGGGCTTATCACCTACAATGAACGTTACAACCAGATTATCGACACTTGGACACACGTCAATTCCAAGTTGTCCAACATCCTCATGCAGCAGTTGTCCAGCGACAACCAGGGCTTCAACTCCGTGTACATGATGCTCGACTCCGGGGCACGCGGTTCGAAGGAGCAGATTCGCCAGCTTTCCGGTATGCGCGGTCTGATGGCCAAGCCCCAGAAATCCGGTGCGGAAGGTGGCCAGATTATCGAAAACCCCATCCTGTCCAACTTCAAGGAAGGCCTCTCCGTGCTGGAATACTTCATCTCCACCCACGGTGCCCGCAAGGGGTTGGCCGATACGGCCTTGAAGACCGCTGATGCCGGTTACCTCACCCGCCGCTTGGTCGACGTGTCGCAAGACGTGGTTATTACAGAGGAAGATTGCGGCACCCTGCGCGGACTGGTTGCAACTGAAATCAAAAACAACGAGGACGTAGTCTCCACCCTCTACGAACGCATTTTTGGGGCGCGTCTCGGTACACGACATTTACCATCCTCTCACCGGCGAGCTGCTTGTGGCGGCGGGTGAGGAAATTACCGAGGCCATCGCAAAAGCCATCGACGAGTCGCCCATCGAGCGCGTGGAAATCCGTTCGGTGCTCACCTGCGAATCCAGGAAAGGCGTCTGCGCCAAGTGCTACGGCCGCAACCTGGCAACCAACAGGATGGTGCACATAGGCGAAGCCGTTGGGGTAATCGCGGCACAGTCCATTGGCGAACCGGGCACGCAGCTTACCCTGCGTACGTTCCACGTCGGTGGTATTGCTTCGAACATTGCCGCCGAGTCCAAAATCAACTTGCGCTACGACGGCCGCCTCGAGTTTGACGAACTCCGCACTGTTGATGCCGTCGATGAAGCCGGTAACGCCTACCAGGTAGTCGTGAGCCGCCTGACCGAAATGCGCGTCATCGATGTCAACACCGGCATCACCCTCACCACGCACAACATCCCCTACGGCTCCAAGCTCTATGCCAAGGACGGCGAGATGGGCACCAAGGGGCAGCTCATTTGCGAATGGGACCCCTTCAATGCCGTAATCATTTCGGAAAACGAAGGTACCATCCAGTTCGAGGATGTGGTGGAAGGCGTGACCTTCAAGACGGAGACCGATGATGCCACCGGATTGCGTGAGAAGATTATCATCGAATCGAAAGACCGCAACAAAGTGCCCAGCGCCCACATCGTCAGTGCCGACGGCGAAGTGCTGCGCACGTACAACCTGCCTGTGGGAGCGCACCTCGTGCTCGACGACGGCGAAGCCATCAAGGCCGGGCAGATGCTCGTCAAGATACCACGCGCCGTGGGCAAGGCGGGCGACATCACCGGCGGTCTTCCCCGCGTCACTGAGTTGTTCGAGGCACGCAACCCGTCTAACCCTGCCGTGGTGGCTGAAATCGACGGCGAAGTGAACTTCGGCAAAATCAAGCGTGGTAACCGCGAGCTGAGCGTCACCTCCAAGACCGGTGAGGTCAAGAAATACCTCATCCCGCTGTCCAAGCAGATATTGGTACAGGAAAACGACTTCGTGCGCGCCGGCACACCGCTTTCCGACGGCGTTGTCACCCCGGCCGACATCCTGGCCATCAAGGGACCCACGGCCGTGCAGGAGTACATCGTCAACGAGGTGCAGGATGTGTACCGCCTCCAGGGCGTGAAAATCAACGACAAGCACTTCGAAGTTATCGTGCGGCAGATGATGCGCAAGGTGGAAATTATCGACCAGGGCGATACCCGCTTCCTCGAAAAAACAGGTAGTGGACAAGAACGACTTCATGGAAGAAAACGACCGCATCTGGGGTAAGAAAGTGGTGACCGACCCGGGCGACTCCGAAACCCTCAAGGCAGGACAGATCATCACCGCACGCAAGTTGCGCGACGAGAACAGTATGCTCAAACGTCGCGATTTGCGCCTGGTACAGACCCGCGATGCAGTGCCCGCCACCTCCAACCAGATACGCAAGGCATCACCCGCGCCGCCCTGCAAACGAACAGCTTCATATCCGCTGCCTCGTTCCAGGAAACAACCAAGGTGCTTAACGATGCCGCTATCAACGGTAAAGTGGACAAGCTCGAAGGTCTCAAGGAGAACATCATCTGCGGCCACCTCATCCCGGCCGGCACCGGCCAGCGCGCGTTCGACAAGCTCATTGTCTATTCGCGCGATGAGTACGAGAAGCGCATGGATGCCCGCCGCAACGTGACCGACATCATCGAGGACGAGGAGGTCGAAGCGGAACTGTCCGAAGCAACAGAATAAGCCCTTCCCGCATCTGCGAGGAGAAGCCTTAGTGTGAGAACCTAGGCCTGTCAGGCCGCGCACCCCACCGTGCGCGGCCTTTTTTATGTCTAAACAGCTATTATAAAAAAAACACAGAATAGCAAAGAGTTTGTCATTCTATATGACATTGAGGAGAGCGCACAGAGCCGAGGGTGTATTAAAATAAGAACGAACACGGATTGAGCGGATTTAACGGATTGTCACGGATGAGGATACTGTTGATGGCCCATGGCATCCTTGGCAAAATATCCGTGTAAATCTGTTTGATCCGTATTATCTGTGTTCTAAATCGCAACGTGCCCGACTTCCCCATTCCGGGTATCCAGTTTAAGGACGTGACCACGCTGTTCAAAGAACCAAACAACTTGCGGCAGCTGGCACAGCTGTTGAAAGAACGATATGCGGACAAGGGCATCACGAAGGTGGTGGGCATTGAGTCGCGGGGCTTCATCATGGGTCCTATCCTGGCGTTGGAACTCGGGGCGGGTTTTGTGCCTATCCGGAAGCCCGGTAAATTGCCCGCCGAGACCATTGAGGAGAGTTATGAAAAGGAGTACGGGCGCGACACCATCCAGATGCACCGGGATGCCCTGTCGCCTGACGACGTGGTGCTGTTGCATGACGACCTGTTGGCTACCGGCGGCACCATGTTGGCGGCCTACCGGCTGGTGAGGCAGGCGGGAGTGAAGCAGGTGTATATCAACTTCCTGATAGAATTGGCCGACTTGCGGGGGCGCGGCGTGTTCCCGCCCGAAGTGGAGGTGGATACGCTGATGAGTTTCGACAAGTGAGTGTTGCGGATATTATTTTTCGTGTTTAGGAAAGAATGCCAGTTGCAGATTGCTTCTTTTTTAGGCATAAGTTGCAGGCTCGCGCCGGTGGAGGATGGCAAAAGGTTGCATTGTCGGGTTTTTGTCGTACCTATGCAGAAATTTTAGAGTGAGTGATAATCAGACTGCCTGCGCCAGTACAGGCCTTTGGGGAAAATGTGGCGCGGGCGGGTGTTTTATTTTTCTTCAATATTCAATAATTATCAAATTAAAATCATGGATAATAAAATTGCGGTCATCGGTTTGGGATATGTGGGGCTGCCGTTGGCCATCGAGTTTGGGAAGAAGTATAAGGTGCTGGGCTTTGACATCAACCAGGCCCGGGTAGAGGAGTTGAGGCAGGGGCGTGACCACACCTTGGAGGCTGACCTTGCGGGCATGAAGCAAGCTACGGATTTGCGGGCGGCGGATGCGGAGCGGGGGCTGGCCTTTTCGTGCAACGAACAGGATTTGCGCGAATACAATGTATATATAGTAACCGTGCCTACGCCCATCGACCGTTTTAATATGCCCGACTTGCGTCCGCTCATCGGGGCATCGGAGATGCTGGGGCGGATCATCTCGCGCGGTGACGTGGTGGTTTACGAATCGACCACCTATCCCGGATGCACGGAAGAAGACTGTGTGCCGGCCATCGAGCGGGTGTCGGGTCTGCGCTTCAACGTCGATTTCTTTGCCGGTTACAGCCCGGAACGCATCAACCCCGGCGACAAGGTCAACACGCTCACCAAGATAAAGAAAGTCACCTCCGGTTCCACGCCCGAAGTGGCCGACCGGGTGGATGCGTTGTATGCGTCCATCATCACGGCAGGTACGCACAAGGCCTCGTGCATCAAGGTGGCCGGGCTTCGAAAATCATCGAGAATTCGCAGCGCGACGTGAACATCTCGTTTGTGAACGAGCTGGCGTTGATATTCGACCGCATCGGCATCGACACGAACGAGGTGATTGAGGCGGCGGGCACGAAGTGGAACTTCCTGAAATACCGTCCCGGCCTGGTGGGCGGACACTGCATCAGCGTGGACCCGTACTACCTGGCCGCCAAGGCGGAGTCGTTGGGTTACGTGCCGCAGGTCATCCTCTCCGGACGGCACGTGAACAACAGCATCGCGCCGTTTATTGCCAACAAGGTGTTGAAACTGATGATACAAAAGGATCACAAGATAAAAGGTTCGAGCGCGTTGATACTGGGCGTGACGTTCAAGGAGAATTGCCCCGACATCCGCAACACGAAGGTGGTGGACATTTACCGGGAGTTGCGCGAGTTTGGCATGGACGTGGACATTTACGACCCATGGGTGAATTCGGACGAATTAAAACGAGCTTACGGCGTGGATGTCATCCCGCAGGTGGATGGTGCCAAGCGGTATGAAGCCGTGATATTGGCCGTGGCACACGACAAGTTCCGCACGTTCGACTTCGAGCGTTATCACCGGGACGGTTCCGTGGTGTTCGATGTAAAAGCCGTGGTGGATCGCCGCTGGGTGGACGGGAGACTGTAGATAGTTGATAATTGAAAATTGAAAGTTGAAAGTTATCGGTCAGCATTATCTGCGTCATCTGCGGGCAATTCTCATGATTCCATTATTGCATTAGCACATTATCCAATTATTGCATTAGCACATTATCCAATTATTGCATTAGCACATTAAACTTATGTCCAAGATAGCATTGATTACCGGCATCACCGGCCAGGACGGGGCTTATCTCGCTGAATATTTGATAAAGAAAGGTTACGTGGTGCACGGCATGAAGCGGCGTTCGTCGTTGTTCAACACCGACCGCATCGACCACCTGTACCAGGATCCCCACAAGGAGAACCGCAATCTCATTTTGCATTACGGCGACTTGACCGACTCGATGAACATCACCCGGATTATTCAGGAAGTGCAGCCGGACGAAATATACAACTTGGCCGCCATGAGCCATGTGAAGGTGAGCTTTGACACGCCTGAGTACACGGCGAACGCCGACGGGTTGGGCACGCTGCGCATCCTGGAGGCTGTGCGCCTGCTGGGTCTGACGAAAAAGACCCGCATCTACCAGGCCTCGACATCCGAGCTGTACGGCCTGGTGCAGGAAGTGCCGCAGCGGGAGACCACGCCGTTTACCCCCGGTCGCCCTACGCGGTCGCCAAGCTGTATGCCTATTGGATTACGGTGAACTACCGCGAGGCTTACGGAATGCACGCCAGCAACGGCATTCTGTTCAACCACGAATCGCCCATGCGGGGTGAGACGTTTGTCACCCGCAAGATAACCCGCGCCGTGAGCCGTATGGTACTGGGTATGCAGCAGAAAACTTACCTGGGCAACCTGTCGGCGCAGCGCGACTGGGGACACGCCAAAGACTACGTGCGGGCCATGCACCTTATATTGCAGCAGGACGCACCCTCGGATTACGTCATTGCCACCGGTATCACGACCACCGTGCGCGATTTTGTGAAGATGGCCTTTGCCGAGGCAGGTATCGAGGTGGCGTTCCGGGGCACGGGGGTGGACGAAAAAGGGTTCATCGCGGATGTGGACGAGACGGCCTTTGCGGCGGCGGTAGGCGAGGAATACTTGGAGGGCATACGGGGGCGCATCGGGTCGGAAGTGGTGAACGTGGACCCGGCCTATTTCCGCCCCACCGAGGTGGAAATGCTGATAGGCGACCCTACCAAGTCGCGCACCATGCTGGGCTGGGAACCCGAATACGACCTGCCCGCCCTGGTGAAGGACATGATGCAGGCCGACATCAAGCTGATGAAGAAAGACTCGTTCCTGAAAGCTGGCGGGTATCGGATATTGAATTATTTTGAGTAAATAGATTTCAGATTTCAGATTTCAGATTTCAGATTATGGCGACATTTAAAACTTTTGAAGATATTGAGGTCTGGAAAATGGCTTTTGAGTATGCAGTAGAAATCTATAAGATAACGGACAATGATAATTTCTTGAGGGACATGCGTTTCCAAGGACAAATACGGGCTTCTGCTGGTTCCATCATGGATAACATAGCGGAAGGCTATGAGCGCGATGGAGTGAAAGAGTTTGTTCAGTTTTTATATTATTCGAAAGGTTCGTGTGGTGAGTCAAGAAGCCAGTTGCATCGAGCATTTGCCGTCAAATATATAGACGAATCAAGCTACCGTTCAGCCTTGTCCAAGTCACAAGCCATTTCTAAGTCATTATCTGGTTTTATCAATTATTTGAGAAATGCAGAGATAAAAGGAAACAAATATAAGTAGGCTAAAATCCAGGATTGGGGAAATCTGAAATCTGAAATCTGAAATCTGAAATCTGAAATCTGAAATCTGAAATATGAAAATCTTCTTTCTAAAATATACGTGGCCGGGCACCGAGGGCTGGTAGGTTCGGCTATTTGGAATAACTTGCAGGCAAAAGGTTATACCCATTTGGTGGGTAAGACCCATGCGGAGCTGGATTTGCTGGATGGCGCAGCCGTGAAAGCTTTCTTTGACAAGGAACAACCCGAGTATGTGGTGCTGGCAGCGGCGAAAGTGGGCGGCATTGTGGCCAACAATACCTACCGCGCCGATTTCATTTATGAAAACCTCCAGATACAGCAAAATGTGATTGGCGAAAGCTTTCGGCATGGTGTGAAGAAATTGCTCTTTCTGGGCAGCACCTGCATTTATCCGCGCGATGCGGTGCAGCCCATGCGCGAAGATGCGCTGCTGACGGCTCCGCTGGAGTACACGAACGAGCCGTATGCCATTGCCAAGATAGCAGGGTTGAAAATGTGCGAGAGTTTCAACCTGCAATATGGCACAAACTACATAGCGGTAATGCCCACCAACCTGTACGGGCCGAATGACAACTTCGACTTGGAGCGCAGTCACGTGCTCCCGGCTATGATTCGTAAGATATACTTGGGCAAATGCTTGCAGGAGGGCAACTGGCAGGCTGTACGCCGCGACTTGAACAATCGGCCGGTGGAAGGCATTTCCGGCGAAGCTACCGAACAGGATATGGTTGCCGTGCTGGCGAAATATGGCATATATCGTCAGTATGTGGAGTTGTGGGGTACGGGGAAACCGTTGCGTGAGTTCCTGTGGAGCGAGGAGATGGCCGATGCGTCCGTCTACATCCTGGAGTATGTGGACTTTGCCGACTTGCGGGGCGATGCGCCGGAGGTGCGCAACTGCCACATCAACATCGGTACCGGCAAAGAACTTTCCATACGGGAATTGTCGGAATTGATTAAGCGAACGGTAGATTACCGTGGTGAAATCCGTTTCAATGCGGACAAACCCGATGGCACCATGCGCAAGCTGACCGATGTGTCGAAGCTGCACTCGCTTGGCTGGAGGCACAAGATAGAGATAGAGGAGGGGGTGCAGAAGTTGTTTGATTGGTATCGGGGGTAGGGAGATGCGGAGGAAGGTATGATGCTATGCTATTCCAAATTTCGGCGTAGATTTTGGAACCTTATTCCGAAATTTACGCCGAAATTTGGAATGCTTGAAGGAAAGCCTTACTTTTGCGGTGTGTAGATGTGAAATGGCATATGGGTAAAAGCAGGCAAATAATACGTTTGGTCAATGCGGTCAAGGATAAAAAGCTGGGGCGCATATTGGTGTTCACGGGAGCTAGGCAAGTGGGCAAAACCTCTTTGGTAAAGAACGTATTGCGTGATTATACTTATCTGTCGATAGAAGATCCGGTGGCACGTCAGGGGTTATGTGGGGTTGACGGCGGCGCAGTGGAAGTTGCTTTATCCAAAGGCTGCTTTGGACGAGGTGCAGAAAGAACCGCAGTTGATAGAAAGCATTAAATCCGCATACGACCAATATGACGATGTGCGTTATTTGTTGTTGGGGTCAAGCCAGCTGTTATTGCTGGAGAAAGTGAAGGAGAGTTTGGCGGGTCGTTGTGTGTTGTTCGACATGTATCCGCTTACTTTACCTGAGTTGAGTACTACCAGTTGGGATGATGTCCCCGGTTTTCCATTTGGCAGCAGTTGTTGCAGGGCGGGGACGGACGATATGACTTTTTTGCCTTCGTTCCTGATTGACCCGCACATGGCGCAGAAACAACAGGCTTGGGAGCATTACGTGCGTTTTGGCGGTTATCCGGCTTTGGTGGACGAGAGCATGACCGATGATGATCGTTATCTGTGGTTGACCGGGTATGTGCGTACGTATCTGGAGCGGGATGTGCGCGACTTGGCATCGTTTCGCGACTTGGAACCTTTTGTTAAGTTGCAGCATGCGGTGGCTTTGCAAACGGCACAAGCCCTCAATGCATCGGCTTTGGCCGGGCGGGTGGGCATCACCTCCAAAACCGTGCAGCGGTATATCGAGTATTTGGGTGTCAGCTACCAAACTTTGTTGCTGCCGGCTTGGGAGCGCAACAAGAACAAGCGTTTGACCAAAATGCCGAAAGTGCATTATCTGGACAATGGCGTGCTGCAAGCTGTGTTGCAGAAGCGGGGAGGCATGACAGGGGCGGAATTTGAAAGTTTGGTGGTTGCCGAGTTGTATAAACAGGCCAAAAACCTGCAAGCACCGGTTTCGTTTTATCATTTGCGTACGCACGATGGCAAGGAGGTGGATTTGCTGGTGGAGACCGCGCAGGGTTACTATGCGTTTGAAATAAAGATGACCGATCATGTGCAACCGTCCGATGCCCGGCATTTGGTGGCATTGGAGACCTTGTTGGACAAGCCCGTGTTGCAAGCCTATGTGCTGTCGAACGATTATACTACTCGTCCTTTGGCCGATGGGGTCTTGGCCGTGAATGTGAATATGTTCTTGGGGTAAGAAATGAAGGCGTATGGATGATCGAATTATAAAAGTAAAGCAGGTGTTGCGAAATAACAAGAAAGTTATGGAGAATTATTTCTTCATGACTACTTTGCAAGTGCTGAATTCTTTTTTTTTTATTTGATAATATATCCATACCTGATAAATACTTTGAGGAAAAGAATCCTATGGATTATATGTGTTTGTCTATTCTATTATTACTTATTTCATTGCGATTGTCAATTTTGGGTTTGACATGCCGGCTTTGAAAAGTACTGCTGAGTGCAGGGCGGATGTGGAGAAGCGCTCGGACGTGTATTCGGTAGTATTTATGGCCAAAGTAGGGTTGGAATGCATCATCAGTGTAATCTTTTTTGTTTTATTATGGTCTATTCCGGCCTTAAAAAATAACATGGTGCTTTGTTTGATATGCTATGGAAACACAGTGGTTAATATCTTGTTCCCTGTGTGGTACTTTCAGGCGTTGCAAAGAATGAAGGTAGTAACGGGTATACAGTTGTTGTTTAAATTGTTGTCTTTGCCGTTCATTTTTGTATGATAGAGAATCCTGATGATGTCAATGTGTATGCCGTAATTGTTCTTGTTATCTAATTTATTGGGAGCAGGTGTCGCTTTCATGTTAATACGTTATAAGGATGGGGTGCGTTTGCGGAGAGTGTCCTTTCCCAGCGTTGCGGGGATGTTACAAAGGCAGCATTCCCTTTTTTTGAGTAACGGGATGAATGTAATAAAGCAGCAGAGTGCTAATATAGTGATAGGCTCATTTTTGGCATGGGAGAGGTTGCATTGTATGATTTGGCAAATAAGATTTTTACGATACCGACCATTTTAACGGCAAGTATCAACGGGGCTGTTTTCCCCAAAGTTGATTTTAAATTTGAAAAAAGAAGTATAAAAAAGTATTGAGATTGGAAACGTTGTTGGGGATTGGGATTATTTTGTTTTTGATTGTGTTTGGCAAGTATGTTATTGTTTTGCTTGGTGGAGAAAATATGTTAGGAGCTTATCCTATTTTGATTATATTGAGTTGTAATGTATTGACACCTTTGTTGGTGGGTTGTTATTGCTATTTTTTTTTTTACCTAATGGTTTGTCATGTTATAACAAAGAATCAAATGGTTGCCTTGTTTGCGTTCATTTTCGGCTATTGTTGTGGGGATTGTTGATAACAAGGAATATACTCGTGTTACCGTCAGCCATGTTGTTTTCAGGCCTTTCAGAATTGGTTTATTCGAATGTGGTGATTAAGAAGCGTAAACTATTGTGATGAATGATGTATGGATGCATTTGTAGTCATATTGTTTTTTTGGGATGTTTCTTGTTGTCGGCAATAGAATTGCGGTATAAGATTCCATTTGCGAAATGGATTTTCATCATACCCTTTTGTTTGTTGGTAGCCAATAGGAGTGAATTTGTTCCCGATACGGGAGCTTATATGGATTTTTGGGATGAGTTGGCAGCTTTTTGAGATAAATGAAGCTATTGCTTTTGAGTTAGGTTTCCAATACTATTCTTCATTTTTGAAATTTTTCATTGGCGATGATGTGCGGCTTTATTTTGCCGTGTTAACATTGTTCAATTTATTGCTGATAGACTTTTCTGTGTTTCGCATTGAACAGGTGTTGAAGCGTGAGGCGGAGGCAGGCAGTGGGATTGTTTTGTACGGCAACCGTTTGTGGCGATTAACCGATTTTTCTATTATTCCGTTGACCTTATATGTCGCTTTTTTCGGTTTGTATTTTAATGCGATTATTTTAAGGGTAGGGGTTGCGTTTTCATTGTTGGTTTTTGCATCTGTTTTCGCAGTGAAAACTAACAGAAGATGGGTCGATTATGCATGTTTGGTTGCATTATGCGTCATTTCTTATTTTATGCATGCCACCGCTGTTGTCGCCATTCCTTTGTTACTCGTGTTGTTGTTTTCAAGAAAATATCCTACTCAATTATATTTGTGGGTATGGGTTATTGCCGGGGTGATTTATTTCACCAACATGTCTTCGCAGTTGGGAGAAAAGGTTTTTCACGCATGTTGTCATTAACGTCTTTTACGGAGTTTACGACAAAGTTGTCAAATTATGAAGGGAGTATTTTGTATGAAACGGACAAAGTGGCTTTTAAATATCTTTTCCATTGGAGTATGTCGTTGGTGTTGATATTGGATATCCGGAAAGAGCGTTCGGTAGTGTATGCGAAGTATTTGAATGTCTATTTATTGGGTGTGGTCATTTTTAGTTTATTTCGCTCTGTACTGTTAGTGGAAAGGGTGACCGATTATTTCCTGTTGTTTTCGTTTGTGTTGTTTTTTATATTTTTATTGAAGCAAAGGAATCATAAGTTTTGGCTGTATTATGTGCCATTGGTATTGGTGCAGATGGTTTTTGTACTTCGTATTCTAAATAGGGAATTATGATGGCATTGGATAATTATAGAATTGCGATTTTTACCCGCTCGATGAATTATAGGTTGTATAAGGCATCAAGCAACACCATTTCATTGCCGTTCAAGCATTATCGTTTGTTATATACAACTGCTGATGGATATTTTTACCGGATGTTGAAGTATGAGCACGTAGACTATGCAATCAACATTGACGAGGATGCCTTTGTGATGGATAATGAGGCTTTGTTGGCTTTGTAGGAGTATTGCGTTAAAGAGAAAATTGTGAATTGTGGGATGCGTGATGGGGGGTACTGCCAATAAGGCATGGCAATCCGATTGTTACCAACCCGTTTTTTAATATATTGGATTTGAAGACCATCCGAAAGTATTTTTCTCGTCAAGTCATGCATGAGTGTGTGAGAAGTTTGAACGTGTCGGAAGTGTTGGGAAACGAGGAATTTCCTGCTGATTATATGGGAAAGTTTGACTTATGAACCGTTTTACCCGTTTTTCTTGTGGTTGAACACGAGATTCAAGGTGTTGTATTTGCCTGTGGAGCAACATGCAGATGGATATACTACCATATTAAAAAATCATGTGGGGCAGCCCATGTTGTATCATTCCTGGTTTTCGCGTCATTACGGGGTGGATGCCTTCCATACCGACAGAATAAATGCTTTGTATGCTTCATGTACCCCGGAAGCGCTTCAATATTCTGCTATGGAACGCTTGAGAATATGTTCAGAAACGTTTATAAACAAACGGGCTTTGCCGACACTATTGCCGGTGCGCCGGTTTGTGCTTAAGGTATTGAAAAAATATAATAAATGAAGTTATCCGTAATTATTCCTGCATACAATGTAGAGCAATATGTGGAGAAGTGTATTGTGAGTTGTGAGCAGCAGGATTTGCCGACTTCCGAGTATGAACTGCTGGTGATAAACGATGGTTCGAAGGACCGCACTTTGGATGTGATAAACCGTTTGGCTAAGGAGTATGATAATATCAAGGTCTTTTCGCAGGAAAATAAAGGATTAAGTGCTGCCCGGAATTTGGGAATGAAATATGCCCAAAGGGGAATATGTTTGTTTTGTGGATTCAGATGATTGGTTGGCACCGCATTGTTTGGGACAATTGTGCAAAACTGCTCAAGCAAATCATTTGGATGTGTTATTGTTTGATTGTGCAGATGTTTCGGTTACAGGGAATATAACAATGCGCCATAGATATCCATTGTCTGTCGTTGGAAACATTCAAGCAGGAGAGGAACTGTTGCGGCGTGGAGAAATATCGATGTGTGTGTGTGGGGGGGGTTATAAGCACCTCTTTTTTGCGTGAGCATGACTTGCACTTCATGGAAGGAGTTTACCATGAAGACAACGAGTTTACGCCACGTATGCTTTATTTTGCAAAGCGGGTTTTAATTGAGGAAAAAGCGTATTACAATGTGTTTTGTAATATGCAATCGATAACCCGGAGCGTGAACCCTAAAAAATCTTATGACTTGTTGCAAGTTGCGGCTTCCCACATTGCGTTCATGAACCGATATCTTCAGGACGACAAGCAACTGCGTGTCGTTTTCTGTGGCTTTGTAGGGCTGGACTTGAATGTGGCTTTGAAGAACATATATAGGTCGGAAAAAAATCAGCAAGACCTATTTTACGAAGCATTGGGGAACAACGTAGCTTATTTGAATATATGCGGAAGAGTAAATCGTTGAAGTATAAGTTGGAAAGTAGCATTTATCTGTTTTCGCCGACTTGCTTTCGATATCTATATGAACGAGTATTGAATGTTCGTTAATGTTGGTGTGGTGGTTGTGATGTTTACGTTTTCGAACAAGTAAAAAACGAAGCGAAAAAAAAGACGCTTTTTCATCGAGTGCTGCCTATCGGCCTGTACATTGTACGGAACTCCCATATGTCGGAGCTCTCCAACTTCTTGGTATGTAGGAATGCAGATGATATTTGGTTGAAAGCAATGGGGAACATGTTGGATATTCCGGCGGTGCAAACTTCTTATCATTCATTGTTCCTGCCTGTGCAGAATAAGAATAATAAAACATTGTCTTCTGTAAACTTAGATTTCGGGAATGATGTTCAGATAGAGGCGGTGAGAAAGTATTGCGTGGAGCATTTCGGTAAAGACCCGTTTGCCTGTAGAGGGTGAATGGGAGAACCCCGGTTGCCTTCCTCTTCTTGACTCCTGCAAAATGTCCTGTGCTACCTGCCAAAGTTTTACTATTACTATAGAAAGTCAACGAAGTTTATAATAGTAAGTTTGGATGCATGCTATATTGAAAATATCTGCGAGATACTGTTTCGTCATAATATCCGAAAAGTGTACTTTTTAAGGAACGACTCTTTAGAGCCAATCTCAGGGGAGTTGCCGACAAGAAGTTCTTCCAGTTCCGCATTGCAAATCTATATGCCTATCCCCACTAAAAATCTACTGAACCGAAAAAATCTACTGACCCCTTTTTTGTGGAAGTATAGACGCGACCCTCACACTCGCGCAAAAAAAGAAAGCCAATCGATTCTTTTACGAACGATTGGCTTTTCCTTTTCCGTCGGGATGACAGGATTTGAACCTGCGACCACACGCCCCCCAGACGCGTACTCTACCGGGCTGAGCTACATCCCGCTCTTGCGACTGCAAAAGTACACCTTTTTTATCCCTGCAAAATTTATCGATCGATTTTTTCTATCAATTCCATGCCGGTTCTCAGTGCCTGTTCGTTTTGGGGCAACAGGTGATGGTGGCGCTCGGGCAGCGATTTTTTCAGTCCCAGCAGCACGTTGTCGATGGTGGTCACGGGACGTACCTTGATCAGCCCGCCCAATACAATCATGTTCAACGTTTTCGAGGCATTGTTTGCCGTGGCGTACTCCGTCGCGGCGATGCGATAGATGTTGATGTCCTGGCGGGTAGGCAAGGTGTGGATGGTGCTGCTATCGAATATGAGCGTGCCGCCCGGCTTCACTTTCGGCTCAAACCGTTCGAGCGAAGGCTGGTTCAGCACCACGACCGTGTCATAGGCGTTCAATACCGGCGAACTGATGCGCTCATCGCTTAGGATGACTGTTACATTAGCAGTGCCACCCCGTTGTTCCGGGCCGTAAGAGGGCATCCAGCTTACTTCCTGTCCTTGCAGCAGGCCGGCATAGGCCAATATTTTCCCCATGGAAAGCACGCCTTGCCCGCCAAAACCCGATATGATAATTTCTTCTTTCATAATTTTCGATGTTCTTTAATAGAGTTTATATCGAACTTAAGCTTAAATCACAGAGGCACAGAGATACATCACCTTCATTTTCCGTTTTAAAGAAGAACGCGGAGAAATGCCGCTTGTGGTATTTCACCGAGCGATCTCTGCCATTTTGTGAGAGCACCATTCATCATCTCTGTGCCTTTGCCGTGGTTTTATCATTTTATCCTGTATATTTTATATGTTCTTCAAATCGCCCAGGGGATAGGCTTTGAACATGTGTTCCACCATCCATTCGTTGGAAGCACCGGGGGAAAGCTTCCAACCCGAGTTGCATGTGGACACAAACTCGATAACAGACGTGCCCTTGCGCGCAGCCGAGTTTTCGAAGCCCTTCTGAATAGCTTTCTTGGCCTTGCGCACGGCAGCCACGTTGTGCACACTTTGGCGGGTCACGTAGCAGGTGCCGTCCAGTTCGGCCAGCAGTTTGGTAATGTTCAGCGGATGGCCGTTCAGTTCCACGTTGCGACCATAGGGCGTGGTGGAGGTCTTCATGCCTTCCAACGTAGTGGGAGCCATTTGTCCGCCCGTCATGCCGTAGATGGCGTTGTTGATGAAGATAATCAGGATGTTCTCGCCCCGGTTGCAGGCGTGGATGGTTTCAGCCGTGCCAATAGCCGCAAGGTCGCCGTCGCCTTGGTAGGTGAACACGTACTTGTCCGGCAACAGCCGCTTGATAGCCGTGGCCAACGCTGGTGCACGACCATGGGCGGCCTGTTGCCAGTCTATGTCGATGTAGTTGTAGGCGAACACGGCGCAGCCTACCGGCGCGATACCTATCGCTTTTTCCTGGATACCCATTTCCTCGATGACCTCGGCGAGCAGCTTGTGCACTACACCGTGGCTGCATCCCGGGCAGTAGTGCATGGGGGTATCGGTCAGCACCGGGGTTTTCCGGTACACCAAGTTGGCGGGATTTATGATTTCGTTTGTCGTCATAGCTTTGTTACTTTACGATTTTTTCTTTTAATGCGTTCAACACTTCGTCCGGCGTGGGCACGATGCCGCCCAAGCGACCGTAATATTCTACCGGTACACGGCCATTCACCGCCAGGCGCACATCGTCTATCATTTGCCCGGCGTTCATTTCTACCGTGAGCATGCCCTTCACGCGGGCGGCGTATTGCCGTATGGCCTCCGTGGGGAAGGGGAACAACGTGATGGGGCGCAACAGCCCTACCTTGATGCCCTCTTCGCGCGCCATTTCCACCGCCTTCTGGCAGATACGGGCACACGTGCCAAAGGACACGATGAGGTATTCGGCATCTTCGGTGTCAAACTCCTCGAAACGCACCTCGTTGCGTTCTATTTCCCGGTATTTAGCTTGCAGATGCAGGTTGATGCGCTCCATCTCTTCCGATTGCAGGCAAAGCGACGTGATGATGTTGCGCGGGCGACTGGATGGTTTGCCGAGGGTGGCCCAAGGGCATTCCCGACGGATTTCCTCCTCGGTGCGGCGTTCGCGGAAGGGGGGCAACACCACTTTTTCCATCATCTGCCCGGTGATGCCGTCGGCCAGTATCATGGCCGGATTGCGGTATTTGAAGGCGAGGTCAAAGGCCAACACCGTGAAATCGGCCATTTCCTGCACAGAGGCGGGTGCCAGCACGATAAGACGGTAATCGCCGTGTCCGCCGCCCTTTACGGCCTGGTAGTAGTCGGCCTGGCTGGGTTGTATGGTACCCAAACCGGGACCTCCACGCATCACGTTGACAATGACGCAGGGCAACTCGGCTGATGCTATATAAGAGATGCCTTCCTGCTTGAGGCTTACACCGGGACTGGACGAGCTGGTCATCGCCCGCTTGCCGGAGGCGGCGGCGCCGTACACCATGTTGATGGCGGCCACTTCGCTTTCGGCCTGGAGCACTACCATTCCGGTCGTTTCCCACGGCTTGAGAGCCATGAGCGTTTCCATTATTTCGGATTGGGGGTTATCGGGTAGCCGAAATAGCCGTCGCAGCCGCAACGCACTGCCGCGTGTGCAATGGCTTCGTTCCCCTTCATGAGTCTTGTTTCTTCCATATACTTTAAAATATTATATGATTTCGTTTTGTATTGGCGGGGTTCAGAGTTTTACCTTGTACACCGTGATGCAGGCATCGGGGCACACATAAGCGCAGGCGGCGCACCCCACGCAGTCGTCGGGATGGGCCATGTGTGAATAATTGTAGCCTTTGGAGTTCAAGTCGGTTGCCAAGGCCAGTACTTTCGAGGGGCATGCGATGACACATAGGTCACACCCTTTGCATCGTTCCGTGTCTACGACAACGGCTCCTTTTTATCTTTGCCATCTTCAGTCTGTTTGTTTTTAATTGTTAGTATTCAGTTTGTTCCGTATTCTTACTCAGCTATTCCGGTGTTCTACACATCGCTTTACCAAGAACACCGATAAAAGAACAAAGCAGGCTTCTGTTTTGTTCACAGGGACACTATCAATTTGAAACTTTTTTTGTTTTTGAAGAGCGTAAAAGGCGCAAAGAGATCAAGGTCTGCGGTCGGTTTCGACATTCAACCATTTCATCTGAATGTCCTTGCGGTCTTTGCACAATTTCAGTTAAACCCAAATTGGTCATTAGGCCATTCGTTGAATATCTTTGCCTGCTTTCCGTCTTGCAAAGGCGTTTTTTGCCACCTTTTCTCTTGACATAGCCCGCTATACCTTCGAAAAAAGCCTACAAAAACCATTCGCCACAAGAACAGAAATCAAGCAGAGTCTAATGACCGATTTGGGTTAAATTTTTAAACGCGGCACATCGCGCCTCTACGCGGTAGAGGGCATTGACGAGAAAACTAAGAGGGGTATTTCAATTGGTAATGGATAATGCAGCAAAATCAGCAATCTACGGAAAACACAATCCGCACATCTTGCTGCCCTTCACTCACTCCTCAAACTCAATTTCCAGTTGCACGCCATCACCCTTCCAACCCATTTGGTCGGGCTTCTTCACGCTGATGCCGAGCAGGCGCACTTTGGGCGACACGTCCACGCCGCGCAGCAGTTCCACGCCGGTGCGGTATAAAGTGTCGGCATCGGCCACGGGGAAAGGCAGGGTCTTGCTGCGACTCACGGTACGGAAATCGGCGTATTTCACTTTCAACGTCACCGTACGCCCTTCGAGGAAGGCATGCCGCTTGAGACGGGCGATGACTTCCTCGCACGTTTCCTTCAGCACATGGTCCAATTCCTCGTAAGTGTCCATGTCGGCAGGGAAAGTGTTTTCCGCGCCCATCGACTTGCGGATGCGGTTGGGTTCCACGGGGCGGTCGTCCACCCCACGTGCGTTGATATAATAATAATGTCCGGCCTTGCCGAAAGCGCGCACCAGTTCGGCCTCGCTGCGCAGCTTGAGATCATGGCCAGTGCGGATGCCCATGCGGTGCATTTGTCAGCGGTGACGTGTCCCACGCCGAAGAAGCGTTCCACAGGTAGCTTGTCCAGGAAATCCTCGGCCTGACGCGGCTCGATGACGAAAAGGCCGTCGGGCTTGTTCTGGTCGGAAGCTATTTTGGCGAGGAATTTGTTGTACGACACGCCTGCGGAGGCCGTGAGACCGGTGGCCTGGAAGATGCGTTGCTTGACACCTGGTGCCGCCCGGGCACGAAGATGAGGTGAGGGCATTTGCGCATGGCGGTGACGGATGGCATGGCCGAGTGGATGCCGTAGCGGCGGGCTTCATAGCTGGCGGTGGCCACTACCCCGTGCACCGGGATGCCCCACGGCGAGCGGCTTGCCCCGGTACTGGGGGAAGTCACGCTGTTCGATGGAAGCGTAAAAGGCATCCATGTCCACGTGTATGATTTTCCGTACATCCACAGAAGATAAGAGAACGAGAAGTGGAGGATACCGATGAGGGGGCACTCAACGCGTCCGGAAGGTGAGGTAAAGCTCGGTCACCGCATAGATGAGCAGGAATGCGACCCACGAATTAGAGCCGAGGAACATGAGGCAGCACGCTATTACAAGGGCCGAGCAGGCAATAAAGCCCATGCGCAACAACCGCCGCATGAGATCCTTGTCAGTGTAGGAGGCCGCGACCACGCCTTGCAAATGCAGGTAGATAATCACCAACGAACCAATCGTGAACACGTAGGAGGCAAACGTCACGCCTACAATCTGCATCACCGCACCGGCCACGGTGAGCACTCCGGCACATGCCAGGAGAATCTGGGCAGTCTTTTTCGTCAACATAGGATGGGTTCTCGTCTTTTCAATTAATAAGTAGCAATTTGGTATCAGGGAAGCAGCTCATTCGCCCATGATGAAGATGTCTTCGTCCTTCTTCTTCATCAGGTATTGCTCCCGGGCGAATTTTTCCAGGTTCTCGTCGCTGGACTGGAGTTCCTGCATTTTCCGCTTGTTGTTTTCTATCTCGTTTTCGTAATGGGATATTTCCTGTTTCAACTGCTTGATGTGCTGTCCCGTGCGCCAACGGCTGATGAGATTGTGCTGGTCAAAAAAGGTGATGAACACGCCAAACCCGACCAGTACTAACACGTACTTGTTGAGAACGAGGTGCTTCGCACGTTTCCATATGTGACTCAGGCAGGACATTTTCCTTCGGTATACGGGGCAAAGGTACGCATTTTTCCCATACTTATGCATTATTTTAAATGATTATCTGCAATGGACAAGGGCAACCAAGTGAACAAGTAGCAACCAAGGCCAACGGCCTGTGGCACTCAGCGTGGGGCAACGCCCTACGACATGGGAGAAATGCCCTACGGCACGGTACATCGTCCTGCGGCACGGGGCAATGGATTACACGATCACACGATTGCCATCAAAACCCATCGACACCATCTGCGGAAACAAACATTGAACATTATAATGAAACGTATCCTCATCCTCCTGCTTTCCCTTTGCCTCCTGCCAGCCCAGTCCCAGTTGCTGTGGCAGGTGAGCGGTCACGGACTGGCGCGCCCCTCCTACCTTTTCGGCACGCACCACCTGATACCCGTCAGCACTTTCCTTGACAGCGTGCCGGGACCTTGACAGCGTGCCGGGACTGTTAATAGGCCTTGAAGGAGTTGGCCCTGATGAAGCCCGCCGCCATCCGCACCATGTACGAGACGGAACTTTTACCGCCAGCACACCGGCTTCGACGACGACACGCAGTCTGACTCCTATTTCCAGCAAATAGCCGCCCGGCAGGGCAAGCAGGTCTTTGGTCTGGAGAGCGTGGACATGCAGATAGCCCTGCTTTTCGGCAATGACGACCAAAAGCAAGAGGCCCTGTCGCTGGTGGAAACGGTGTCGCACCGGGAAGAAGGCCTCCAGGAAATCGAAACTCTGAACGCCCTCTACAAAGCCGGGGAAATAGATCGCCTGGTGAAAACGGCTCAGGAACAAGTCGACCCGCTGGCCATGACCCCCGAGGAATACGACTGCATGGTGGACGACCGTAACCTGGCTTGGGCGGAGCAGTTGCCCGACCTCATGCAAGCCCGTCCCTGCTTCATTGCCGTGGGGGCCTCACTATAAAATTGATGTTTTTATAGTGACGAAGTCAGGAAAAAGAGACACCACACAGAGTGATGTCCCGACAAACTCAGCTTACTTTTTCCGTTCTATTTTCACCCTTTCCCCTTTTTCTTTTCTTCCTGCTTGGTATAGAGGAAGCGTTTGATCTTTTGTGAAGCAGTCTTTTCAAACGGTTTGTCCATCACGTCGATGCGTTTGATTTGCGAATTGCGGTTCAGACGGCTGTTGAGTTCCTTGCGGTAAGTCTGCTTCCAGGCTTCGATGCGCTCGTCAAAGCCTTGCAGGCGTGATTTGCGTTCTTCGATGACCGACTTCACATGGTCGATGCTCTTCTCCAGTTCTTCTATGTTCAGTAATATCTTGGCCACAAGGCCGCCATCCTCTTCCACCACCAGCGATTCTACCACGAAGCGATCGTTGTTGATTACCGACTCGATGTCCTCCGGGTAAATATTCTCGCCACTCGCTCCCACGATGGTGGTTTTGGCGCGGCCTTTGATGTATAGGCGGCCCCGCTTGTCGAAGCAACCCAGGTCGCCAGTGCGGAACCAGCCGTCGGCGGTGAGCACCTCGGCGGTGGCCTCGGAGTTCTTGTAGTAGCCCATCATCACGCGTCATATTTACAGAAAGCTTGCCATACTTTACTTCCTTGATCTCAGCTTCTCCGGAGGCCTGTCCTGCTCTGCGGTATACCGCTTTGATCCTGGCGATAACCTCCTTAGTATCGAACGGCTTTACAACGTAGTCGTCAGCGCCCAGCTCAAGTCCCAAAACCTTATCAAAGGTTTCTGACTTAGCCGTTATCATAATTATCGGCACATTAGATTTCTTTCTTATCTCACGGCATACCTGCCAGCCGTCTATACCCGGCAGCATAATATCAAGAAGAATAATATCCGGCTTCAGAGCGTTGAATTTAACAACTGCTTCCTCTCCGTCGTGTGCAAGTATAACTCCGTACCCCTCTTTTTCAAGATAAAGTCTAAGAAGCTCGCAAATATTCTTGTCGTCGTCGACAACCAAAACTCTGCCCAATGACATATAATCTTCCTCCTTATAATCAAACTATACTGTGGTTTTTTAATTTTGAACAATCCGCAAGTTAATTTTCAATTAATATAAGCATTATAACAAATTCACAATCAGATATATTGTATATTTAGTTAATATATTATTAATATTCTGTAAATTTCAAGAATATCGTTAAGCAAGGTTTATAAAGTGACAATAATTAAGTTAATTAATTAATAACTTTGAAATTGTAATATTTCTTAAAAAGAACTTACTATAATCTTTGTTTGCAGTTATTATTCAGTTTTCAAGTTTTACGTCTTTGAGTTCCTTTTCAGGGCCCTCAAAATCGAACAATATCTACTCTACTTGTCTCTTGTCACCTGTTCC
>VOFD01001260.1_pt1 | contig 39289 bp, 40 predicted proteins | sample 5384101 | NCBI WGS metagenome assembly VOFD01 (sample SAMN12384723, study PRJNA508395) | human gut metagenome | isolation source: healthy gut C | host: Homo sapiens
GTCTACGGCGAGGACGTAGCCTCGACGCTCTGGCAGTTGGGAAACCTCCATGCCGACGCACGGCGCTTCGGCGAGGCCGAACGCATGTACCTGCGTGCATTGGACAAACACGCCGAGTTCGACGGGGAAGACCCGCACCGCTACCGTCCCGCAACGGCACAGTGCCGACGATCGCTAGGACGACTCTACGAGGAGATGCACGACGATGCCCGCGCCGAAGAGGCCTACCTCGCATCGGCCGCCATACTGCGCGAACTGTGCGAAGATCCCTTCGAACGGTGCAACCATCTTCGTTCGCTGGCCCGTACCCTCGTGTTGCTGGCCGACCTCTGTGAACGGCGGGGCGCCTGCGGCGAAGCGGCCCGATACCGCACCGAAGCGGAGGCGTTGGAGGCCGAACGCGGAGCATGACGGGAAGCGAACGATGGCGACGCCCCGCATCCGTCACGGATGCGGGGCGTCGTTGGTTTTCCGCAGAGACCGGCCTTAGCCTGTGATCACGCGCAGTTTCTTGCCCGTGAGTTTCTGAATGTCGGCCAGCATGGGACGTTCGTCCGATGCACAGAAGGTCAGTGCCATCCCCGAATGCCCCGCACGGCCCGTGCGGCCGATCCGGTGCACGTAGGTCTCGGCGACATCGGGCAAGTCGTAGTTGATGACCATTTCCAACTGATCGATATCGATACCGCGCGCGGCGATGTCGGTCGCTACGATCACGCGCGTTTTTCCCGCCTTGAAATTCGACAGGGCGCGCTGGCGCGCCGTCTGCGACTTGTCGCCGTGGATCGCGTCGCAACCGATACCGGCCTTCGACACGATCCGCGCGATGCGGTCGGCGCCGTGCTTCGTGCGCGAGAAGACCAGCACCGAACGGCCGTCGTTCTCTTTCAGCGCCGAGATCAGGGCCTGCTTCTTTTCGGGTTTCTCCACGTAGCAGAGCCGCTGCTCGATCGTATCGACCACTGACGCCACCGGTTCGACGGCGACGCGCACGGGATCGTTCAGCAGATCGGCGGCCAACCGTTCGATCGTCTTGGGCATCGTCGCCGAGAAGAGCAACGTCTGGCGCTGTCCGGGAAGCAACGGCAGCAAGCGCCGGATGTCGTGGATGAAACCCATGTCGAGCATCCGGTCGGCCTCGTCGAGTACGAAAAATTCGATCTGCTTCAACGAGATATGCCCCTGCCCGATCAAGTCGAGCAGACGCCCCGGCGTAGCTGTCAGCACGTCGACGCCGCGCTTCAAGCAGTCGATCTGCGGACGCTGGTTCACGCCGCCGAAAACGACGCAGGTACGCAGCGGCGTGTACTTGGCGTAGTCGCCGAGCGACTCGTCGATCTGCAACGCCAGTTCGCGCGTGGGCGTGAGAATCAGCGCCCGGATCGGACGTCCGCGGCCGACGGGCGGCCGACGCAGCAGGTTCGCCAGAACAGGCAGCGCGAAGGCCGCCGTCTTGCCCGTACCCGTCTGGGCCGTACCGAGGATATCCCGGCCTTCCAAAGCGGCGGGGATCGCCTGCATCTGAATGGGCGTGGGTCGTTCGTATTCCTTGTCCCGCAATGCGCGCAACAGCGCATTCGGCAAATTCAATTCCTGAAAATTCATGTATTTATCCGTGAGTCCGACGTAAGATAAGTTTATCGATAATTGTAAAGTCGTGTGAATATGGAATCTCGCCGAACTCGTATTACGGCATCCTGCGGAGCCGGATTTCATATTGACATTTCCCGTAAACACCCGTTGCGGGCGCTTCACCCTTCGCACCTTCGCTTCGCCGGCCGGATCGATACCTTACGACGCGCTTCCCGCCCTTCGGTTCGGGCAGTCGGATTCGACGGATTCGTAATAAAATAACGGGGAGAAGAGCGGCTCCGAAAGCCGGCGCGAAAGATTATTACGCCGTAAAGATAGGTATAATTTCCCGAATAAACAAATTTTGGACGAAACTTCCTATGACGGCTGCGTCCCGTAGGCTTTCAGCGCCAGCCGTTTTACCAGCAGGACGAAGCCGCCCGTGAGGATCAGGTTGAGCACGATCGTCAGCACCGAGACGATCAGCACCGGGCCGCCGAGGCTATACCCCAGCGCGATGAAGATCACGCCGGCGCCCACTTCGCCGCGGGTGAACATGCCGATCGAAAGCGCCAGCCGCTCGCTCAGTTTGCGGTCGCGGTAGAAAAAGACGGGAAAGAGCTTGCCGAGATTCGACAGCAGCGAGACGATCAGCACATGCACGGCGATCGTCCCCCACGACATCATGGGCTGCGAGCCCGTCACCGAATGATGGCCGGACAATGCCTCGGCGTGCTGCACGCCGATGAACAGCGGCATACTGACGCCGACCAGAAACATGAACAGGAACGACACGAACGACGACGCGCGCGCCTCGGCCGCCGAATCCACATGGCGGTGACGCATCGTCATGCCCAACACGAAGGCGGGCAGGAGCACCTCGATATGAATGCCGCCCGACTCGCCGAACAGCAAAGCGGTGAGCGCGTAAAGCCCCTGCGTAAGTGCAAAAACGACGACGGCGTAGAGCAGGATCGATTTCCAGTCCTGCCGCAGGTCGTAATGCCCCAGTTTCCGCCACCCCGCGACCAGCAACAGCGTCACGATCGCCACGACGACGAACATCTGCCATTGAAGGCCGATCATCGCTATTTGCAGGGGAATCATCAGCAGGATGGTGTCCAGGTCGTCGAAAATCGCCAGCACCTGGATCTTGCGATACATCCAACTCGATTTGAGGTGCAGCGCCGCCAGCATCGTGAAGAGGATACCGGCCGAGGTCGGGGCGGCGAACCTGCTCAGCAGCAGGTTCTCCTTCCATGCTTCGGCGTCGCCCCAGTAGACGGACGGGAGCATCACGAACATGTAGTAGAGCGTAATGAAAATCCACGGCACGGCAGCCGTGGCCATTGCGATGAAATAGTCGCTTACATAGGAGCGCCACTCGCCCTTTTCGATCTCGAACTCCCGGCCGACGTTGATCATGATAAAGGCCAGACAGACGTACAACAGCGTATCGGAGCACATCTTGAACGAAGCGTAATCGGCACCCAGCAGCCCCGGCAGCAATTGCGAGGCGACGAGCCCCAACACGAGTAAAAGGGAAAAGGTAAGGACTTTTTTCATAATCAATCTTGTCGGTTCCGACGCGGTTCGGTCCGCGCGGCCGGCCGAGGCGGCTTTCCCATCCTTCGGCTCCGCCCATGCGGGCAAGTATCGCCCGATCGCCACCGAAGCGGAATCCATCCGCAGGAGGGCTTCTCCCGCAGCCCGTGCGGCCCGCCGTCCCATCCGTATGCAAAGATACGAAAAGTCGAGTGCAGAAGCAAGCGTTAGCTTGATTATGCCGGGCGGGAGTATCTAAGGCGAAGCCGAAAACTATTAAGGCACTTCGGCCGATCTGTCCCGAAATTCACCCGATAACCGCAAAAAAGAGGCCGCAATGCCTCAGAAAAGTTCCTGTTGACCGTCGCACCACAAGTTGATCCGCTCCGCCTTGCAGCGCGCGCGCATAATCCCAGGTATAGCGCGTCCCTCCCTTGCCGCCGTCGAACCATGCCACGACGGCGGCCGACCGCTCCACCATAAACTCGTCGCGGCGCAGGTAACAACGCGGTTCATAACGCGGAGCGAGCGTCGCCACCTCGTCCGCCCGATCGAGAATCCGCATATATCGGAGGCGATCCGCCTCGGGAAAACGATCCGCCTGCCCGGGGAAAGGAACGGCGCAGCAGAGCCGCAATCCGGGCAGTTCCCCGCGCAGGGCGAACACCGCCTCGGCGGCCGCGAGGTCGAATCCCAGGGCCATGCCGCTCCAAAACACACGGAAACCCCGGCCGTACAGCTCCCGCACGACGGCACGCAATGCATCGTCGCACTCGCCGTCGTAGCGTCGATGTCCGGTAAATGCCGCCGTATGTTCCCTCGATCGATCCATTCGGTACGTCCGCTTCGTGCGGGAATGATGCTGCAAGTTACGCTTTTGGTCTGAACTTTGCAATCGTAGCGGGTGAATTTCAAATACATTTTGCCACTATGAAAGGTTCTTGTTTTTTCGCGATGCTGGGCGGTATGGTGCTCGGCTCGGTCATTACCCTGCTGGCTACCCCGAAGTCGGGAGCCGAAGTGCGGGGACAGATCAAAGATCTCGTAAACCGCGAAGCCCGGAAAGTCCGCGACAAATACCACGAGGTCGAGGGTAAGGTCGAAGAAGCCGCCGCCAAAAAGTAATTCGCAGCCATGTATTCCGACTCCACCGAACGCTCCTTCGCCGGCGCACTCGTATTCTTCCTCGTCATGGCCCTTTCGGCCTACGTCCTGCTGGTGACGGCGCTCGTATTCTGGCTGGCCGAACTGCTCGGGTCGCTGCCGCTGGCAGCGGTTCTGCTGGGCGGATTCACGCTGCTGATCGCTCTGCTCACCTACCAGCTGGCCGTCCGCGACGCCATCGCACGGCTGCGCGAACGTTGGGAAGTCGTCTACGAGGTCATGCGAACCGTCCACGACGGGTATCGGCGCGTGTCGGGATTCCTTCACCGGCTCCTGTGGTAAGGCCCCGCGCCGCCACGCAACCGAAAACGCCGGACTGTATCGACAGTCCGGCGTTTTCGGTCTATATACCGCCGCTTAACAGAGCGTCTCCGACTCGATCGTCTTGAACAGCTCCACGTCGGCGGCCGTCGAAGCCATGACGTAGGCGTAAGCCTCTTCGATCTTCGAGGCGGCGAGTTTTCCGTAGATTTCGGCCGAAAGGAGGTACTCCTCACGATCTCCGGCCTGCAACGCCAACAGGTGCGTAATGGCCAGGTAACCGGCCATTTCGACCAGACGGCGGGCATGGGTTCCTTGAAGCCGCAGGTCTCCTTCTCGATCTGCTCGACATGGGCGACCGCCTCCTCGAACTTCGCGCGCAGCGAGACGAGCCGCTCCACGAGCGGCTGCACGGCCTCGATATGCCCGGCTTCCTCGTAACGCTTGATCTGTTCGAGATAGGTGCCCTTGGTCACGTGGTTGATCGCCGCCACGACCTGCAACTGCGACGTGCCCTCGTAGATATTCATGATACGGGCGTCGCGGTAGAGCCGTTCGCAGGCATAATCCTTCATGAAACCCGAACCGCCGTGAATCTGGATCGCGTCGTAGGCCATCTGATTGGCGTACTCGGACGAGAAGAGCTTGAGGAGCGGCGTGAAGCCGTCGGCCAGGCTGTTGTAGTATTTCATCTCCTGGCGCTCCTCGCCTTCGAGCGGACGCTCGTGCGAGATATGGCCGTACTGCTTGTAGATCTCCACGAAACGGGTCGTCTCGTAGAGCAGCGCACGCACGCCCTGCGTCTTGGCCTTCATGTTCGACAGCATCTCCGAAATCGCGGCGAAGCGGATAATGTTCTTGCCGAACTGCGCGCGCTCCTGGGCGTATTTCAGCGCTTCGCGGTATGCGGCCTCGCACAGACCTACCGACTGAGCGCCGATACCGAGACGCGCGGCGTTCATCAGCGACATCACGTACTTGATGAGGCCCATCTTACGGTCGCCGACCAGCTGCGCGGGGGCGTTGGTGAAGACCAGCTCGCACGTCGGAGAGCCCTTGATTCCGAGCTTGTTCTCGATGCGGCGCACCTTCACGCCGCCGTCGCGCTTGTCATAGACGAGCATCGACAGGCCGCGCGCGTCGGTCGTACCCTCCTCGTACGCGCCAGCACGAGCGATACGTCGCCGTCGCCGTTGGTGATGAAGCGCTTCACGCCGTTCAGGAGCCACGTCTGCTTCTGCTCCGACCACGTAGCCTTCAACATCACGGCACCCAGATCCGAACCGGCGTCAGGCTCCGTCAGCGCCATCGCACACGTCGCGCCCGCCGAAACCCACGGCAGGTACTTCTGCTTCTGCTCCTCCGAGGCGAACTCGTTGAGCGTCTCGGCGCAGTCCTGCAGGCCCCAGATATTCTCGAAGCTGGCATCGGCACGGGCCACCATCTCGTTTGCCATGACGAAGCATACCAGCGGGAAATTCAGACCGTCATACTTGCGCGGCAGCGTCAGGCCGCTCAGGCCCGCGTTGACGACCGCGTCCAGGTTACGCTGACCGTGCCCTCGGCGTAGACCACATGGTCGTTCACCACCTTCGGCCCCTCGTGATCCACGCTCTCGGCATTGGGAGCGATCACGTCGCCGCACACCTCGCCCGCGATCGCCAGCACCTTGCGGTAGGAGTCCATGGCGTCTTCGAAATTCTGCGGCGCATAATCATAGGGGTCTTTCTCGGCGAATCCGCGCTCTTTCAGCTCCACGATCTTACGCATCAGCGGATGCTCGAGGTGGTACTGCAAATCCTTGTTATCTAAAAAGAAATTAGCCATTACTTCGAATTTTGTTTGTAGTACTTAATCATCTTGGGGATCACCTCGTTGACATCGCCCGTGATGGCGTAGTCGGCGATCTTGCAGATCGGCGCATCCGCGTCGGTGTTGATCGAAATGATCATCGACGACTGATCCATGCCGGCCGTGTGCTGGATCTGGCCCGAGATACCGCAGGCGATGTAGAGTTTCGGCCGCACGGTGACACCCGTCTGCCCCACCTGACGGGCATGTTCCGTAAAGCCCGCGTCCACGGCCGCACGGCTGACGCGCCCACCTCGGCGCCGAGCACCTCGGCCAGTTCGTGCACGAGCGAAATTCTCCTTCGACCCCATCCCGTAGCCGCCGGCCACGATCACCCCGCACCCTTGATGTTGATGTTGCGCTCCTCGATCTGGCGGTCGATTATCTTCACCGCCAAATCCGTATCCTGCACCATCGGACGCCAGTCGATCGGCTTCACCTCGCCGGCGCCCGCTTTGGTGGCGTATTCCTTGCGCATCACGCCCTCGCGGACAGTGGCCATCTGCGGACGATGGTCGGGATTGACGATCGTGGCGATGATGTTGCCGCCGAAGGCGGGACGGATCTGGTAGAGCAGGTTCTTATAGTCGGTCTTGGTCTTGGCATCGGTGTGGTCGCCGATCTCGAGCTGCGTGCAGTCGGCTGTCAGACCGCTGTGCAGCGCCGACGATACGCGCGGCGCGAAATCACGGCCCACGGGCGTCGCACCGAACAGGGCGATCTGCGGCTTCTCCTGCCGGATCAGGCCGCACAGCACCGCCGTATGGGGCAGCGTGCGGAACGGTGCGAAGATCTCGTCGTCGGCCACCCAGACCGTGTCGGCGCCGTATTTGGCCAGCTCCTTCTCGATGCCGGCGACGCCGTGCCCCAGCACTACGGCTTCGAGCTTGACGCCCAGCTCGTCGGCCAGCTCCCTGCCCTTGGTCAGCAATTCCAGGCTCACGTCGGCGACCGCGCCGTTTTCGAGCTCGATATAGACAAATATGTTGTTCATAACAGAATATCCTCCGATCTTTAACCGAGCGTGTGGCTCGCAATGAGTTCAACCATCAGTGATTCGATATCGGCATCGGCCGCCGTGAGCCGCTTGGACTCCTTGGCCTGGAAAACGACGTTCTCGATCTTCTTGACCTTCGTCGGCGAGCCGACAAGCCCCAGCTGCGTCTCGTCGGGATCGACATCGGCCGCCGCCAGCTCGACGATCTGCAAATACGCTTTCGCCGAGGCCATCGCCGAAGCCATGCAGTCGGGAGCGGCCGCAATCTCGGACTTGGTCTGCGCGAACTTGTACTTCATCACGCGCTTGGCATTCTGCGGACGGCATTCGGGCGCCGAGCCGTTGACGGTCATCACCAGCGGCAGCGGGCATTCGACGATCTCCGTACCGTGTTCCAGACGGCGCTTGACAACCAGCGAGTCCGCCTTGATTTCGAGCAGCTCCTCGGCATAGGTCACCTGCGGCCAGCCCAGCTTCTCAGCCACCTGCGGCCCCACCTGCGCCGTATCGCCGTCGATGGCCTGCCGGCCTGCGACGATCACGTCGGGACGGATTTTGCGCAGCGCGCACGACAGCGCATAGGAGGTCGCCAGCGTATCGGCACCCGCGAACTTGCGGTCGGTCAGCAGATAACCGCCGTCGGCGCCGCGGAACATGGCATCGCGGATGATGTCGGCTGCACGCGGGGGGCCCATGGTCAGGATATGCACGGTCGAACCCTCCGTCTCGTCCTTCAAAGCGAGCGCCATTTCGAGGGCGTTCAAATCCTCGGGATTGAAGATTGCCGGCAGAGCGGCGCGGTTGACCGTCCCTTCGGGCGTCATCGCATCCTTACCCACGTTGCGGGTATCGGGCACCTGCTTTGCCAATACAACGATTTTCAACGCTTTTTTCATTCGTATAGTTTTAAGTTAGCATTGTATATTCACGAAAAACGGCAGGTTTTCCACCGGAAAACCCGCCGAAAATCCTATTGGAGCGTCCCCTCCTGCGCCTGCCGGATCATCGCCTGGCCGGCCGAGATATAAACCTCGACGCGGCGGTTGGCCGCCCGGCCCTCGGCCGTATCGTTCGAGGCGACCGGCTCGGTATAGGCCTTGCCCTCGACTTTGAGGAAGCGGTTCGAGGCGATTCCTTTCGTCTCCAAATAGTTGCGAACGGCCTGCGCACGTTCGAGCGAAATACGCTCGTTGACCGCGAGCGTCCCCGTGCTGTCGGTATGGCCGAAAACGGTCACGTCCGTATCGGGATTCTGCAACAGGCTGATGGCGAACTTGTCGAGCGCTGCCTTCGCCGAAGCGTTGAGCGCCGTCCCGTTGGTCGGGAAGAGAATGCCCGTGTCGAAGGTTACCTTGATGGCGTCCAGCCCGTTGGTATCGGTCACCGTTTCGACTTCGGCCCCCTCGATAGCCGCCAACTCGGCCTTCTGCTTCTCCATCTTGCGGCCGATCAGCGCACCGGCCGTCGCGCCGAGCGCCAGCCCTACGCCGGCACCGATCGCAGCGCCCTTGCCGCCGCCGGCCAACGCACCGATACCGGCGCCGACGGCCGTGCCGCCTCCGCCGCCGATGAGGCCGCCTTTGAGCGTCCCCGACATCGACGCGCAGCCGCCGGCCACCATCATCGCCGCAGCGCACGTCACGCACAGCAAAGAGATTCGTCTCATAGAATACTCAATATTTTGATATCGTCAATACGTCTATCTACTGCCGAACGATCGTCTCGTCGCGGTCTGGCCCGACCGAAATGATCGCCACGGGCACGCCCGTCTCGCGTTCGATATATTCCACATAGGTCTTGAACTCGGCAGGAAAATCCTCGTAACGGCGCACCTGCTTCAAATCGGTTTTCCACCCCTTGAACTCACGGTAGACGGGTTTCACGTCGTCTTGAATGTCGTAAGGGAACTCCGTCACGCGACGGCCGTCGATCTCGTAGGCCTCGGCCACCTTGATCGTATCGAAATCGTTCATCACGTCGGCCTTCATCATGATGAGTTTCGTCACGCCGTCGACCATGATGGCATATTTGAGCGCCACCATATCGAGCCAGCCGCAACGACGCTTGCGCCCCGTCACCGCACCGAACTCATGACCGAGCCGGCACAGTGCCTCGCCCGTCTCGTCGAACAACTCCGTCGGGAAAGGCCCGCTGCCCACGCGCGTACAATAGGCCTTGAAGATGCCGTAGACCTCGCCGATACGGTTGGGGCCGATGCCGAGGCCCGTGCAGGCGCCCGCACAGATCGTATTCGAAGAGGTCACGAACGGGTACGAACCGAAATCGACGTCGAGCAGCGTACCCTGTGCGCCTTCGGCCAGAATGGCCTTGTCTTCGGCGAGGAAGCGGTTGATTTCGTGCTCGCTGTCGATGATGCGGAACTTTTTGAGGTATTCGATCCCCTCGAACCACTGTCGTTCCAGTTCGTCGATATCGTAGTTGTAACCCAGCGATTCGAGAATGTTCTCGTGACGCGCCTTGGCCACTTCGTAAATCTTCTTGAAGTCGAGGAAGATGTCGCCCACGCGCAGGCCGTTGCGGCTCACCTTGTCGGTATACGCCGGGCCGATGCCCTTGCCCGTGGTGCCGATCTTGGCGCTGCCCTTGGCCGCCTCGTAGGCCGCGTCGAGGATGCGGTGCGTCGGCAGGATCAGGTGCGCCTTTTTCGAGATGTAGAGCCGCTCCGTCAGGTCGTGGCCGCTGCGGGCCAGTGCCTCGGCCTCCTCCTTGAAGAGGATCGGGTCGAGCACCACGCCGTTGCCAATCACGTTGACCTTATCGCCCTGAAATATACCCGAAGGGATCGAACGCAACACGTACTTCTCCCCGTTGAACTCCAATGTATGCCCGGCATTGGGGCCACCCTGAAAGCGGGCCACGACCTGATAATGGGGGGTCAACACATCGACCACCTTGCCTTTTCCTTCGTCGCCCCACTGCAAACCGAGAATGACATCGACTTTTTTCATCTCTTTTCCGTTATCTGTTTTATGCAAAAAGACATTTTTTGCATTCAAAGATACGAATTATTCTCCGAAATACCCAATCCCGCTGCGGGACTTTTCAACAAATTGTCAAGAATCCGGAGTTGCCGGCGCTTTGCCGACGGGCACCCGCAACCCCCTCTCCCTGCAAAGCAAGGGCCGAAAAAGCCGGTCCGCCTCCATTCGGGTTCTCGGCGGTTCCGCCTGCGGAATCGGGCCGCCGCCCGCAGGGCGCACATCCGTTCGGAACGCCGTCTGCGGCGGCAATGAAAAACCCGACCGTCCTCTCGGAAAGTCGGGTAGCGCACCGGCAGCACCGGCCGTCAGATTTCCACGTCGTCGTCCGTCGCCTCCTCCGCCTGGGAGCTCTCCTCCTGGATGTCGTCGGCGCCCTTGATCTCGTCGTCGTAATACTCCTTCTCCTCCTCGTCTTCGGACAGATCGTCGATCTTTACGTCGATTTTAACGAGATAACTGATCTCGTCGGTATCATAAGGAACGGCATAGAAGAAATCGCCGTTCGGTTTATCGACACGAATCATCGCATCGGTAAAACCAAGCGGATATTTCTGCTTGATTTCCTCCTGTAATTCAGGAGAGAGATTGTGGAAACTCGCTACCAAATGTTTCTTATTCGCCATGGCTTTTACCATAAAACTCGTAAAATTTTGTGCAAGTATAAACAAAATTTGTATACCGCCCTTCATCTTCCGATTTTTTTTGCATTTTTTTTGATTTTTATGGATGTTCCAAACAAATTGTGTAATTTAGCGCGAACAATAATATATATGGGTATACTCGAACGCATACGCGAACTGCGCACGCAGCTCAACGATCATAACCGAAAATACTACGTCGAAAACGCGCCGGAAATCTCGGATTTCGAATTCGACCGCCTGCTGCGCGAGTTGCAGGAACTCGAAGCGGCGCACCCCGAATACGCCGACCCCAACTCCCCCACCGTGCGCGTGGGCAGCGACATCACCTCGGAGTTCCGCAGCGTGCGGCACCGCTTCCCGATGCTGTCGCTGGGCAATACCTATTCGCTCGACGAGTTGCACGAATTCATCGAACGGGTCGAAAAGGAGGTGGGCGAAACGGAATTCGTCTGCGAACTGAAATTCGACGGTACGGCCATTTCGCTCACCTACGACCACGGCCGCCTGTCGCAGGCCGTGACACGCGGCGACGGCACCGCGGGCGACGACGTGACGGCCAACGTCCGCACGATCCGCAGCGTGCCGCTGGTGTTGTCGGGCGAGGGCTATCCCGATCTGTTCGAAATACGGGGAGAGATCCTGATGCCCTATGCGTCGTTCGACCGTCTCAACGCCGAGCGCGAAGCCGCCGGCGAGCCGCTCTTCGCCAATCCGCGCAACGCCGCCGCAGGGACGCTCAAACAGCTGTCGTCGGCCGTCGTGGCCCGCCGCGGCCTGGACTGCACGCTCTACCAGCTGGCGGGCGACGACCTGCCCTACGACTCGCATTGGGAAAACCTGCAAAAGGCACGCGAATGGGGATTCAAAATCTCGAACGAAATGCGCATCTGCCGGAGCATCGCGCAGGTCGACGAATTCATCGCCCATTGGGACGAAGCGCGCAGCCGGCTCCCCTTCCCCACGGACGGCGTAGTGGTGAAGGTCAACCGGTATGCCGACCGGCGGGCGCTGGGATCGACCGCCAAGGCCCCCCGCTGGGCCGTAGCCTACAAGTTCAAGGCCGAGCAGGCGCTCACCGAACTGCTGAGCGTCGACTTCCAGGTCGGGCGCACGGGCGCCGTCACTCCCGTGGCGAACCTCGCCCCCGTCCAACTGGCCGGAACGACCGTCAAACGCGCCACGCTGCACAATGCCGAACAGATCGCGCAGCTCGACATCCGTCTCGGCGACAGGGTCTACGTCGAGAAGGGCGGCGAGATCATCCCCAAGATCACGGGCGTTGATTTCGCGCAGCGCAAGGCCGACAGCCGTCCCTTCGAATACATCACCGTCTGTCCGGTCTGCGGCACGCCGCTGGTGCGTTACGAGGGCGAAGCGAAGTACTATTGCCCCAATCAGAACCACTGCGAGCCGCAGATTCTCGGACGCATCATCCACTTCATCCGCCGCAAGGCGATGGACATCGACGGATTGGGCGAGGAGACCGTCGAGCTGCTCTACCGCAACGGTCTGGTGCACGACGCCGCCGACCTCTACGACCTGCGGGCCGGACAGATCACCTCTCTGCCCCGCATGGGCGAGAAATCGGCCGAGAACATCATGGAGAGCATCCGCCGTTCGAAGCTGGTGCCCTTTCCGCGCGTGCTCTTCGCACTGGGCATCCGTTTCGTAGGCGAAACGACAGCCAAATACCTCGCCTCGCATTTCGGGTCGATGGACGCCGTGATGCGTGCCACGCGCGAAGAGTTGGTCGAAGCCGAGGAGGTGGGGCCGAAAGTCGCCGACGGCATTCTCGACTACTTCGCCGACGAGGGCAACCGGACGCTGATCGAACGGCTGCGCCGCGCCGGGCTGAAATTCGAGGCCGAGGCGCCCCGTCTCCGCTCCGACGCGCTGACAGGCAAGAGTTTCGTCATTTCGGGCAAGTTCTTGACGCACAGCCGCGACGAATTGAAGGAGTTGATCGAACTGCACGGCGGGCGCAACCTGGCCGCCGTGTCGGCCAATGTCGACTACATCGTGGCCGGTGAGAATATGGGCCCCGCCAAACTGAAAAAGGCCGAGAAACTGGGCATCCCGATCCTTACGGAGAAGGAGTTCCTCGCACTGATCGCCGACGACGAACCCGCAGCGGCGACCTTCGCGGCGGCGGAACCCGAAACGCCCGCGCAGCCGACGCAAGGCGCATTGTTTTAACCGAAATACAAATCCCACGATATGAAGCCAAACCTTTTCCGCGGCGCAGGAGCCGCCATGATCACCCCCTTCACCGCCGACGGCCGCGTCGATTACGAAGCGCTCGGACGCATGATCGATTACGTCATCGAAGGCGGGGCCGACTATATCGTCGCACTCGGCACGACGGCCGAGACGCCGACGCTCTACATTCAGGAGCGCGCCGTCGTAGCCATGTTCATCGCCAATCAGATCCGCCACCGCGTGCCGCTGGTGATCGGCGTGGGCGGCAACTCGACCTCCGAGGTGCTCGACCAGCTGCGCGAGTTCGACCTGCGCGGCGCCGACGCCATCCTGAGCGTGACGCCCTACTACAACAAACCGTCGCAGGAGGGACTTTACCAACACTTCAAGGTCGTGTCGGAACACTCGCCGCTGCCGATTATCCTCTACAACATCGCAGGCCGCACGGGCGTCAACATGACCGCCGAGACGACGCTGCGCATCGCCGCCGATTTTCCCAACGTCATCGGTATCAAGGAGGCGTCGGGCAACATCGGCCAGATTCAGGAGATCATCGACCGCCGGCGCGAAGGGTTCCTCGTCCTGTCGGGCGATGACGGGATCGCCGTCGACGTGATGCGGCGCGGCGGCGACGGAGTGATCTCGGTGGCGGTCAACGCCTTCCCCCGACGCTTCATGGCGTGCATCGACCTGGCCAAGAGGGGCGATTTCGATGCGGCCGAAACGGCCTTCGCCCCGATGCACGAGGTCGTAGAAGCCCTCTTCGCCGAGGGAAACCCCACGGGCGTGAAATGCGCGCTGAGCATCCTGGGGCTGATCGGCAACCGCCTGCGCCTGCCGCTGGTCGCGGGTACTCCGGCGCTCGAAGCGCGCCTGCGGGAGTTGATCCGTACATACGATTTACGCTGAAACGGCGTTTTCCGAAGAAATCGACGCATTATGAAACGACTTCTCATCCTGTGGCTGCTGCTGCCGCTGCTGTCGGCTGCGAAGGTTCCCGTGGAGAGCGACATCAAGGCCCGCATCGAAGATCCGGCCTCGGAACAGTACTATCCGAACCTCCGGCTGCGCTACGAGCAGGCCGACTCGACCCTCACGGCCGAAGACTACCACTACCTCTACTACGGCTACGCCTACCAGCCGCAGTACCGCCCGTTGGAGACGAACCCCGCACTCGACCGTTTCTACGAAACGCTCGCACGGCTGAACGTCGACGCACCCGCCGACACCGACCTGCTGGCCGTCATCGAGGCCGGTACGGAGGCGTTGGAAGCCGATCCGTTCTCGCCGCAGGTGCTCAACTTTCTCTCGTTCGCCCACGCACAGCGGGGCGACACGGCACAGGCGGCCGCCTACCGCGACAAGATGAACCTCGTACTGGCGACGATCGAAAGTTCGGGCGACGGCCTGACGGAAGAGACCCCATGGCATATCCTGATGTACGCGCACGCCTTCGACCTGCTGGCCGCCAAGAACATTCCGGTGCGCGAGAGCTCGATCATCAGCCGCACGGTGGAGTACATCCCGCGCGTCAAGAAGGACGAAAAGGGAGTGAAAGGGTACTATTTCGACTACGGCCGCATCTATTGGAAAAAGCCCGAACAGGGGTATAAACGCGAACGCTCGTGGCAATTCAACAATCTCAAACCGTGGAAAAGCGACAAAAAATAAGGGGCCTCGCGCTGGGACTGCTCTGCGTCGCATTCGCATTGTCCGGCTGCGAGCGCTCCGAAGAAGAACCCCTCGCACTGCTCACGCTCGACAAGGAGCGGATCGTCTTCGACAATCCGGCCGAAGGCGAAACGGCACAGGCCGTGCTGTGCATCGAGGCCGACCGCCGTTGGAGCGTCGGTTTCATCGGGAACGGGCACGACTGCCGCGTGTCGGTCTTGTCGGGCGAAGCCGGCGTGCACGAACTGCGGATCGAAACCTCCGAGACCAACACGGGGCGCGACCTGCACAGACTGGGACAACTGACCGTCGCGCTCGACGACGGCTCGGCGAACCGGACCGTGGACCTGCAACAGCGTCCGCAGGCTGCACGTCAGACCTTGCTCATGTACTTCTGCGGCACCGATCTCTACTCCTATTATAAAAACAATCTGGCGGACGTCGCCAAGGCGCTCTCGCGGAATATCCTGCCGCTGGGCCGTATCGTGGCCTTCACGCAGCCCGCCGCCGGCGAAGGATACGTCGTGGAGTACCGTTACGACGAAGCGGCGAGCGCCTGCGAACGCGACACGCTGATCCGCTATACGCCGCTGCCCGGGCGCACGGCCGATCCTGCGGTCATGGAACGCATCCTCGGCGACATGGCGGCCGCCGCGCCCGCCGAACGTTTCGGGCTCCATCTGGCCTCCCACGCAAAGGGATGGCTGCCGGCATCGATCGAAAATCCGTCGTGGCTGCGCAGCAGCGCCCGTCGCGCCGACGATCTGTGGCGGAAGATACCCGGTGCGGCCGAAACCCGCTGGTTCGGCCATGACCGGGGGCGCTACATGGATATTTCGGAGCTTGCCGCCGCGATCGACGGCTCCGGCGTGCGGTTCGACTACCTGCTCTTCGACGCCTGTTTCATGTCGTCGGTCGAAGCGCTCTACGATCTGCGCCGCGCGGCCGACTACATCGTCGCCTCGCCCTGCGAGGTCATGGCGCACGGATTCCCCTACGATACGGTGATTCCCTCGCTCTTCGCCGACGACGGCGCACGGTACGATCTGGCCGCGGCCTGCCGGAACGTCTACGAATACTACAACACCGTCGACTCCTACAAATCGGGGTGCGCGACGCTCACGGTCTGCGACGAATTGGAGGGGCTGGCCACGGCCCTGCACGACATCAACGCCAGCGCCACGAAAGCTGTCGACGCGACGACGCTGCAAAGCTACGACGGAAGGGAGACGCACCAGTTCTACGATCTGGAAGAGTACGCCCTGGCGCTGACAGCCGACGACGCTCGCGGTCAGGCGTTCGTGCAACAGATGGAACGCTGCTTCCCGCCCGAGGGACGGTTCCACACGGCGCAGTTCTTTTCGATGTACAACAATCGCATGAACGACATCCGCTACTATTCGGGCGTAACGACCTATGCTCCGGCCGAGACCTACCGCAACGAGTGGCAACAGACCGCGTGGTATGCCGCGACGAAGAGATAACGACTCGGTATCCCGATACGAATTCACCCCTGCCGCACTGTTTGCGGCAGGGGTGAATTATTCCATTCAGCGGCCGCATCGAACGGCCTGTCATCCTCCGGCGACCTAAAACAACTTCTTGCGCGAGGTCGTCACCACGAAATCTTTCAGATAGAAGGGTTCGAAATAGGCCAGATCGGCGAAATCGCCCCCGTCGAAAGCCGTCTGCGCCAGCCGCGCCAACCCGCGCGCCGAGGGGGCGACGTGCACCAGCACGGCGTCCGACAGCACATCGGCGCACTTCGCCGCACCGCTGCCGAAAATCACGAAAGGCCCTTTCGCCCGCCATGTGGAAAAACTCCCCGCATCGACCACCTCGGCCGACACCTCCGTGAGCGGCTGCCCCTGCGCGTCGAACAACTGCGTATAAACCTCCATGCGCCGCGCGTCGACCATGGGACACAACACGGCACGCTCCCAATCCTCGACGGAGAGAATCCCCGCTTCGTAATCCTCGCGCGCCACCTCGCAGAGCGCATCGAGCGAACCGACGGCGACGAGCGGTTTGCGCAAACCGTAGCACAGGCCCTTGGCGAACGACACGCCGATGCGCAGCCCCGTGTAGGAACCGGGCCCCTTGCCGACGGCTACGGCATCCAGATCGTCGGGATCGAGCCGGTTCTCTTTGAGAATTTCATCGACGAAAACGCCGACCTTGCGGGCGTGGTCGCGGCCTTCGTCGCTCTCGCGCAACGAAACCAGTTCGCCGTTTTCGGCGATCCCGACCGAACAGATGTCCGTGCCCGTTTCGATACATAAAATCAATGCCATATCTCTCGCTATAATACTTCGTAATGTTGCAGTGCACGCAGCACACCGTCGTCGTCGACCGTGGCGGTGACATAGTCGGCCGCCCGTTTGGCCGCGTCGACGGCGTTGCCCAACGCCACGCCGACACCCGCATGGCGGATCATCTCCACGTCGTTGCCGCCGTCGCCGAACGCCATCGAACGGCTCCGGTCGATGCCGTAATGCCTCAGAAAGACGTCCATGCCGCTCGCCTTCGTTACGCCGCGCATGTTGATGTCGGCCATGAGCGGACTCCAACGGCTCGACACGCACTCGGGAAACTCGCGCATGATCCGCTCCTCCTGTTCGGGCGACATGAAGACGCACATCTGACGGCAGGGCGTACGCTGCGCCACCTCGCGCAAATCGGCCACCGCAGGATCGAGCGGCATCCCCAACGCACCCAGAAACTCGCGCATCCCGTCGTTCACGCTGCTGGCGACCATCCCCTCGTCGGTCAGCATCGAGACGGGAAATCCCTCGCGCATCCCCACATGCAGCATCCTGTCGAGAATCTCCATCGGGATCGGACGCTCGGCCAGCACCTCGCCGTCGGTCGTCAGGCAATGGCCGCCGTTGACCAGAATGTATCCGTCGAAAGCCAGCCCTTCGAGCGGCGGAAGGCTCCGCCGGTCGCGGCCCGTGGCGATAATCACCTTCGCCCCGCGTCCGCGCAGGCGGGCGAGCGCTTCGCGCGCCGATGCGGGCACCTCGTGCGTCTCGAAACTGCGCAGCGTACCGTCGATATCGAAAAAGAAGATTTCGTACATTTATTTAACGTTTATGGGTTTTCATCGCCTTGTCCATTTCACGGCGGGCGTCGTTCTCTTTGAGGTATTCGCGTTTGTCGTACGCCTTGCGGCCGCGCGCAAGCCCGATGACGATCTTCACCAATCCCCGCTCGTTGAGAAACATCCGAAGCCCCGCTATAGTCAGGCCGCGATCCTGCAACGACCGCTGCAACTTATTCAGTTCCTTGCGGTTGAGCAGCAGCTTGCGGTCGCGTTTCGGGACATGGTTGTTGCAGGTTCCCCAATGGTATTCGGCAATCGTGACATTGCGGATCCACAACTCGCCCTTGTCGAAATAGCAATAGCTGTCCACCATCGACGCCTTGCCCAGCCGCACGGACTTGATCTCGGTACCGACCAGCACAACACCCGCGACATACTCCTCGAGTATCTCGTAGTCGAAGGTCGCACGCTTGTTGCGGATATTTATCGTTTTATAATCGCCCATCTATCTCTCTGGCTTTGAAACGTGTAAAACTTATCTCTCGACTTCCCGCCCGTCGGCGGCGATTCCGGCACTCGGTTTGCACGTGAACGGGCGTAAGGCTGGGTGAAGGTAACTAATTCTTTTATCTTTGATATGTTTTACACATCTTTCTGTTTATTTTCTGTTTGCACACGGTATGCGCAGCGATGCGTGTACGACCCAGCCTTACTTTTTGACATTCTGCGAATGTAAAAAAGTAAAAAGTTATTTTTACATTCCTTCCCTCATGCTCCCTCCCTTTGACAAAGGGAGGGACTTTTATAGTCTTTTCTCCTACTTCTTTGACATTCTGCGAATGTAAAAAAGCAAAAAAGTTATTTTTACATTCCTTCCCTCATGCTCCCTCCCTTTTCCTTCGCTGCGCTCGGTTTCTGCGGCGGCGCCTCGGCATCCCGCAAGCGGGTGCGCTCGGCTTGCACACAGTCGACAAAGGGGTGGGACTTTTAGTGCCTACGTGCCGCATCGGCAAAACGCCCCCTCACACCCCCGCTCGGCGGGAAAATACGGCTCTGTGCGCCGTGCGGGCCGAAGTCTCCGCACGCGGAGGCCCGCCACACGGACGTGCTCCGCAGTCTTCGCCCCGTACGAATTCGCATAAAACCGCACTCCGCAAATCCATCACCCTCCGTTCAGTACGGTCGGAGAGCGGCGGCCTGCAACCGCCCGGTAAGGCAAGCCGGCTGCCCTGCCCGTAGCGTCCGGAATATCCTTCGCCGGCTGCGGAGTAAAACCGCAGCACCGGCCGGGAACTCTATCCTTGCAAAAATAGTGACTTTTTCCGGATATCCAATCAAAATCCCCGCACGGACTATCCCATTTTCACAAGCCAATGCCCCGCATGGACGGCCAGCAGCCCCGACGCCACGCTCAACGAGACGTAGAGCGCCGACCCCGCCAGATCCGACTGGCGCAGCAACAGCAGGTTTTCGTGAATAAAAGCCGAAAATGTCGTGAAACTGCCGCAGAACCCCACGATAAAGAGCAGCCTGATCTCCTCCGACAGCACCCGGTAGTGCTCCAGCAGACCGTAGCAAATCCCGAGCAGCAGGCATCCGAGGATATTCACGCAAAAAGTTCCCAACGGCAGGGAGAGCCACTGGCTACCCTGCAACAACCGCGACACGCCGTAGCGCAATACGCCACCGGCGAAGCTGCCGCAGCCGATCAACAGCAATGTTTTCATTCGAACCGAAATTTCAGGGCAGGCATCATCAGCGTCCGCGAAGGGGACACGGTTTGGATCGGGCGGATACCATCGCCCGGCGTTATCGACATCGAACGTATCAGAGAATCGTCCGCTGCACCTTGTGCGAGATATTGGTTTTCTCGCAGTTGAGCGTATTGATGAGAGTCGTCGCCTCCAACTCCTCCTCCTCGGTAAGTTGCCCCGAAGCCAAACGCTGCATCTGCTCGTCGATCAGTTTCTTGATCGCATTCGACTTGTAGAGGATCACCGCCTTCGGCACACCCTGCGCGAGAATCTCCTCGACGCTCTCGACATGAACCTCCTTTTGCTCCCAGAGCTTGCTCGGCACGTAGTTGTCGTCCGACGTAAGGATGTCGACCGCCGCATTGCAGACCGCGGGATCGGGGTGGTTGATGAACAGATGCGCCGGCACCTCCACCCCTTCGCCCAGTTCGGCGCGCTGCTCGCGGTAGGTATCCAGCATCTTCCGGTAGACCTCGGTCTGGAAATGGAGTTCCTGCGCATCGAGCGTCGACAGGATCACGTCGGCGACATTCATCTGGATGACGTCGCGCCCCTCCTTGAAGTCGAAATTGCGGTGGCCGTATTTGAGCAGGTATTTCAACAGTTCCTTCTCCAACTCCTGCGTGGCGCTGCCGGCCGCGACGCCCTTCGTGAAATCGACCTGCGGCTCCGGCACGGCGGCCTGCTCCTCGCTCCGCTGCCGCATCTGCTGACGGCGGATGAAATCCGAAGCCTCGCGGCCGCTGCCCGTCTGGACGACGCGCTTGCGCGCCACCTCTTCGACGAGCACCCGCTCATCGATGTCCATCAGCCGCGCACACTCCTTGACATAGACCGAACGCTGGATCGAATCGGGAATCTGCGTAATCGACTGCACCATGTCGCCGATGAGCGCCGCCCGCTTGATCGGGTCGTTCTGAGCGTCCTTCATCAGCAGCTGCGCCTTGAAGGTGATGAAATCGACTTCGTTGGCCTTGATGTACTCCTGCACCTCGGCAGCCGTGTGCGCGCGCGCAAAGGAGTCGGGGTCTTCGGGTTCGGGCAACAGCACGACGCGCACATTCATCCCCTCGGCCAGGATCATGTCGATTCCGCGGATCGAGGCGTGGATACCCGCCGAATCGCCGTCGTAGATGACGGTGATGTTCTTCGTGAAGCGGTTCAGCAGCCGGATCTGATCGGTCGTGAGCGATGTACCCGACGACGACACGACATTCTCCACACCGGCCTGATGCATCGAGATCACGTCGGTATACCCCTCGACCATGATCGCATAGTCCTGCTGCTGGATCGCCTTCTTGGCGAAATAGAGGCCGTAGAGCTCGCGCTTCTTGCTGTATATCTCGCTCTCGGGGGAGTTCTGGTACTTGCCGACATTCTTGTTCGTTCCCAGAATGCGGCCGCCGAAGGCGACGATCCGCCCCGAAATGTTGTGCACGGGGAAGATCACCCGATCGTGGAAGCGGTCGAACAACTGCCCGTCGCGTTCACGTCTGATCGACAGTCCGGTCGAGAGGAGAAACTCCTCCTTGTATCCGGCGGCCAGGGCGGCGCTCGTCATCGCATCGCCCTTGGCCGAACAATAGCCCAATCCGAACTTCTGGATCGTGGCCTCCGTGAACCCGCGCTTCTGCCGGAAATAACTCATGCCGACGCTCTGCCCCTCCGACGACTTACGCAGGTAGTCGGCGAAATAGTCATAGGCCCAGCCGTTGAGGGCGAACATCGATTCGCGGTTGTCGTTGCGGCGGATATCCTCCTCGGTGAGCTCCCGCTCCTGCACCTCAATGCCGTAGCGCTTGGCCACGGCTTTGAGCGCTTCGGGGTAAGAGATGCCCTCGTGCTCCATGACGAAGGTAACGGCGTTGCCCGCCTTGCCGCAGCCGAAGCATTTGAAAACGCCTTTCGAAGGCGATACGACGAACGAGGGAGTCTTTTCGTTGTGGAAGGGACAGCACGCCTGATAGTTCACACCCTTGCGTTTGAGCGTGACGTAATCGCCGATGATTTCGACGATATCGGCTGCCGCATAGATGCGGTCTACGGTGGCGCGGTCGATGAGTCCCATGCTTGCAAAGTTACGAATAATTCGGCAGGCGGAACAACGTTTGCGGAATTAAATTCGATGCGCTCCGTTTCGGCTTCTGCGACAGCTGTTTCGCCGCCGCACGCAAACCGGCTGCCGCCGGACGGACAATATCGCCGGCGGGTTTCGCGTTGAAAAGGGCATTCCGGAAGCGGAATTATCCGCCGTTGCGGCCTCCGAATTCCGAATTTATCGTACCTTTGCATCTATGGATTTCAAACTCGTGTCGGATTATGCGCCCACGGGCGACCAGCCCGAAGCCATCGCACAGCTCATCGAGTCGATCCGCCGCGGATCGAAACACAACACGCTGCTGGGCGTGACGGGTTCGGGCAAGACCTTCACGGCCGCCAACGTCATCGCCCAGATCAACAAACCGACTCTCGTATTGAGCCATAACAAGACCCTCGCGGCGCAGCTCTACGGAGAGTTCAAGAATTTCTTTCCGGAAAACGCGGTCGAATATTTCGTCTCCTACTACGACTATTACCAGCCGGAGGCCTACCTGCCGGCCACGGATACCTTCATCGAAAAAGACCTGTCGATCAACGACGAGATCGAAAAGATGCGTCTGCAAACCTGCGCGACGCTCCTTTCGGGCCGCCGGGACGTGATCGTCGTCTCGTCCGTCTCGTGCCTCTACGGCAGCGGCAACCCCGAAGACTTCCATGCGACGGCCGTCTCGTTCAAGGTCGGCGACATCGTCAGCTACAAGCAGTTCCTCTACAAACTGGTCGAAGCGCTCTACACCCGCACCGAACGCGACCTGCTGCCCGCGACGTTCCGCGTCAACGGCGACACGGTGGACATCATGGCCGCCTTCGGCGAATTCGGCAGCCAGTGCTACCGCGTGATGTTCTACGACAACGAAATCGAAGCGATCTGGATCGTCGATCCCGCGACGGGCGCCCGCATCCAGACGATCGACACGCTGACGATCTACCCCGCACCTCTTCGTCACGACGAAGGAGCATATCAACTCTGCGGTGCAGCAGATCTATCTCGATCTGGGCAAGCAGATCGAGTTCTTCGAGAGTCAGGGAGGATGATCGAAGCGCAGCGCATCAAGCAGCGGGTGGAGTACGACCTGGAGATGATCAAGGAGCTGGGCTACTGCCCGGGTATCGAGAACTACTCCCGCTACCTCGACGGGCGCGCCGCCGGGACACGACCCTTCTGCCTGCTGGACTACTTCCCCAAGGACTATCTGCTGCTCATAGACGAGAGCCATGTGACGCTGCCGCAGGTACACGGCATGTATGGCGGAGACCGCGCCCGCAAGGAGAATCTCGTCGAGTACGGCTTCCGTCTGCCCGCCGCGAAGGACAACCGTCCGCTGCGCTTCGAGGAGTTCGAGCAGCTGATGGGCACAACGGTATACATGAGCGCCACGCCCGCCGACTACGAACTGGTCAAGAGCGAGGGCGTAATCGTCGAGCAGCTGATCCGCCCCACGGGGCTGGTTGATCCGCCGCTCGAAGTGCGTGTCACGCTCAACCAGATAGACGACCTGCTAGAGGAGATAGACAAGCGGGTGCACGACGACGACAAGATCCTCGTGACGACCATCACCAAACGCATGGCCGAGGAGCTTTCGAAATATTTCGACCGCATCGGCGTACGCAACCGCTACATACATTCGGACATGGACACGCTCGAACGCGTCCAGATACTCGAGGACCTGCGGGCCGGAATGTTCGACGTGCTGATCGGCGTGAACCTGCTGCGCGAAGGGTCTGGACCTGCCGGAGGTGGGGGAATAGAAAACGGGAGGACGTCCTTTTCCGGAGACATCCTCCCGTCGCATTCCGAAATGTTATCTACCGAAAATACGGAACAATACCCGAACGAGCAAAACAGCGAAAAAAACGGCGAACGCCGCATTGTTCCAACGGTTCCAGCGGCGAACCTGCCGTTTGTCGATCGGCAGCCTCTTCCATCGTCCGCAGGGCAGCCGCAGCAAATAGACGAAGCGCACGATCAAAGCCGTAACGGGAACCATGCACCCCCACGACACCACATCGGCAAGCAGCGAAGAAGCGGGCAGAAGAAACAGCACCGCCACGCACAACGCACCGACCGTTGCGAATCGCAGCACCCATATATCGTTGAAGGCAAGATCGAGTTTTCGTGCCCATTTACCTATATTCTCACTCATAGCACTCCCAATATTTCGCACTGTATGCCGCAACGGTCAAGCCGATATAGATACATTGCTTCTCCTCCTCGGTCAATTCCGGCGAAGGATCGATATTCTCATAATAACAATTGACGATCGCAGACAGCTCTTTCGGAGCATTCCGTAATGGATTATTTTCTCAAAACTCAATCCTCGATCGCCCCGCGAAAGGTGAAATACCGTGCTGCAAGAAAACTGTATGCGGCCGAAAGGAGAGAGGTCGCGAGTTTCGCGGGCGTAGGCCAGATACCGACGACCTCCACGAACAGTTTCATGCATAGATCGCAGACGCCGCGTGCGCGGCGAAGAGCAGGATCGCGAAAGGATCCGGCGACCGACAACGCATAGCGCAGCAGGCTGCGGTACGGCGGCCGGTCGTGCGGATGTCGTCTGCGGGACTTCGGTTGATGCCGTGGCGACGGTCGGTTGTGCAGACGCCGCCTGCGGAATTTCGGCAGACGCCGTGGCGCCGGCCGGCCGGTCAGGGCCGGCAGCTCCGTCCGGTCCGGCCGCCGATTCTTCCGTACTCCGTTCGCCCCCCGTCGCAACGGCAGCGGCCGAAACGCCGTCCTCCGCCGATCCGGAAGAGGCTTTCGGCCTCTCGACGTTCGACTTCTCCGCCTGCGCCGCGAAACGCGATACGGATTTCGGGGCGAACTCGATATAACCGAACACGGTGACAGCCACGACAATCGCAGCAACGGCGATCACCACCACGGCCCGATTCATACGGGGCTGCAAGGTCACGACCTCCTCGCCGGCCGGATTCAGTTGCGCGGCGAACGCCGGTTCGGGGGTAAACGCACGGTGGCGCAGGATTCCGATCCCTTCGAGCGTCAATACCTCGCCCTCGCGCGTCTTAGCCAGCCAACGCCCGAAAACGGCCTGCGCCTGCGCTTCGTCGCACCCTGCGGCGCGGCGGATCAATTCCACGAGCGAAACACCCTCTTCCGACGGGCGGAAATCGATTTCGTTGCGGGGCGCCGCGATCTTCTGCCGCGACAGGCGGCGCGCACCGCGGTGCGCCACATAGAGCGTACCTACACCGGGAATTACGACGGAACGGTGATTCAGCAGCTCACCGGCAATGATCTTATTTACCTCTGCGACCATGGTGTTCTCTGTTTCGGCGAAAAGGCTATTTCCGCGCAGGTTTCGTTTTACGGCCGGGCGAAGCGGGCTTCGCCTCGACGGCAGGGCGCGACAACGCCCGCCAGATCATATAAATTCCGAAAAGGATGAAGGGGATACTCAACAACTGCCCCATGTTGAGCAGCATTCCCTGCTCGAAGGCCTCCTGATCCTCCTTGATGAACTCGATGAAAAAGCGTGTCAGGAAGACGCCGATAAGCCCCACGCCGAACAGCAACCCCGGCCGGCGGACACCCGTGTCGCGGCGGTAATAGAGCCACCACAACACCCCGAACGTCGCCACATAGCACAACGCTTCGTACAATTGCGTGGGATGCTTTGCACGGGAACCGCGTCGAGCGGCAGGTCGCGGTAGAGACGCACGAACTTGAAGCCCCACGGCATATCGGTTACACTGCCGACGATCTCCGAATTGAACAGATTGCCGAAACGCACCGCCGCACCGCCGATCGCCACAGGGATCATGATGCGGTCGAGCGACCAGATGTAAGGCAGTTTGTTCCGGCGCGAAAAGAGCCACAACCCGATCAGAAGCCCCACGGCCGCACCGTGGCTCGCCATACCGCCGTTACGGATTTCGGTGATGATCGCCAGCGGATGCGCAAGATAGTGCTGCGGCTCGTAAAAAAGGCAGTGACCCAGCCGCGAACCGATGATCGTAGCCAGCGTGCCGTAAATGAAAATCGACTCCGAAACCGACGAAGGAAGCCCCTCGCGCTTGCAGAAATTATCGAAGAACTTGGCGCCGACGAGAATCGCCAGCGCCCACATCAGCCCATAGTAACGGATATCCAACCCACCGACGGAGAAGAGCACCGGGTTGAAATTCCATACGATGTACAACGGATTGAATACCATTTTATCGAAATTGGTTTACTTGATTTCGTTCGGGTCCGCCTTCTTGAGCGTGAAGGAGAAGGTGCTGCCCACGCTCACTTCGCTGCGCAGCGTGATATGCTCGCCGTGCGCTTCGACGATGTGCTTGACGATCGCCAGCCCCAGCCCCGTGCCGCCGTGTTCGCGTGACCGGCCCTTGTCGGTGCGGTAGAACCGTTCGAAGACACGCGGGATATCCTCCTTGGCGATGCCGACGCCCGAGTCCTCGACCTCGATCAGGATCTTGTCGAGCATGTCGCGGAAACGCACGCGCGTCTGGCCGCCCTCGCGGCCGTAGCAGATCGAGTTGGTCAGCAGGTTGACCATCACCTGCCCTACATAGTGCTTGTCGGCCAGGACCCAGAAGGGCGACGGCAGATCTTCGGCCCCCTTCACCAGCAGTTTGATGTGCCGCTCGCCGGCCTTCATCTCCAACTGGTCGGCGATCTCCTTCGTGAGCGCCACGACGTCGAACGGCTCCATTTTGAGCCGCGTCATGTCGCTTTCGAGTTTGGAGATCGTGTCGAGGTCGTTGACGATATTGATCAGCCGGTCGATACTCTTTTCCGTACGTTCGAGATACTTGCGGTTGATGAGTTCATCCTCGAGGCCGCCGTCCAGCAGCGTCGAGATATAACCCTGAATATTGAATATCGGGGTTTTCAATTCATGCGCCACATTGCCGAGATACTCCTTGCGGAACTTCTCCGTCTCTTTCAGGCGGGCGATCTCCATGTCGCTGGTCTCGGCCCATGCCGACAACTCTTCGGAGATGCTCTCCACGTGCTTGTCCTTCAACTCGTAGAAAATCTCGTGCGTATGCACGTCGCGCGAAAGCACGATGGAATAGATCGGTTTGAGCTTGTAAGCCACATATTTACGGATCACAAAGAGGGCGAACAGCGCCACGATCAGGAACGTCCCGACCGCCACGCACAAAACGACCCACCACGCCACATGGGCCAATGCCGTCGCCAGAGCGACGATCGCCGCCGCCAGCACCGCAACCAACAGCGAGGAGGCCTCTTTCGTCTTGATGTTCATCGTAACAAAAATTAAAGGTGAGACAAATCCGCACTCCGCCCCGTCGAAGGACGACCGTGCGTCAACGCTTCATGTAATTGCGCATCAGGCGGGCGATGTACTTGCCCACGATGTCGAATTCGAGATTCACCACCGAACCGACCCCGATGCGGCAGAAATTCGTATGCTCGAAGGTATAGGGAATGATCGCCACACGGAAACCGTCGTCGCGCGAATCGCAGACCGTGAGGCTCACTCCGTTGACGGCCACCGAACCCTTCTCGACCGTACAGTTGTCGCCCTGGGGTTCGTAGCGGAAGGTGAAATACCAGCTTCCCTCGGCATCCTCGACCGCCGTGCAGACGGCCGTCTGATCCACATGCCCCTGCACGATATGCCCGTCGAGCAGCGCATCGGGTTTCATCGACCGCTCGACGTTGACCAGATCGCCGACCTGCAACGCCCCCAGGTTGCTGCGCAGCAGCGTCTCCTTCATGGCCGTCACCGTGTAGGTATCCTCCGTAAGGTCTACGACGGTCAGGCACACGCCGTTGTGGGCGATGCTCTGGTCGATCTTCAATTCGCGGCAGAAATCGGCGCGCAGGGTGAAATGCTTGTTCTGTCGTTCGCTGCGGACGGCCACCACGGTCGCCGTCTGCTCTATGATTCCGGAAAACATACGATCGTCAATACTTAAATTTAAATGGATTGTTAAAGTTAAGCATAATTTTTCAAACACCCAAACCCGAAGGGAGGGAACAACTCCCCCAGCGGGACGAATCGTTTCGGATTCACACCGCCCGGAATCGCAGGACGAACCGACAACTGCCTAACAATTCAGGTTTTGCGCCATAAGTCCGGCGAGGAAGACAACTATTGCGCCAGGATCGTATGGTAAACTTTTTCGATGAACGTTTCATAGTCATTCAAGATGACTCCCGGCTCCATCGGACCGAACTCAACCTCCGACAGCATGACCGAACAATCCTGATTTCGATAATAGCCCATGTATTCATCCTTAGTTCGCAAGGCCCGATTTTCGGGAAGATGCACCACATAGATCAGCGTCTTGTTGGGCGTGTGATAGAAAAACATTCGCATCGTCCCTCGAAAGGCAGATGTATTTGGAAGCATTCCGCTTCGTAAAGGTCTCCCACCGTTGGATGGTCTTATGGGTGTCCCTCCGATAATAAGGCAGTTGATCCTGAATGATGAAAATCTGGAAATAAGGATAACCCGCCGCCCTGATATTCGCGGTTTCGCCGAGCATGTTCTCGAAATAGTTGTTCGAGTTCTGAGAATAGTTCTGCATGACGAACTTGACGGCGACGCCCGCGGCGACCTTATCTTGTTTGAAAATCGTTATATCCACTCTTTTAGGGACATATCTTCCCCGAACGGTGAACTCTTCTCCGAGGCCGAATCCCTGCGAACAGACATGATAGCCTTCACCCAACCGCCGGGACAGATCGGCAGCGATCGCACCGTGAAGAGGCTTGAGCTTTTCCGGACTCCTCGACGTTTCCACCCGCAGGAACCGGCAGAACGAGTTGGATATCACCTTCAAAAATTCAGCGTTCGTCAACGGGAATGAAATCGGTTGCTCTTTCATGACATGCTATTTTATAATTCAGATACTGCTCCAAATCTTTGGAACCATACGTGTAGTAACCGCCGCTCTTGTAATTCTTCAACATCGCCAGATAGTCGATAAAATCTTTCGATTCAACGGCCGATTTCAACACGTCATAGGGAACTCTGCTCAGAATATAGAGCCCGCTGTACAGACCCGAACCGGCAGGGACGTCGATCAACCGGATGCTCGACACATCCTTAATGATGGAATTGATGGAATATTTCCTTTCGAAAACATCTCGGATGGCCTGCGTTCGTCCGTAGAGATACCAATCCGGATTTTCACGCTCGGTATGCTTTTTCAGCAACTCCTTCTTGTTCCTGTTCAGATAGTCCGCAACATCCGGATGCGAAAAGACCGCTTCTCGCGAGAGCGGTTTCCCTGCGGCATCGTATGGAAAAAACGCCTTGTACCATTTCCCCGTCGAAGCCTTCAAGACCGGAATCGTGAGCGCGTCGAAGGAGACGTTCAAAATAAAAACCTTGTCCGCGAGTGTGGCAAACCCGTTTTTCACCCGGACGTAACGGGGCACGGAGGCCGTTTTGACGACCCTCAACAACGATAAGTCCTCTTTCGAAGCGACGTAGAAACTATCGCCGATAGACATCTCCCCATAGGTTATCGTATCGACATAGACTTTGTCCGAATCCGCTGCCGAATAGGTATAATATTCGACCCCGTCGGCCTGGTGCCGCGCGTCGAACAATGCGATCATCGTATAAGCCGTCACATTCTCGAAAACCTGCTGGTGTCCCAAATCGATCAATCCCGCCAGAGTCCGGTGCTGCATGACATATTTTCTCATGTTCGTCGCAGCCACGCTCGACAACCAGGAACTCGGCGTGATGTAACAGAGTTTACCCGTACCGTTGATCATGCGCAATCCCAATTCGTAGAACGCGAGATAGAGATCCGTCATACCGCCCTCGGCGAATCGGAACGATTTCACTTCATCGTAATCCTCTTCCAGATTATGAACCCGGACATAGGGAGGGTTCCCGACGACAAAATCCATCTGCCCGTCATACCGGGTTACAGAGAGTGCATTGGTGTTTAAGAGGTCCCACCCGACATTTTCCACGCCGAAATCCTTTGCAATGCCATCCAAATTGGAACGACAATCTGCACAGACGACAGGGTCCAGTTCTATCCCGTGTACAAATCTTTCCAGATCGGCTTTGAGTCCGACGTTATCGTCGTGATTGGCTACATACTCGCTGCAATATCTGGCGACGGCTTCGCATAGAAACGCTCCGGCGCCGCAACTATTGTCGATGATATGTTTTTCAAGGATATTACCGCAGACATAGCCAGCATAATCCAGCATGTTCCTGACCAAAAAGCCGGGCGTAAATACCTGCCCGCTATGTTTGACCGACCGGTCGGCAGCATGGCTTCCTTGAATTCCGGAACTCGGCCCGCTGCCCCGCCCTCTGTTATTTTGACGCATCGCCTAATTTGCATTTACTTGTTGAATCTACCGCCGGACCGGTCTCCAAGACCACTCATCCCGGACGGCAGTCGCTGCAAAAAACACCTCGCAATCATCTGTTTCATGGCACGATACATCAATAAGACGACTTTTCGGGGAATTTGGGCCCAATATAAAATTGATCACCGCATGTTCCATCGGCGACCTCCTTACGGATTCAAAACCGGTCATAGCGCTATGCGTTTAGCGCTCCCAAGATAAGGAAAAGATTCCGTTTCCACAAGAAGACCCGCCCCTATTAGGAGCTGTCCAAAATGGTTCCCTGCAATTTTATCCCGTCGCCCGATCCCGAATGCGGTCCCGACGCCAACCGCCGATGCCGACCGGCCGCCGTGCAGGACGGCGGCCGCTTTTGGGCGAACCTCGTGCGTCTCAGGCAGGTCGCGACGGACAGTTATTCGCCCGAAGCTATCCGGGATGGTGCTGCAGACGGCCAACCGAGTCCGATCCGTTTGCGAAACCGGAAGGCATGTCGCTCAGTCAACGATAAGATGCGCTTTTACCCGATAAATTTTCTGTATATCCTTGCTTTTGACGACCATTTCGTCGAACCCGGCCTCGCACGAAGCCGTCAGCCGTACCGACTGTGCGCCGGCTTCCAGATGGAGCTGCCGCAGCGTCACGATCTTGCGCGTCACGACGACATACATGCCGCCGGGGATGACCGACTCCACGTCGGACTCCTTCAGAAAAACCAGCGTTCCGGCAGGCAGTGTATCGCCCATCGCACGACCGTAATAGTAGAGCGCGCAGTCGGCATCGTCGCCCATCGGCAGCACGACGTACCCGTCGGGACTCAACAGCTCCACGCCGCGGATCGACTTTTCGACATCGGCATTGAAAAAGGGTATCTGCGCGCCGCGGTCCTCGCTTCCCGAAACGAACATCTGACCTCTGCCGGTCAACAGCCACAACAGGTCGATCTGCGGAAAATGCTGGACGATCCGTTCGCCGAGTTTCCGGGAGATGCCGTTGTGCCCCCGTTTGATCTGGTAAAGATTTTCACCGCGGGAGAGTCCGATATAACGGGCAAAATAATTCGTCGTCATGTTGGCCCATTTGACGACACTCTCGATTCTTTGCCAATTATTTTGATTTTCGTGCATTATTTCAAATTTTTTTTGCATCTTTGCATCATCATTTGGTCTCGTAGTTCAATGGATAGAATATAAGATTCCGGTTCTTACGATGTGGGTTCGATTCCCGCCGAGACTACTTTTTATCTTATTTTCAGCCACTAACCCCTTTCGATTCATTCTTATATTTTACTACAAAATTAATAACAAATTTCTATTCTCCAATAAAAAATAGCAAATTTAGGCAACTTGATATTGTAAAAGGGTTTTATCGATCTTCCGGTACCGGAAATGAATTCCGACAAAAAAATGCACAAATGTTTCCGAAAGGCGGAAACGGGAGCGAAATAGAAAAGTCCGGCAATGTTTCGACATCGCCGGACTTATTTTTACCGAAACCTTCTCAATAAGTCAGACGCACGCCCAACTGCAAAGACAAATTGACCGGCGAAACCGTCCGGGCCGTCCGCAACGCGGTTTCCGTCAGGTAATAGGAGACGCCCGGTTCGAAGTAGAGGGCCGTCCGCCGCGTAAAATCGTACTGTACACCCGCGTTGGCGGTCAACGACCATTGCAGCTCCTTTTCGGCGACGGACTCGGAGCCGAATTTCGCATAGAGGCACTTTTCGACCATTCCGCCGGCACCCAGATAGAGCTTCCAGTCGCCGCGCGACAGAAAATCCCAGTTGACACGCAGCGGAATACCCAGCATGTGAAGCGTCTGCGAGAACGACTCGTCATTCTGCGATACCCTGACATCCGAACGCAACAGCGAATAGACCAGACCGCTTTCGAGCGACAATCCGTATCCGAATTCCTTGCGAACGGAGATGCCGAAACTGAGCGGTTGCTTATGCCGGTAAAGATAATCGTCGTAACCGCGTTTCATTCGGAAAATGCCGCTCGAACTGAGCACATGAGAGGGCGAAGCCGAAGCCAACGGCGTCGCCCGCCCCGACGACACCTGCTGCGCCGTCGGCAGTCCGGCGGCGAAAAGCCCCACCGACGTCCGCCGCTGCACCCGCTCCGGTTCGAAGGAACGCCGTGCGGCTTCCCCGGGAAGCGTGCGGGCGATCGTCCGCTCCGACGAACGCGAGGCGGCGGCCTTTGCGGCAGGTTGCGCCTCTTTCTCCTCGGCTACCGATTCTCCCCCGGCCTCAGAGGGTTCCGCATCCGACGGCGCTGCGGCTTCCGTCTCGCTTCGGGACGACCGCACCTCCGCTACCGCATCGCCCGAGAGAGTCCGTACCGACCCGTCGGCCGCAACGATCGCAGCCGGCCGACTTTCGGCCAAAGCCTGCCGAACCTTCGCTACCAGCGGCGCCGGGGCTTCGGAGAGTGCCGTCGGCGCCTCGTTCCGCAACGGTTCGTCATCATATAAAAGCTGACCGTCCGCCGTCGTAAGTTCTCCGGCAAAGAACGTTGTTTGTCGATCACCGTCCACAACACCTTGATTTACGACAGTCTCACCTATTAATACGGCAATCGCTACGACGGCGGCGACGGCAGCTATTTTTTTCCAGGCGGGAGTGAAAGCTCTGCGCCGCCGGCCGGCAGCGGCCAAGTCGCGCTCCAGCGCCTCCCAGCCTCCTTCCGGCAACGACTCGTCGGCACCTCGCAACTTCTCCCGAACCGTTGCAATCCACCGTTCCTCCCGCTCCATCCTATTCCGTTTCATTTGTCCTTTACATACTCCTTAATGCGCCGCGCCAACAAGGCCTTTGCGCGAAACAGCTGCGACGACGAGGTTTTCTCACTGATTCCCAACCGCTCCGCAATCTCCCTATGGGAGAGCTCCTCGATACAATAGAGGTTGAAAACAGTCCTGTATCCGTCGGGCAGCTCGGCGATCAACCGTTTCAGATCGTCGTAGGGCAACCGCTCCATTTCGTCCGACGTCGGCTCTTCATAGCGTTCGGGCAGCCGGTCGACCGTAGTCGGATAGTGCAACCGCCGCTTCTGACGCAGCGCTTCGAGCGAAACGTTCACCGCGATCCGTTCCATCCACGCCCTCAAGGAACCCTCGCCGCGCCATGAAAAACGGTCGATTGCCGCGAACACCTTGATAAAACAGTCATGGAGCAGATCCTCGGCCGTCGCCCGATCCCCGACATAACGCAGGCAGATACTCAACAAACGTCCTCCGAAACGAGTATACAGCTCGCGGCGGGCATCGTTATCTCCGGCTTTACAACGCTCTGCGAGTATCCGTTCCTCCATGCTCATCGTTCGTCATATAATAAATGGTGTCCTCTCCCGAATACTGCATCCCCGTAAAAAAAATATTTTTTTATCTCTTTACGCAGTATTTCGTACTTTCGTGCGTTTATAGAAAGGAACAAATTTAGAAATAAAATAGCTAAACCCATGAAAAAGTTCAAATTATTTCTCCTCGCGGCGGTCGCGGTGCTGCCCGTGCTCCAGTCCTGCAACGACTCCGACGTAGAGGGCGCCGACAGCATGGCGCTCGTGACCATCCTCAATCCGGGCGGATTGAGCGGGACGTTCTATTTCAAGGCGGACAACGGACAGACGCTCTATCCTTCGCAATTCGCCGTACCTACCGGCGGCTACAATCCCGAAGACGGACAGCGCGCCTTCATCTATTACTCGCTGCTCGAAGAGAAGAGTCAACAGTACGACTACAACATCAAGCTCTACGGCATCAGCGAAATTCTCACCAAGGACGTCGAAGAGATGAATGAGTCCAACGAAGCCGAATTCGGCGACGAGCCGATCGAATTGGTGAAACTCAGCGGCGAGGACAAATTCGACTGCCTGATCAGCGCCGGATACTTCACCTGCTCCTTCCAGATCAAGGTCACCGGAAGCGAGAAACACAAGATCAGCTTGGTTCGAAGCGCTTCGGCGGACGATACCGAAGACCCCGACTACACGCTGCTCGAACTGCGCCACAAACCCGACGACATGGGATCGGACACTTCCGTAGCGAGATCCAGTATGGCTTCGTTCAAACTCAACTCCTACGATCCGGCCGTCACCCAGAAGAAAGGTCTCAAAATCCGCTATAAGGATTTCGACGGGAATCTGCGTACGGCACTGATCGATTACACGGAATAGACACATCCCATCTCAATTAATAAATGATCCAACCGGAAGGTCTGTCCGCTGCGGCGGACAGGCCTTTTTCCTTTGCGGGAAAAGTCCGCCGCATCGCCGCAAGACGATGACGGCGTTTTTTGAAGCGGCGAATGCGGAGATTTTCCGAAAAATAAGTATATTTGTAACACGATTGCATGTTTCGGGTACCGGCAGCCGCAGCCTGTTACAGTCAGGCCGCAGGCGGGAAAAGACGGATCCGTAAATGCAGCCGCCGCTGCGAATGCCGGCGACCGGAAAATGAAAAACCGAACATAGAGAGCGATCTCGAATTCGAAAACAAGATCCGCCCGCAGGAGTTGCAGAATTTCGCCGGACAGGACAAGATCGTCGACAACCTCCGCATCTTCATCAAGGCGGCGCTCATGCGCGGCGATTCGCTCGACCACGTGTTGCTGCACGGGCCTCCGGGACTGGGCAAGACCACCCTTGCGAACATCATCGCCAACGAGATGGCACTCACAGCTCAAGGTCACCTCGGGTCCCGTACTCGACAAGCCGGGCGATCTGGCCGGCCTGCTCACGAACCTCAACCCGGGCGACGTGCTCTTCATCGACGAGATACACCGCCTGAGCCCAATCGTCGAGGAGTACCTCTACTCGGCGATGGAGGACTACAAGATCGACATCGTCCTCGACAAAGGGCCCTCGGCCCGTTCGATCCAGATCGAGCTGGCGCCCTTCACCCTTGTCGGCGCCACCACACGCAGCGGCCTGCTCACATCGCCCCTGCGGGCGCGCTTCGGCATCCCCTGCCATCTGGAATACTACGACGCCCCGGTGCTGGCCGGAATCGTGAAGCGTTCGGCACGCATCCTCGACGTTTCGATCGACGACGACGCGGCGATCGAAATCGCCCGCCGTTCGCGCGGCACCCCCCGTATCGTCAACGCCCTGCTGCGCCGCGTGCGCGACTTCGCCATGGTCAAGGGCGAGGGGCACATCGACTTGGCGATCACGCGCATGGCACTCACAGCACTCAACATCGATGCGCGCGGGTTGGACCAGATGGACAACCGCATCCTCCAAACGATCATCGGCAAGTTCAACGGCGGCCCCGTCGGGCTGAATACGATCGCCACCGCCGTGGGCGAAGATGCCGGAACGATCGAGGAGGTCTACGAACCGTTCCTCATCAAGGAGGGGTTCCTCAAACGCACCCCCCGCGGCCGCGAAGCCACCGAAACGGCGTTCCGGCACCTGGGACTCACGCCGCCGACGCTCGGCGACACGCTCTTCTGACGGGATTTCCCGACCGGAGTGCGGCATAAACTGGACCAAACCAACACTGAAACAGATATGCTACACCCCTCTCTTCCGTCTCAGACCGGCATTCGTTCCACGATCGCCGGTCTGGCAGCAGCGTGTATCCTCTGCGGCTGCTCTTCCAGAATCTACACCACCCTTAGCGAGGCAGGCGCCCCGCTTCCCGCCGACAGCGTCAGGCTCTTTACGGAAGATCTCCCGCGGCCCGCTGCGTCGCGCAAAATCGGAGAACTGACGATATCGAGTTCCTCGGAAAATGCCGACGAACGCAATCGGGAAGCGGTCGATCTGGCCGTCCGCGCGACCGCCGGCATCGGCGGCGACGCCCTCTCGGTCACGGAACAGAACGAAACCGCGACCTCCAACGGCACGACCTATACCCTGAGCGCCGACCTGCTCCGCATCGACGGCAGGGACACCTCCGCGACGATGCGGTTCGATCCGCCGCTGCGGCTCCGTTCGAAACATCCTGCCAAGGTTATCCGACGGATGAACGACCGACAGCGGAACCGCCTTCCCCGTCACCTGTTCTACGGCAGTGCCGGAGCGGGGTTCGTCATTAGCGATCTCTACACGATCGACGGAGCGCCCTATGACGGGAGCACCGCCGGCATCGCCTACAACGCAGGCTACGACTATTGTTTTGCCCGCGGTTTCACGCTCGGACTCCGCTACGCCTGCTTTCGCATGAAAGCCGAACTCTCCATTCCCCACCCGATAGCGCCAATATCGAGTGTCCTACGGTGCAACATCGGCACCCACTACGCGGCACCCGAAGCGGGATATTCGTTTCGCGTCGGAAACAAGTTCATGTTCTCGGCACTCGCCGGCATCGGCTACGTCAACTACTTCGAGCGGATGGAAGGCACACGGTTCTCGCTCGACGGATTCGGCACGCACGGCATCGTGCGTGCGACGCTCCTCCTTTCGAAACGTCTCGACATCGGCGCCGAAGTCGGCGGTTACAGCTCCTACTTCACCTCTTCCGCGCTTGAAACGGCGGATTTCGACGGACACGCCGGAATAAAATATGTCAGTATCGCAATGGGTCTTCATCTCCATTTTTAAAAAACATCGTTTTATTTTTAATAAATCTATTTTAAAAACTAATATTTTTTATTAACTTGCGGGCGTGATAATTGTTTGACATACCGGTAAAATTTAGCTTATGGACACGAACGAATTGATGAAGGAAGCGCTCGCCTATCACGCCGAAGGAGGCCCCGGCAAAATCGAAATCCGGCCGACGAAACCCGACGCCACCCAGTACGATCTCTCGCTGGCCTACTCGCCCGGCGTGGCGGCGCCGTGTCTGGCGATCGCCGACGATCCGGCCAAGGCGTACGACTATACGATCAAGGGCAATCTGGTGGCGGTCATTACCAACGGAACCGCCGTACTGGGACTGGGCGACATCGGCCCGCTGGCCGCCAAACCGGTCATGGAGGGCAAATGCATGCTTTTCAAGCACTTCTCCGGAATCAACGCCTTCGACATCGAGATCGATACGACCGATCCGGAGGAGTTCATCGCCGCCGTCAAGCGAATCGCCCCCACCTTCGGCGGGATCAATCTCGAAGACATAAAAGCTCCCGAATGTTTCGAGATCGAACGGCGGCTCGTCGAGGAGCTGGACATTCCGGTCATGCACGACGACCAGCACGGAACGGCGATCATCGCCTCGGCAGCGCTCATCAACGCGATGCACCTGAGCGGGAAACACATCGACGAGGCGCAGATCGTCGTCAACGGCGCCGGTGCGGCCGCCATCGCCTGTGCAAGGATGTTCCTCGCGCTCGGCGCGCGCCGCGACCAGATCACGATGTGCGACAGCCGGGGCGTAGTCACGACCCGCCGCACCGACCTCAACTCGTCGGCGCAGACGTCTTCCTGGGCGTTTCGACGGCCGGCGTGCTCGACGCCGACATGGTGCGGTCGATGGCCGGCAACCCGCTGGTCATGGCGCTGGCGAATCCCGATCCCGAAATCTCCTACGACGAGGCCAAGGCGGCACGCCCCGACGTGATCGTCGCAACGGGCCGTACAGACTACCCCAATCAGGTGAACAACGTGCTGGGATTCCCCTACATCTTCCGCGGCGCACTCGACGTCCGCGCCCGCAAGATCAACGAAACGATGAAACTCGCCGCTGCGCACGCACTCGCGGAGCTGGCACGCGAGGAGGTTCCTGCGGAGCTGGCTGCCGCCTTCGGCGTCGACCGGCTCGAATTCGGCCCCGACTACCTGATCCCGAAACTGACGGACCCGCGCCTGCTCGGCCGCGTCGCCCCCGCCGTAGCCCGCGCGGCCGTCGAATCAGGCGTGGCGCAGCGCCGTCCCGACATCGAATAAACGCAAAGACGGGAAGTCTTCCTTCCGGAGAACTTCCCGTCTTTGTTTTCTTAATTCCTACTCGGCCGACAACCGCTGCCAGACCAGCCGTGAAATCTCGGCGATCAGCGCCGCGGTCTCCCCGTCCGAAAGCGCCGTTTCGGCGACGTAGACGCAGATCGCATACCCGCTGCCGTCGGGCAACTCGACATACCCCAGATCGTTGTCGGCGATCTTCACTCCCCGCGCATCCCGATCCGACGAACCGGTCTTGTGCCCGATCGTCGTCCCGTCGGGAAGTCCTGCCCGCAGTTTATTCATCCCCGTGGTCGTCGTGCACAACGTCTGCCAGAGAAAATCGCGGTATTCGGATGCGAACAGACTGTCGTGCCGAAACCGATCCAACAGCAGCGCCATCGCCTCCGGCGTCGCCCGGTTGCAGCGCTGGGCATCCGGCGCCCCGCTCATCTCCCGCTCCGTCATCCGGAAATCGAGTCCTTCGGCGGGCAGCCCCTCCACGTAACGCTGCAATGCCCCGATGCCGCCGATCTCGCGGATCAGACGGTCGCAGGCGCAGTTGTCGCTTTCGGCCACCGTGTAATGCAGCAACTCCCCGAACGAGAAACGTCCGCCCGCCGGATGCGCCTCGCGCAACGGCGACCACGTATCGGGCCACAGATCGTCGCCCGTCACTTCCAACTGCGCCGAAAGCGGCAGCCCCAGCGAGTCCAACCGCGCCGCTGCGGCCAGCGCCAGCGGAAATTTGAAGGTGCTCATCGCCGGCATCGGACGGTCGCCGCCGACCGAGGCGATCACCCTGCCCTCGCGCACGACGGCGATGCCCACCTCGGCGTCGACACCGCGCACGGCCCGGCACAGATCGCGTTCCAACCCGTGCGGCGTAACGAACCACAGCGTCCCCGCCGCACCTGCGAAAAGCAAAAGAAGAAGAAATCGTTTCATCGAGCCGTCGCGGGATCAAACCGACCGGACGAGCCGCGACAATTCGTCGAAGGTCATCGTCCGCACCTCGCAGGCACCGACTGCGGTCGGCAGCACCAGACGGATCGTATCGCCCTCGCTCTTTTTGTCCTTGGTCACGGCCGCGAGCAGCCGTTCGGCCGGCACCGGCGGTTCGGTCGCGAAGCCCAGCGCCGCAAGCGCCGCACGATGCGGTCGCACGCGGCCGGGGCCAGCAGCCCCAGCTTCACGGACAGCCGTGCGGCGATCGCCATGCCGACGGCCACCGCCTCGCCGTGGATCATCTCGCGCGAGCATTTCTCGACGGCATGGCCGAACGTATGGCCTAGATTGAGTTTGCGCCGCTCGCCGTGTTCGCGTTCGTCGCG
>VOFD01002133.1_pt1 | contig 39252 bp, 66 predicted proteins | sample 5384101 | NCBI WGS metagenome assembly VOFD01 (sample SAMN12384723, study PRJNA508395) | human gut metagenome | isolation source: healthy gut C | host: Homo sapiens
TATCATATATATTTACGATAGAATTTTCTTGCAGACCTGTGCCAGACAGCATTGCTCACATTTTGGGTTTCTGGCTGTACATACAGCTCTTCCATGATAAACAAGCCGGTGACAGAAATCACTTCCTTCTTCTCCCGGAATGATCTTCCACAGTTCTTTTTCCACTTTAGCCGGTTCTTTTATGCCATCCACAAGCCCCATCCGGTTGGTGAGACGGATGCAGTGGGTATCAGTCACAATGGCCGGCTTGCCAAATACGTCTCCCATGATCAGATTCGCACTTTTTCTGCCCACTCCCGGCAGTTTCAGCAACTTGTCAAAGTCTTCCGGCACCTGTCCGTCATATTCCTCCACCAGCATCTTCATACATTTATGTATGTCTCTGGCCTTGCTTTTTCCCAGTCCACAGGGTTTTACGATCTCTTCGATTTCTTCCGGTGTGGCTTCTGCCAACGCCTGGGGTGATGGATACTTGGCAAAAAGATCTTTTACCACAATATTCACTCTGGCATCGGTACACTGGGCTGCCAGCCTGACACTTACAAGAAGTTTCCATGCCTCATCGTACTGAGAGTACAGTCTGCCAAGCGGGTATTCTTCAGCCAGCAGATCCAGTATCTGTCTGGCTCTCTGTTTTTTTTTGGTCATCTATATTACCTCACTCTATGGTGATCTCGTTTACAAAATAATCAATGTATTCCCAGATTTCTTCTTTTCCATCGGTTCAGGGCTGAGAACGGAAGAATCGGTGTCTCTTTATCCGCTCCCAGGGTCTTTCGGATCAAAGCAATCTGCTTATCTTTTGCTCCATTTTACTGATCTTGTCCGCTTTCGTGGCGATAATCAGTGGATTGAACCCTTTTTCGTATAAAAGTCTGTACATTTCCACATCTTTTTAGATGGCTCATGGCGGATATCGATCAGGAGTAAAAATACAACCCGGAGAGCCTCCGATGTATCCAGATATGTTTCAATCATTTTCATCCATTTGGCCTGCCAGTTCCTTTGACACTTTGGCATAACCATATCCCGGCAGATCCACCATGTAACACAGATCATTTACATTGTAATAATTGATGGTCTGGGTTTTTTCCCGGCTGCGCCGAAATCCTGGCCATGGATTTACGGTTCCACAGCACATTCAGCAGGGAAGACTTACCTACATTGGATCTTCCCCAAAATGCCATCTCCATTTTTTTATGCTGCGGCAGTGTGCTGGTAATACCGCACACTGTCTCTAATTCAAGGGATTTAATAACCATGTCATCTCTCCATTCTGAAGTTTATCCTTCCGTAACAAGTGCCACCTTCAACACATCCCGGATGGTTTTGGCATATACAACTTCCATACTTCCCAGGATCTCCGGTTCCAGTTCTTCTACCGTTGATTTGTTCTCAAAAGGAACGATCACTGTTTTGATCCCTGCCATGGAGGCTGCCAGAAGTTTTTCTTTCAAACCTCCGATTGCCAGCACCTTGCCCCGCAGTGTGATCTCTCCGGTCATCGCCACCTTCGGATCCACTTTTCGTCCCGAAACAGCGGAATAAAAAGCAGTCGTCATGGTCACTCCGGCAGAGGGACCGTCTTTGGGAACCGCCCCTCCGGCACATGCAGGTGAAAATCGTGGGCCTTTACGAACTTGTCCTGTTTTGGCAGGAGTGAACGCATCAGACTCATAGCGATCTGGGCTGACTCTTTCATCACATCACCCAGTTTTCCGGTTATGATAAGCTTGCCGCTTCCCGGCATTGTATTTACCTCTATCTCCAATGTATCTCCGCCTACCTGCGTCCAGGCAAGTCCTCTGACGATACCTATCTCTGGCCGTTTATTGGCTTCCAGCAGAGAATACTTTTTACGGCCCAGAAATTCCGTCAAATTTCTGGCTGTCACCTGGATCTTTTCCTCTGTTCCATCCAGTATCTTTCTGGCACTTTTCCGGCATATGGATGCAATCTGTCTCTCTAATTCTCTCACTCCGGCCTCTTTTGTATATCCGAAATAATTTTTTAATGCTCCATCCGTAATGCGTAGTTTTGCTTTTTATCCAGTCCGTTTTTCTTCATCTGTTTTGGCACAAGATATTTCTTCCCGATGTGGAACCGTTCATTCTCCGTGTATCCGGATAAGGACAAAATTTCCATACGGTCTAGCAACGGTCTCGAGGATAGTATCCAGGGAATTGGCCGTACACAAAAAAACATAGCCTGGGACAGATCCACTGGCATATCCACATAATGGTCTATAAAATGACTGTTCTGCTCCGGGTCCAGTACTTCCAGCAATGCTGCCGAAGTGTCCCCTCGGTACTCTTTTCCTACTTTGTCTATCTCATCCAGCAAGATCAATGGGTTTTTCACTCCTGCTTTGCGGATTCCATCTATGAATCTTCCCGGCATAGCCCCTACATAAGTTCTTCTGTGGCCGCGGATCTCCGCCTCATCCCGGACGCCGCCAAGATAGATTCTCACATACTCTTTGTTCAGGGCTCTCGCCACCGATTTGGCAATAGAAGTCTTACCGGTTCCCGGCGGTCCTACCAGACACAAAATCGGACTGTCTCCTGCTCATTCAAGATCCGTACTGCCAGAAATTCAAGTATCCTTTCCTTGATCTTATCCAGGCCATAGTGATCTTCTTCCAGGATTTCCTGGGCTTTCTTTATATCTTTTGAATCATGGGATGCCTTGTCCCATGGAAGTGCCAGCAAAGTCTCTATATAATCCGCTGCTACTACATGCTCGGATGAACTTACCGGTATAGACTCCAGCCGGTCAATTTCTTTCTCAATCCGTCCCCGGATCTCATCACTACACTCGATCTGCTCCAACTGGTTTTTATACTTATCTGTATAATACTGGCTGTCCTGTTCTTCTCCCAGTTCTTCACGGATCTGCTTCAGTTGTTCTCTGAGAAAATATTCTCTCTGGTTTTCCTGCAGAACTCTTTTACTTTCTCGTGATACTGCTCCCTGAGACGGCCAATGGTGATCTCATTCATAAGGAAACGACCTACGATCTCATAGCGTTTCTCTAAATCCTGACACTCCAGCACTTCCTGCCGCTTCTCCGAAGACATGGTAATATGCATGGCGATCAGATCCACCAGTTTTTCCAGGTTATCTGTCTTTTCAATCTGCACTACACCGCTTTGACCAGCTCTTGGATTCTCATCCAGATATCGCTCGTAAATCCTTTTCAGATCCCTGCACATCGCCTCACACTCAAAGGCTCCCGGCTTTGTATCCTCATCAATCTCATATGATTCCACCTGGCCTTCCAGATGATCCTCCCTTATAATCGAGGCTGACAAGTCTGGCTCTTCTTCGGATAGAAACCATAATCCGTATTACATTATTTTTCAATCGTACCTGCTGGCGTATTTTGGCAATAACGCCAACCGGTACAGATCCTCATATTCCGGATGTTCTTCCTCCAGGTCCTTTTCTGTTGCTATAAAGATCAAGTCATCTTCTTATCCGCAGCTTCCACTGTTTTTTTGTTCATCTCCCGGACGATATCCAGATGCACAAGCATCCCCGGCAATAAAACATTCTCCATTGGAAGCACCGGCATTGTTTTCATTTGATTCTGACTCATATATTATGCACTTTCCTCTTCCTTGTCCGGCAGCTGTGGTTCTTCGCCATTCACACCTAACAACTTAGGTTCGCCTTCACCGTCAATTACCGCCTTTGTTATAATACACTCTTTTACATCATCCATAGATGGAAGTTCGTACATATAATCCATCATGCTGGTTTCAAGAATAGCACGAAGTCCTCTGGCACCAGTCTTTCGTTCATTAGACAGACGGGCTACTTCGCTTAAAAGCGTCCTCCTCAAAACTCAGTGAAATACCATCTAATTCAAGAAGTTTCTGGTACTGCTTCGTAATGGCATTCTTTGGCTTTACTAATATCTCTTTCAAAGCCTCTTCGCTGAGAAGATCTAATGCTACCGTTTTATCAATCCAAACTTCACAAAATCCGGTATCTCTTAAAAGAGTTCTCAAATTCTGCTCTGTTTTTATCAATCTCAGCAAAATCCAAAATATTGATCTGGTATCAATATGGAAAAATGATTCTTCCTCCCTGCGGCGGCACACTGGCTTCCGTTCCCTCCAGAATCTTCAGCAGTGCCTGCTGTACGCCTTCACCTGACACATCTCTGGTGATCGAAACATTTTCTGCCTTCTTTGTGATCTTATCAATCTCATCCAGATAGATAATACCGTGTTCTGCTCTCTTAATATCATAGTCAGCTGCCTGAATGATCTTCAGCAGGATATTTTCCACATCCTCGCCTACATATCCGGCTTCTGTCAATGTGGTCGCATCCGCGATTGCAAACGGCACATTCAGTATCTTTGCCAGCGTCTGTGCAAGATAGGTTTTTCCCGAACCGGTCGGTCCGATCATGAGAATGTTGCTCTTCTGCAATTCCACATCTAGTTTGGCACCATTTTTGATCCTCTTGTAATGGTTGTAAACTGCCACAGAAAGCGCCTTCTTTGCTTCTTCCTGTCCTACTACATACTCATCCAGAAATTCTTTGATTTCTTTTGGTTTTAACAGATTAATCTCACTTTCATCTGCTTCGCCCTCATAAGAATGTAATTCCTCTTCCTCTGCGATAATCTCTTCGCATAAATCTATACACTCGTCACAAATAAACACACCATTTGGTCCTGCGATTAGCTTATGAACCTGCTGCTCTCCCTTACCGCAGAAGGAACACTGAATTCTTGGTGTGCCATCTCCTGTTTTATTCGCCATACTAACCTCTCTTTTTCATTATATGGGAAAATGGCGCCAAAACCAATCGGCACCATTTTCATATTTTTACTTATCTTCCTTTGTATCGCTGCGGCTTACTACAATTTCATCAATCAATCCATAAGCCTTCGCTTCCTCGGCACTCATAAAGTTATCTCGCTCTGTATCTTCCACTACTTTTTTTCATAATCCTGTCCTGTATTCTTAGCCAGGATCTCATTCAATTTTTTCTTTGTCTTCAAGATATTTTCTGCAACAATCTGAATTTCTGTCGCCTGGCCTTTGGCACCGCCGGATGGCTGGTGGATCATTACCTCTGCGTTTGGCAGAGCCAGTCTCTTGCCTTTGGCACCGCTGGAAAGCAGAAATGCTCCCATGCTGGCTGCCAGTCCCATACAGATGGTCGATACATCACACTTAATATAATTCATGGTGTCATAGATCGCCATACCTGCTGTTACAGAACCACCCGGGCTGTTGATGTAAAACTGTATATCCTTGTTTGGATCTTCAGACTCCAAAAACAGCAGCTGTGCCACAACCAGACTGGCTGTCTGGTCATTCACCTCATCTGCCAGGAAAATGATTCTCTCTTTTAACAATCTTGAATAAATGTCATAAGAACGCTCTCCGCCCCGGTTTGTCTGCTCCACCACATAAGGTACTAATGCCATACTACGATTCCTCCATTCTAAACCTTCGGGACGAGGAATTTAGTGCAGAATTATTTGTCTTCCTTCTCTGCTTCCTCATCTGCTTTTTTCAACTTCAACAGCATTTTTTACAATGAAATCTACTGCCTTTTTATTGGCAACATCTTTGGCAACCTGCTCTCTTCCTGCATCACCCAAAGCTTCTTTCACTTTGTCTAATTCCATCTGATACATGTTTGCCATTTCTTCTAATTCTTTATCAATATCTTTATCAGAGACCTTGATTCCCTCAGCCTCTACAACTGCTTCCAAAGCCAGTCTTGTCTTGATTCTTGCCTCTGCCTGAGGAGCCATCTGTGTCTTCAATACAGCCGGTGTCATGCCTGTCATCTGCATATACTGGTCAATTGCCATGCCCTGCTGAGATAGATTGGTTGCGAATTCCTGGATCATCTGGTTTGTCTCTGCATCTACCATTGGTTCAGGCAGTTCTACTGTCATGTTGTCTACTACAGCAGCTACTACTTCGTTTTCTTTTTTCTCTCTTTGCTTCTTCTTTTCTGCGCTCTGTCAGGCTCTTCTTTACGCTTGCTTTGTACTCATCATCTGCCTTTGGAAGTTCTTTCATCTTGATCTCTTTGATCGTAACTTTGAACAATGCTTCTTTGCCCTTCAGTTCTTCTGCATGATACTCTTCCGGGAATGTTACATTTACATCTACTTCTTCTCCGACTTTCTTGCCAACTAACTGATCTTCAAAGTTGTCCAATAAAGGGTGGCTTCCGATCACCAGTGGATAATCTTTACCGGTTCCTCCCTGGAACTCAACGCCATCTACGGATCCAACAAAATCGATGATTGCTGTATCATCTTTCTTAATACCGCGGTTCTCAACTGTGATCATACGGCTGTTCTGCTCACGAACTTTATCGATTTCTGCATTTACATCAGCAGCCATTACTTTTTACTTCGCGTTTTGCAACTTCAACGCCTTTATAATCACCCAGTGTTACTTCTGCTTTTACAGCTACGGTTGCTGTAAATACAAAATCTTTTCCTTCACCGATCTCTGCTACTTCGATCTCTGGACGGGATACGATATCCAGATCATTGTTGTCGAAGAATTCACCATAGGCTTCATCAATTGCGAAATTAGCAGCATCTTCATAGAAAACTCCTTCGCCGTACATCTTCTCGATCATCTTTCTAGGTGCTTTACCACGACGGAATCCCTGAACAGTAATATTCTTTTTGTTCTTAAGGTAGGACTTCTGCATTGCCTCTTCAAACTTGTCAGCATCAACTGTAATCGTTACCTTTGCCATGCTTTTCTCTAAATTCTCAACTGTGTAGTTCATTTGTTGTTTCCTCACTTTCCTTTATTGAACAATATAGTTTTTCTATTAAAGCGGAGCCATTCCGTTTAACATTATAAACCGATATCTGCCTGCTATATGCCGAAAAACGGTCACTTGAAGCAAATATTCTCAAATGGGCGCACTTAACCCACTACTACATATGTATGATATTATACACAACTACGGATTAAAAATCAACACTAACTTTCTTAACCTCAGAAAGGGGATATCCTTTTCTCACCATGGCTGCCAGGATCTTCTGCTGCTCCTTTCTGTCCAGTTCCGAAAAAACATCTTCCTTTCAACCGCTTTTCAAACTGTTTTCTCAGGGCAGTTTCTTCTGCCTCCCTGGGATAATCTTCCAGGACTGCCTGCAGAAGTTCTTTGTCCACCCCCTTTTGCATCAGTTTGTAGCGGATGTCACTGCAGCTTCTGCTCTCCTTATGAAATTCAATGTAGTTCTAATGTATCTCTCATCATCTATGTAACCATAGGATGTTACATACGCCAGGGCTGCCTCTTCTGCCTTCCGGGGAAAATCCTGCTTTTTCCAGCCTCTCTCTCAGTTCCTGTCTGGTTCTGTCCTTATGAAGTAAAAGATCCATGGCCTTTTTTACCGCTTTCTTTTCCTCTTCTGACATTCCCTCCGTCGTCACACCATGCACCTCCTGTTATTTGCGCTGTGAACATAAGACCGCCAGCCCCTGCATTCTGGGCATGACGGTCTTATCTTTTTAGTCACAATGTCTATTTTTTCTCTTTTGATTTAGGTGTATCCTGATCAGGCTGTGCTTCTTCCGGTTTGTCCTCTTCTGTTTCCGATTCGGTGCACATTTCACACGGACACTCTGTTCGATCTCATCAAACACATCCGTATGTTCTGCCAGATATTTTTTTGCATTTTCCGGCCCTGGCTGATGCGGTCTCCTTTGTATGAATACCACGCACCACTCTTTAATACAATATCATATTTTACAGCCAGATCCAGAACATCTCCCTCTCTGGAGATTCCCTTGCCGAACATAATATCAAACTCTGCTTCCTGGAACGGCGGTGCCACTTTGTTTTTCACGACTTTGACGCGGACACGGTTACCTATCTTTTTCCCCTCCCTGTGAAAGAGTCTCAATACGGCGCACATCCAGACGGACCGATGCATAGAACTTCAATGCACGGCCACCTGTAGTGGTCTCTGGATTACCAAACATAACTCCAATCTTTTCTCTCAACTGATTGATAAAGATAACGGTACAATTAGACTTATTGATAACACCGGTCAATTTTTCGAAGTGCCTGACTCATCAAACGCTGGCCTGCACACCAACATGACTGTCTCCCATATCTCCATCAATCTCTGCTTTCGGAACCAATGCTGCTACAGAGTCAACAATAACGATATCCAGTGCACCGGAACGCACCATAGTCTCAGAATCTCCATGGCCTGCTCACCACTGTCCGGCTGGGAAATATATAATTCGTCAATATCTACACCTATATTTTTGCATATACCGGATCCAATGCATGCTCTGCATCAAGCAGACTCTAATGCTTTTAATTTATTCTGATCTTTCTCCATGAATGGTTCCTCCATAATCCGAACGAATGTTCTGTCTTTGTTTATATTATCCTATTTCTATAGGAATGTCAATCTTTTTTGTTCATCCGCTTCATATTTTCTCTTTTATTATATAGAACCATTCTTTCCTTGTCTATGGTTGTTGGGACCGCTAACGGGTGGAATACGCCAGCCGGTACACATCTTTTACCACATATTTGTCGGAAACAGTAATAAGACTGCCATTCCATGGATCCAGTGCCAGAAAATTAGCCGCAGTAAGCTTGTCCGGATTGGTAACATTCTTGTAACCGATGACTGTAACCCAGTGTTGGGATGTGGTAGTTCCCGATACCCTCAGGATACAGGGAATTCCAGCCGCCACCTGATCATATGCAGCTTTCAGCACTTCCGTTGTATTGCTGTAACTGTTGGTGGCGTAACCACCTTTGCTCCACACGCAGTCTACATTTGTAGAGTTTGACCAGTATGTATGTGGACTAGGTGCGGTTTTATAAAGAATGGAATTGCAATATGCCAGCGCATAGGAAGCACAGGCCTTTTTCTCCAGAGCTGTTCCGTTGGACTGCTGACCTACTGCACTGATCAGCACAAAATTGTAAGTCAAAGTCCGGTTGCTTCCGGTGGCCGGCATCACAACATTAAATCCTTTTAAAAAAGGCACTAACCACTGATTTTTTACAGTCTTTTACTACCACTCTGTATGTATAACTGCCCGGTGACAACCTGCCAAATACAATGTCTTTATCAATCCCTGCCAGTTCATAACTGCACCGCTTCGGATACACCTTTTTCTGCTGTACTACCGTGCCCTTTGTATCCAGGATCTGTGCTGTCAGTTCCTCCATGGCATAGGCTGTTCTGACGGTGCCTTTCAGGAAAATGACTTGCCATAGTTTAATTTCTCCGGATAAGTCACGGCTGCATCAGCCCATGCCGCAGAAGACGGCACCGACGCCTTTACAAAAGAGAACTTCCACGATTTCTTTTTCTTCCGAAACCCGCTTTGCAAGTTTTCTCCCCGGCTGCGCAGAAATACCTCTCTTCCTTTATTCCATAGATACTGGTACTTTCCACCAGCCTTCAGTGCCCGGAAAGTAAAAGATTCATCCCCATCTCTCAACGGTGCTGCCACGGCATTTCCCAAATCATCCAGCGTAAGGTACTACAGCCCGTTCCCACATTTTTCAGCCGGATATACAGCCCCTTCACTTTCTCTGCTTCCCACATACTGCTGGCGATCTTATGATTTTTCAAAAAGCCGCACATTGGTACCGGCCGCTAAACATCCGTCCAGCACATCCGCCATGGCTCCCCCCTTTCATCTGGATAAAATAGATTCCTTTTTTATCTTTGATGCTTCATTGGCAGCAATGGTGTAGGTTTTCTTTTTAATTTCACTACAGTATACCGGATACGGCCATTGGTTTTGTAAATACGCATGGTATAAAAACCCGCCGCTTTATTTTCACCGTAGAAGCAGCCGAAGAAATTTTTTCGCCTTCTTCCACTTTGCACTGCCATAGGACACGTAGCGCCCCGGCACATAAATGATCCGCTTCGTAGTGGACGCTGCGATTGTCTTTTCCCATTCTTTTACCGTCACGCGCTCTGCTGCCTTGGCAGGTTTTCCCATAAGAAACACACCTGTCAGGATGAGGCAAAACCCCACAACCACCTTCTTTTCTTCACGCTGTATACCATATGTCATCCTCATTTTTCAAAAATTTTCTCAAGGAATACTACATACCCTTTCTTGGTCTCATAAATATCCGCCTTGCTTGTAATTTCCCACGGTGCATGCATATTGAGAACGGCAACGCCGCAGTCAATGACGTCCATGCCATACAGTGCCATAATGTAAGCAATGGTACCGCCGCCGCCAATATCTACTTTTCCAAGTTCTGCAGTCTGATAAGCAACCTTGGCATCTTTCAGAATACCACGGATCTGTGCCATAAATTCGGCATTGGCATCATTACTTCCGCTTTTTCCGCGGGAACCTGTAAATTTATTAACTACCATACCGCGTCCAAAGTAAGCTGCATTTTTTCTTCTCGTAAGCAGAGGCATAGGTCGGATCAAAAGCCGCACTTACATCCGAGGACAACATTCTGGAGTTAGCCAGACAGCGTCGCAGTGCCAGATCTGAATACTGACCGGTCGGGGAAAGTACCTCAGCTACTGTATTCTCAAAATTTCTGGAACGCATGCCGGTGGCCCCGACACTTCCGATTTCCTCTTTGTCTACCAGCAGACAGCAGGTTGTATACTCTGTGTTTTCCACCTCTACCATAGCAAGAAGAGAAGTAAATGCGCATACACGGTCATCCTGTCCGTATGCCATGATCATACTGGTATCAAATCCTGATTCTCTGGCTTTTCCAGCTGGTACCACTTCCAGTTCCGCAGACAAAAAAGTCTTCCTCTTCCATATCATATTTTTCCTTCAGGATAGAGAGGATATTTTTGCCACAGCATCTTTTTCTTCCCCCTTTTAACGGCTGGCTTCCTACCAGGATATCCAACGCCTCTCCTTCGATCACTTCCGTAGCTTTTTTTGCTCATGCGCTCCTGGGACAAATGGATCAAAAGATCTGTCACGCAGAAGACAGGGTCTTTCTCATCTTCTCCCACACAGACCGGCACCACTTCCCCGTCCTTTTTTCACGATAACACCGTGAATCGCCAACGGCAGTGTGACCCACTGATATTTCTTGATCCCGCCATAATAATGGGTATCCAGAAACGCCAGTTCTGTATCCTCATACAATGGATTTTGCTTTATATCCATGCGGGGGGAGTCAATATGCGCCCCAAGGATAGCCATGCCTTTTTCCAGTGGCTGCCGTCCGATCTGAAACAACGCAATGGATTTATTCATGTTCACAGAATACACTTTATCCCCTGCTGTTAACTTTCCACCTTCTTCAATAACATCTGCCAGATTGCGGTATCCTGCCTGCTCTGCAATGCGCACAGACTGGCTGACACATTTCTCTCTGTTTTGCCGTCATCCAGAAAATGCCTGTAGTCTTCACAGAGTTTTTCCATTTCTTTTAATTCTTTTTTCGTATAATCTTTCCACGCATTTCTTCGTTCCATTGATCTTTGTCCTTTCTTTCTGATCTGCTCTTAATGAGTCTCTTCTTCATCAAATTCTACAACTACATAATAACCTTTATCGTTGTGTTTTATCTCCTTCACAACGCCTTTGCGGGACTTAAGCCTTTCCGGAATACATAATTACCGGACATGGCCACTGCCGGCTTGATGGTATAATAATAAGCACTTGGCAGCACGCCTTCCGTAATGGTGACCTCGTCTCCTTCTTTTACCAGATTTTCCGCTCCATTTTAAATTCCATTAACCGCATAAAAGCCTCCTAATCGTACTTTACCTGTTGCAAAAAAAAAGTCCCTGGGCCGGAGCCGTCGGTCCCGCCAGTTTCCGGTCTTTTGCTCCAGCACCTGCATCACATCCGCCGTGGTCATGGCACCTGTGCCTGCCGCTACCAGTGTACCGGTTAGGATCCGCACCATATTGTACAAAAACCCGTTCCCATAAAACCAGATCCAGATCCGGTCTTCCTCTTCTTCCAGACGGATCTCGTATATCTGACGGACGGTGGATTTTTTTCTTGGATGCTTTGGTACAAAAATCCTGCAAAATCGTGTTTGCCTGTGAGACAATCCGCCGCCTCTTTCATGGCTTCCAGATCCAGTTCTTCCTGCATCTGCCAGGCATACCGTCTCTGAAACACATCGAAGCGGCCTGCTTTCAAAATCTGATATCCGTATACTTTACCAGTGGCATTCAGACGACTGTGAAATCGGGGAAGCCTCTTCAGCCTTAGTATCCGTATGTCTTCCGGCAAATATTCATTGATCTGACCGGCCGTATAGACCTTTTCACTGTGGAAATGAGCCACCTGGCCCCTGGCATGCACCCCTGCATCTGTCCGTCCTGCCCCATGGACATGTACCGGCTTTCCTTCCTGCTTTGAAAGGACCATTTCCAGTCGTCCCTGGATCGTATCTTTATTTTTTTTTCTTTCTGACGCTGCCACCCTGATAGCGGGCCGCCGTCATACTGCGGTATCATACGATAATTCATCACAATCGATCTCCCCGGCTGGTTTTCATATTTGCTGCGGATCTTTAACTCTGACAGAATCATCTTGTATCCGTCCATCCCCTCTTCAATCGACAGATCCAGACTGACTGCCATATTGTTGATCATATGTTCATCCAGATCATTTTTCATCTCTTCCAAAATTTTCAGTTTCTGTCTGTAGGTAGGTGCATCAAAAATGCAATCATTTTGCGCATTTTTCATCCACCGGCTCTACCTCTTCTTCCTCTGTCGGGTCAATACCTCCCCTTTAGAAATGCGAGGCTGCTTATCCGGCAGATCCTGTTTCTTTTCCAGATATTTCTGCCGTTTCCGTGGCAGTTCTTCAAAACTTCTTGTGTAGGCTTCAAAGAAATCCACTTTTTCCATTACATAATATTCATAGGGTGGTTCTAACTCCTGGTAGCATACCACATCCTGCATATTGGTTTTGTCCGGGCCCGCGCAATAATCTGTACCGGCTGTCCTGTCCTTTTTGTTGTATAATACTTGATTCTGCATAAACGACTCCCTTCTGACAGATAGTTTCTCTGTCCTTTTTCTTCCCTTCCATCTTATCACAAGTAGGTGATTTTTCAAACAAAAAGTAACAGATCACGGGGAAGTTGCTGTCACTTTCCCATGGTCTGTTACCGTTTTACTTCGTTATTCTTTTCGAAACAGAGACAGCCTGTTATTAGTATACGCTGGCGACTGCTTCGATCTTACTCTTTACTGTCTTTTTGCCAACTTTTTGTGTTGTATGAGACACGAACATAATATCTCTTGTTCTTTTCAGTTTTTTTCTTACCGATCTTTTTGAATGTGTAGCTGCTCTTTTTCTTAGCACTGATTGTTTTGATCTTTTTTAAATCCACTGTTCTGTTTGGTAGATGCGTAAATTGTGTAGCTGGTTGCACCTTTGATCTTTTTCCATTTTACTGTAATTTTCTTTTTGCTGGCAGAACGGATCACTTTTTACACTGGAAGAAGATGCGGTGTAAAGTAAATCGGACCATGGTCCGAATACTCTCTGTCCATTTACTTGTACATAAGCTCTTGCTCTTGCCTTTGTAAATACATTCTTGAAGAATGGTGTGATATCCTGATAAGTGCTGGATGTATATCCGTTGTACAGATTCTTACCTTTGTAGTTCTTTACCTGCAGCTGGTATCCGTCTGCATTCTGTACAACGTTCCAGCCAAACTGTGCATCATTCAGATAATACCAGAAATTTTTAATGGCAATATACTGAACTTTGCTTGGCGCTGTCTTTGCATAAATTGTATTGATATCTGTACCGGAAATCTTAGTGGTTCCATTGATCACCTTAGTAGGGATAACAAACAACTGTACCTTGGATGCTGCATTCAATCCTGATATGGTCGCTGTTGTTCCTACAGAAGAACCTACCTGTGTGTGGTTTCTCCATCCATCATAACGATAAATTTCATACGCAGTTGCACCGGCAACGGCATCCCAGGTCAATGTTACAGAATTGGCAGTTGCACCTGTCTGCTTTGTGTTTGTAACTTCTTTCAATGAGGTAGAAACCTGGATCACTTCCGATTCGGCGATTGAGTCTGACGCTTATAATCTGCAAAAAGCAACAACTCTGGCATAATAGGTGCTTCCCTCTGTCAGATGATACAATGTCTCATCGGTGGAGGAAGTGTCACTGTAACCTGTGAGGCTGTCAGCAGATGAACCATAATATACACGGTAATATACTCTGTCACCATAGAACACAGCATCCCACTGTAACTCCACATAATCGCTGCTTGCCTTGGTCTGTTTTTTACATTTGTAATAGAAAACAGCGGCCTGACTGGATGCACCGTTAAAAATGAGGGCACCGAAAGTCAATGCAAGCATCATAACTATCATTTTGAAACTTCTTTTCATTTTCATACTCCTTTTACTTATTTTATTGTTTTTTTTACACCAATTATAATACAAGGTAAAAACCATTCTGTCAATACCTTTGCGCCGTTTATCTTGCATTATGTTCTTTGATCAGGCGTACCAGTTTGTGACGGAATGCCTTCTCTGATATATTTCCTGATTCAAACGCCAGACGGTTTATATCAAACCGGCAGTTTTCTATCATCTTTTTTGTAAAAAAACGGTCCTCTCCCCCTGAAAGGTAACCCACACAGCACCGGACAGTTCTTCCAGGCTGTAATCCGACGCCTCCACCAGCATAGGAAGCGCCTCTTTATCTAACACAAATACATGGGCGTAAGTTCCCACTGTCTCTGCCAGACGGCCGATATTAATAGGATGTTCCGGCTCTTCTTCTTCCACTGCCAGGATCACCGGCAGGGTGCGGTTGTGGTTGGCCGTAAACTGGCTTAACTGCTCCAGTTTTTCCATACTGTCTACCCGCTGTGGTTTCAGAGACATAGGAATCACGTCTTCATAACCGATCCGTCGGAAAATCTCATCTACAAATCTTGGTTTGGCAAAACTTTCCCGCACAAACCTCTCCGGCGGATGACAATAATCGCAATCTACCCGCATGCGGATCCGGTCACTGCGCTCCAGACTGACTTTGGTCCGCCACACCATGCCGGTCTGGTGGTGTCTACATAGTCCAGGCACAATTTGTAAAATCCCAGAGAACGGTTTCCCAGGATGCTCAGATTGTATCCCGGTGAATGAAATTCATAGTCATCCGGAGTCAGCGGAATATCATCTGTTACATTACGGAATCTTCCCTGGGCCCAGACACCGATGATCTGGACAGCCGCCATAAATTCCTGATAGATATCGTCTTCTTCCTTATGAAGCAGTGTCACGCTTAATTCAAAGGATGGGGAGATTTCTAACGGCTTTAACTCAGTCGTTCTGTCTTTACTGTTTTTTCTGATTTTACCAGGTCCTTGCAGATCTTTGACAGTTTCTTTTTTCAATTTCAGATCATAGTCCGCTACGGACTCATTCATTACCTTTACCAGCAGATCAAAGGTTATGTCCTCATGGTTCACATCATTTAACAATGCATACAGCACATCTGCCCGGCTGCAGTGATACATACACCGGACCACTTCGTGGTTCTCATTAAAAAATCCACCAGTTCCTGTGACAGAGGCTTTCCTGCAAACCGGAGACGGAACCGTCCTTTAATCATCATTTCCCAGTTACCTTCTTCATAATGATATCTGGCCAGCTTTTCAAATACATTTAAAGTAGTCCAGTCACACAGCTCAAGATTGGCCAGGACACAGTTCAATGTACGGGACAGGTCTTCATTATTCCGCCAGAACTCGCCTCCATAAGGAGACTTGTAACGCATATCGTGCTCGATCTCATGCCAGCCTTCAAAAGATATAGTCCGTAACTGCACCTCAAAGGTATTGTCAATGGGATACATACTGAGATCTCCATTATAAATGCTGCGGTACTCATCCGGGATCCGGTACACACCGTTTAACTTGGATGCCTTAAACTCTTCGCTGGAGTTGTCGGTAACCGCCCACTCTCCCTGTCTGGCAAAGGTCCTGTCAAACACCGTCTGCAAAATCTTCATGTCATCATAATAATAGACAACGATACGCATTCCGATAAGGTCCTGCATCCTCTTTTCGTCGTCTTCAAATCCATACCCATCTTTATTAATCTTATCTACAATGGATTCGGAGTCTTCACACGATGAAAGATCCGGAAATAAATTCCCGCCCGCTGCAGCATCTCGCAAACATCATCTTCCAGTCGTTCACCTATCCCTTCGAGCTGCGGCGTATGGATTCTCTGTTCTAATTCTTCCAATTCATACTTCACGCCATCATTCCCTCTAATTTCTTTATAATTTTCTTTTTTTCTGTCAAAACAAACCTACACTACTATACCATTTTTTCTGTCAGAAGTCCACTTTATTGTTAAATATGTACAATATACTTAACAATATGTTCACAGATTTTCGTATATTTGAACACACTCTGGTCACATTTGGACGCTATACTATAGCCATAAGTTAAGGGAACACATTAACTTATCTTAGTAAAACTTATTCTAATTTTTGATATTTTTTCATAAAACTCCTCTTTCAAAAGAGCGGCTGGCTTACCAGTCGCTCTTTCCCTTTGTTTTTGTAAAAAGTATTTACATCTGTCTTGTCAGATGTAAACTTTGTGCTATAGTAAGGAGCATATTATTTTGAGAATCAATCTCATTAAATTTCAGAAAGGATTTCTTTTATGGAAAACTTACAAGCACAGATCAAGAAATTAAAAGAAGAGAAAAAATGCCGTTATCCTGGCACATTATTATGTTCACGACGAAGTTCAGGACATTGCCGATTACATCGGGGATTCCTTTTATTTAAGTAAAGTGGCCACTACCACTGATGCCGATATCATTGTTTTCTGTGGTGTTTCATTCATGGGCGAAAGTGCCAAGATCCTGAACCCGGGAAAAACCGTTCTCATGCCGGACGCTGCCGCTGACTGTCCAATGGCTCATATGGCAGAGATCAACCGCATTGATGAACTGAGGGGAACAGTACCCGGATCTGGCAGTTGTATGCTACATAAATTCAACGGCTGAATTAAAATGCCACGCAGATGTGTGTGTTACATCTTCCAATGCCATGAAGATCGTAAAAAAACTTCCTAACCAGAATATTTTCTTTATTCCGGATGAGCATCTGGGACACTATATTTCACAGCAGGTGCCGGAAAAGAACTTTATCCTCAATGATGGCTACTGCCATGTGCACGCTTTCCATCCGTCCGGATCAGGTTCTGGCAGCCAAAAAATCTCATCCGGATGCCCTTTTCCTGGTTCACCGAGTGTCCGGCAGCCATTCTTGAATTAGCCGATTTCATTGGCAGTACCTCTGAGATCATCAACTACGCTACAGATTCTTCCGCCAAAGAATTTATTATCGGAACCGAATTAGGCGTTTTACACGACCTGAAAACAAAAAAAATCCTGACAAAACATTTTTATTCTGCCGGTTCTGCCCAGTGTTGTCCAAATATGAAAAAGATCACGCTGGAAAAAGTACTTCATGTACTGGAAACCGGTGAAAATGAAGTGATCCTGTCAGATGAATTGCGGGAAAAGGCCAATGCGCCGTTAAAGAGAATGCTTGAGTTAGCCAAATAAGCAGACTCAGAAAGGATATGCTATGACTTCAAAAACGGATATTCTCATTGTAGGAAGCGGGGCCGCCGGTTTGTTTTTGCGCCCTGAACCTTCCTTCAGACAAAACAATCACTCTTATTACCAAGGATGATGCCGAAAACAGTGACTCTTTCCTGGCTCAGGGCGGCATCTGTATGTTGAAACCGAAGAGGACTATGACAGTTATTTTGAAGATACCATGCGGGCCGGTCATTACGAAAACCGAAAGGAATCTGTGGATATTATGATCCGCTCTTCCCAGCATATAATCCGTAAACTCATTGATTACGGTGTGGATTTTGAAAAAGACGGGGAACTTTCTCAAATTTACCAGAGAGGGGGCCACTCTGACAAGCGGATTTTGTTTCACGAAGATATTACCGGCAAGGAAATCACAAGCAAACTGCTGGCAAGAGCTTTGGAAAGACCCAATATTACTTTGTACCAGCACTGCACTATGATGGATCTGATAACAGAAGATAATCTCTGCCATGGTGCCATTGTAATGGATGCAGACGGGAACACAAGCGAGATCCTGGCCGATTATACGGTTCTTGCCTGTGGCGGTCGGGGGGATTATACAAACATTCCACTAACTTCCGCCACATTACCGGGGATGCTCTGGCTATTGCCCTGAAACACGACATCCGCCTGGAGCACATTGATTATGTGCAGATCCACCCTACTACTTTATATTCAAAGGAACCGGGCTGAAATCCGTCAGACGTTTCCTTATTTCCGAATCCGTCAGAGGAGAAGGTGCTGTGCTTCTGAACATGAACAAAGAGCGCTTTGTGAATGAACTTTTGCCTAGAGATCTTCTTACTAAAGAAGTAAGGGCCCAGATGGAAAAGGATCAGATGCCTTTTGTATGGCTGTCCATGGCTCCTATTCCGAAAGAAGATATTATTTCTCATTTTCCAAACATCTATAAACGGTGTCTGGAAGAAGGATACGACTGTACCAGAGAATGTATTCCCGTTGTACCGGCCCAGCACTACTTTATGGGCGGCATCTGGGTCAACAAAAACAGCCACACTTCCATGGATCATTTATACGCCGTAGGGGGAAACCAGCTGCAACGGCGTCCACGGAAGGAACCGTCTGGCCAGCAATTCCCTGCTGGAGAGCCTTGTTTTTGCCGAAAGAGCAGCAGATGAGATCGCCGATACTTACCAGGTGCCTGCACCTATGAAAGAGGCGGTAACGATTCCTGATTATAATACAACCGAATTATTTGCTGATTACAAAGCCAGCATTTTTGAAGAAATGGAAAAAGAAAGGGGTACCCACAATGAATGAGATTACATTAAAACTTCATGCCGATCCACTGATCCGCATGGCATTAGAAGAAGATATTTCCAGTGAAGATGTTTCTACCAACGCTGTGATGCCGGAGGCAAAACCCGGTGAAGTCCAGTTGATCTGCAAAGAAGACGGCATCATTGCCGGACTCTGCATTTTCGAAAGGGTCTTTACTTTACTGGATTCATCTACAAAAGTAGAATTTTACTGTCAGGATGGGGATGCCGTAAAAAAGGCCAGCTTATGGCAACGGTAACCGGCGATATCCGTGTTCTCTTATCCGGAGAGCGTACCGCACTGAACTACCTGCAGCGCATGAGCGGCATCGCCACCTACACCCATTCTGTCGCTTCGTTACTGGAAGGCTCTTCCATCAAACTGCTGGACACGAGAAAAACAACACCAAACAACCGCATCTTTGAAAAATACGCCGTGGTTGTAGGGGGTGGAAATAACCATCGATATAATCTGTCTGACGGTGTTCTTTTAAAAGACAATCACATTGGTGCTGCCGGAAGTGTTACAAAGGCCATTGAAATGGCAAAAAGACTATGCTCCATTTGTACGAAAGATCGAGGTAGAAGTAGAAAATCTTGCTATGGTTAAAGAAGCCGTAGAAGCCGGCGCTGATATTATCATGTTGGATAATATGAGTAACGAAGATATGGAAGAAGCCATCCGTATCATCGATGGCCGGGCGGAGACAGAATGCTCCGGCAATGTTACAAAGGAAAATATTGCCCGTCTTGTAAAACTGGGCGTTGATTACATTTCCAGCGGTGCGCTGACGCACTCCGCACCGATTTTAGACATTTCGTTGAAAAATCTTCACGAAATCGCCAACTAATGTAAGGGAGGTTTCTCATGTCAGGAGAGGAAAGAAGAAATAAGATTATCGATCTTCTGTCCCACAGTACAACCCCTGTATCCGGCACGGTACTGGCAAAGGAACTAGGGGTCAGCAGACAGGTGATCGTACAGGATATTGCCCTCATTCGCTCCAGCCACTATGAAATTTTGTCCACCCACCGGGGATATGTGATCCATTCCGAAGACTATCCTGGTGTGACAAAGATTTTCAAATGCCGTCACTCCGACGATCAGGCAGAGGACGAATTAAACTGTATCGTAGACCAGGGTGGCATTGTCCTGAATGTGTTTGTAAACCATAAAGTATACGGACGCATCCAGGCTGATATGAATATCCGCAGCCGCCGGGATGTAAAAAACTTCATCCATGACATCCACACCGGCAAGTCCACCTTGCTGAAAAATGTCACTTCCGACTACCACTATCACACAATCTGTGCTGACAGCGAGGATATTTTAGATGCCATCGAAAAGAACTGAAAAATTATGGATTTTTAGTTTCCCTAAATCTTGATGACGGGTAAATAATCCTACACCGATCCCCAGCAATACCCCGGTAAGAATAACCGCTGTACTTCTTGCTGTCATGGCGTTGCTGGTAACGATCTGCGTCATAAATTCAAAGCAGGCACCGCCTGCGAACGCTCCCACAAATCCTCCCAGCACTTTCGGGAGGATTCTTTTTGTCACCGGCTGCCAGGCCAAAGATCAATCCTATGCCAATTCCCATGATACCCCAGCCAAAGCCCCGGATTAAAAGACTCAGCATACTATCCGAGTCTTCCGGTATCAGCCCGGTGTACAAAGCCTGGGCAAACCACCCGCTCAACACGCCCATCACGCCGGAAAGGATGGTACACAAAAGAATTTTTCCTGTCTTTCTTCTTTCCAGGACCACCGCCATTCCAAGTCCAATCAGCAAAGCAATGACTCCTGACCACAAAACAGCCGATCCGGTAGAAGCCTTTGTATACGCCCGTTCCAGATCCGATGCATTAGACGAAAACTCTTTCTGCAGTGACTCATCCTGTGCCGTTACCGATGCTTCTTTCGCCTTTTTGTAAGTGGCATACAGTTTCGCCGCATTGTCTGTGTCTTTGTTCATCCACACCGTCATGTTGGAATCCTCCCGGGATTCATATTATTTTTATCGCAGTAAGCCTCATAGGCCTCATTCAGATCATTCATGGCGTCTACAGATTCCTGCTGCTTTTCAATGTAAACCGCCAGTTTTTCATGTCCCATCCTTCTGGCCATAAAAGCCTCACCCCGACTGCCCGTCAACCCCAGACACTCCGTCAATAAAATTGCTAACAGGGCACCGATCACAGCCGCTGCCACTACTTTGATCCATGTAAATTTTTTATCTGTCATAACATTTCTCCTAAAATAGTATAGATCGTTCCTGTCCTCCGCCAGGCGGCAGGTCACCGGAAAAACACTTTTCATTTTCCCACATATTCAGCACTCTTGCAAGTATATTTTTCCCGCCCTCTGGAAATACTCTCAAAAGAAAAATGGGAATATATCCCGGAAAGAAAAGGTGGATTTAACAATGCAATTAACTGAAAAAGAAACAACTGTCATCAAAGATCTTCAGACCCAGGAGCGCCTCTGCGTGGAAAAAAAAAATACCGTTTTTATGAAGAGTCAGCCAATGACCCGGAATTAAAGCAGCTTTTCCACAAAATAGGAGATGATGAGCAGGAACATTTTGATTTCCTTGGTCAGCTTCTGAAAGGGGATGTACCGGATATTCCAGAGGAATATGATGAAGCAAAGAATTACAAACCATGTTCAACTTACAACACCGGAGACAATTCCGATGCCAAACGACACGACCAGTTTTTGTGTACCGACTCCATTGGTACAGAAAAATTAGTCTCCAGCACTTACAACTCCGATCTGTTCCAGTTCGCCGCTTCCGGCGTTCGCAAACTGCTGAATCACATTCAGACCGAAGAACAAAACCACGCTGAGATGATCTACAAATATAAAACTGCCAACGCTATGGCATAACAAAAAATCTCATCCCGGAGAAGATTCCCGGCTTATCACCGGTCCTCTTCTCCCCTGGATGAGATCTTTTTCTTTTATCGTGCTATGGGCGCAATCCTAAGCACTAGCCTAAATATTATTCCGATTCTGTACTGGCTTTGGCAGGTGGCGTGCCTCCCGTATTGCCATTTTTCAGATCGGTTTTTGTAACTGTCTTTTTCTTTTTCTTCATAGCTCCAAACACTGCCTGCAGTACGATGAAGAAGCAGAGCAATGCAGAAAGTACGATTCGTGTCCACCAGCTTGACAGGGTACCCTGTGTTGTGATCAGGCTGGCGATGGTTCCTTTGATCATTACACCAAAGGTAGTTCCTACTACGGTTCCGACACCTCCGGAAAGAAGTGTACCACCGATTACGGCTGCGGAGATAGCATCCATCTCAAGGCCTTTGGCCTGCTCTACGAATCCGGCACAACTGTTCAGACAGAACAGGAAACCACCGATTCCGCAAAGAACACCATCCAGAATATAAGCCTGGAATTTTGTTCTACGTACATTCAATCCCATCATCATAGCACTTTGCTCATTTCCACCAATCGCATACAATTTGCGACCAAACTTGGTGTACTTAAGCATGATGGCAATCAGGATTACAATCACAATGGCAATAATCACGGTTGGATAAATATATGCCGGAACAAATTTACCACTTCTGGTTGTTCGTCCAATTGGAAGATTGATCTTATACTGTGCCCATTTCAAAAACAGTGAGTTTTTGATAGAAATCATCTCTGTACTTACCATGGACGTAAGTCCTCGGCCTAAGAACAATCCGGCCAAGCTGACGATAAATGGCTGAATATCCAGATATGCTACCAGATATCCCTGTAACAGACCAAACAAAAGTCCGATAGCCAGAGAAACAATAATGGCTACATAAGCACTGTATCCCATCTTTTCCATGGAGTAAGCACTGACCATACATACCAAAGCTGTAACAGATCCAACGGAGATATCGATTCCTCCTGTGATCATAACGATGGTCATACCACAACTGATTACGATCAAACCTGCATTGTTGATCAGCAGATTCATAAACATCTGCGGTTTTGCAAATCCTTTGTCAGCAAAAATGATCATACCGGCTGCATACATTACGATGAACAATGCAATAGTAATGATAAAAAGAAATGTATTGGAATTAATCTTTTTTCTTGTTTTCATTATTGCTCACCTCCCTGTACTTTAGCCATAGCTCTTTTCGCTTTATACTTGCCCATTGCTGTTTTAAATACCGGGCTCTGAAGTACTACGATAATAATAACAACGATTGCTTTGTATACCGGAAGCTGATCGGATGGAACACTGAATGCATACAGTGTTGTCGTCAGCGCCTGGATCGTATAAGCTCCGATAACGGATCCCATCAGGTTGAACTTACCACCGCCAAGGATGTTACCGCCAAGGGCTACTGCCAGGATGGCATCCATTTCAAGGTTCAGACCAATGTTGTTGGCATCGGCTGAGTAGATACGGCTGGATGCTACGATTCCGGCAAGACCTGCCAGCAATCCACAAATTACATAAGTTAAAAATTTAATCTTAGTAGAATTAAGTCCTACCAGTCTGGCTGCATTACTATTTACACCAACACTTTCAATATAAAAGTCCCAGAGCTGTTTTATTCAATACCAGCCATGCTACAACAACCGCTCCTACTGCAAACAGTACAGGTGTCGGGATCGGTCCCAGATAACCACCCATAACTTTGTAAGAATCTACTCGTACATAAGTGATCTGGCCTTTTGTGATCAACTGGGCGATACCACGGCCGGCTGTATACAAGATCAGGGTCGCTACCATAGGCTGAATATTTAACTTGGCTACCAGGAAACCATTGAATGCTCCGCAAACGCCGGCTACAATGATTCCTGCAACGGCTGCGATAATAATCGGCATTGCCAGAGAGGTAGTAGATACCTGGCCTCCGGAAAGCAGCTGGCAGCACACCGAAGCAGCTACAGCCATCACGGCACCAACACTGATATCCTGTCCTCCGGATGCCGCTGTTACCAATGTCATACCAATTGCCAGAATGACAAGTCTCAGATGCACGATTGATAACATCAATCAACCATCCACTAAGATGTCCTTCTACAATGGAAATCTTAAAGAAACTTGGTGTCTTAAAGATATTTACTAACAATACGATCAAAAGACATACGATCGGCATGAATAACCGGTGCCCCGTTATCTTTTTTTATTGTACTCATTCTGTGTCACCTCCCGCAATGGCTTTCATGATGGATTCCTGATTCAGATCGTCTCCATCAATTTCTCCTACCTTTTTACCGTCTCGCAGTACAGCCATGCGGCTACAGGTACGAAGCATCTCTTCTACCTCAGACGAAATAAAGGTAATAGCCTTTTCCTTCATCAGCCTGATCCAGCACCAGTTTCTGGATCTCGGTCTTTGTACCAATATCGATTCCTCGTGTCGGCTCATCCAGAATCAGATAATCCGGATCAGTCAACAGCCATCTTCCAATGATCACTTTCTGCTGGTTTCCTCCTGAAAGACTCTTAATCGGTGTCTCCCGGCTGGCTGTCTTAATCTGAAGAATCTCAATATATTTGTCTGTAAAAGCTTCCATCTGCTTGCGGCTCAGAAGTTTAAACATACCTCTCTTGGCCTGCAGTGCAATGATCATATTTTCTCTTACAGAAAGATCTGCAATAATACCTTCTGCCTTTCTGTCTTCCGGAAGATATGCCATACCAAGTTTCATGGCATCCAGCGGAGTATTGATCTTTACATCTTTACCGTTAACTTTCAGTTTACCACTATCGGCTTTATCCGCACCATAAATGGCACGAACCAGTTCCGAACGTCCGGAACCCAGAAGTCCGGTAAGACCAATAACCTCACCTTTATTGATGGTAATATCAAATGGACGGATGGTTCCGCTGTGTCCGATTCCTTCTGCCTCGATCAATACTTCTTTCTTGCCTTCCTCATGCTGATGTTCACTCTTAATGTCTGCTAAAATCAAAATCTTTACCCATCATCTTGGATACCAACTGGACTCTAGGAAGTTTATCTACGGTATACTCTCCTACCAGTTCACCATTTCGCAATACTGTGATGCGGTCACACACAGCATATACCTGCTCCAAAAAGTGAGTTACAAAAATAATTCCTACGCCTTCTTCACGAAGTTTTCTCATCAGTGTAAACAGCTTTTCTACCTCGTCATCATCCAACGAAGAAGTCGGCTCATCCAAAATAAGCACTTTACATTTCATATCCACTGCTCTGGCAATGGCGATCATCTGCTGGATTGCAATGGAACACTCATCCAGATTCTGAGTCGGAGAAACATTGATGTCCAGGCTTTTCAAAACCTCTGCGGACTTCCGGTTCATAGTTCTCCAGTCGATCATTCCGCACTTTCTTGGTTCACGACCGATAAACAGGTTTTCTGCCACCGTCAGGTTCGGGCAGAGGTTAACTTCCTGATATACGGTACTGATTCCGTTTTTCTGTGCGTCCTGAGGCGAATTGTTAACGATGGTACGGTTTCCTTCCATCACAATCTGTCCTTCTTCAAATCCATGCACACCTGTCAGCACTTTAATCAAAGTTGATTTTCCGGCTCCATTTTCACCCATTAAAGCGTGAATTTCACCTTCTCTCAGGGTAAAATCCACATTGGATAATGCTTTTTACACCGGGAAAAGTTTTGCTGATGTTTTTCATGGATAATACAATTTTATCGCTCATTTTTTCCTCCATTCTCCTTTTTAATTAAGCATTATTTGCCAATTTTTGGCATAAAAAGGGTGTGCCACTAACCTTCTATGCTATATGACACCGTTTTTTGGCAAGTTTACTCGTTTACAACTACTATTTATAGATTAATATTTACGACCTTTCAACACTTCGTCAGTTACGACTGTTACAGGATAATCCTGTCCGTCTACTTTAACAGATGTAACAGTGTCGTCATGTGCAAACATTTCCTCATCTACATATGCCTGTTTATCAGGTGTCTCACCCTTCTCAAGCTGCTCGATGATCTTTTCTACACGAGGTCCGTGAAGTGGGTTACACTCTGTATCCAGTGTGATCTTACCATCTTTAACATCCTGCAGACCTGCTTTTGTAGAGTCAAAGGAAAATACTAACATGTCTCCATCTGCTCCAACTTTGTAACCTGCATTTTCAATAGCATCAATAGCACCGAATGCTTCGTTGTCGTTCTCACAATATACAACATCCATGTCTTTCTTGTACTTCTTCAAGAAGGACTGCATAACTTCCTGGCCTTTTGCCTGTGTAAATTCACCGGTTGTTTTGTCAAGAAGGTTCCAGCCTCAGCTTTTACAGCATCTTCCAGACCTTTTGTACGACCAATCTGAGCAGATGCACCGATTGTTCCCTGGATATCTACAATCTTCGAGCACTTTCATGCCCTTCTTCTCAGCATATGCTTTCAAATAAGCTGCTGCTTTTTACCTTCCAGTTCGAAGTTTGAACCAACCCATGCTGTGTAGAGACTGTCATCTTTTACCTTAACCATACGGTCAACAATGATAACCGGAATCTCTGCATCTTTTGCTTCCTGAAGTACTGTGTCCCATCCGGACTCGGTTACAGGTGCCAATACGATGTAGTCAACATCCTGCTGGATAAAGTTACGGATCGCTGTGATCTGGTTCTCCTGTTTCTGCTGAGCATCGTCAAAAATCAATTTGTATCCGTTTGCTTCAGAGAAAGTAGATTTCATGGATTCTGTATTTGCTGTACGCCAGTCTGACTCAGCTCCTACCTGTGAGAATCCTACGGTGATTGTCTTATCACTGCTTCCTGCATCACTTGTTTTTGATCCGCTGCTGGAGTTGCTACCTGCATCTCCACCGCCGCAGGCTGTCAGTGAAAATGCCATCACTGCTGTCAATGCTCCTGCTAAAAGTTTTTTGAAAATCTTTTTCTTCATGAATAAACCCTCCTTTAGTTTGTTCGTTTATTTGATAGTGATATAAAAAAACAACCCCAAAAAAGAATGATCTTTTTTTGGGATTGTTTTTGTTATTTTTTAACTTTCTGTGAAAAATAAGTTGGTTTTTTATGAACAGGTTGGTTTTTTTATGATTCATGGCGAACAGGAAGATAAATTTCCACTTTTGTACCTGCATGATCTTCACTGTAAAAGGAAAGACCGTACTGATTTCCAAATCTAAGCCGGATCCTTTCATTTACATTATACAGACCATATGATTCTTTTTCCTCTTCCCGCTGCCGCAAAAAGGCCTGCTTTTATTTCAGCCAGTTTTTCCGGTGTCATGCCCCGGCCGTTGTCTTCTACGGCGATCACACACAGATCATTTTTTTTTATAGGCATAGACTCTGATCAGTCCCTTTCCCCGTTTATTCTTGATACCGTGGTATAACGCATTTTCCACCAATGGCTGCAATGTAATTTTCGGGATCTGCACCTGCCCCAGTTCTTCCGGCAGTTTGATCTCATACTCCAGTATATCCTTATAACGCACCTGCTGGATCTGCAGATAACTGCTGACATGGCGGTATTCTTCCTCCAGTGTCACAATATCTTTTCCTCCATTTAACGATGCCGGGAAAAAGTCAGACAACACTTCTACCATATTGACTACCTGCTCATTATCGCCAGCCTCAGCCAGCCACACAATAGTATCCAGTGTATTGTAAAGGAAGTGGGGGTTGATCTGCACCTGCAGGATCTCCAGTTCTGCCTCCCGGAGTTTCGTCTGCTCTTGTTTTACTCTGTCGATCAAATTACTGGTTTTTTCAATCATTACATTAAAGGAATCACTCAGTACCTTCAGTTCGGCACCATGGGCAATGTGGGATCGCACCGTCAGATCTCCTTCTGCCGCCTGTTCTGTCACTTTGCACAGTTCCCTTACCGGTCGGGAAATTGTCCTTGGTATATAGGTGATCATAACAATAGCCACAATAACCAGGATCACGATGATAAACACACTTCCTGCTATCATCTGTACCGTCCGTTTGTTCACATCCTGGTAAATCTGGGTGCTTTCTTTGTTTTCATAATAAAGAAGTTCCAGCATATTCTGCTGGATATTAGAAGTAATGGACTGTACTCCTGTCTCCCACAGCTCCTCGTTTTCATCATAACGGCCTCCGTATTCAATGTTTGCCTGTATGGCCTTTGTATACCGCTCCAGATGATCCAGGTTATTCTCCATATTGTGGATAATGTCCGGGCTGTTCCCGCTCAGCGTAAGTGCTTTCACACTGTCCAGAATAGCTCTGGCATTATTGATATCCAATACCGGTTTCTGGCTCTCATAACTTTTGTTTCCAACAATGATCAGATAGATCTTGTAGTCGTAATTTTTCTTAAAATCAAGACTGAATTCACTGATTACGGAAGTATTCTGGGAAGCCTTTCTGTAAAACTCATTGCTCTTTAACATATTCGTGAACCAAAAACCCATAAGGATCACAAAAGGCAGCAGCATACTGATAAAAGCCAGACTGATCTTACTGGTCATAGACAAATCTTTATACCGCTCCAGTATCTGACAAAATTTTCTTTTCACTCTTTTCCTCCCCGCTCGCGGTACTGTATCAGGGGAACATCCTACATTCTTCTTAAACAGATGGGAAAAATAGTGAGGATCCCGATATCCTACCTCTTCACAGATCTCGTTGCTCCGCTTAGAAGTACATTTTAACAATTCTTTGGCCCGGTGCATCCGCACATCAGTAAGATATTTTACAAAGGTCTGGCCGGTCTTCTGGCTGAACATGGCACTGAGATGGTTCGGGCTGACATTTACCTCATGGGCAACAGTGTTCAGGGTCAGTTCTTCATCGTGGTAATTTTCACTGATGTATTTTTTTCGCATTTTCTACTACATCACTGTTGTGTTCTGTAGTCTGGGCGTCTCTTACCTGCATGACCTTAGTAAACAGTTCCTTGATATAAACCACCGTTGCCTCCAGATCACTGACTATTTTCTGCATCTGCTCCGGAGACTCAAAAGGCTCTCCCAGCTGTTCTCTGCCATCGGTAATCTGCGTCAGGAAATGGCTGGCGGCAAAAACATATCCATTACGATATACTGTCTGAAGATCATAGAATTTTTTGCCGGCATCTCCTGTGTTTTTCATATATTCTTCCACAAAAAATGAATCTCGTCCATCTCACCTCCCTTTAAAAAGCTCTCAATCTTTTGTTTGTCCAGATTCTGAATGTCCACAGAACCGATACTGCAGGAAAATTTTTTTCATTCCTTGTCTGGTCAAATACGGTATGGTTATCCACAATCTGGTTCGGTTCCGTAAGAAAACGATAGGAAAATCCATGGCTGGCGGCTTCATAAGACTCGCCTAATTCTCTCAGGCGCATCACCGGCACTCCAACGCTGCCAAAATAAGTCACATCCTCATACTCCGGCAGGATCTCCGGAATTGTCCGGCAAACACATCCATGTTTCTCCGGTTTCCTCTTCCCCGCTGCCCATGAACAAAATCACTTTTTCCTTCCGGTGCCCGGTCAAACATAATACTTTGTCCATCCTGCTCTTTCAGGGTGTCTTCCATGGTCTTGTATAATTCCAGAATCCGCTGAGAAAATCCCTGCTCCTTATTTTTTCTCTGCAGTTTTAGCATCATAATGTTGTAACACTGTGCCATCAAATTCAGATGGATCTTCTTTCCCTGTTCCATGGCATCGCTAAGGGATGCATTGTCATCAATGAGACTGCTTAAAAGCTGTCTTTTGGCATACTCAAAGTTCTCATCTCCTTCTCCCTCCTGCAGTGTTTCTCTTGATTCATTTTCTTCTTTGATCTTTTTGTGCCACACGGTTTACTACCTGCAATAATTCATCACCATTGATGGGTTTTAAAAGATATTCTTCTACCCCGATCTGAATGGCTGCTTTGGCATATTCAAATTCCTCATGTCCACTGAGAATGATAATCTTGATTTCCGGATACTCTTCTTTGATCATACGGCTTAATTCAATGCCATCCATAAATGGCATGCGGATATCGGTTATGACAATATCCGGTCTTTTTTCACTGATCATCGGAAACGCCAGTTCCCCATCCGAAGCCTCTCCGCAAAAAATCGTAACCGTTTTTCTCCCAGTCTATATTGTTCTTTATTCCCTCTCGGACGATGTACTCGTCCTCTACCAAAAAAAAAAAAACTTTCATGATTTCACCTTATTTTAATAACATGAAGTCGGGCATGGTCAATAACCACGCCCGACTCTTTTCTATATTCCTTATTGGCCGTTGATCTCGGGTATTTTCTTATAATGCCATAGAATCAATTGCTGCACGCTGGATCGGAAGTCCTGCTTTGTAGATCTCGATGAACTCGTCAAATCCTTTGACTCCTTCCGGATCTGGAGCCAGTTCGCTTCCTTCCTGACCTGCAAACACTTTGTTGTTCAGGTAATCGCCAAGGCTCTCTCCTTCGGCTTTCTGTACCATATAAGAAGCCAGCACGGCAATACCCAGGCACCACCTTCACCTGCTGTCTCCATAACAGAGATCGGTGTGTTCATAGCGTCTGCCAGGATCTGCTGTCCAACCCCTTTTTGTCTTGAAGAGACCGCCGTGTCCCAACAATTTGTCAACCTGTACACCCTCTTCTTTCAGCAGAAGATCCATACCAATCTTCAAGGCACCCAATGCCGTGTACAGATTTACGCGCATAAAGTTAGCCAGGTTAAACTTGCTGTTTGGAGTACGGACAAACAGCGGGCGTCCCTCTTCCATACCTGTAATGTTTTCGCCGGAAATATAGTTGTAAGCCAGCAGGTTGCCGCCATTTACATCCCCTTCCATAGCTTTATTATACAGCGTTCCGAACAATTTATTCATGTCTACATCTACACCAAATGCTTCTGCAAATTCTTTGAAGATATTTACCCATGCATTCAGATCCGATGTACAGTTATTACAATGTACCATGGCTACCAGGTCACCGGATGGTGTGGTAACAAGATCCAGTTCCGGATATACTTTGGAAAGTTCTTTCTCAAGAACTACCATAGAGAATACAGATGTACCGGCTGATACATTACCGGTTCTGCGGGCAACACTGTTGGTTGCTACCATACCGGTTCCTGCATCACCTTCCGGTGGACACAGTGGGCATCCAGCCTGGAGAGTTCCGGTAGGATCCAGTAATTTTGCTCCTTCTGCTGTCAGTTCTCCTGCATTTTCACCAGCTGTCAGAACTTCTAGGAAAAATGTCAAGAAGCTTTCCATGGATAACCTTTTCCTTCTACTTCTTTGTTAAATGCATCTACCATCGTCTGGTTGAATTTGCCGGTAGCAATGTCGATTGGGAACATACCGGATGCCTCACCTACGCCTAACACTTTTCTGCCTGTGAGTTTCCAGTGGATGTATCCTGCCAGAGTTGTCTGGAATTTAATATCTTTTACATGTTCCTCGCCATTAAGAATTGCCTGGTACAGATGTGCGATACTCCATCTCTGAGGGATGTTGTAGTTGAACAGTTTGGTAAGTTTCTCTGATGCCTCTTCTGTGATGGCATTTCTCCATGTACGGAATGGAACCAGGATCTCATCATCTGCACCAAATGCCATATATCCGTGCATCATGGCACTGAAGCCAAGAGCTGCCAATTTTTCGACTTTTACGCCATACTGTTTTTTCTACATCTTCTGTCATCTTTGTATGCATGCTGCAGACCTTCCCAGATCATGTCAATGCTGTAGGTCCAGATTCCGTCTTTGAGCTGGTTCTCCCACTCATGACTTCCGGAAGCAATCGGTTTGTTGGCATCGTCTACCAATACAGCCTTGATACGGGTAGATCCAAACTCGATACCCAGCACTGCTTTTTACCACTTTCAATTACACTTTTACTCATTACATTATCCTCCTTACACTTTCTGTGTGTTTTTATCAATCTTTAAAATTCTGAGCAAATCTCCAGGAATCTGACACATCCTGGTAAGATCATAATGGGCCTCCCAGCCCAGCTCTTTTTTGCCTTGGTGGCATCTGCATAACAGATAGCAATATCACCGGCTCTTCTTGGCTTAATGGAATATGGAATCTTCACTCCATTGGCCTCTTCAAATGCTTTTACAATGTCCAGCACACTGTATCCTTTTCCTGTTCCCAGATTGTAAATATTCACACCCTGGGTGGAAGTAACTTTTTCTACCGCATTCACATGCCCCTTGGCCAGATCTACCACATGGATATAATCTCTGACTCCAGTTCCATCCGGTGTGTCATAATCATTGCCAAATACACCTAACTCTGGCAGTTTACCAACTGCCACCTGCATGATATAAGGCATGAGATTGTTAGGGATACCGTTAGGGCTTTCGCCTAACAGACCGCTTTCGTGGGCACCGATGGGATTAAAATATCGAAGCAGTACAACGCTCCAGTCCTTATCCGGCACACAAAAATCCGACAAGATCCGCTCCAGCATCAACTTGGTGCTTCCGTACGGATTGGTGGTAGACAAGAAAATCTTCTTTGATCGGCACTGTTTCAGGGGATCCATATACAGTAGCAGAAGAACTGAATATAATGCGCTTGCAGCCATACTCGTTCATCAGCTCACACAAGTTCAGCGTACCTGTAATATTGTTCTGGTAATACCACAACGGCTTAGCCACCGACTCTCCTACCGCTTTCAATCCTGCAAAATGAATGACGGCATCCAATTTATTCTCTTCAAAAACAGGCCGCATACTTTCTTTATCCAGCATATCTGCTTTGTAAAACTTGATCTTTTTACCTGTAATGCTTTCAATCTTGTCCACTACTTCTATTTTTGAATTAAATAAATTATCAAAAACAACTACTTCGTATCCCTTCTGTAAAAGTTCCACGCAAGTATGAGAGCCTATATATCCGGTTCCGCCTGTTACTAAAATTTTCATAACTGTTGTCCTTTCTCTCATAACGATCAATATGTAATGCCCCTCGCTTACGCTCGTCGGCAGGTCGTCGGAATCGATTTTTAATTATGTGCTTCGCACATAACGATTCCTTCTCTTATAATACCACAGGTCCGCCCCCAATTTCAACCACATAAAAGTCAGCTTTGAGACTTGTTTTTTCTGTGTATCTCTTTCCTGTGTTTTCTATAAAAAGACGGCACATCTTCTTCCCTTACCAGACTAACTGTGCAGCCTCCAAAAACCGCCTCCGGTCATACGGGAGCCATACACACCGGGCTGTTCCCAGGCTGCTTCCGCCAGGGCATCCATCTCTTCGCCGGTCACTTCATAATCCTGTGACAAAGACTGGTGAGACTCATTTAGCAGCCTGCCAAAAGCCTCTATATCCCCCTGCTTCAGCACTTCTACCGCTTTTTTGTCCGGGCATTTTCCATCACAGCATGTCTGGCACGGCGTCTGCAGTCCTCATCCCGGATGGCCTTCTGACAGGTCTCAAATGTATCCGGATCCAACTGGCACAACGCCTCAATGCCCATAATCTCCTGAAGATTTCTCAGTGCTTCTTCACATTCCCGGCGGCGGTCATTGTAAGCTGACTCATTGAGTGCGTGCTTTTTGTTGCTGTTGGCCAACACCAGTTTCACACCTTTTAATTCCACCGGCACATATTCATAAGATAAATCTCCTGTATTGAGATATACCGCATGGTCTTTTTCTTGCCCATGGCTACAGCAAACTGATCCATGATCCCGCAGTTGACACCGCAGTATTCATGTTCTGCCCACTGGCCGGCTAATGCCAGCCGCTGGCCGGATACATCCAGTCCAAACAATTCTTTTCAGGACAAATCCCATCAGCACTTCTACAGAAGCGGAAGATGACAGTCCTGCACCACTTGGGATCGTGCCGTACAACATGAGATCCAGTCCCTGCCCTATCTCATATCCTTCTTTTTTGCAAATGCAGCAATCACTCCCAGAAGATAATTGGTCCAGTCATTGTCCGATCCGGCTTTATCTCATCCAGAGACTTTTCTACTATCACTTTGTCCATGGCAAGACTAATAATCTAAGTCCCAGCATTTCTTTTGCCTTCAGCAGATGGCGGATGTAGGCTCTGCTGTAGGAGCGGCAGGTCGGGCACTGGCATCCTTCTTCAATCGGTCTGTCGTCCAGTTCATACTTGGCATTCATCAGATTCATTTTCCCATAATTGGTATAGGCGTGGCCATGGCGGCCGTTTCTGGAAGGGTAGACGCAGTCAAAGAAATCTACTCCCCGCTCAACACTTTCCAGAATATTCTGCGGAGTTCCTACCCCATCAGGTATACCGGTTTTTCTTCCGGCAGATACGGAACTGTCTTCTCCAGAATATGGTACATTTCTTCATGGCTCTCGCCTACTGCCAGGCCTCCCAGAGCGTATCCATCCAGATCCAGTTCCCGGATCTGTTTGGCATGCTCAATACGGATATCCTCAAAGGTACCTCCCTGATTGATTCCAAAAAGCATCTGCTGTGGGTTGATGGTATCCGGCAGTCCGTTGAGCCGGTCCATCTCCGCCTTACACCGTTTCAGCCATCTGGTAGTACGGTCTACCGAATTCTGCATATATTCTCTGGTAGCCGGATGAGGCGGACATTCATCAAATGCCATGGCAATGGTAGATGCCAGATTGGACTGGATCTGCAGGCTCTGCTCCGGCCCCATAAAAATCTCTTTCTTCCATCAATATGAGAGTTAAAATACACGCCCTCTTCTTTGATCTTTCTCAGACCTGCTAACGAAAACACCTGGAATCCGCCGGAATCTGTAAGAATCGGACGATCCCAGTTCATAAACGAGTGGAGGCCTCCTAACTTTTTTTACCACCTGATCACCGGGGCGCACATGAAGATGATAGGTATTGGACAATTCCACCTGGGTCTTGATTTCTTTTAAGATCCACTGTGGAAACAGCCCCTTGATGGCAGCCACCGTTCCTACATTCATAAATACCGGTGTCTCTATTACACCGTGGGGCGTTGTAAGCCGGCCCCTTTTTGCCTCGTGATCTTTTGCTATTAACTGGTACATAGTTCCCTCCATTCTGACCTTACGGTTTAACTGATCTTTTTTTGGTTTTAAAGGCAGTGATCCGGTCCATCGGGGCAACACAATCATAAAACGCGCAGGATTCGTAGATCAAATACGTATACGAACCACAAATGGCAATTCCTTCATTCATAGATGGAACTTTTACCGTTTTCTTCCGTGCATTTTTCTTCAATGAATATTTACCAAAATTCCAGGTTGGCTTGTAAGTGTCTACGCAGGACATAAAGCCGGATTTATTCTTGGCCGACTGGCAGGATCTGAAACAATCATTTTACCGGTCTTTGTAAAAGTAACACCCTGGGTACGGTTTGGCATCAGCATACGATGTTTGAGTTTCAATGTGGGTCTGGTCGTTTTGTTGCTGATCTGGTAACCGTACATGTATTTTTTTCACTTTTTCATTGTATGCACCGGCCCATATCATACCTTTATAATATGAAACATAGGACACAGTTTCCGGCATCGGACACACCGTGTTGATCCGGTAAATCTCAAAAACTTCTGCTTGTTCACTGCTGCCTGGCGAATCGGTTCAAATGGCATGCTGTGGAGATTTTACCATAAGTAACCCAGATGTTTGTTCCATCATAGGCAATACCACCCAGATGGCTGGCATATGGCATTACTACCGTGGTACATAATTTCTTTGTTTTACGATTTATTACAAAAATAACTGACTCTGTGGTTTTTCGATCCATCGTATGCAGACACTAACATATAATCTCCTGCTACTGTGATTCCCTGTGGGATCATACGCGCCACATTAAAACCTGCTACATTGGTTTGTGATCTGCCCCGGCATAACAATACTTTTTGCATAGGAGACTTTTTTTTTCTGAAAGCCTTATATGTCTTATACGCCGTGGACTTTTTAAACGCCTTTTTTATTTTTATAGTATTTTGCTTTCGTACTGGTGGCTTTGGCCGCTGCTGTCTTGGCACTTCTTGCAGTGGACATGCTAGCCAGTTCTGTTCCGCTGACAGTGCGGACTGCTTCCACTTTAACATAATATTTTTTCTTCTGCAATGGTACAGACACATTTCTTCTCAGATAATCTTCGGCTGATACGTTAGTATACAGTTTATAACCACTGCCTGACTTGGTAGACAGATAGATCCGGTAAGCCACAGCTCCTGCTGCCTTTTTCCAGTATACTTTGATGCGCCGGTCTCCCCCGCACTTTTTTTGATGGTGGACTGGCCGGTGCCGTTCCAAACAAAATCACCGGCGAGGCTTCTCCTGTGTTGGAGATATCTGCCGCGTAAGCGTACACCATGAAATAGTAATCTTTTCCCTTAGACAGCCCCGTTACCGTAGCCTGGGTAACAACGCTGGTCGGTCCCTGATAAAAAGTATCTCCGTCTTTGGTGCGGTAATATACTACATAACCGGTAGCCCCGGAGGCTGCCTGCCAGTTAAGGGTCACGGAAGTCTTTGCCGCTTTTACTGCCTTCACGCCGGCCACTTTGGATGGCACAGGTGCGATAGCTGCTACGTCGGACTCTTCTCCTGCTCCCTCGGATGCCACGGCGCGGATCTTTACATATACGATCACACCCGGTTTCATATTTTCAAATAAATACTGATTCTTTTCCGTGGTAGCTGTCAAGGTGTACGGTCCGTCCGGCTGGGAAGCCGTATATATTTCATACATCTGGGCCTCTTCCAGTCTTGTCCAGCTGATGTTCATGCTGGTGGTGGTGCCTTTTTCATCAACGGTTTGGATGCCTTTCTTGGCACCACATGAATATCATAGGCCATTTTCCTGCCTTTGTATGTAAGATAGATCGTTACGGTTCCCAGTCTGGATGTATCCACGCTGGTGATGGAATCAGGATGCACCAGATCCATAGTTCCGTCATTATATAATACCGCCAGGGTAAAGTCTTCCTTTTTCAGGCTGCTGCGGTAAGGTACATTGGTAAAAGTATCTACTATCTGGATCTTATCAATGGCCTTTACCGGCGTAGCAGTTGGGGCTGCCGTGGCGGTGGCAGTTGGGGCTGCCGTGGCCGTCGGTGTCGGGGCCGCACTGGCTGTCGGTGTGGGACTGGCACTGACAGCGCCGCCGGTAGGCACTTCACTGACAGCTCCGCCGGTTACCACTCCACTGACAGCTCCACCGGTTGCCGCACTGTACTCTGTTATATTGGTTTCACTCTTTGTTCCTCCCTGTTCTACCTTGGCCGCACTAGTACTCTCCGGTGCTGTAGCCAGCATAGAAAAAGCCAGAAATCCGGCTATCATCTTCGTAATCCTTTTCAATTTTTATCCTCCATTCCAAAAGGATGTTTCCTTTTATCATTCCACAATTTTTTCTTCCATGGTGCATTATAAAAACTTAATTTGTCACAACAGTGTCAACGGTATTTTCACAAAATTTTCATTTGTCCCTCACCATTATAGGCTATACTAAGGTTATGAGCGAATTATTTTGCATGCATCATTTATTGCGGTAAGGAGTATACTAGGGAAGAATTTTGTTGTCAATACTTTTTATAAACAAAGACAGGATTTTGAGCGGGATGCCGCTCTTCATGATAAGAAATTTTCCATGCCGAAAGATGTCAAAGAATGGAAAGATCTCCCTTATAAAAATGATGGGGAAAAGGCCCACCGGATGGATGTGTTCCGTCCCAAAAACAGAGAGGGAGAAACACTTCCTGTTATCATCAATGTACACGGAGGCGGACTTTTGTTAGGGAGCAAAGAGTTTAACTGGTATTACTGTGCCCGACTGTGTGGACTTGGCTATGTAGTGTTCAGTATTGAATACCGGCTGGTTCCTGACTGCCAGGTATACGACCAGTTCACAGATGTGGCGGATGCCATGACACACATTTTTCAGTCTCTCTCTAAGTTTCAGGGGATTCTGAGCAGATCTATGGTGTAGCTGACAGTGGCGGTGCTTATCTGCTGACTTATGTGACTGCCATGACCGGCTGCCGCCCTCTGGCAAAAAGCGGCTCATACCACGCCCCCTTCTTTCCGTCTGCGGGCACTGGGTCTTATCAGCGGTATGTTCTATACTACCCGCTTTGACAAGATCGGTCTGGTCCTGCCTCGTTATCTTTATGGCAAACATTATAAGAAAACACCTTTCGCACCGTTTACCAATGCGGAGAATAAGGACCTGGTTTCATCCCTGCCTCCTTGTTTTTCTTGTATCCAGCCACAATGACAACCTGGAACATTACACACTGCATTTTGAAAAAGCATTGTCTGAGAATCATATTCCTCATAAACTGGTGCTTTTTCCCCAGAACAAACGACTGACCCACGCTTTCAGTGTATTCGATCCTTTCATGAAAGAAAGCACCGAAGCCATCATGGCAATGCATCAGTTTTTTGAGACCGTGTGACAATCACAGTTGTATTTCCATATAAACTTTATCTTTCTCCTGCTGATCGATACATAGGTAGCGTTTGGTGATCTCATAGGAGGAATGATTATAAATACTCATTAGAAGAGCTGGTGGTGTTCCCTGTTTCCAGGCATAATAACCGAAGGTTTTCGTAACGAATGGCAGCTGATGTGTTCCCGCAGGCCACACTGATCGGCTGCCTTTTTTATTATACGAAATGCCTGGGAACGGCTGATGGGATTTTCTCTGTCTTTCTGGCTTTCAAAAATGTATTTTTCAGATGAATATCCAGTCAAGTAATGTCTGTAAAATTCCAGTGCCTCTACCATCATAGGATTCACCGGGAACATATTATCTTTCCCCGTCTTTTTGCTCCCTGATCCAGATATGTCTGCGGTAAGCAGATTCCCTTCTCACATCCTCCCACCGCAAGGAAAGGATATCCCCAATGCGTAATGCCGAATTCAGTCCCATAACGATCAGAGCATAGTTTCTCGGTTTCAACTCCTCTTCCTTATAATAATTTCTAAATCGTGTCAGATCATTTTTTGTTTTTAATAGGTTGTGTTGCACTCATTGTTTTCTCTCTTTCTCTTTTTAGTAACAGACCCTGTCTGCTATGCAACACTTTATCACACTCTCTCCTGTTCCACTTTTTTCATATGCCGTATGTATATTATGAAAATCGACACGCCTGTAAAGACCCAGGATGCCACATAGACATTCATCAGCATGGAATACGTCGGGCTCCACTTAAATACTGTAAACAGCCAGATCAGGCGGAACACCACAGTTCCCAGAATGGTAAACACTGCCGGTTCCAGGGATTTTCCCATACCGCGCAGTGCGGCACTTTCCACCTCGTAGGTGGCGGTCAGTCCTTCCAGCGAACAGACATGGTGCATCCGGATGAGCCCGTACACCGCCACTGCCGGTGAAATCGTGTAGATACTGACAAAAAGTCATCCCAGATCATAAATACAATACTTAATATTTCTGTAAAACCGATGCCAAAGGCCATGCA
>VOFD01002320.1_pt1 | contig 39165 bp, 43 predicted proteins | sample 5384101 | NCBI WGS metagenome assembly VOFD01 (sample SAMN12384723, study PRJNA508395) | human gut metagenome | isolation source: healthy gut C | host: Homo sapiens
ATTCTTCGCAATATCTCGCGTTACTTAATGATAATGATTTCACTTTATGTAAACCTGAAATATCAAGCTTCTTCATATTTGTGCAATATCCCAAACTTAATGAAGTGAGGTTCGGGAAGTTTTCTATTCCCGTAAGATCCGTGAGTTGACTAGAATATGAACTATTTGACAACGAAGTAGCATTGAGTCCTGCTTCTAAAATAATGCATTGAGAACCTGCAATTGAAAGAGCCCAATTATTTTTTTACCACAAGCGCTCTAAGGTTTTGGTCCGGAATACTGACTAATTCAACGTCAGGATCCTTTTTGTACTACAGCGATATCACTGGCTAACGTATTATTTGTATTAGTAATCCGGACAAGACCTCCACGTGTGTCTGTAGCACCACTAAGAGTATAAGTCAAAGTTACTGTTGTCAAGCCATCATCTCCTAATTGCGGTTGAGAAACCGATTGTTCGGTAATCCATTCGTCTCCTTGTACAATTGAAGCCGTATATTCGACATTATATCTTACCTTGAATGAAATGGTACGCGCTGAAAGATCGTACATCAAAACGTCCGTTTCCGGAATAATAGCTTCCGTTCGTTTTTGGTTTACATTGACGTTTACAGGGTTCGTAACAAGTGGACTTGAAATAGTGATGGTAGCAGAACGTTCTTTATAAGTTACATTTTTTGCAGCTTTAAATGACAAGGTAACTTTACCACCAAAATCACTCCGTTTATCAAATGCCAACCATTCTTCACCACCCTCGCTATAAGTAATGACAGGTTCAGCGATATTTGTATTGAGCTGAATTTGTATAGCATTTTCTTCTCTTGAAATCGACCAGTTATCATCAGAAAGTAAATCTATAATATAATCAGGCAAAGTTTCTACCTGCAAAGGTGCTACAGCAGAACCTGTAAAAAATTTGAAAGTCGCCGTACGCTTCTCGTCCAGTGTATTAGGATCAATTGTAAAAGTGACTACGTCACCATCTTTTCCTGACATAACCGACGGTGTGCCCAATCACATACACCCGCCAGTCTCCAATCTCCCGAACTTGCCACTGTAACAGTAATGTTTCCTCCATTTTTATCAGTCTGGATAGTATTGGTAGACAATGAGATAGTAGCCTCACTCCCATTGATCGATTCATCATCATCGGAACAACCCCACAACATGGTAGCTGCCAACAATGTTATCATTATATTTTTTAGAAAGTCCATCTTTTTCTGTTTTTAAGGTGAAATATAAACTTCTGTTAGAGAGCCTTACGCTCTGTGCTATTTTTACTGTAATAGTGGCTCGGGTAAACGAGTTCTTCGTCATACAATCCTCTACATACGCTCTGGCAACGAGATACCTGCGACCTATATAATGAAGGATCAAGCGCAAAAAACATATAGTATCCATACCCGGCTTCTTTTCTAGAACGTGCCGTTGATTCTTGAATTTCCGCTACCACGGCGAAGCTCAATCGACATGCCGCCACATTGTTTCAGTGTCATACCAGTACCGGGGCTTGCAGAGCCTCCATAATCAGCTACAGCGTAATCACAATATTGACCGGGATCAACACCATCAATAATCTGAAGGCTATTTGAGTACATTGCTCCAAGATTGTAGAGCGAAACAATCTTTTCAGGCATCGCCAATTTGCACTCATACATTAACCGTGAACCTGCATAGGCAGACTGACTTGCAAGCCATGGATTAGATAAATCCGGTGAGCTTGAATATTCATCGTCAAAAGCAACACCATCCAGATTGTATGCACGACAATAAGCTGCCAATTCCCGAGCAAACTCTTTAGCTCCCATATCCGAAAGTTGGGCTACTCCTGCTTCATCATGGTTACCTAAGATACTGATGATGACTTTCATACCAACCGTACGAAGTGGTTGTAGATAGTTGTCATTATTGTCAAGCAAGAATTGAACATTTTCGTTGTTTGACAGATACACACGCTTCTTTTCAGGATCCCAGTTAATGTTAGCTGCAAAAAGCACTATATGATCAAAATAATACTTACCACTTTCTGTCAAAAACTCCAGTGCATTAAGTGGATTGGTATCATTAATCTCGAAGTAAAGTACCATCTGTACCGCATCTTTTCCTTTGTTGGTGTTAGGTTTGTTACGGTAATCTTGCACAAGAAGTACCATATGTTTGGATGATTCGGTCAATGTAACTCCTTCTGTTGTTGATGTAGCTGTCAAAGGAATGATATATGTTTCATCTTCTTTCATTCCTTCGAATGCGGTGAGAGTTACTTTTACACTCGGAGTATTTTTATCATCCGGCGCAAGCACAAAAGTTCCATTATTGGCTATTTTGACGTTGGCTGCGGGAAAGGCTTTGAAATCAGTCTCATGGACAGCATTATAAGTAGCCACATATGATTCATCAACAGCTATTTGAACATCTACTCCTTTTTGAGGAAGTTTGGATAGCCGAAACACTACGTTAGTACTGTGTTCATTGTCACGGAGCTCCACAACAGAACTGTTTTTATTAGTATTTTCATCCAGTAGTAAACCGTTTAACTGCGTGGATGTTAGATAAGGAGATTCATCAATCCTGCTTCCTACTACAATATCATCTTCACAAGATGTAAAAATTGTCATGGCAAACATTGCCAATGGCAGAAAACTATGTTTGATATTATTTATCATATTCGAGATTTTATGAGTTTATTATTGAGGTAATGAGACGGACACCCAATTAGGTTCGTTTTCAATTGTCAAGTCATAGCCACTCGTACTGTAATCTTTTGCTACAGTTCCCGAGCCTTCGTTGAATTTCCAATAAGCTATCAAGCCTTCTGAAGTAGGGTCTACTGTATAGAAATGATTGGCAGATTGGATTTCCTCTGCAGTAAGTACCCGGTTCCAAATTCTAGCTTCAGAAACAACTCCATCAAAGTAACGGTCACTTGAGTAAGCGTAACCTACCCAAAAAACAACGTGAACCATCTTCTTCATTCGTATGTTTAGCTCCCAGATTAACGGAAGTTTTAGATACAGAGTCTGAAAGTTTCTCTACTCCATTGACATACACTTTAATGGCACCCCTATTAAAGGTGACAGCTACATGATACCATTTGTCACTTTCAAACTGGAGATCTGTGCTTGTACAATTTCCGCCAGATGTAGCCACTTGTAATTGGTTGGATGGAACGCCAGCATCACCAAGGCGTAATAAGTAGTTACCTTCAATACCCATTAATGTATTTAATGTATTGGGGAACGAAGTAGCTTTTGAACAAAATTTCCATTGTCTGCTCTGTCAAATTATTGAATTTAGAGTCATTATTAAAGTCGGGATAAGCACGATTTCGACTAATATTACATACTACGTTAATGAGTGATGCTCCGCGGAATACGTAATAATATGTTTTGGCACTTTGTAATATCCCAATTCCCTCCACAGATTTAATAGTTACAGGTAGTACATAAGTTGTTTTGAGGTCAAGCTCGCCTGTATTGGTGAATTCAATAAACACTTCAGGACTGACTATGCTACCGGACTTTATGCTTGTAGTAGTTTCAGGCATGGAATAGTGCTCTTCAGGCAGAAGTATTGCATTTTCATCATAATATGCCATTTTGTAAGTTGACAAAAGTTCAGGAGCGGGTGCCATAGTTACCATGATATCATGTTCTTCAGGCTTGGCTAAAGCAACGGAAATACCAGCTTCCACATTTGTATCACCAGCTTTAAAAAGTATTTCTTTAGTAAAGTTGGATGCTGAAATGAAAAGCTTGTTATCATAGTGTTGCTCGTTTTCATCATTATTCTGGCAACTGCCGAGAAATACCGAAAAACCGGCAAGGGCAGTGATTATTAGGTTGTTTAGTTTCATAAGATGTTGTTTATTTAACGGTTGGACTCAATATATTAATGGCTTCTTTTATAGTCGGATAAATGTTGGCAACATTAAAGTAGTCTTTTTCCGCTGCATCAATCGAGATTCCTGCCTTGGTATAGTCAGAAGTTTTTGAGACAGCCCATTGAGCTGCTCCTATGATAGCAGACGAACCATCGCCTAGTTCCCCATTATAACTCCCTGAATTGGTAAGATAAGGAGTAGTCACCCCCATCACAAAGCGGTCAGTGGGCACATCCTTGGCAGATGCCATTAACACGAGATATGACATTTCATTTTGATTCTTGGCACCATGTGCATTGATAATAATATACTTACAATCAGCAAATAACTTCTTGTCGATAACATTTTGCGGAGAACCTTTGAAAATAATTGTTTTATCCATATTTGAAGCTTTCCAATTAGATACCACATCAAAAATGCCGCTTGACGTGCTGTTTCAGCAGCTATTTCGCTTTCCTCAACCAGTGAATTAAGGTCAAAACCTGTATAGTTTGCTACAATTCCGTCTACTCCCAAAGCACTGCTTGCTGCAACTTGTTTAGCCACTTCATTCTTACAGTATTCAATAAAGCGTGTTGCATTATCAACAGGTTCTTCTTCTCCCTCATTCTCTGTTTCATCGGAAACAGTTTGTACATTGGCAGCTTCCTCATCAAGGATTTTTTTCCATGCACTTTCTATTTTATCGAAATCTACCAAACCTAACACTTTTTGTACCTAACCGACGCACCTCTTCCATTTCAGATGCATTTACTTCGCTCACTTCCATGATATTATTCAAGCAAATGTAATCAATACTGTCGGGCATATCAGTAAGATGTTGGCTGCGCGAGGTTGGAATAGTGCTTACATTGTCAATTGAAGTAATCACAACCTGATGTTCTGATGTCTTGAATTCATTAAGAGACTTTACGTATTGGGCGTAAAGCTCAGGGTTCTGTTCCTCAATAGTCGGCGTATTTAGTTTAATACTTTCTACATCTGTCCAGTCGGAACAAGATGCTACAGCAACCAGTGTCATTGCAGAAAACAATGTTTTGAATATACTATTTCTCTTCATATTCGTTCAATTTTCTTTTGATATATAATTATTTGCAATCCCACCAAACATGAGTAGCCATTGAGTCTCCTTTTTTAGTCTTAGACTCTTGAGTCAAAGTCAAAACAGCAGCCTCCACGCTTTCTTTATTTTCACGATATTCGTCGGTCGGATATGGCATACGCCGCGCACCTTCTGTATCATCAACAATACCACTGCTGGCATTTGCCGCCATCGGCATCAACTTTGATAGCCGGTACGCCGATATTCAGACCATGATTCCATACCATTCGGGAAATTGGCAATCCATTTCTGAGTAATAATCTGTTCAAGACTTTTCTCAAAGTCACCACCAGCCCATGCTACTGTAACAGCAGTATTAATCGAACCGGAATAATCATAAGTCTGCCCACTCTGTCCTTTTAATGGATCCTTGTAGCCTTCTACTTTTCCAGTATTCGCCAAATAGCTTTCTACTCCACTACTGATATTGTTTTCTTCAAATGACAAACGGATACCTGCTTCATAAAGGTCTTTTGGAGAGCCTCCCATATTCCACCCACGAAGAGCTCCTTCAGCACGTAAGAAAGCAACTTCTGAAGCACGGAATACAACAATGTTATCACTTGCAGCTACTTTCATACAAGAAGAACCTTGTGACCAAGAATTATACTGTCCCTGCAAAATGCCCCGACGCAATCCGACGTAACCTTCTTCTCCCGTATATGCATTTCCTGATACGGTACCAAAAGTACTTTTTTGTCATAATAGGCTTCACGACGAGGGTCATTATAACCATTCATGTAACAAGTTAAATCGGCTGAGATTCGTGCGTCAGACCATAGTACCATAAAACGTTGCCACGGATTATGATCGGCAACTTTGCGATAAGCACCGTCAGAGGCGGTAGTCATTACACCTGCTTCTACAGCTTCTTCAGCTAACTGCTGCGATGTTTTCCCGTTCACATTGAATCCTGATACGTAGCAAGTACGCATCGCCATTCTAAGCTTCAAAGAGTTGGCAAACTTGCACCATGCTAATGTATTACCATTATAAATTCTGTCTGCACTTGAACTGAAACTCTGGCTAGCATATTTACTCAATACTGAGATAACATTATCCAAATCCTCAAACATCTTAGTATAAACAGCTTGCTGAGAATCATAAGGGGATTTGATTGCGTTAGCGGCTCCCACCTGTGAATAAGGAATAGGACCATATGTATCTGTTACACGTAACATAACAACAATGCGATATAGCTCGGCTAATGATAAGAATAATTCATCATCACTCTGATTCTTCAAATTAAAATAATCAGGATAGAACTTTGAATAAAAAGTCATTAAATGGAATTTTCTTCCAGTCATCCGAAGGATTATAAGTTGCATAACGACCAGACCAACCTGTTCCCAAATTAGAGTCTGCTACATATCCCGAGAATCCTCCTGCCATCAAACAGTCTACATACTGAGAAAAGTTTTCTTGTTCCGGCATCATTAAATCCTGCAAATTAAGAGCTAATGACCTCACTAAATACCAATCTACCCCCATATCGTTCTGATCCGGTTCATGAGGATTCTTATTATAATCTTCAAAGTTTCCCGTACATGCAGTTGTACCAAAAAGAAACAAACCAGCGACTATAAACTGTATTATTGTATTTTTCTTCATCTTTTCAGTTTTTAGAATTTAAGTTTCAAATTGAATCCTACGCTACGAAGGCTAGGCATCATAAAGTAATCAATTCCTTGATAATAATTACCTGTAGTTGCCACTGACTCCGGATCGAAAGGAGCCTTACAGTAAATCATCCATAAATTACGTCCTACTAATGAAAGAGTTATATCCATTATGTTTTTCAGTTTTTTCTTGGAATGGTATAACTTACTGAAGCTTCTTGCAGACGCAAGTTAGTGGCGCTATACGTATAGTATTGAGGAATACCACTGTCAGCACCGACTACTGAATACCATTTTTGTGCATCAATTCTATCATTACCATTTATCACAACCCCACCATTGTCACGGGCTGCCGCTGTTACTTCAGACACACCATAGGAATCAAGTACGGCTTGGGTTGCAGAATACACAACACCTCCCAAACGGGCTGTTAACAAGAAACCAAGCCCCCAGTTGCCATATTGGAAATCATTACGCCATGCCATATTAGCTTTTGGGAAGACAGAACCTAGATAAATGTCATCAACTTTATCGTTTACTGTCACATTTCCATCTTCATTTACATAAATCTTATTATTCGAATCGCGGAGTAAGTCGGACTGTGAATAAAGATCACCCAAAGAACCACCTACTTTTTAAAATAAACCTAGCCTTTGATAAACCACCTACATCCATTCGGTCTTTTGTAATCTCTTCACCTGTCACAGGATTTATATACCCGTCAATCAAGCTTAATATTTTGTTTTTATTGGCGCTGAATGTATAATTCGAACTCCATGTAAATTTATTCCATGTATTTTTTGTAACCCAAAGAGAGTTCTACACCACGGTTGCGTACATTACCAGTCTGTGCATAAAAGTGCTGTATCCTCCTGTTGGAGAAAGTTTGGCATCCATAGTCTGATTATAAGTCTTGGTATTGTAGAATGAAACATCCAAATTGAAGTTTTTCAGAAAGCGTGCAGTAAGACCAACTTCCCAAGAGTCTGTTCTTTCCGGTTTCAAATCATATAATGGATATGCAGATTGAGAAGAATACGCTCCGGTAGAAGTATTCCAAGAGAAAGTCGGATATGCTAAGAAACGCCCGAAGGGTAGACCAACAGATGCCCATGAAGCACGTAATTTCAAGTAAGAAATACTTTCAGGTAACTTAAACAACTCTGACAGAACAATAGAAGTACCTACTGACGGGTAGAAAAAAGATGCTTGTTTTGAGTTCGGGCCCGCCAGTTGGCTCGGCCAATCATTACGTCCGGTAAGAGTTAAATAATAAGTACTCTTATAGCCAACTTCCGCTGATGCAAATATAGATTGAGTCTGTTCACGATAACCGGTTTCCTCACGTTTACCTGTATCCTTATCCAGTTGGGCAACAGTGAAAAGTTAGGAAGACCGTTTGCGGCAATCGGTCCACTGACACCAAGAGCTTCAGAACGATTATCGGAATAGGAAGCACCAATATTGGCAGTCAGGCTCCAATCCTCTCCAAATGTCTTGTTAATATTCAGCAACAAATCCGCGTATGTTTGTTTGTCACGAGTATTTGTTACTCCATAAAAACCATTTTTACCTTCAGCTATGGTTTCAATAGTAGAAGCATAGTATTTTTGTGTATATGTGTTATAGGAATTATCCAAACGTACACGCCCGGCTACATTCAACCAACTTAAGATATCATAACTCAAAGCTGCACTCAACATATAACGGTCTTTGTCATTTTCGCGCAAGTTACGGTAGTTGATCCAGTAAGGATTTTGCAAACGAAAAAGAACCACCACCTTGCGGCCAGTATTGAGTATACATGTTACGTTCTAAATCATAACGTTCATACATCTTATAATCTTCCCAGTCGTTACCACGTGGAAATAAATAAGCAGAAGCCAATGGATTGGCATAGATACCTTGGTTTACCATATTGCGGTCTTTCTGCATAATATATTGAGCCCCCACATCCAACTTCATTTTATCATCTAGGAAAAGAGTTGTATTACGGAATGTAAAGTTATAGCGTTCATACTTATTATTGGGAATAATTCCACGTGAATTAACCGCAGCAGCAGACAAATAAGTCTGATTGTGTTCAGTTCCGGTAGAAAGTGTTACAGACTCTGTTCCGATAAGTCCTGTTTGGAAATAATCACTTGCAGGATCGTATCCATAGTAATTGGCATCGTTCAGTCTCTTTCCCCAACTGGCATCTGTGCCGGATGTGCCATAACGATTTTGGAATTCCGGCATAACAAACTGGGATAACATTTCTGTATTACTGGATACCGTCAGAGATACACGCCCAACTTTTCCTTTCTTTGTAGTAATTACAATAGCACCATTGGCAGCATTGCTACCATACAATGCGGCAGCAGCGGCTCCGGATAAGACCGACATTGATTCAATATCTTCCGGATTAATATCTGCTATAGCTTCTGTGGAACCTTGTGATTGAAATTCTTCAGAACCACCTGAAGCACTTAAATTATACATTGGAATACCGTCAATTACATAAAGTGCATTGGAAGATTGTTCAATACCTCTTGATCCACGCATAACAACCTTACTTGCACCACCAATACCGGAAGAAGAAGAGTTGATGTTCAAACCTGCGACCTTTCCATTTAGAGAGTTGATAAAGTTTGCATCTTTTACAGCCAAAGCCGATTCGGCATCTACTTGTGTTACATTGTAACTCAAAGCTTTCTCTGAACGTTTGATACCTAGTGCTGTAACTACAACCTCATCAATCACTTGTGTATCGTCCATCAACGTTATATTGATAGAGGTCTGCCCTTTTAAAGGCACCTCCTGTGTCTTATAGCCAATATAAGAATAAATAATAATAGGATTATTACTTTTTGTGATTATTTTATAATTACCATCTAAATCCGTAATAGCGCCATCTGTTGTTCCCTTTACTAAGATACTAACACCAATTAGAGGTTCACCCTTAGAATCCAATACTTGTCCGGTTATAGTACGTTCTTTTCCACTTTGCTGTTGTACTGGATTAGAATCCCCTTTTCAGATAAATAAATAATATTCTCTTCTATTTTATAAGAGACTGCCTTATCTTTAAGGAGTGTACTTAATACTTGCTCCAAAGAAGCGTCCTTCACTTTAAGAGGCTCAACCGTAATGGTTGAAAGTTTGTCATTATAAAAAACTGATACTTTGATTGTGATTGAATTTGCTTGATTACAGTGCCTAAAGTTGTACGGGGAGTTGATAAGGTCAACTGCGCCATAGCCCATTGTACAGGAACTGCCAAAAACAAAAAGACTAATAAAGCCCGAAATAACTTCGAGTTTCGAAGCGAATGTTTGCTTTCCATACATTTTATTTAATGGTTATACATTTTATTAAACTCTCAAGGATGGTGTCGACTTCCCCTCCTCTGTTAATAAAACAATGCTAAAATAATAAACACTTAGTCCGATTTATCTTTTTTTTAAAAAAAATCTTTTCCAAGAGAAAATAATTTGCGGGGTATGCGTGCCAATGCTTACGGTTCACACATGATTTTTACTATGGCCTCCAACTGAGACAATTTTGAAACAGTGCAATTACCGACTATGCAAAGAATAGCTCGCTCTTTCTAGGATGAAGAACTAGTATTCGACAGTATCAAATCTCTCAAAGACTGGAAATAATAAACTTATTAAAATGAAACTGAAGATATGAAAACAATAAATAAGTTATTAATGGTTATGTCTATCCTGCTCCTTGTAGGGTTGATGTAATGATGACAAACAGGAGGAATTACAACAGAACCAATTTCTAAATTAGAAATAGAACAGGAAAATATAAAAGTAAAGATTGGTAGCGAAAATAAGGTGACTATCAGTATTACACAAGGAGGTGGTGAATACAACGTATCTTCACTAAATCTGTATATTGCCCAAGCTACGATAGAAAATAGTGGAACCCAAATAGAAGGTTTTCAAAATGTTGGAACAATAATTATAGTATCAAACAAAGACGGAAGATTCCGTAAACTGTCTGTTAGTGTTTATGCCACCGACATATTGGAACTAGACAAAGAAAGCATCGAATTTATTACCAGACTTGAATATTCAGACGAAGCAACAATCAATGTTACAAATGGAAATGGAGAATTATTCTATAACATCTAATAATAAAGTTGCAATATCTCAATACAAAAAGTAAGTTTGTAATAAGAAGGTTCTATAAATAAATCCTCCATGATGTGTATATGAAAAATGAAGGGCTTTTAAAAAGTTTTGAGATAAAAACATCTTAATCACTCCACCTGCTCTTTCGGATAATTCACCAAATACAACGTTTTTGTCGCACGAGTAAAAGCCGTGTACAACCACCGGAAATAATCTGGAGTCAAATACTCGTCTGTCATATATCCCTGATCCAAAAACACATTCTGCCACTGTCCGCCCTGTGCTTTATGACAGGTTATTGCGTAAGCATATTTCACCTGCAACGCATTGGAGTGTGGATCTGCTTTCATCTTTGTTTCATCCGGTCTCTTTTGATTGGAATATCGATATAGTCCTCAAGTACTGTATAAAATAATCGGTCATTGTCTTCTTTTGATAATGCAGGTGAATCCGAATGCAAAGTATCCAATAATAGATTAGCATCCAGTTCAAAATCATTCTGGTCAGGAAATCTCAAGGTGACCTCCGCAAAACGAAATCCATATATGTCACGAGTGCGACGGACACGACGGACAACAGCAATCTCACCATTCGCTATAAAATCCATTTCCTTATACTTCTCTGTCCAATAGTAATTATTTCTAGCTATCATCAACATATCTCCTGAGTTCAATTCATCTTCACGCCAAAGAATTTGAGCACGTATTCCATTATTATATAGGTTTGCACGCTTATTAGAACGACAGACAACAATCGTTTCATCCATACCATCATGATCATAACAATTAGTCAGTTCCTCTATAAGTTCCGTTCCCGGTACCAGTTTAATATCAGGAAAGCCTGCTATTTTTATTTTAGGCAAAGAATAACAATCATCCTCCGCTATCAATCGCCTCAACTGTGTGGCATTCCATAATATTCCGGATTCTTGCACCTGACGGACTACTTGAGTAAGATCAATCTCACGTACTTCAAGCCCATACCCCTTCAATGCATCGGAAAAAAGTGCCGGGCTTAACTCCTCTCCTACCGGAGGAAGCTGCGCAGTATCACCCATTAACAAGAGACGACACCCCTGCCCCGAATAAACAAATTGCACTAAATCGTCCAATAGACGACCTGTTCCAAACATACTGCCCGACAGTCCTTCGTTTGAAATCATGGAAGCCTCATCAACGATGAATAAAGTATTTGTAGCCAGATTGTCATTGATCGAAAAATTACTAAGCTCATTCGAAAAAGACTGTTGCCTATATATTTTTTTATGAATGGTGAAAGCCGGATGTCCTGCATATGTTGAAAAGACCTTTGCCGCGCGCCCTGTAGGAGCCAACAATACAGATTTCTGCTGCAGCTGATCCATCGTTTTCACCAATGCCCCTACCAACGATGTTTTACCAGTACCAGCATAGCCTCTGAGGATAAATACTTCATCTGCCAGTGTGGAAAGCAGAAACTCTGAAAGAGATTTTACAGCTATTTCCTGCTCAAAAGTTGGTTGGTAAGGAAAATTTTCCTTAATTTGCCTTTCTAAATAGTTATTTATCATTTTTGTACGAGAAAAAGTTCCCGGAACTATCGTATTTAAATATATTTATTCTATTTTTGCGATGCGAATATAACAACTAAAAAACATAATTTATCATGAAAACAGTATTTAATATTGTATTAGTACTCTGTGCTGCTGCATTAATCTACATTTGCTATAGCAGTATTATGGGTCCTATCAATTTTGAAAACGCTAAAAAAGACAGAGAACAGGCAGTCATTGCCCGTTTGATCGACATCCGTAAAGCACAACAGGAATACCGCTCGCTTAATCACGGAATGTACGCACCACATTTAGATACGCTGATTGATTTCGTTAAAAATCAAAAACTACCGTTCGTTATGAAGATGGGAATGTTAACTGACAAGCAATTGGAAGACGGACTGACTGAGAAGAAAGCAATGGCAATCATCAACAAAGCTAAAAAAACAGGCAAGTATGATGAAGTTAAGAAAAACGGACTTGAAAACTTTAAGCGTGACACCATGTGGGTAGCTGTAATGGATACTATCTTCCCTAAAGGATTCAATCCTGACTCTATGAGATATATTCCTTATGGAAACGGTGCTCAGTTCGAGATGAATGTGAGGAATGACACTGCTAAGTCTGGTGCTCCGGTATATTTGTTTGAAGTGAAAGCTCCATACGAAACTTATTTGAGCGGACTTGACAAACAAGAAATCATTAACTTAAAAGATGTTCAGAGCAAATTGGGTAGATACTGCGGTTTGATGGTAGGTTCTATCGATACTCCGAACAATGGTGCCGGTAACTGGGAATAATGATTGATTTTACTAAATCAAAACAATATACTTTATCCATCCGTCTTAGTACGGATGGATTTTTTTTTCTATCTATAACCCGATTCATGACGATTCGCTTTCAATCATAGAGAAAGAGATAGACGCTTCTCTATCCCTAACAGCAAATCTAAAGGCAATCGTTTTCCACGAATCGGACTTCCTCAATCATCCTTACAAACGAGTAAACATTATGATGGCAGGCAAGCGTTTTACGATTGCGCCATTAGAATTGTTTGAAGAGGAACAGGCGGAACTTCTGTTTTACCATAATCATCAGAAAGGGAAAACGAGACGGTGATCTGCAATATTCTAACAAAAAGAATAATGTAGCTATCATTTTCGGTATGGACAAAAGCGCACAGATCTTTTTTTGAATGAACAATATCCCGAAGCTCGCTTTTTATTCTCAATCTACTCCGTTTATCGATTATTTTTCTGTAAAAAGCAGATTGAGGAAACAGTAAGAAGATGTATGCTTCTATACGCAAAGACGGCATTGACATCTATTGCTTTGAACGGGGTCATCTACTTCTGTCTAATTCTTTTGAATGCACGCATACAGAAGACCGTATTTACTATTTATTGTACGCTTGGAAGCAACTGGAATTTAATCAGGAGCGGGATGAGCTACATCTAACTGGAACACTTTCCGAGAAAGGAGTTTTAATGAGCGAACTGAAAAAGTTTATCCTACAGGTATTTATTATGAATCCTGCAACTAATATTGACATGCAAGCCTTATTAACATGCGAGTAATCAGCGGTATTTACAAACGAAGAAGATTTGACGTGCCCCGAACATTTAAAGCACGTCCTACAACAGATTTCGCCAAAGAAAATCTGTTCAATGTACTCAGCAACTACATCGATTTCGAAGAAGGAGTCACTGCACTTGACTTGTTTGCCGGAACGGGCAGTATCAGTATCGAACTGGTATCCCGCGGATGTGATCGAGTTATTAGCGTTGAGAAAGATCCTGCGCATCACTCGTTCATCTGCAAAATCATGAAAGAGGTGCAAACAGACAAGTGTCTGCCAATACGCGGAGATGTATTCAAATTTATCAAGAATGGTCGCGAACAGTTCGACTTCATCTTTGCCGATCCTCCTTATGCATTAAAAGAGTTGGAAACAATACCTGAATTAATCTTCCAAAACGATCTTCTCAAAGAGGGAGGATTATTGGTACTGGAACACGGAAAAGGTAATAACTTCGAAGATAATCCACATTTCATAGAGAGAAGAGTGTATGGAAGTGTAAACTTCTCACTGTTCAGATAAGTTTTCCAATCAATCTCATCACTATTAAAGTAGCGGAGCCAATAAACGCACGATAGACTCCGCAGCTTTTTGTCTCCACGAACGTCTGACCCAATTCTTAAAAAAGATTTGTGTACTTTCTCGCTGATCCTGAAGAAATATCTCTTTCATTTCAAGGGCTGTTTCTACGTCATACATAAAGGCATTCACTTCAAAATTGTGCTCAAAGCTACGAAAGTCAACATTAGTAGACCCCACTGTGGAAAGCATGTCATCTGAAACCATGAGCTTAGAATGCAGAAAGCCCCTCTTATAAAAATAGACTTTAACACCTGCCTGCATCACATCTGCCAAATAAGAACGCGATCCAAGATGAGTTATCCAATTATCGGCACGTTCCGGTAGCATTAAGCGCACATCTACCCCGGACAATGCAGCTGTTTGCATAGCAGCTAATATTTGCTCTGTAGGCAAGAAATAAGGGGTTTGCATATAGAAATATTTTTTTTGCACTGGTAATGGCAACAGTCAATCCCTGCATGATTTCTTTCCAGAGGCCCGATAGGCTCACTCGTGACAATTTGCACTAAAGAACTTCCGCAAGAGTCAATCTTCGGAAAATAACGGGAAGCAGTTATCAACGTACGGTCTACAAAATACCAGTCGAGCAGAAAAGCCGTTTGCAGACCATGCACAGCCTTACCTTCCAGCAGCAGGTGCGTATCACGCCAGATGCCCCATGAAAAGCCGCGCATATAACGTTCGGCCAGGTTCATTCCCCCAACAAAGCCCACGCGCCCGTCAATGACTACAATCTTTCTATGGTTGCGGTAATTCACTCTACTGGTAAATAAGGGAAAACGTACCTTTAAAAAGCTCCTGACCTCTATGCCGGCATTACGCATTTTTCGAAAAAAGCGGTTGGGAACATGCCAGCATCCCACATCATCATAAATCACACGCACTTCAACTCCTTGAGAAGCCTTTTTCTATCAGTACGTCTCTGACCAGACGTCCAATAGCATCATCCTCAAAGATATAATATTCCATATGGATATGCTGCTTCGCTTTTTGTAGTTCGCGCAATAATGATTGAGTTTGGTATATCCTTCGGTATAGATTGCCACACGATTTCCCTCAAATGGAAATGCTTGATTCGTTTGCTGGAAAAGCTGAATAAGACGGGAGTATTCATAAGGAACGTCCGAACAATCCTGTGCCAGATATTCGGCCATTGGTTTCTTCAATAGGCGGTCATAACTTTTTTGCCCGATGATACGCTCGCGACGCTGACTCCGCCCAAAGAAAAAATAAAAGACAAGACCGACAATAGGGAGGAAAAGTAATATGAGTATCCATGCCATCGTTTTAACCGGATTCCGGTTGTCAAGAATGATAATGACAATCGTACCGATAATGGCTCCAAAATAAACGATATCAAAAGCTACTGTTGCTATCTGGCTAAGCATATAGTTCCAATCAATCATAGGAATCTCCTTTCATACAGATACTGAACAACAAATATAGAGTAAATTATCGGATTAACAAAAGAAGTCCCGGTGACAACATTGAATGTTGTGCCGGGACTTTCTTCGTTTTATTTGAATCTATTACGCTACTTCAGAATGGTCTGCCACCTCCATAGCCTCCACCACGTGGGCCACGCGGACCACCGCCATCAAAACCACCATGACGCATATTGCCGCGAGCTTCTTTTATTTCCAAAAACATTCAGACGATAAGAGAAACGAAGCATACAATAACTATTAATTCCATTATATTCGGAAACAGAACGCATATCGGCTGTCAACGAACGGCTGATATTGATTGCTGCCGCAAAATATCATATACTTCAAAACTGATGGTTGCAGCATTGCCTTTCAGGAAGTTCTGGGCAATCTGCGCATTCCAGATAAGTTCATTCTTATTCATACTGGCATCACGATAACCACGTCGTGCGTTATTAGTTATATTGGTTGACAACGTCATACCCAAGGTAAAGAGATATTAGTACTTGCACCATAACCAAATGTATAGGGTTCTTGATTGTTTTCCGGACGCAGTTGATTTCGCTCAAAGTTATAGTTGATCGAACCATTCAAGGTAAATTCAAACCAGTCGTTACGAAAAGTTCCATTCAAATTCTCTCCTAAAGTCAATGTTGTACTGGTGTTCTTGTCATTTATCTTGGTATCGTCATTGAAAAGGTAAGAAACCGCATTGGTATAGTTGGCACGAGAGAAAGAATTTATAGTGAAACGCTTATCTTGCAATGCTGTATTGAACCCAAACATACCCATCGCATTCCAGTTTCCGTTGATATTCTCCGGTTTAACTGTTACTCCACCAGTACTCTGATTGTAGGTAGTGGCATTGGTAATATTGTTTTGAGTCATATTCAAGTTTGCATGAGCCATTATGCCACGCTGTTTATCTGCATTATAAGTATTGTAGAACAAACGCATAGAATGAGAGAAGGAAGGCTTCAATCCCGGATTACCCTTACGAATGTTCAACGGATTAGAATCATCGGTTACATCCAGCAAATTTTCCATACTCGGCTGGCTTGCACGTCCCCCGATAAGTAAAGCGTAACTGGCTGACTTTAGAGAATCTGTAACGAAAATCAACATTAGGAGCAAAATTGAACACATTTCTTTTTACTACAGTATCTACTTCAGCTTTCTTATAATCTAATCTGGTATTCTGCGGTTGCAGAGACACTCCAAAGTTCAATCGATATTTCTCGCGGATAATATTCAACCCTGCATTAATATCATGGTTATAGTATTTATATTGAGCATATTTACTCAAATCTCTATCCTTATTCTCTTCATACCCTTCAGGTAGACCGTCACCAAAATTCCAAAACCAATCCTGTCCTTTATCGGCATCAGGAATCAAGCTGTATGTACTTCTGTCACTTTCACTATATTTATATTGAAATTTATAGCGGAACTGTAAGAAGGTAGCTCTCGCAATCGGCTCACTATAAGTCAGTTCTGCAGTATAATCATAATTTTGGGTTGGAGAAGTAATATACTGTTTACGCTCATCATCTTCTTTTTTTGCATTATCATCAAAATAACGCGTCAATGATTCACTAAACTGTTCGCTGTCATATCTCCATAACTAAATGTACCACGGAAAGTGATGTTTCTTCCCTGATTATTCAATCTACGATTCAGCTGTAAAGAAGCATTTGCAGAGAGACTCTGACCTTCTGATTCTGATTCACTGTTGCTGGCGTTGACACGAATAGCTTCTAAAGGATCATCTGTACTTCCCCAGAAAATCTTATTCAAAAACTCATTAGGATTAGACACCAAATTAAATGGATCTCCATTAAAAGTACCCGATTCGGAAATAGAATAACTGTTAGACTTTCCATAAGAAACGTTCGGACGGAAAATGATGTTTGTCAATGTATCCGGTTTCCATTCCAAACGGAAGTCGGCATTGAAGTTTGTATTTTTATTACGGCCTTTACTGTTTGAGTTAGAGTACGAATTTCCATTTTGCAGGAAACGTTCCGAGTAGTTTGTAGATGTTGCATCCCGGTCACTGAAATTATAACGGGCACTACCTCCCAGTTCCAGCTTATCAGTCTGAGTAGCAAAGTTAGCTCCAAGCATCTTGGTAGCAGTCAAACCATTGCTGTTCCGGAAACGAGGTCCGCCACCTCCACCGGAGAATCCCTGATCGTTCACATTATTAGCAGAACCGATTAAAGAGAATTGGCTATTATCGACAAAACGATTCAACATCAAGTTACTTCCGTAACGGTCTTCTGTACCACCGGCAACACTTGCATTACCAAACCAACCTTGATTCATACCTTTCTTCACTTTCAGGTCAAGAACAGTTTCTTCTTCTCCATCATCTATTCCGGTAACACGCGCCAAGTCAGATTTCTTATCATACGTCTTCAGTTTATCAATCATGTTAACCGGCAAGTTCTTCAGTCCGGTTTTCACATCACCGCCAAAGAATTCCTTACCATCCACCATAATCTTCTTTACTTCTTTACCATTGATTTTGACATTACCGTCATCATCAATCTCTGCTCCCGGAAGTTTTTTACCAATTCTTCGAGCATCGCTCCTTCCGGAGTACGATAAGCAGCCGAATTATATTCCAGAGTATCTTCTTTTACGGTCACCTGCGGAGCTTCGGCAGTAATCACTGCTTCTTTCAGCATAACAGCATCCGGATCTAATGCAATGGTCCCCATCTTTTTATCGGTGGCATTAGCAGATAATTGTACTGGTACGAGTTTGGTACGAAACCCGATATAGGAAACTTTCAACACATATTTCCCGGCTTTTACTTTGGGGAGAGTGAACCATCCCTGATTACTACTGGCTATACCAGCGGCATAAGCGCTATCAGGCAATGATAACAATTGAACTGTAGCCTGCGCTGCAGGCTCTTTTGTGTAGGCTTCCACCACACGTCCCGAAACGGTAATTACCTTATTCTGTGCAAAAATTGAGAAGGTGCATAGCAACATCAGCACCAACCCTGCTGAAAATCTTTTCATTTACCTTATTTACGATTATATTAGTAGCAATAACAATGTCTTTTTTTTGACAAATCGAATCGCAAAAGGTTTAATTGAAAAGAAATTATCTTTTAAAGAATCGCTCCACGAGCGCTTTTTTCAGACCAAACCCCAGACAAAGTACATTAAAAACCAAAAGGTCAAGAAAGAGGAAGTATCAACATTAATCACATCTCCTTGCATAACGCGCCATAACATCCCTCCAAAGACAAACAGGAACGTCAGAAAGATCGCATTCCGAACAGCCGAATTACGAATCTGCACCGTTTCCCGGCTCTCATTTTTACTGAATGCAAAGATTATCAACAAGCATCCTGCCATCATCAGCAACTTTGTACATTCTTTATAAAACAACAGATTTCTGTCGGTCACCACTCCTTGCATCACCAGAATAAAAGGAATGAACAGAGCTACCAACAAGACAACATATCCCAAAGGACGACAATAGACAGGTAATAATGCTTTCATGATTGAACGTTTTAACGAGACAAAAGTAAGCAAAAAAGATATATTTTATATACATTTGCAGAGCAGAAAAGCAAAAGAATCATGAGTAAACAAGAAGTTATTCTCTGTGAAAGCTTGGAAACGAGCCTCGGTCGTGCCATTGAGTTATGCCCGCATGACAAACTATTCGTCCTCACAGACGAGCATACCCAGCGTCTTTGTCTCCCCTCTCTAAAGGAATCGGGTCTGTTAAAAGATGCTGTAGAAATATGTATCGGAGCCGAAGATGTGCATAAGACTCTGGAAACACTCGCTTCCGTCTGGATGGCATTAAGTACTCAAGGAGCTACCCGCCACTCTTTGCTTATCAATCTTGGAGGAGGGATGGTGACGGATCTCGGAGGTTTTGCCGCAGCCACATTTAAACGTGGTATTTCCTATATCAATATCCCCACTACTCTACTGGCTATGGTAGATGCATCAGTAGGTGGTAAAACAGGAATCAACTTCAACGGACTGAAAAATGAAATCGGTGCTTTCGCTCCGGCAAACAGTGTATTGATTGAAACTGAATTCCTGCGCACATTGGACACACACAATTTCTTCTCCGGTTATGCTGAAATGTTAAAGCATGGTTTGATTAGCAATACGGCACATTGGGTGGAATTACTCAATTTCAATACTTCTAATATTGACTATACAGCTCTCAAACAATTAGTAGGTCAATCGGTACAAGTGAAAGAAAACATCGTAGAACAGGATCCCTTTGAACATGGAATCCGCAAGGCATTAAATTTGGGACACACTGTGGGACATGCATTCGAAAGCATGGCATTGGCAGAGGAGCGCCCTGTATTGCATGGATATGCAGTAGCTTGGGGAATCGTATGCGAACTGTATCTTTCTCATCGCAAAGTCGATTTCCCGAAAGAGAAAATGAGACAGACAATCCGGTTTATCAAAGACAATTATGGAGTATTCACTTTCGACTGCAAGAAATATGAACAACTATACGCATTCATGACACATGACAAAAAAAATACTTCAGGCACAATTAATTTCACTCTACTGAAGGCTATCGGAGATATTTGCATCAATCAAACTGCCGATAAGGACATTATTTTCGAGATGCTCGACTTCTATCGTGAATGTATGGGAATTTAATCCGACACCGGAGAGATTACATAATAAAAGGGAATGAAGTAAACTTCATTCCCTTTCTCTTCCCAATCCCTATAAATAATTGACAATTGTGCGACAATTGCCCGCGCTATTGTTCTAAATTACTCATTCGATACTGTGAAAGCGACATACCTGTATGCTTTCTAAAAAAAACGTCCAAGCGACGATTGATTCGCAAAGTTCGTTTTTATGGCTATTTCCTGAATATTCAGGTTTGTATTCTTCAATAAAGCCTTGATTTCTAATATGATGTATTCGACTATCCAATCTTTAGCAGATTTCCCGCTTGTTTCCTTGATAACCATAGTCAGATATTTGGAAGTGATACAAAGTTTATCCGCATAAAAGGCCACATCCTTATTCTCTTTAAAATGCTTCATGATAAGCTCGAAGAATTTATTAGCTAATTCTTCTTTACGGGTATCCCTGCGGACAGTCATCAAGGTCGATTCCTTTTGATAAGCATTGAACAGTTCCAGATACAGATACCTCAACAAATGAATAATCAGCTCCCGCCTATATATATCTTGAGAAGTAACTTTATCTTTTATCATACCTAGATAATTATACATCCGAGGAATGTCGCGTTCCGATTGCGGATACCAATAATGACTCCGCATATAGAAAAAGAAATGCGGAGAAAATCGGGGCACACCACTTAACGCATCACTAAACAGTGAAGTAGATATTACCATCGTAACGGTCGAAAAATCTTCACTTGGCTCACTAAATGAGACAAATTGTCCGGGTAATAATATAATCAATTCCTCCGGTTGTATCCAGTGTACATCCTCATGCACTGTGATTTTAGCCCTTCCACTTAAACAATAAATAATCAATGCTGATTGATTATTAGAAGGATAAGAAGTCAGAGGAAGATACTTCAGATTTTGATAAAATTTAAAATCGTCACCCAGGACGTATATCTCTAATGTCTCTCTATTTTTAATGTCTAACATTTAACACCTTTCTAAACTAAGTCTTTTTTACAAATGTATAACTTCCTAATTTACCACACACCAAAATTGGAAATATAGTATCATACTAGGGAAATCAAACACCTTTTATTTGCATTAATTTATAAACAAACTCACTGATTGTTAGTTCATTTGTCATTTTCCTATTTAGTTTTATTATAGACTTCCCTACTTTTTATAGTGTTTTTAGGACAGGAAAAGGATTAATGCTTTCAAATGAAAAATAAGCAAATTGTTTTCTAATTCAAGCAAAATTAAAAAATGTACTTTTATAATATCACATAAGAGGCAATCAAAAAAACTACTAACTCATTGAGAAAAAGATTTGCATAGTCCCAAGAAAGACTAATAATCAGAATAATAGCTATAAATCGGCACAATTCATACTAGAAAAATCAACGGATTATTTGCTAATTAAAAATTAATCTGTACTTTTGCATCCGCAATTCGGGTGTAGCTCAGCCCGGTTAGAGTACTCGTCTGGGGGCGAGTGGTCGCTGGTTCGAATCCAGTCACCCCGACTGGTGAAAGAGGTTAGAAGCCGAATGGGTTCTGACCTCTTTTTATTTAAAAAAACAATGAAAGAAGATCCTAGACATATCCGCATCAGTGAATACAATTATCCTCTTCCGGATGAACGTATTGCTAAATTCCCGTTGCCTATCCGCGACCAGTCCAAACTCCTGATATATCGTCGGGGGAAGTAAGTGAGGATATCTTCACCTCTTTACCGGAATATCTTCCGCAAGGCAGCCTGATGATATTCAATAATACAAAAGTCATTCAGGCACGCCTCCATTTTCGAAAAGAGACGGGAGCACTGATCGAAGTGTTTTGTCTTGAACCGATTCAGCCAAACGATTATGTATTAAACTTCCAACAGACAGAACATGCCGCCTGGCTTTGTATGATCGGTAACCTGAAAAATGGAAAGATGGAGAATTAAAGCGAGAAATGACAGTCAAAGGACTTACAATCACATTAACCGCCGCCAGAGGAGAATGCAGAGGAACCTGTCACTGGGTAAATTTTTCATGGGATAATCCGGAGATAACTTTTGCTGATATCCTTGAAGTATTCGGTGAACTTCCTATCCCTCCTTATCTAAACCGGAATACGGAAGAAAGTGATAAGGAAACTTATCAGACTGTTTACTCTAAGATTAAAGGTTCGGTAGCTGCGCCTACGGCCGGTTTACATTTCACCCCGCGAGTGTTGGATGCACTACAGGAGAAAAGCATCGATCTTGAAGAGTTAACATTACATGTAGGAGCCGGAACATTCAAACCCGTAAAAAGTGAAGAGATCGAAGATCATGAAATGCATACAGAATATATATCGGTCAATCGGAGCACAATTAAAAAACTAATAGACCATGACGGTTGTGCCATTGCCGTAGGAACTACTTCTGTACGCACTCTCGAAAGCTTGTATCACATTGGAGTTATTTTAGCAGATCATCCGGACGCTACTGAAGAAGAATTGCACGTCAAACAGTGGCAGCCTTATGAAAAATACGATCAGATACCTCCGGTGGTTGCACTACAAAAGATATTGGGTTATCTCGATAGAAATGGACTCGAAGCACTCCATACCAGTACACAAATTATCATAGCTCCGGGATATCAGTATAAGATAGTGAAAGCGATGGTGACCAACTTTCACCAGCCGCAAAGTACACTGTTACTTTTGGTTTCCGCCTTCGTGAAGGGAAACTGGCGCACGATTTATGATTACGCTTTAGCACATGATTTCCGTTTCCTTAGTTATGGAGACTCTTCTTTATTAATACCATAAATTTCTACACCCAATAGAATCGATCTAGTTCACTAAAAACAAAAGCACAATGTTAAGCGATAATAATCAAGAAATGTTTCCTATCGTAGATGAGCAGGGAAACATCACCGGAGCCGCTACACGCGGAGAATGCCATAGCGGAAGCAAGCTCCTTCATCCTGTCATCCATCTTCACGTTTTCAATACCCGTGGAGACTTGTATCTACAGAAGCGTCCCGAATGGAAAGATATCCAACCGGGAAAATGGGATACAGCCGTAGGCGGACATATTGATTTGGGTGAAAGCGTAGATATCGCTCTAAAGAGAGAAGTCCATGAAGAATTAGGCATCACGGACTTTACTCCTGAACTACTTACTAATTATATTTTCGAATCCGAACGTGAAAAAAGAACTTGTCTTTGTTCACAAGACTGTTTACGATGGAGAAATCCATCCCAGTGAAGAACTGGACGGAGGACGATTCTGGACCATTGAAGAAATAAAAGAGAACTTAGGAAAAGGGATTTTTACTCCCAATTTCGAAAGCGAATTGCAGAAAGTCTCTCTTATTCCTTCTCTATCCAAGTAACGATTTTTTTCAGAAAACGGACTTTCTTTAGGAGAGGCAAAGCCCACCCAGTTTCCATTCTCATCAATCATGAATTTCTGAAATTCCACTGAACCGACGCATCTTCTTTACCATTCAGCTTCTTCTCTGTCAGCCATTGATAAAGAGGAGCGATTTCTTTCCCTTTGACGGAAATCTTAGCCATCATCGGAAAAGTGACACCGTAGTTCAAAGAACAGAATTGAGCTATTTCCTCATTACTTCCCGGTTCTTGTCCCATAAAGTTATTCGCCGGAAAACCGATAACAACAAAGTCTTTTTCTTTATATTTTTCATATAGTTTCTCCAGTTGAGCATACTGGGGCGTCAGCCCACATTTAGAGGCTACATTTACTACCAGCACTTTCTTTCCTTTCAAAGAAGAAAGCGGAAATTCCTTACCATCAATCGTTTTCACTGCAAAATCATAAAAAGACTTGTTCTGCGCTTCCAAAGAAACGGCAAACAACAGACTTACCATCATCAAGACGAATGTTTTCATGGTGAATATACATTTAGTTTGTTTTTATAATAAACGAACCAATGTGAAGAAATGTTCTGTTATTATAATAGCTGCAAAACCTCCGTTTCTAACCATCTTAACGGTCAACAGCTCTCCGGCTTTCACCTGGGATGACTTGCAACGATAATCCATCGCCTGACGTCCTGCGTTGATACCATCCTCAAAAGATGTCATTTGATAAGAGCGATCTTTATTCAAGAAATCCAGCTTGATGGTAAATTCACGTTCTTTTTTCACCATTGTTGGCGATTCCTCCTATGAACCACTTATCACCTTTACGTTTTGCTACAATGACATATTCACCCGCTTTAGCTTCCAGTGCCACAGTCTCGTCCCACGTTACGGGAACTTGTGTGATGAAACGGGTACAATCTTCATTACGATAATAAAGAGTAGGATTGTCCGCCAACATCTGCAGAGCGCTTTCGAAAACCACAAACAATGCCAACTGATAAGCACGTGTTCCGATACTGGCAGCATTAGGGCGCTCTGCTCTATATACATTAGGCTGCATACTAATCATTGCTCCGGGAGTATAATCCATCGGACCAACTGCATTACGTATAAACGGTAAATACAGACTGTTATCCGGATAGCATCCTCCCATTTGTTCCATACCACGCACTCCTTCGTAAGACAATACATTCGGATATTTATATTCCAGTCCGGCAGGTTTGAAAGAGCCATGAAAATCGACAAACAAATGATGTTTGGCTGCTTCTCGGGCTACCCGTTCGTAAAAGTTGACCATCCACTGGTCACTTCTATCCATAAAATCAATCTTAAGTCCTTTCACTCCCCATTCATTGAAAGTTTTGAATAGATCAAAATTATTTTCCACCGTCAACCACGTCAACCAAAGCACAATCCCTACATTTTTTTCTTTGCCATAACGAATCAACTCGTGTAAGTCTACTTTGGGATTAGGCGTATAAGGTTCACGTGTACTTTTAGCCCAGCCTTCATCCATAATGATATATGGAATACCAAATTTAGAAGCAAAATCAATATAATACTTATAAGTATCCAAGTTATAACCGGAAACAAAATTCACATCCGGTCCGTAAGGAGAGGCGTCATTCCACCATTCCCAACTTACTTGTCCCGGCTTTATCCATGAAACGTCTTGAAGCTGATTTTTTTCGGCAAGTCGATAAGTCATTGTATTCTCAATCAACTGCTTATCATTTTTACTTATCACAAAGTAACGCCAAGGATAATTTCTCGTACCTTTTGTTTTAGCAATGTAATCAGCTTCCTCTGTGATTTTCACACTACGATCACCACTTTCCGTAAAAGCAAGCGGAGTCTTAGGAAAAGTAGAGATCAGTCCATTTTCACCTGTTCCTTTGAGAAACATACATGGATAATCGGTCAGGTCCGATTCACTGATTAATATCTTATAATCTTTCTTTGTGTCAATCAAAGCGGGCAGAACAGCCATTTTATCTTCCGGCTTCCATGTGTTACTCCAAATATGTGTATAAGGTTCTTCATAAGCTGTTTTGAAACCTCCCGGTTGTTGCAAGTGAAGCAGATAATCCGACGGGAAGTTGATAGCAAATTCTTCACTCATTACCTCAACATCACCTTTTTGCGAGGTAAGGAACCGATAAGCAACTCCATCGTCAAAGGCACGGAACTCTACTGAATAATCTTTGAAAGTCAGTAGCAATTGATTATAACGATTATTGATTTTCGAATATTTCAAGGGCACAACAGGAGTTAAATACTCGTCGATACTCATACGCTTCTGACGACGCAACTTAGGATTCTGCCCCAACACTTGATTCTTCAGAGTCAACTGAATAGAGTTATCTTTCAATAATACTTCTCCGTTGTAATCTATACTGTAATAGATTTTATCCGAAAGATTAAATAGTACTTTTATTTCTCCATTGGGAGATACTAACTCGAATTTGTTCTGGGAATGAAGTAGTGATGCCAAGCACAGGAACATCAATAGCAATAAATACTTTCTCATTGTTTCTATTTTATGTTATACCGTAATTTGAAAGACTTTATACAAAGATAAAGATTCTGTTTAAAGTCCGTATTAAAACCTCACTGTTTTTCTTGGAAAAGATAACGATGAAGCTACTGCCTCATTCTGACACTGCACGTTTATAATTCAACCTACCACTCCTTACCAAATCCAACTTTATGTCATTATTTACATCATACTTCAAATAAGAAAGAAATTCTCCGTTATAATCTATATATTACATAGGTTACAACGGAGAATTCCAATATACCAGAACCTCACTTAGCATTAATTTAAAGGACTAGGCAATACTCCTTCAAAGGTCATCTTCACCATATTATAATGTACCCAACTACCATGATACATATAATATGCCCGTCATCATCTTTGAATGCAAACTAATCAACAGGTCGAGCTGCATGGACTATCTTATCAATTAGAAATTCACCTAAAGCATCCTTAAAACGGGCTTGCAAGACGATTTAATATAACTACGCCAATCCCCTGCTTCACCATTATTCTGAACATCATTTACTCTGAAAAATACAACTTCTTCAAGGCCGGCATATCAACTAAAAAAAACAGGATTACCACTCTTTTTTCTTTTCTGAAAAATTTACCTGATATTTCATTGTCTTTCCCGGTAACGACAAAGAAGGAGCTACCGCTTCATCTGATACGGCACGCTTATAGTTCGGTTTACTGCTCATGATAAAACGCAGTTTCACGCCATCACGTATATCCGCATACTTCAAATAGGATTTGTCATATTTCTTACCATTAACATATAATTCCTTCACATACACATTCTTCGGCGACCAATTATCTGCTGTCATTTCAATCACCTTTCCATTACTCATCTGAACGGATATACCCTTAACACAAGGTGAACCTATATTATAGACATTACTTGACGGAGCAACCGGATAAAAGCCCAAACAATTGAACATATACCAAGCAGACATCTGACCGCAATCATCATTTCCACTCAAGGCATCCGGCGTATCGCCATAGAAACGATCAACGATGGTACGTATCCACTTCTGACATTTCCACGGTTCTTTCAGGTAGTTGTAGAGGTAAGCGACATGATGACAAGGCTCATTTCCATGCCAATAGGCTCCGATACGTCCCTGAATGTCATGAGCACCCGGAATATCATCCGGTAATTCCACCGTGAACAATTCATCCAGACGATTACGGAACCACTCCTCACCGGCTTCATTTATATACCCTTGTACATCTTGTGGGACATACCAAGTATATTGGACCGTAAAACCTTCCGTTATATCACCCCAGCCATGTACCGATCCCGGACCCTGATAGGCAACGGAGTAAACGGAGTACGCCAGCCACCCTTACTGTCACGTCCGCGCATATATTTCGTTTCGGGGTCAATCAAGGTCTGATAAGACAAAGCACGGTTGAGGAAATAATGATAATCGTCTTCTTTGCCTAATTTCTTGGCTGCCTGTGCGATGCAATAATCATCATAAGCATATTCCAGTGTCTTGACACTGACTCCGCTTCCTTATCGAATGGTACATAGCCCATTTCACGATATTCCGGAAGGCAATCGTAGTTCGAATTCATCGCTGTGGTTTTCATCGCTTCGTATGCACGCTCGTAATCAAAGCCTTTCACTTCTTTCACGATCATATCCGCCAATACGGATACGGCGTGATAACCAATCATACACCAGGTTTCGTTGCCGTAGAAAGACCAGATAGGAAGCATCTTCTCCACACTCTTGTCGTAATGTGCCAACATCGAATTGGCAATATTGGCATTTACATCCTGCTGCACAAGGTTGAACCAGGGATGCAAAGCCCGATAGGTATCCCAAAGGGAGAACACCGTATAGTTCGTGAATCCTTCCGCTTTTTCTATGTTCTTGTCTAGTCCGCGGAACTGCCCGTCCGAATCCTGAAAGATAAACGGATGCAAAGCCGCATGGTAAGCCGACGTATAGAAAGTTCTTTTCGTTTTAAGATCGGCAGTAAGGGTATATTTCCCTAGTTCCTTTTCCCACAGAGCTTCACCTCTGGCTTTCAGATCATCGAAAGTCAGTCCAGAAAGTTCTTCTATATTATTCTTCGCACCATTCGTGCTGACTGACGAGATGGCAGTTTTCACAATCACCTCCTCTCCAGCCTTTGTATCAAAGGAGATACAAGCCATCAGATTCTTTCCCCAAGTCTCGTAGCAGCTACGGAATCGGGAAGTGTTATAAATAACCGGCTTTTTGTCTTGTACAAAGCGCAGTCCGGTCAACTTTTTAGAAAAAGTAGCCGTAAAATAGACATGGCGTTCCGGTCCCCAGCCCTTCACCAGTTTATAGCCGGTGATGGTAGAGTCGTTCTCCATGCGCAGATTCGCCCATTCACAAGATTGCCATAAAGTATGATTCATGTCAATCATGATAAAAGACTTGTCTGATTGAGGGTAAGTAAAACGGAACATACCGCTACGCACACCGGAAGTCATTTCGGCTTTGACTCCATAGTCTGCCAGTTCCACAGCATAATAATTGGGGGACGCCCACTCCTTATCATGTGAATAATGGGAACGGTATCCTTTTTCCGGATTCTCACGAGTACCCGGTTCTAGTTTCATTTCCCGGGTTCCCGGAATGAACAGGAAATCTCCTAAGTCAGGTATGCCAGTCCCACTCAAATGAGTCAAGCTGAACCCTAATAATGTGGAGTGATTGTATTTGTAACCGGAAGCGGCATCATAGAATTTGCTGTCTGTATCCGGACTCATCTGGATTCCTCCGAAAGGAATCTGTGCACCCGGATAGACATTCCCATAACCGTCCGTCCCCACAAATGGATTCACATAATCAATCAGCTTTTCGGTTTGAGCCATGCCCGGCAAAGCACTCACCAGGCATAGCCAGACCAAAAACAATCCTCTTTTACCCATTACACTCACCATATTTATACTCTTTATTATGCCTGTATATCACCTACGGCAATCTGATATTCGCGCCACAACTCGTCTATGTTATATTCATCTCCCAAGATATGCTTGATAGCTCCGTCAAACGACCAGGGAATCACCTCCAGTGTGCTACGGTTAAACTTACGCAGGAATTCAGGATCTTTATTGTCGCGTAACCAGACGAAGAAATAACCTGCTGTCCGGTAACCGTCCATGTAGTTTCCACCTTTCGGACGGGCATTCGGTCCGTCAAATCCTCCATTGGCAACCCGCACGGCGTCTGCCATTCCCTCGATAAATGCCCAGAACACACGATTGGTTCCATAAGAGCCGATTCTCTGCGGCTCCAGCTGATATGCGTGCGTCAATTCATGCAAGAGCACCCCGCGTGTTTCAAAAAACAACTTCGCCGTATCATTCGCTGCAAAAGATTTCTCAATGTGACGTGTACTGTAGAAGATTGTCACATCGCCATTACCACCGCCTTTGGCTGAAACGCCGTCAACATCTTCCAATGTATAATGTATCTTGTATACAGTTGGAATACTATCTTCAGGCGAGTTGTAAAGAGTAGCCAATACAGTACGTGCCTGTTCCTTGATGTATGATTCAGCATCGGGAATGATCCGGTGGTAAATGTCCGATCCCAGCGTTTCCGGTGCTTTGTCCTCAAACAATATAGCACCTGTATTGTACTCCTTCCATACGTCAGGATTATCCTCCACTTGTTTTTGCGCACTTGCAGCACAAGCCCCCATACCTACCAGCAGGCAGGCTGCATAGATTAAATGTCTCTTTTTCATATTCCTTTATTGATTATTTGTTGATTCCGTTAGTTAATGAATAAGGTTTATCCTCCGGTGATAATCCACGGCGTTTGTTAGGTGACGCGCCCATCTTGAATTCCAGCACGCCTCCTTTCAGTATGTCCTCATGTGTAATATACATCTTGTCGTATACCTTGCCGTTCAGCTTCAGCGACTGTACGTAACGTTTCTTGTCGCTAACACCCAGCGCTTTGATCTCCAGTGTCTTTCCGTCAGGAAGCGTCAGCTTCAGATAAGGCAGATAGGGTGCTCCCAACACATACTGGTCCGTACCGGGACAAACCGGATAAAAGCCCATCACGGAGAAAAGATACCATGCCGACATCTGTCCGCAGTCATCATTTCCACCCAATCCGTTAATATCATTCTTGTACATCTTATTTAGAATCTCACGCAGCCAATACTGTGTTTTCCACGGCTGGGAAGTCCATGCATATAGATAAGGCACATGGTGGCTCGGTTCATTACCATGCACATATCCGCCTACCAGACACTCTTCTGTAATATCTTCATTATGCTCATAGTACTTCTCCGGCAAATGCATTGAGAACAGTTCATCCAGTTTCTGCACGAATGTCCTTTCTCCCCCATCAAATCGATCATGCCAAACACATCGTGCGGCACATGGAAAAGAAATTCCATGAATTGCCCTCGATAAAACCTTCACCGTAGGTTTGCAATACATCAAACTCTTTCTTGAAAGAACCGTCACTATAACGAGGACGGGCAAAACCAATACTTGTATCATAGATCGTACGATAATTGAGGGCGCGTTTCCGGTAAGCCTCCGCTATTTCCTTGTTGCCTGCTTTCAAAGCTGTCTGATAGATAGTCCAGTCGTCATATGCATACTCCAAAGTGGAAGAGGCTGCCGTACCGCTCTTGTCTAGCGGAATATATCCCAACTTCATATAATCGGCTACACCTTCATAGTATGGAACGGTGGAGGTGCTCACCATCGCCGCCAATGCTTCGTCCACATTCGAAAAAACACCTTTGGTTATTGCATCCGCCAGTACAGACACAGCATGATAACCGCTCATACACCAGTTTTCATTTCCCATCAGGCTCCATATCGGCAACATTCCGTGCACGCTTTGTTGCTCATGTTTAATCATGGATTCCACCATATCGGCATTGCGTCCCGGTTTCACCAGATTCAGGAAAGGATGTTCCGCACGGTAGGTATCCCAAAGAGAGAATATAGTGTAGTTGGTGAATCCCTCCGCCCGGTGTATGTTATGATCCAGCCCACGATAGGAACCGTCTACATCCATATACACAGACGGATTAATCATGGTGTGGTAAAGAGAAGTATAGAACATTGCTTTCTGATCGGGCGTACCTTCGATCTCGAAATGCTCCAGTTCGTTATTCCAATCTGTACGGGCAGCTTCCACCAACTGTTCGAAGTTCTTTCCGGAAGTTTCGGCACGCAGATTCTTGACCGCACCTTCCGTACTGACTGCTGACAATGCCACTTTTACGACCAGTTCCGGGTTGTTAGCGGTATCGAAGTTAAAATAAGCTACGATCTTACGACCGGTGATCTCCGGGAAATTCTTTTTCCAGACTGAAGCGACGCCAGAAGCCATTGTAGAGAGACTTTTCCTTATCTTTGTATCCATAATCTCTGACAGGCTGCGAGAACGAGATAGCAAAATAAGTGTAGTTGGTACGAGCCCATCCGTTGGTAATACGGTATCCAGTCAGCAAGGTATCATTCTCCACCCTTAGATTCGCCCACAGCACTTTGCCGTCATAATTATAAATACCATGCACCAAGTCCAGAATCAGATGACCGTCTTTTCCTTTTGGGAAAGTGTATTTATGTACACCCGTCCGTTGTGTCGCCGTCAGTTGGGCTTTAATGCCATAATCGTCCAGCATCACTTCATAATATCCGGGAACAGCCTTTTCTGTGGCATGGTCGAAACGCGAACGGTATCCCTCTTCCGGATAATCCGCCCGGCCGGGATTTAACTTCACATCGCCAACAGCAGGCATCAGCAGGATGTCTCCCAAATCGGAATGTCCCGTGCCGCTAAGATGGGTGTGACTGAAACCGACAATGGTCTTGTCCCGATACTGGTAACCGGCACAATATTCATAAGCATTTTTTTTGATAAGCCCCATTCACATTATGCGGAATTGTATCTGTGTCCGGACTCAACTGCACCCATCCGAAAGGAGTACAAGCACCGGGAAAAGTGTGCCCCATCCCATTGGTCCCGATAATCGGATTCACATAGTCTACCGGCTGTTGAGCTATGGCGGACAAAGTTACTGCCGCCATAGTCATCATCAATACTTTCTTTCTCAAATTATTCATATCAGCTTACTTTGCGTCACGAGAGAATGAATACGGAAAGTCTGATTCGTTGATACCTCTTCCCTTATTCGGTTTATTATCCATATCAAACATCAGACGCCCGCCCTTCAACAAATCAAAGTGGTTCAGGTAATTCTTCGTATAGTTCTTGCCGTTGTAGTTCAACGAACGGATATAACGATTGTCATCGCTATTCTTCGGAGCGGAGATTTCCAGTTTCTTACCGTTCTCCAGCGTAATTGTCGCTTTCTTAAAGTAAGGAGCTCCCATCACATATTCATTGCTGCCCGGACATACCGGATAAAATCCCAATGCAGTAAATACATACCAAGCCGAAGTCTGACCGTTATCTTCATCTCCACAATAACCGTCCGGAGTGGGAAGATAGAGGCGGTTCATTGTCTCACGCAGCCAGTATTGGGCTTTCCACGGCTCACCAGCATAATTATACAAATAAATCATATGTTGGATAGGCTGGTTACCATGTGCATAGTTTCCCATGTTAGCGATCTCCATTTCACGAATCTCATGAATCACTCCTCCGTAATAGCTGTCATCAAATACGGGAGGAAGATTGAATACAGAGTCGAGCATGCTGACAAACATCTTCTTACCGCCCATCAGTTCAACCAACCCCTGTACATCGTGGAATACCGACCAGGAGTAGTGCCAACTATTTCCTTCTGTAAAGGCATCTCCCCATTTGAAGGGATTGAACGGAGTCTGGAAAGTTCCGTCGGACTTCTTTCCCCGCATCAACTTAGTTTCCGGATCGAACAGATTACGGTAGTTCTGACTCCTTTTCTTATAAACATCCAGTTCTTCTGCCGGACGACCTAATTTTTCACCCATACGGTAGATACACCAGTCATCATAAGCATATTCCAATGTGCGTGCCGCATTCTCGTTAATTTTCACATCATAAGGCACATAGCCCAGTTTGTTATAATATTCGTATCCACGGCGTCCGGTAGTAGAAACTTTCGGATGTACGCTATTGGCCCCTTTCAGTAGACCTTCATACATTTTTTCTGCATCCGCTTTGGTTATATTCTTCATGAAAGCATCCGCCACTACAGAAGCTGAATTGTTTCCAACCATGCAGCCACGATGCCCCGGACTTGCCCATTCAGGGAAAAATCCGCTTTCAAGATAGGTATTTAGCAGGCCTTCCTGCATCTTCTCGCCCATTGAAGGGTATACCAAATTGACAAATGGGAACAAGCAACGGAAAGTATCCCAGAATCCGGTATCGGTAAACATATATCCCGGACGAATTTCACCATTATAGGGGCTGTAGTGCACAGTCTCACCTTTGCCGTTTACCTCGTAGAACATACGGGGAAACAATACTGAACGATACAGGCAAGAATAGAATGTACGCATACGGTTCTCATCACTGTCTTCGACCTTGATACGGCCTAACACATCGTTCCATGCCTTACGTCCGGCTTCTTTTGTCTGTTCGAAGGTCTTATTGCCGATTTCTTTCAGGTTCAGTTCAGCCTGTTCAGGACTGATGAATGAGGATGCCACCTTTGCATGTACCTGTTCTCCTTTCTTCGTTGAAAATCCGATAGCAGCACCCACGTGATTGGATTGTAGTTCGAGATGTGTTTCAACCAAATGATAGTCTGCCCATACTTTATTAAATGTAAAAGGCTTGTCGAACTCTATCACAAAGTAGTTCCTAAAATTCTGCGGAACACCGCCACTGTTACGTGTCGTATAACCTACAATCTTATTTTCTTCGGGAATCACCTTCACATACGAACCGCGGTCGAAAGCATCTACTACCACATAAGCATCGGACGCTTCGGGGAAAGTAAAACGGAAATACGCACAACGCTCCGTCGGGGCAATCTCCGTTGTCATGTTATACTCTGACAGATAAACACTATAATAATAAGGAGTTGCTTTCTCTGCCTTATGCGAAAACCAGGAAGCACGACTGTCCTGATCGATCTTCAACTGTTTAGTCATCGGCATGATTGAGAACTGACCGTAGTCATTGATCCACGGACTAGGCTGATGGGTTTGCTTGAAACCTCTGATTTTGTCGGATGCATAAGTGTAAGCCCAACCGTCACCCATCTTTCCGGTTTGTGGCATCCAGAAGTTCATTCCCCAAGGCAACGCGATGGCAGGATATGTATTCCCATTAGATAGTGATATTTTCGAATCAGTTCCCATTAAAGGATTCACATAGTCTACCGGTTGCTTTTGCGCAAAGGTAGAGGAAGCTCCCAATAGCAGGGCTATTGCGAAAGATAGTAGTTTCTTTTTATTCATGGTCTACGAATTAAGCTATTAATACTAGATTATCAAGATCTTTTTTTTACGTTACAAATTAAAGCATCTTTCAGCAATTATCAGTCCTCTGATACGCCAAAATAAGAAAAAAAATAGCAGTATAGTCAACCAAAGGAAACGAGTGTCAACGAGAGTACAAGTTAAATAACTGGAAATCAAGATGTAATATTTATGTGCATACCACGAGAGTACAACCGGAAGACTAACTGTTTAAGCAATAGAGAGAGGATAATTAGCCTTTACCCTCTCTCCAATTCTATCAGAAACAAATATTTAATTATTACCAGATTAATTCCATCCCGGGTTCTGATGTCCTTCCAACGCAGGATTAGCCTGAATTTCATCTAACGGGATAGGCCATAACAAAGCATATTCAGGAATGGCGCCGGCTCTTGTGCTTCCATCGGGCTTGTTCTGAATCTGAGCAGATGAAAGGGCAGTCCATTTCAACTTTCCAGTTTCAGTAGATGCTTCCGGATACAAACGAGTACGGCGAATGTCATCCCAAATCTTAAATTCCAACGGCAACTCATGCAGACGTTCAGTCAAAATCGCTTGCACCAGATTGTCTCCTGTAGCAGTCTCATCCATCAGTCCTGCGCGTTTACGCACTTGGTTGAGGTAATATTTAGCGCCACCGACAGCATTATCTTCATGCCCTGTACGTGCCAGACCTTCGGCTGCAATCAGCAAGACTTCCGCAAAACGGAATACTGGCATATTATAATCGCCGTCATGACCGCTAATCAAAGCATTTTCATCAAACCATGCCCAGTTGCCTGCATTGTTCAAAGTATGAGTCCCCCTGCAGCATCGGTATATTCCCAAAAGAAAAACTGTTTCTCATGTCCCCGAATATCAGCAGGATCATAGCTGTTAAGCAACATATCACAGGGAAGGTATGCATTATATAACACGTCTCCTCCCGGATGGAACACTCCCCACTGAAATGCATCCGCTCCGATAGAACGGCAAGCATAAGAGTTGCCTACACTATAATTGGTGTAATTGTATTCTTTAGCATAGATGATTTCAGCAGATTCTTTCGTAGTCTTGATCACATTATATGCCGAGTTCAAATCATCAGTCGTTCCATTCGGATGAATAAGTCCATGAGGACTGTCATTGATCACTTTCAAAGCCATCTGTGCAGCTTTACTATAATAGTCTGCTCCACCATTTAACGGTGCACCTGCCCATTGCAGATAAACCTGTGCCAGCAAAGTCTGCGCCATTGCTCTGGTAACATAACAGCCATTTTCATAGAACGTCTTATTAGGCAATGCATCTCCATTGACAATATCCAGCAAGTCGGCTTCAATCTTCTTATAGATCTCTTCGGCAGAAAGTCGTTCTTTGTACATACCTTCTGTAGAAGTGTAAGGTTCTGAAATATAAGGAACACCACCAAATTCTTTGACTAGCCAAAAATATCCGTATGCACGGAAGAATTTACCTTGAGCCACATAATTATTAATAGTAGCTTCATCCAGCACTCCAGTCATTGACGGAATATTGGCAATAACAAAGTTGGCACGTGAAATGCCTTTATAGAACTCATGCCAATATTTCATTGCAATATCATCAAAAGATTCAATATTGAAATTACAACCTTCGGATGCTGTAGTAAATGTTCTGTCCTTACGTTTATCGACATACAATCCAGATACGATACCACCCCACATCGTCGCTTTAGGAGTCCAACCACCGCCTACATCAGTGTTATGCAAATAAGGTACACCACCGAAATACAATGCGTTCACACCCGATTCCGCATCAGCTTTCGTCTTCCAGAACTGGTCAGATGACTTCATATCTAATGGCTCTTCTTTCAGAAAATCGTCACATGAATTCAGCAACACAGAAAGTGAACACATGCAAAATGCAGATATATATACTTTTAATAGTTTCATAATTCTTATGGTTTTTATAACGGTGAATTAAAATGCTACATTAAGACCGAACGTAAATGTTCTCGGACGCGGATAGGTAAAGAACTGGCGGTTAGCACCCCATTTGTTGTCACCTAAACGAGATGAGTTATCCGGATCATATCCGTTATAGTCTTTAGAAGTAATCAGGAATGCGTTATTCACATTCGCATACAAGCGCAACGAAGAAAGACCGATCTTCTTAACCAGTGTCGGATTGAAAGTGTATCCGAGCTGAATCATGTTACAACGCAAATAAGAACCGTTGCAAACCCAATCATCATCTGCTTGGTTATTAGCTCCCTGACCAAAGTTGTTCAGGCGGATTGCCTGTTCTTTACCCGACGGATTGAGAGTAGGATGCCATGCTTCTTTATAAAGACGGTCTATACCATTGGTCAGGAAACGGGCTACAGTAGAGTGATAATATTCTTGCATCACATCTACTCCCCCATGTAAACTGGAAGTCTAACGTCAAATCGAATCCTTTATAATTGAAGGTATTGATGAATGAGCCCATCCAGTCAGGTAAACCGTTACCGATAATTTCGCGTTTCTTATAAGTCACCTTTTCACCGATAGTGGAAGGTATGTTCATTGTCTCCGGGTCCCAGTTAGACGGAATACCATCGTAAATACCGGCACGCTTATAACCATAGAAAGAAGAAAGCTCTTCACCTTCACGAATCAACATATCGTAACCAACAAAACCATCGGTTGTAATCTGACGCTTACCGGTGACAGGATCAACAGAAGCACTTTCATCCAACTTCTCTACACGGTTCTTGTTGAAGCCCAGATTAAGAGTGGAAGTCCATTGGAAATCATGTGTTTGGATAGGATATGCTGTAACGAGAATATCCACACCGCGGTTGGAAACGGCTCCAATATTATCCATGATAGAAGAGTAACCTGTTGATTCGGGAACCGGACGGTCGAGTAACAAATCTGATGTATACTTATAATAATAGGAAATATCGAAATTCAGTCTGTTATTGAATAACCCCAGTTCAAATCCTAAGTCCCACTGTCCGGTCTTTTCCCATTTCAAGTCCGGATTAGGCATATTGTCCAAGTAAGACACAACGTGCAGAGCATCACCAATGATTGTATTCGACTGGCTCACTGTAGCCAATGATTTATAAGTACCGATTTCCGAATTACCTGTCAGACCGTAAGAAGTATGCAACTTCAGTTTGCTGATCAATGAGTTATCTTTCAAGAAGTCTTCATTAGAAATCATCCATCCCAAACCGACTGATGGGAAAAATGCATATTTATTGTTCTGTCCGAATTTGGAAGAACCGTCATAACGACCGGTTACGGTAGCCATATACTTGTTGTCATAAGAATATGCCAGACGCAAGAAATAAGAGTTCATCGCCCACTTGTCGTAATCACTGCCAACAGAAGGACGGTTCGTACCGGAACCTAAATTATAATATCCGTAGAAGTCATCGATATACTTACTGTCGGAAGCATTGAAAGTGGTATAGCGATATTCCTGCCAAGACATACCTGCCATTGCATTAAGATGATGTTTATTAAAATCTTTCACATAAGTCAGGTAAGTTTCTTCCTGCCAATACAGTGAATTGGAATTACTTGCAGAAGCTGATCCTTCAGTACTCTGATTAATCATCGGACGCGGGTGAACGGCGTATAGTTAGCGTCGCGATTATTGTGGTAATCGATACCGAACTGGGTCTTCAGATCCAATCCTTTCATGAGATGGAAAGTCAAAGCAGCATTACCAAAAATCTGCGTACGATATTGCATAGCCTGCATCCGTTCAAGCAACTCAACAGGATTACCTACACCTTCCGGGCTGAAACCTTGTTTTCCACTATTAGGATCAGTCTGATTGTTGAGAATAGAACTTGTATTAATTATATTTGTCTGCGTATATTCGCCATCTAGCTTAACTGGCAAGAAAGGTAACTGTTCGATCATTGTACGCAATGCACCTTGTCCGTAGGGGTTATCAGAAGTTCTGTTACCCCAAGTATGGATTTCACCAGCAAATTAACGGAAGTAGACAACCAATCTGTCGGTTTGTCATCATATGCCAGTTTTGCGTTGATACGTTTGAAGTAAGAGTTCAACAAAATACCCTGTTGATCGGTATAATTGATAAATGCTCCGATAGAAGATCCTTCTCCCGTACGTTGGATACTGATTGCTTCATCCTGCCAGTCGGTATTATATTTCGGAGAACCTGTCGGCATTGAACAAACGTTCGTCAGTGAATATCTGAGACAGATCGGTTGTGAAGTTCTTACCTTGGAAATCATTGGCATTTCCAATCCCTGCTTAAAGGCAGACATCCATTCGTTAGCATCCATTACATCTATTTTTTGGCCATCTTACCGATAGACAATGAACCATCATAGGAAACATGGACTCCTTTTCC
>VOFD01003040.1_pt1 | contig 39091 bp, 45 predicted proteins | sample 5384101 | NCBI WGS metagenome assembly VOFD01 (sample SAMN12384723, study PRJNA508395) | human gut metagenome | isolation source: healthy gut C | host: Homo sapiens
AATACACCTGGGAAGTCCCGGCAGACCGGTTCTACCAGGAAGATACGAACAGCGTGTGTCCGAAGATAGAAAACCATGCGCTGATGCCGTATATTCAAGAAAAACAAGGCATCTTCACCGGAACGGAAGTTCACGGCATTCCTGGAGGAAAACACGGAATACATCGACTGGTGGTACAAAAACGGCGATTCAGGGAAACAGCATTACGCCATCAGCTACACAAACGTGAACGGCGATAAAGCGTTGTTCTACGTCGATTTCGTGATACGGATGAAAAACGGACAAGTTTTTCTGTTTGATACCAAAAGTGAGGACAGCGACAGGAATGCTCCATGCAAGCACAATGCTTTGATAGACTATATCCATAGCGAGGAAAACGCCGGCAAGCACTTGAAAGGCGGTGTCATCATACAAAGCGGGGAGAATTGGAAGTATTGCCCCATGAAAATAGAGAACACGACAGACCTGTCAGGTTGGGACAGTTTTTATCCCGATGAATATAAGTAGCTATTTAAAGCATAACGGTTATGGCAAAAGGAATCGACCCGAAATTTGTGCATTATGGCATCCGCAAGGATGACCTTGCCACGATTGAAGCCATCTGCGAAGCCGAAGGAATTGACTTCGACTGGCTCAGCGAGGAAATACTGAAAGCCTATCACGCCAAAAAGGTGGATGTGATAGAAATGAGTGACAGCGATGCGGAAGAGATAATACGAGCTGCCATACAGAAAGTACGTCAATAAATGAATTCGAAGCCATGCTCATACAGAAGATAAAGATAAGCAATTTCAAGACCTACCTGTCTCTCGACCTCGACCTGACAGTGGATGACGACCGCCCGATTATACTTATCGGCGGCTCGAACGGCGGTGGCAAGACAACCCTGTTTGAAGCCATAAGCGGTGCGCTTTACGGGCTTAAAATAGAGAATAAGGAGCACTTCATGGAATTACTCAATCAAGGGGCAATCAATAAGGTGAAACCGGAAATCAGTCTGCAAATAACCTTTGTAGGCAAGGTGCTGGGGCAGCAACAGAAGTATATCCTGAAGAGAATCTACCAGCTGAATCCGCAAGGTCGTCCGCTAGAAAGCGTTTCCCTGAACATGAACGGCAATATGTATGTGTACGGCACGATGACCGCACCGAAAGAAAGAGTGCGTGCTGAACAGGAAATCAGTAAAATCATCAAAGCCAATCTGCCGCAGGAATTGAGCCAGTATTTTCTGTTTGATGCCATGCAGTCAAGTGAGCTGCTGAAGAAAAACGTGTTCCAGCAGACCATCCGTGACAATTTTGAGAATGTACTCGGTTTCAAGAAATACCTCCAACTCAAACGGGCATCGGAGAAGTTGCAGCAAGAATGGGCACAACAACGGTTGGAAGCCGAACAGGAAGCCAAGGAATACAACGACCTGTGCAGCCAGAAAGAAAGTCTTATGGCAGAAATGAACGCTTGCCTTGCCGAGCAGGACCGGCTGTACAAATATATGGCATCGGTCGAGGACGAATATCAGCGTGCCAAAGAAGGAGCGCAACAGGCATTGGACCTGAACAAGCGGATTCAGGATGTTGACGGAAAAATACGGGCGATAACCGATGAAGCCGCCGATTATGCCGAAAATCTGAAAACATTTATCGAGAATATCGAAATAAATGTCTTTTTACCCAAGTTGGCATCCAATCTTTCTCAGGAAATAAACAACATACTCCGCGTAAAAAGAACAGTTACTGAAACAGAGTACCGGTGCTTATCCGATAGAGACACTCCGTGATGTGACGGCAAAGATTATCGATTACCTGAAAGAACTGTCATGGTGCAGCCAGGCCGTTGACGAGGAGAATGTGGTTGCACACATGATCGCCTTGCAGAATACCACCAACGCCCAAGATCCATACGACTATCTGGATGATGCAGAGGTTGAAGCCTTAAAGGAATTGCCGAAAAAAAGGAGGCGGAAACCAATTCGTGACACTTGACAGAAAAAGGCAGGATATAGAAATACAACTTGCCAACCTGGACAATCTGCGTACAGAAAAGCGGACGCTTGAACAGACACAGGCGGGCGGTAACAATCTTCTGATTGCCAAATATGAGGATGCGAAAAAGAGTGTTGAGAAATTGAAAATGCAGGAAGACAGCCTGAGAAGCGAGATACAGCGTCTGGAAAAACGGATTCACCAGTATGACGTGCAGATACAGCAAGAACCGGACTTGAAGTTTGACACGCTTGTAAAGCTGCGTCCGTTCTTCGACAAGGTGGCAGACAGCTTGCTGAAAAAGAAAAAGGCACAGATTGAGACGGAAATGCAGTCGCAGCTCAACAAACTGCTGGTGTCTTATAAAGGCCATGTCGCCCGGGTGGAATTGTCCGACAGTATGGAGAACTTCAATATCAAGCTATACCATAGTGCAGGTAATGAAATATCCTTGAATCAGCTCAATGCGGCTTCCAAACAGATATTCATACAGGTGCTGCTGAAAGTGTTGCGCAATCTCGGAGACTACAATCCTCCTGTCATGATTGATACCGTTATGGGAGTGCTCGACAACGAAAGCCGTGACGCATTGATGGAAGAATATTTCCCGCAATTGGCAGAACAGACCATTCTGTTATGCACGACATCGGAAATCCGCACGGACAGCGACTATGTGAAGCTTGAACCGTTCATATCGAAAACCTACACACTGCACCGTCATGTGGAGGAACAGAATACGACAGTAGCGGAAGGTTATTTCGGAATACCCTAAATCAGTAAACGACAATGAGCATAATAAACTTTTCGAATACCCGCCAAATGGAGGGCCTGCTTGACGAAATCAGTCCGGTGAAGGATCTTATCGAGACAAAAATCAACTTGTCACGTGTAGCAGACAGGGAAAAGCGTGTGAGCCTGACACTCAACAAGGTGATGCGTATCTGTTTCATAGTAGGACTAAGCGTTACCGTAGAGCGTAAGGAAGATGATTACATGGACATCCAGCTTTCCACCACTTCAACCCGTATCGTGCCAAGTTTCTTCACAATGCACGATTTGTCTACATTATATTCGGCTCTATTGAAGTTGCGCTATGCCAATCTGAATATAGACTGGTCACAGAATGCCACCGTTTCACGTATCATTGCCGCAGAAATGTTGCGCGGAAGAAATTACTTGTTAGAGGAAAACAACCTGGATTCGTTCCTGTATGCAGTAAACAGTAAAGTGGCAATGGCAAAAGACATTCCGGTGCTCAATCTGATTATCGGAAACTATGGTGATGCTGAAATGGAAGCCACGCTTGATATCAACAGCCGTAATATCACCAACTCGCAAATTATCATAGCTGGTGCAACCGGTTCAGGCAAAACAAACCTCTTGGCCGTCTTGATGCAGCAGTTCCGGGCCTTGTCCTCGGAATCTCAATATCCTGTAAACTTCCTGTTGTTTGACTATAAAGGCGAGTTCAGCGACATTCAGAACAATCATTGGCTGTCGCATTTCGATGTGGACCGCAGCTGTATTTTAGACCCATTGATACAGCCGTTGCCCTTCACTCCTTTTAAGGATTTCACCGGGCGTTCTATCAATGAAATCAATTTGTACTCTACAGAAATGTCTTCTGCCTTATGTTCTATAGACAGAGTAAGTGCAAGTGCCAACATGAATAACCGCCTTAGCGAAGCTATTGTTGAAGCCTATAAATCAACAAATGGCACTCCCATTTCATTTGAATTGATGCTGAAATGTTATCAATCACGAATGAAAGATGCTAACAATGATGACAGTATTTCTTCTGTCCTGAAACAATTGGTAAATGCACATATCTTTGAATCTGAAGATAAAGTTTCTTTGATTGATGACAGCTACATCGTTAAGATGGATGGATATCCTAAAGATGGACCGATTGCTAAAGCTATTGTGTATTTCCTTATGTCCAAGCTCAATAACACTTATGAGCTACTGGATAAACAGGCAGCAAATGATGAAGTCGTACAGATTCGTCACTTCTCTATCATTGATGAAGCACACTATATGCTTGACTTTGACAACCGACCTCTGAGAAACCTAATTGCCGTAGGTCGTAACAAGGGGTTGAGCATTATCCTTGCCACCCAGAACATGAGCAGTTTCAAGAGCAAAGGGTTTGACTTCTATGCCAATGCCCAATATCCGCTCATAATGAAACAGCAGACTATCGACGACAAGGTTATTAAGGACCTGTACGGTGTCAGTGGTCAAGAACTTCAAGAGGTACGCACGGCCATAGCCGGGCTTCAAAAAGGCGAATTGATAATCAAAGACCAGATGGCTTTTGCCTTGGGTATGGGTAAGAAGTACAAAAAAATCAATGTAACGCATTTGATATAAGTAAGTAGCTACTTAAACCCAACGCCTGCATCCGTCCACGGGGCATTTTAAGAAGCTTTATCACCCCGCCCCCGTTGACGGGTGGAAGATATTCCGTATCTTTGCCCCTCGAAGCGGAGGAGGCCGCCCCGGCGCGGGCGCATCCCCCGCCCGACTGAAATAGAAGACATATGGGTAAAATCATTTCTTTGGCAAACCAAAAAGGCGGCGTGGGCAAGACCACCACGGCCATCAACCTGGCCGCCTCGCTCGCCACGCTGGGCAAGACGGTGCTGCTGGTCGATGCCGACCCGCAGGCCAACGCCTCCTCGGGGCTGGGCATAGACATCCGCTCGCTGGAATTCACCATCTACGAATGCCTCATAGACGGGGTGGAGCCCGCCAAGGCCATCCTGCCCACCGACATCAAGGGGCTGCACGTGCTGCCCTCGCACATCGACCTGGTGGGGGCCGAGATCGAAATGCTCAACATGGACAACCGCGAACGGTGCCTGCAAAAGCTGCTCGCGCCCCTCGCCCCGCAGTATGACTACATCCTCATCGACTGCTCGCCCTCCCTCGGGCTCATCACCATCAACGCCCTCACGGCCTCGCACTCGGTCATCATCCCCGTGCAGTGCGAGTACTTCGCCCTGGAGGGCATCAGCAAGTTGCTGAACACCATCAAGATTATCAAGGGAAAACTGAACCCCGGCCTCGACATAGAAGGCTTCCTGCTGACGATGTACGACAACCGCCTGCGCCTGGCCAACCAGGTGTACGACGAGGTGAGGAGGCATTTCGAGGGGATGGTGTTCCGCACCGTCATTACCCGCAACGTGCGCCTGAGCGAAGCCCCCAGCCACGGCAAGCCTGTGCTGACATACGACCCCGATTCGCGCGGCGCGGCCAACTACATGGACCTGGCCAAAGAACTGATAGAAAAGAATAAATAGGCCAACAGTCGGCAGTCAACAGTCTGCGGGTTTGTGCGAACGGCAGGCCGGGATCGTTGACCGCCGACTGTAGACCGTTGACTGACGACTGTAGACTGAAATATGGCAAAGCATTCCGAATCACGGCTAGGACGGGGGCTGGGCGCGCTTATCGACACTGCCCCTATTACCACCAGCGGCTCCTCCTCCATCAGCGAGGTGGATCTCGACCTCATACAGGCCAATCCCAACCAGCCCCGCACGCACTTCGACGAAGAGGCACTGGACGAGCTGACCGCCTCCATACGCGAGCTGGGGGGTCATCTCGCCTGTCACCCTGCGCAAGAACGATGACGGCACCTACCTCATCATCGCGGGCGAACGCCGTTACCGGGCCTCACGCCGGGCGGGTCTCAAGACCATACCCGCCTATGTGCGCACCGCCGCCGACGAGCAGGTGATGGAGATGGCCCTCATCGAGAACATACAGCGCGAGGATCTCAACGCCATCGAGATAGCCCTCACCTTCCAACGGCTCATGGAGGAATACAACCTGACGCAGGAGCGCATGAGCGAGCGGGTGGGCAAGAAACGCGCCACCATCGCCAACTACCTGCGCCTGCTGCGGCTGCCCGCCGAGGTGCAGATGGGCATCAGGACAAGAAGATTGACATGGGGCACGCCCGCGCCTTGCTTGGCTTGGACGACCCCGCTGCGCAACTGGTGCTGTATGAGGACATCCTGGCACAGCACCACAGCGTGCGCCGCGTGGAGGAAATGGTGCGCCGGTACCAGGAATCCGGCTCGTTCGACGGGGCGAAGTTCAAGCCTGCCCCCCGGGCGGAAAACCCGGTGGCGGGGCTGAAAGAGCTGGGTGAGCTGCGCGACCAGCTGAGCCGCCGCCTGGGCGCGAAAGTGCAGCTTACCTGCAACCCGCAGGGGCGGGGGCGCATCAGCATTCCCTTTGCCAACGACGAGGAACTGGCTCGCATCATGGAGTTGTTCGACAAAATCTGACCCCCGCCTTGCGCCGCATCTGTTTCATATTGATTATGGTGTGCTGCCTGTTGCCCCTTGCCCTGCACGGGCAGGCGGAAGCGGGTGGTGTGTATGTGCCTCCCCCGGCCGGGACGGTGGCGCAGGACACGGTGGTGGACCTCCAGGTGTGGGACGAGTCGGTGCTCGTGGTGGACACCGTGGCGCAGGTGCAGGCGGACACCTCCGAAATCGACACGACCTTCATGCCCGACCCCGAAAAGGTGGTGTGGCTCGGGGCCATCATACCCGGCTACGGGCAGATAGTGAACAAGAAGTACTGGCAACTGCCCATCGTGTATGGGGCGTACATGGGGTGTGCCTTCGCCGTGACGTGGTTTTCCACCGAGTACCAGTTTTACAAGACGGCCTACCGCGATGCCATCGACACCGACCCCACCACCAACAGCCACTTGGAATACCTCGACAACATGGGGGTGACGCTGGAGCAGATGGGGGGCGAGTCGGCTTACCGCGACCGCCTGCGCAGCTTTCAGGACAACTACCGCCGCTACCGCGACTACAGCATCCTGGCCTCGGTGGCGGTCTACGCGCTGAGCATCCTGTGGGCCTACGTGGATGCCCAGTTGTATGACTTCGACATTAGCCCCGACCTTTCCATGAATATCCAGCCCGCCGTCATTAACACTGACTTGCAGTATGCCCGGCAGCCGAACGCCTACGATGCCTTCGGCAGTGCCCCGTCTTTCAACCAAGGCAACACGGCGGTTGGCATCCGGTGGAATATCCGGCTGAAGTGAGAGGTGGTTAATAGCTAATAGCTAATAGTTAATAGTTAGTAGTTAGTAGCTGGGTTACTTGTAGCTTGTAGCTTGTAGCTCGTAGGTATTTAACGAATGAAACGAATCATCATAGCATTCCTGCTGTGCTTCGTGGCGGGGGAATGTACATACGCATCGCTCGCCCCTTCCAAGCGGCGGGCCGACCGCAAGCGCAGGGCCGATGTGCCGGAAGCACCGATGGCCTTGCCGCCCGACACGTTGTTGCCCGACACCTTGGTGTTGCAGGGACGGGTATATTGCTTGGTATCCGAGCCGCAGCCGGTCGATAGCATGGTGGCTGCCGGGGCTGCCGGGGAGCTTCCGCAGTCGGAGGTGTCGCTGTTTGAACCCTATTACGAGGACTTGATGTTCGACACCATCAGTTCCCTGCCCGATGACCTCAACCACTTGCTCGATCGCATGGTGGAGGTGTGGATGGAAACGCGCACCGCCTTGCCCGACTGTGTGGAGGATACGGCGCGGGTGGCGGTGTCCGACTCGCTCTACAAGGCTCGGCTTGCTGCGCTGCCCCACATTATCGAGATGCCTTACAACGGCTATGTGCGCTCGATGATAGAAGTGTATACCGAGCGGAAGCGCGACTTGCTGGCCTACATGTTGGGTATGGGACAGTATTATTTCCCCATCTTCGAGCAGGCGTTGGACGTGCGGGACATGCCGTTGGAACTGAAATACCTGCCCGCGATAGAGTCGGCGTTGAACGCGAAGGCCGTTTCGCCCATGGGAGCGGCGGGCTTGTGGCAGTTCATGATAGGCACGGGCAGGCTGTACGGCCTGGAGATAAACGGTCTAATCGACGAACGCATGGATCCGGTGAAATCCACGGATGCTGCTACCCGTTTCCTGAAAGACCTGTATAAGGTGTATGGCGACTGGAACCTGGCGATAGCCGCTTACAACTGTGGGCCGGGGAATGTGAACAAGGCAATCCGCCGTTCGGGCGGCAAACGCGACTTCTGGGCCATCTACCGCTACCTGCCCCGCGAGACGCGCGGGTATGTGCCCATCTTCATAGCGGCTAATTACGCCATGAACTATGCGGCGGAGCATCATGTGTGCCCGGCGGAGGTGGATGTGCCGCTGGTGGTCGATACGGTCATGGTGACGCATCGCATACATTTCGACCAGCTGGCCGCCGTGCTGGGGGTGGACAAGGAGCAGGTGCGCATGTTGAACCCGCAATATCGTCGCGACATCATCCCCGGTGACCTCAAGCCCTACGCCCTGCGCCTGCCCTTGCCATATGCCACGGCCTATGTGGAGCAGTGCGACTCCGTGCGTGCCTACAAAGCGGATGAGCTGATCAACAACCGCCGGAAAGAAATAGAAATCTACCGTTCGTCTGCTCCGGGCGGTTCGGGCAAGTTGATATACCATAAGGTGAAAAGCGGGGAGACTTAGGGCATATCGCCATCCGCTACGGCACTACCGCCTCGAAAATTCGCCAGTGGAACAACATCTCCGGCTCGCGCATCTATGCCGGGCAGCGGTTGAGGATATACAAATAGAGGCCTGGTGGTATGGAAAAGCGTTATTACTCGATATCCGAGGTGGCAGGCATGTTCAAGGTGAACCAGTCGCACCTGCGTTTCCTGGAGGGGAAGTTTCCCCAGTTTAGTCCGAAGCGCAGCGGGAAAAGGTACCCGTTTTTACACGAAGGATGACATCCAGCTCATCAAGCAGATATTCTTCCTGGTCAACGAGCAGGGGCTGAAGCTGGAGGGCGCACGCAAGAAATTGGGCGAGAAGAAAGACCAGGTGGCCAAGCAGCAGGAGATAGCCGAACGCCTGCGCCGGGTGAAGAAGGAATTGCAGGGCATTGCCCGTTTTTTAATGGAAGAATGACTGGCAGGGCTTGCAGGTAACGGGAAAAAGCGTACCTTTGCAGCACGTATCTCTCACAATGGGTCTGTTTGGTTTCGACAGCAGGTAGAAGGGGTAGGTAAGCATGTCGAGCGCGGGAGGTGTCGGCTCGTTAATCCCGGGATCTCATAAAGTTTAACTGGCGAAGAAAATTACGCTCTTGCTGCTTAATCGAAGTATAGTAGATTCGAGCTTAATCCCGGCACCAGGTGCTGGGACAAGACATTTCCCGAACGCCGTGGCCTCGAGGCCGTTCGATCAGGAAGTGCAGCTAAATCGGGGATAGTCGCGCGTAGCCTCGTATGCGGGATGAAAACTTAGAGGATAAGGTGCAGGTTGGTGGCTCCGGTCTTGCCTGCTCCCGACAACGAAGGCGGAGATAAACATGTAGAAAGCTTATTCATTCCTTGTTTGGACGAGGGTTCGACTCCCTCCAGATCCACAAATACTTGGACGGGTAGCATCACACAATGGGTTTTACTACCTCGACTTTCATACCTAAGGCATTCATAATGCGGTAGAATGTAGCTACGCTGGGGGTTATTAGCCCGTTTTCGATTTTTGATATATACGATTTGGTGACGTGGAGGCTGTCGGCCAGCTCCGCTTGGGTCATCTTGGCTTCTTTCCTTGCATTGAGCAGTATTTGCGATGTGTAGAATTCATAAGCCTCCTCATCGAACTTGGCGCGTTCGGCAGAGCCGACTTTCCCGTACTTTTGCGAAAGTACAGCACTGTAGTCATTGATTTGATGATTGTTTGTCTGCATAATATGCCTCCTTAATCTGTAATGCCTTGCTAATTTCCGAAGCCGGGGTCTTTTTGTGTCTTTTTTCTGAAAACCATTGAAAAGAACGACTATTTGCCCGTCATCGAAGATGAAGAACACACGGTAGGTATTGCTTGCGTATTCCATGCGAAGTTCGTACAAACCGTTGCGTAGGTATTTGATGAATTTCACCGGCAGTCTCTCCTCTGTTTCAAGTAGGAAATGATGTAATCCAGTTTCTTGCGTTCTTTTTCCGCAAGGGTGGAAATGAAGCGTTCGAAGTAGCCGCCGTATGTCAATATTTTGCGTCTCACGATGCAAAAATACAAAAAAAGTTTCAATATGCTGCAACAAGACGGGAAACTGTTTTCTTCTATGGATGATAGAAAAAGCAAAAGAGAAGCACTCGAAAGCACTTCTCTTCGTTGGTGGAGTATAGCGGACTCGAACCGCTTACCTCGACACTGCCAGTGTCGCGCTCTACCAGATGAGCTAATACCCCTTGTTTTCTCAATTGCGGTGCAAAGATAAGCGAAGTTTTGAATTTGGCAAAACGATAAGCCATAAATTTTATAGAAAAAGAAGATGGTCATACTGAATACGACTTATTGGGTGAGCGACGGCAGGCGCGATGAGTGGCTTCGTTGGGTGCGGGAAGAGTGCATCCCGGCCATGTTATCAACGGGTTATTTTGTTGAACCGCAAGTGGCCAAAGTCTACATGCCCGATGACGGGCAGGGTGGGGCATCCTACCCGTGCAGTTTCGTGCGCCTGAGATGGCGGCGGTCGAAGCCTGGATGAACGGGGCGGGCGCGGAGGTTGGCGACCGCCTGGCCGCTTTGTTCGGCGAGGAGGTGATGGGATTTTCAACCGTCTTGGAAGTGGTGGAATGGTAAGGGATCAGATTATATTGGGCATCGACCCGGGTACGACGGTCATGGGGTATGGACTGTTGCAAGTCAAGAACAACAAGCCCTATTTGGTGGCCATGGGCGTGCTCGACCTGAAGAAGTACATTGATCATTACCAGAAGTTGCAACGCGTCTTCATGCGCACGCTGTCGCTGATCGACGAGTTCCATCCCGATTGTCTGGCCATCGAAGCACCATTTTTTGGTAAAAACGTGCAGTCCATGCTGAAATTGGGGCGGGCACAGGGGGTAGCCATGGCGGCAGCCTTATACCGCGACTTGCCCATCACGGAATACATGCCGCTGAAAATCAAGATGGCCATCACCGGTAACGGACAGGCTTCGAAGGAGCAGGTGGCCGACATGCTGCGCCGTTTCCTCAAGATTCCGCATGAGCAAATGTTGCCGCAGCTGGATGCTACCGACGGGCTGGCGGCGGCTTATTGCCATTACTTGCAACTGGGCAACCCGGTGTCCGAACGCCCGTATAAGAGTTGGAAAGACTTCGTTGCGAAGAACCAAGACCGGGTGAAGGGGTGAGGTGGGACGCAAATGACGCAAGTAGCGCAATCACCGCAAATGATTTGTTTTATTCTTCTCGCGTTTCCTCCTTGAAGGAGGGTTAGTTGTGCTGTAGAGACGTGACATGCCGTGTTTGAAAAGCAAACCGCAAAGAGCAGGATTTTTTTTAACCGCAGAGAGCGCAAAGGGCGCAAAGAGATAAAGGTCAACGGTCGGCAGCCAATGGTCAACCGTGTCGCATAAATCTCTTTGCGCCCTTTGCGCTCTCTGCGGTAAAAAAATAATTTTCCAGACGCGGCACGCCGCGTCTTTATGACTGAGCGGATATGCAAAAGCCCCCTTTAGGGGATTGGGGGTTCTTTGCACTTTTTGCGGTTAATAAAGGTTGAAAGTAAGAAGTCCAATCCGTGTAAATCCGTTCAATCCGCGTTATCCGTGTGCTAAAACCCCGTGTGCTTGCAGGTAAGAAGTCCATCAAGGCGATGGCGGTCATGGCCTCCACCACGGGTACGGCGCGGGGCAGCACGCAGGGATCGTGGCGGCCATGGGCTTCCAAAATCACTTCTTGTCCATGCACGTCCACCGTGTGCTGGCACTTGGCGATGGTGGCCACGGGCTTGAACAGTACGCGGAAATAGACCTCCTGCCCGTTGCTTATTCCTCCTTGTATGCCGCCGGATCGGTTGGTGGCGGTTGTTATCTTTTCTCCCTTTTTGATAAAGGCATCGTTTTGCTCCGAGCCTTTCATGGCCACACCGTCGAACCCCATCCCGTAGTCGAATCCATGCACCGCGTTGATGCTGAACATGGCTGTGCCAGTCGGGCGGATAGCTTGTCGAAGATGGGGTTACCCCATCCGGCAGGTAGGTGCTTGATGACGCACGTCACGATGCCGCCGACGGAATCGCCCTCGGCTTTCAGCTGGCGGATGTAGGCAATCATCTGTTCCGCTACGTCCGGCTGCGGGCAGCGTACGATGTTGCGCTCTATTTCGGCCGGGTCGATGCGGTCGTGGGGCAGGGTCATGGCGATGTGTCCCACTTGCGAGGTGTAGGCCATGATGTCGATACCCGCCTGGCGCAAGGCCAGCTTGGCGATGGCACCGGCCACCACGCGGGCTGCTGTCTCGCGGGCGGAACTGCGTCCTCCGCCCCGGTGGTCGCGGATGCCGTATTTCTGCTGGTAGGTGAAGTCGGCGTGCGAGGGGCGGTATACCTCCCGCAGATGGTCGTAATCGCCGCTGCGCTGGTTGCTGTTCCAAATGACGAAGGCGATGGGGTGCCGGTGGTGCGCCCTTCGAAGATGCCGGAGAGGAATTCTACCCGGTCGTCTTCCCGGCGTGGGGTGGTGATGTCCGACTGCCCCGGGCGGCGGCGGTTCAGTTCGTGCTGGATGAACGCCTCGTCTATTTCCACCAAGGGCGGGCATCCATCGACAATGCCGCCAACGGCTCGTCCGTGCGATTCGCCGAACGAGGTGAACGTGAATATCTTTCCGAAAGTGTTGGACATGTGTTGGGATTTACGATTTGCAGATTTACGGATTTACGATTTACAGGAACGCAAATTACGCAAAATGCCCAAATATACGCAAATAATAACTTTTTCATTTGCGTTGATTTGCGCGCTTTGCGTCATTTGCGTTCCTGTCCTGATCAATGGCAGCCGCCGCATCCGCCGCCACAGTGGCCGCCTTCGCATTCATCGTCGTCACAGCCGCACCCGCATCCGCCGCCACCCATCAGGGCGGCCAGTTCCTGTTCGGTCGCGTCGCGCACTTCGAGTACCTTGCCCTTGAAGTGCAGGTTCTCACCAGCGAGTGGATGGTTCAGGTCCACCGTCACCTTGTCGGGAGTTACGGATACAACTATGGCGTTCATGCGGTTGCCCTCGGTGTCCATCAGGGGGACCACGTTGCCTTCGCGCACCATCTCGGCATCGAACTTACCGTCCACTTCAAACACCGAGCGGTCCAGTTCCACCACATAGTCGTCATCGTAAGGACCGTAGGCATCTTCGTTGGGGATGGTGAATTCGTATGTGTCGCCAGCCCCCAGGCCCAGCAGGTTTTCTTCGAACTTGGGCAGCATCATGCCTATCCCGAAGATGAACTTGAGCGGCTGTTCGGACGTGGCGCGCTCCATCAGTTCCAGTTCGCCATTGCCATTGGCACCGTCGACGTACAGTTCATATTCCGCCGACACGAATTTGTTGTTTGCAATCTTCATAACGTTATTGTTTGGATAAAATATTTCAGATTTCAAATTTCAGATTCCAGATTGTTCCCGCGGATGGCGTGGATTAACGCGGATGATTTTTTCCGTAGAGCGATGCTCTATGCTTTTTCCCTTTTTTCATAGGGCGTTGCCGTTTCCCTTTTTTCATAGGGCGTTGCCCTATGCTGAGTGCCACAAGGCCGTTGGCCTTGGACTTTTCTCTTTCATCTTTTACCTTTTACCTTTCTCCTTTCTCCTTTCTCCTTTCCACCTCTTCTTACCTCTTACCTCTTGCATCTCACCTCTGTCAATACCACACCACCGGGTTGGAGCTGTAGCGGCTTCGCTTTTCGTATTTCAAGTCTTGCAGCATGCTGGCGTTCACGCCGATGCGGAAGTTGTACGATTTGTAGTAACCGAAGGGCACGAAGTTGGCCGTCATGGTCCAGCAGTGCAGCTTGCGGGTGACGTTGACGTTCATTTGGGTGAATTGCTTCGCCTCGAAGTCGAACGACGTGTTGCCCGAAATGCTCCAGTTGTTCGTCAGGTTGAGGTTGGCCGACAACTGCAGCGAGTGCGAGAAGCGCATCCGGTAGCGCATTTTGTCGTAGTTGAACTCGTTGGACGGGCGGTAGTTCACCGAGTAGCTGATGTTGATGTTCCACGGCATGTTCAGCTTTTCGTAGCCTTCGGCATCCACTTCGGCGCGTTCCTTCTTCTGCACCCGGCTGGCAGTGCTCTTTTCCTCCCCGGTTTCGGCATTCTCGCCGTTCTCCCCATTTTCCGGGTTCTGTCCCTCGCCTATCTTGTCGGGGTCTTCGCCACGCAGGCGGGCCGCCAGTTTCTTGAAGGTGTCGTTGTTCAGCGTCAGTGTGTAGGAAGTTTGTCGCGCGCCGAGGAAGTGGGGGAACATGCCGTGCTGCCAGGTGAAGTCACCGCTCTTGTAGGGGCGTCCGTTGCTGTCCAGCTTGTACATGTACGGGTCAAAGTTGGTGGAAAGGTTCAAGGTCTTGTTCTTGCCCAATTTCAATCGCAGGGTTCACGCTGATACTTGACAAGATTCATGGAGTCCGCCATCAGGTTGTAGCTGCCGTTGATGGAGAAGTTGTCGATGAGGCTTATCTTCTTGAATGGCTCTTTGCCGGTGGTGTCGTTGTCGTTTCGCACCTTCATTTCCAGGTTGTTGGCCAGTGAGAAGGTGATGCTCCCCGATTCGCCCGCGCTGGGTCCGCCGTACATGGTGCCGTCGTACTTGGAGTAGCGCACCTCGCGGTAGCCGGGGTATTCGCCCAGCGGGTCGGGCTCGATGTACGACTCGTAGAAGCCCCACATGGGGTCGGAGAAGTCCGGGTGGTAGGAGAAGCCGATGCTGGGTGTCATCACATGGCGGATGCGGTCAATCTTGTCGCCGAACCATTTGCGGAACGGGATGTAGTAGCCGTAGAGCTTGGTCTGCGCCGAGATGCTCCCGCTGAAGTCGTAGTTGCGGTTGAAGCTGTACACGGTGTCGGTCACCACCTCGTTTCGTTCGTCGTCCCAGTGCTTGCGGTACGAACTGGTGTGCCAGCGTTCGTTGTAGGTGATGTTGGGGGTCACGGTGATGTAGTTGAACAGGTTGAACGAGGCCGAGATGGGGATGGAGTGCCTCATGCCGTTCTTCCAGTCGCGTGTGAAGGAGGAGCGGAACAGCAGGTTTTCCTTCGTCTGGATGCTGTTGGCCAGCGTGCCGGTGTAGCTGAGCGAGATTTTTTCATACCAGCGTTCTTTGCCCACCGGGTTCTTCCGCTTGAAGGGGTATATGGGCTTACGGAGATGGAGAGGTTGGGCAGCGACAGGTTGATGGTGGAGTCGCTGGTGCGCTGCGTCAGCTGCATACCGCCCGAGATGGACAGGGCGGGGATGCGGGCGAAGCGTTGGGTGAAGGTGATGCTCGAACTCTTGGTGTTCTGCGAATTGACCGCCGGGTCGTAGTAGGTGTTGATGTTGTTGCGGTTGTAGGCGGCGGTGGAGAAGTTGACGCTGGCCGACAGGGTGCGGTAGGGGTTGGCCTTGGCATCCTGCCGGTGCGACCAGCTGACGCGGAAGCTCTTGGCTTTCTGGTAGTCGGGCATGTCGCGCTCGCCTGTCACGTCCTCGCGGTAGTTGATGTTGACGTTGCCGCTGAACTTGTATTTCTTGATGTATCCCGTGTTGGCCGTGATGCCCCACGTGCCTTTTGTGTATACCTCGCCGCGCAGCTCCAGGTCGAAGTAGTCGTTGAATGCGAAGTAGTATCCGCCGTTGACCAGCCCCATGCCTCGGGTGAGCTCGTCGGCGAAGGTGGGCATGAGCAGCCCCGACGAGTATTGGTCGGTGAAGGGAAAGAAACCGAAGGGGATGACCAGCGGCAGCGGCACGTCGGCCACCACCAGCTGTGCCGGGCCGGACACGATGTGCTTGCCGGGCTGCACTTTCCCTTTCTTGATGTTGAGGTAGAAGTGGGGGTGGTCGTGGTCGTCGCAGGTGGTGTATTTGGCTCCCGCCACGGCCAGCATGTTGTCGTTGCCCACCTTTTTCGTGTTGTCGCTCACGATGTAGCCTTCGCCCTGCTGCGTCACGGCGTTCTTCACGAAGCCCTTGCCCGTCTGCAGGTTATAGGTGATTTCCTTGGAGTTGTACTCCGACTCCCCTTCGCCGAACACGGGGTCGCCCACCGGGTCGCCGATGCTGTCCACCATGCCTTTGGCGTACAGCAGACTGCTGTCCATCTTCACGCGGATGTATTCGGCTTTCAGGGTGATGTTCTTGTACTTTACGTCGCCCTCGCCGTGCAGGAAGCCTGTGCCGTTGCTCCAGAACACGATGGAGTCCTGGGCGGCATATTCCACCTTGGCATCCAGCGGGTTCGATTTTTTCTTGGAAGGCAGCGAGTCTGATGGCAGGGTATCGGCAGCGAGCGGGGCGGGCAAGGTGTCGGCGGCAAGCGTGTCGGGCACCGTCCGGAGGACCGCGAGCGAGTCGGCTGGTACGTCGGTATCCGGCGATTGCCCGGAGCCGGGCAGGCACAACGCTGCCAGCAGCCAGACAAGCAACAATCTGCTGATGTTACGAGGATATAATCGGTTATGAACGCGCATCCAGCCGGAAACTCTTATTGCTATATTGGTTTGATATGGGGTTGGCCCCTTGCCGCACACAGGCTCTGCGGACGCGCCCCTTCCATCCCACAAGCCTGTGTGCCCGTGTCAGTGCTCGTTTCCGCGGGGCAAAGGTAGTGAAAAAAAAGGTGGTACTTCCGACTATAAGCATTTTTTATATTTGTCCTGCATGAATTACGCGAGTCCGGAATAAAGAAGGCGAAGGCATCCGGCAACATGTTTGCCATTCCAAGCCCTTTCCAACTCATCCGTAAGCACATGTTTGCTGATTTATGCGCAGATGTTTTTCTATTTCCCAGCAGATGTTTTCCAATTTATGCGGGAAAGTTTTACTGCCCACAGTTATGGGTTGTATAACCCATAATTGTGGGTCGTACAACCCATAACTGTGAGTTGTATAACCCATAACTGTGGGCAGTAAAACTTTCCCGCATAAATTGGAAAACATATCAGCATAAGTTGAAAAACGTCCCCGCACGAACGGGAAAACTTGCGCCGGTGTGCCATCTGCCTCTTTCGGCCATTCGCCCAGCTCGCAACTTTGTGTTATCTTTGCACGGGGAATGGCGGCGGTGGATAATTGGCAGTGAGGGATGTTCCGCCACCTTGCACTGGGCGTTTCCGCGTTTCTGCGATTCTGCGGTTCCGCATAATTTATTTACTCGGAATTTGTAACAGACAGCATGTTAGCTTCTTTTATATTGGATTCCATTCGCACCACGGGGCGGTATGCCTTGCTGATGCGCAAGGTGTTCGCCCGCCCGGAGCGGGGGCGGATGTTCTTCCGGCAGTTTGTGCGGGAGGTGGGCAAGCTGGGCTTGCAGTCGTTGCCCATCGTGATTATCATTTCGGTGTTCATCGGGGCCATCATGACGATACAGACGAAACTGAACACGGAGAACCCCATCCTGCCCGCCTACACCACCGGGCTGGTGACGCGCGATACGTTGCTGCTGGAGTTCTCGTCCACTATCATGTGCCTCATCCTGGCCGGGAAGGTGGGCTCGAACATCGCGTCGGAAATCGGCACGATGCGCATTACCGAGCAGATAGACGCGCTGGAAATCATGGGTATCAACTCGGCCAGCTATCTCATCCTGCCCCGCATTGCGGCCTTTGTGCTGATGATGCCGCTGCTGGTGGTCTACAGCATGGCCATCGGCCTTTTCGGTGGCTATTGCGTGGGGGTGTTTTCGGACATCATCACGGTGTCCGACTACCTGCTGGGCATCCAGTATGCCTTTATTCCTTATTATATATTCTACTCGGTGGTGAAGTCGCTGGTGTTCGCGTTCATCATCGCGTCGGTGGCTTCGTTTTATGGCTATTACGTGAAAGGGGGCGCGCTCGACGTGGGGCGTGCCAGCACGAGCGCGGTGGTGAACAGCAGCGTGCTTATCCTGTTTTTCAACCTGGTCATCACGAATTTGATGTTGAATTAAGGTAGCGAGGAGCGGGTAGCGGGTAGAAAGGACGGATAGTCTCCCCGCTCCTTAAAAGCAAGAGGCAATGATTGAAGTAAAGCATGTAGTGAAGTCGTTTGACGGCGGTGAGCCGGTGCTGAAGGACATTTCGGCGGTGTTCGAGGCGGGCAAGGTCAACATGATTATCGGGCCGAGCGGTTCGGGCAAGACGGTGTTGCTGAAGTCCATCATCGGCCTGCACCGCGTTGACAGCGGGCGCATCGAGTATGACGGGCGCAACTTGCCCGACATGCGCATGAAGGACATCCGCCTGCTGAGGCGCGAGGTGGGGATGCTGTTCCAGGGGGCGGCTTTGTTCGACTCCATGACGGTGTTGCAGAACGTGTTGTTCCCCCTCGAAATGTTCTCGCCCGACCCGCCCGCCCGGCAGGTGGAACGGGCGAAGTTCTGCCTGCGCCGGGTGAACCTGGAGGAGGACAAGTATGGCCTGATGCCCTCGGAGATAAGCGGGGGGGATGCAGAAGCGGGTGGCCATTGCACGGGCCATCGCCTTGCAACCCAAGTACCTGTTTTGCGATGAACCCAATTCGGGCCTTGACCCGCGCACCTCGCTGGTGATTGACCGGTTGATAGCGGAACTGACCCGGGAATTCGGCATGACGACCATCGTCAATTCGCACGACATGAACTCCATCATGGAGATAGGCGACCACATCGTGTTCATCGAGCATGGCGCGAAGGTGTGGCAGGGCTCGCGCACGGACATCCTCCATGCCGATTGCCAGGAACTGGACGATTTCGTATTCGCGTCCGATTTGTTCAAACGGATAAAAAGTGCAAAGACGCAATGACGTATTTTAGTACGCAAAGACGCGAAGACGCAAAGATACTTGTTTGCATGTCCTTTAATAAAGGAAAAATTCCTTAGCGTCTTTGCGTCTTCGCGTACCATAAAGTTCTCTTTCAAATGAAAATCATTTCCTATAATGTGAACGGCATCCGCTCGGCCATGTCCAAGGGATTGCCGGACTGGCTGGCGCAGGAGTTGCCGGACGTGTTGTGCGTGCAGGAGACGAAGGCGCAGCCGGAACAAGTAGACACCGCAGCCTTTGCTGCATTGGGTTACACGGCCTACCTCCACTCGGCGGAGAAGAAGGGTTACAGCGGCGTGGGCATCTTCACCCGGCGGCAGCCCGACCGCGTGGTGGCGGGCATGAACCATCCCCGCTACGATGCCGAAGGGCGCGTGTTGCGGGCGGACTTCGGCGACGTGTCGGTGATGTGCGTGTACGTGCCGTCCGGTTCGTCGGGTGACGAGCGGCAGGCGTTCAAGATGGATTTCCTGGAAGCTTTCTTGCCTTTTGTGGAGGAGGTGCGGCGCGAGCGTCCCAACCTCATCGTGTGCGGCGACTATAACATATGCCACAAGCCCATCGACATCAACCACCCGGAACGCCAGGTGGGCGTGTCGGGTTTCCTGCCCGAGGAGCGCGAATGGATGGACCGCTACGAGGCATCGGGCATGGTCGATTCGTTCCGTGTGTTCGATTCCAGCCCGGAGCGATACAGCTGGTGGAGCTTCCGGGGTGGGGCGCGCAGGCGCAATGCCGGTTGGCGCATCGATTACCACTGGGTGAGCGAGCCTTTGCGGGGACGGTTGCGCTCGGCGGCCATCCTCGCCGATGCCGTGCATTCCGACCACTGCCCGGTGATGGTGGAAGTGAGCGAGGAGTAAGAGGCAAGGGGTAAGGAGTAAGAGGTGAGGAGCAAACGATAGCTATAACTTTAAAAAACAATAAAATGGGTAGGACGGGGGCGGAAACACGGTGAAATGTGTTACTTTTGTCCCTCAAAATCACGCATGAACGATTGTATATGAATGTAAGGAAGATATGTTGGATCGGGTTGCCGCTGTTGGCGGCCTTGTTTTCGTCTTGTCTGAACAAGCAATACACGGACATTGAGTTGTCGCCTTATGCCCACTTCGTGTCCCTGACTTTTGCGGCGAATGACAGCTTCCCGGGATTGGAAGATGCCGTGTTCACCGCCGAGTATGACCCGCATTATGACGACACGCTTATTGTAAACCTCGACTCGTTGCCCTATCTCACGGAGGTGGATAGTGTGTATGCCACGTTCCGTTTTTACAGCACGTCCGTCTGCTATTTGGTGCAGGAAAAGCCGGGAACGCCCGACCGGGACACGGTTCTGTTGGTGGGAAGCGACACGTTGGACTTCACCCGCTCCACGTGGGTGTACAACCGCTCGTCGGATGGTTCCTCGGAGGCTCAATACCGCATCAAGGTGAATGTGCACCAGGTAGATCCGGATTTGTATGTGTGGAAGCAACTGAACGCCGGGGTGACGGCTTATTCGGAAATCAACCAGAAAACCATTGCCTTCGGGTCGCAAGGTACATTCCTTTTCTTCACCGGCAACGATACGGAAACCCAGGTGTACACCTCGACCGACCAGGGTGTGACATGGGTGCACGGGTTCGCGCTGAACCTGCCGGCGGACAACACCTCCTCGCTCAAATTGCGCTACATGACCGAATATGCCGGGAAGCTTTACGTGACGGACAATGCCGGGAATCTCTACCGGTCGGCCGACGGGGTGACGTGGGAGACCGCCTATGCCGATGCGGACAATCCGATATACAACTTGCTGTTCCCGCTTGACGGTGCCTTGTGGGGCATCATGCGGACCAGCACCGGCGACTACCGCTTGGGCATGACCACGGACGGCGTGGCATGGGAGGACCGGGGGGCGTTGCCGCAATACTGGAACGATGCAAGCCGCATGTTCCCCATTGACGATTATGCGGCCCTGGTGTTCAAGTCGCGGGTGGGCAAGCCCAAGATGATGGTGCTGGGTGGGCTGAACCGTGATGGTGCGCGCAACCGCACCACGTGGCTGTCCGAGAACGGTTATGCCTGGGAACCTATTGACGACGGGAGCTTTGCAGGCGCTCCAAGGGGCGGCTTTGATGCAATATGACGACAAGTTGCTGCTGTTCGGCGGCATGACCTCGACGGGTAACATTGTCCCCCTGCTGGAGTCGGCCAACGAGGGTCTTTCCTGGGCGGTGCCCGACAGTGCCAGCAACGTGTTGCCCGAAGGCTATGCGGCGCGTGCTTACCAGTCGCTCATCCTGGACGAGGAGGATAAACGCTTTTACTTGATCGGGGGGCGGAACAGCGCACGCACCTTCTCCGACGTGTGGAGCGTGAAGCTGAACCGGATGTATTTCGAGGAATAGGAATGGCATACATCCCATGAATCAATCCCTTTACATGCGGAAAACCGGTTGTGCGTTTCCGGCGATGGAGCCGGAAAGGCTATGCCGTGTTTTGCAGCCTGACCGCCCAAGTGACGATAGGGAGGGTGTGCAAATCCATCTGCGAGATGGCGTTGCGCAAGTCGGGTCGGGGCCTGTGCCGCCAGGGCGGGTGCGGTCTGTTGTGCACCATGGACGAGGAGGTGGAGGGGACGGAGCACTTTGACGTTTGTATGGCCGAGGGCATGGCGTGCCTGGAGCAACGGGTGGTGCTTCTGCCTTTGAGCCGACCCGTAGCGGGCGGTTGCGGTTCCATTGTCATTTATCAATCAACTATTCATATCAACCCAAGGCGGTTGGAGTGGAGTTCGTCCATTCCGACCGCCTTTTTTATGTATGTATCTTTATGGAGAAAAAGTTATTGGGACTGGCCCTGGCGATGGCGTGGGGCGTGCTGCCGGTGTGCCTGCGGGGGCAAGACCGGGAAATGGATTTGCAGGAAGTGGAGGTGAGTGCCCCGTCGGGCAAGATGTATTCCGAGTTGGGGCGGGTGCTCACGGTGCTGGACAGGGAGGAGATAGAACGCCTTCCCGTGCGCACGGTGGACGAGTTGCTCGACCAAGTGGCCGGGCTGGACGTGCGCCAGCGGGGCACGGGCGGCGTGCAGGCCGACCTCTCCATCCGGGGCGGCACGGCCGACCAGGTGCTGGTGCTGCTCAACGGGGTCAACGTGACCAACCCGCAGACGGGGCATTACAACCTCGACGTGCCGGTCAATCTGGCCGACGTGGAACGCATCGAGGTGCTGCAAGGTTCGGCGGCGCGGGTGCTGGGGGTGAACGCCTTCAGCGGGGCCGTCAACATCGTGACCGGACAGGCCCGGCGCGATTACGTGCAGGCCGGGTTGACCACCGGCAGTTACAACACCATGGGGCAGGAGGCTTCGGCCTCGTACGGGACGGGCGGCTTCCGGGCGTTTGCCTCGGCCTCGCACCAGCGCAGCGACGGGTACATGGACAACACGGACTATGACATGGCCAGCGGCTTCCTGCATCTCACGCAACGCACCGAGCGGGCGGGCGACTTCGGTCTCCGGGGGGGCGTGCAGTACAAGGACTATGGGGCTAACGGTTTCTATTCACTGGATTACCCCGACCAGCACGACCGCACCCGCACGTTCTTCGCCGCCCTCACCTGGTCGCTCAACCGGGCGCACTGGTTGTGGCGGGGGCAGTTGTATTGGCAGGAACACCACGACCGTTACGAGTTGATACGCCATTCTCCCGTGGGGCGCAACCATCACCAGACGGACGTGGGCGGGGGCAAGCTGTCGGCGGCCTGGTTGTCGGCAGCGGGCAAGCTCACCTTCGGGCTCGATGTGCGCGACGAGCACATCTTCAGCACCGGGTTGGGCGAGCCCATGAGCACCCCCAAGCCCGTGCCGTTTGAGCGGGATTGCTACTTCACGTATGCGAAGAACCGCCTCACCTCGACCTTGTTCGTGGACTACGCCGGGCAGCGGGGCCGCGTGGCCTGGTCGTTGGGCGGGGCGGCCAGCCATGTCACGGACTTCGGCCTGCTCTATGCGGGCGGGGCGGACGTGGGCTGCGAGGTGGGCGACGGGCTGAGGCTGGTGGCTTCGTACAACTCGGCGGTGCGGCTGCCGTCGTTCACCGACCTGTACTACCAGAGCGCGGTGCAGGCGGCCAACCCGCACCTGCGGCCCGAGACCTCCCACACCTTCGAGCTGGGGGCGCAGTACCGCCACGGGGGCTGGCGGGTGGAGGCCGACGTGTACTACCGGCTGGGCGACAACATCATCGACTGGGTGAAGCTGCCCGACTCCACCCGCTGGGAGAGCCGCAACCTCACCGACGTGAATGCCTTGGGGGGCGATGCGGGCGTGCGGTACGACTTCGGGCGGCAGGCCTTCGTGCGCAGCGTGTCGCTGGGCTATTCCTACACGCATCTGAACAAGCTGGCTGCGGGCTTCAACTCGAAGTACGCGCTCGACTACCTGAAGCACAAGTGCCGCCTCACGCTGGAGCACCGGGTGTGGAGCCGCCTGGGCATGGTGTGGAACACCTCGCTGAACGACCGCGCGGGCACCTATGCCGACCATGCCACGGGCGATCCGACGGCGTACCGGCCCTACTTCCTGCTCGATGCCAAGCTGGCGTGGACGCAGCGCAACCTCGAAGTCTACGCCGAGGTGCGCAACATCCTGGACACGCACTACGCCGACTACGCAGGCCTGCCCCAGCCCGGCGTGAACTGGAGCGCAGGGATTAAATTAACAATGAACAATGAACAATGAACAATGCCATCCGGCATGATGGGGAATGGAGGGTGAAAGTTGAAAATCTCCTCTGCGCCGGATGGCATTGTTCATTGTTCATTGTTCATTGTTCACTGTTCATTGTCCATTCAGTCCACCAGCTTCCCGTCAAGGAACTGCTGGAAGGCTTCCTTGTAGCCTTCGGAGATGGGCACGCGCGTCTTGCCGAACACGATGCGGTTGTGCTCCACCTCGCGTATCTTGCCCGTGTTGACGATGTACGACCGGTGGGTGCGCATGAAGCGTCCCGGGGGCAGGGTCTCCTCCAGCGTCTTCATGGTGATGTGCGACACAATAGGCTTCTCCGCCCCCTCGGTGTGAATCTTCACGTAGTCCTTCAGCCCTTCTATGTAGATAATGTCGTCCACGGCGATTTGCATCAGCTTGTAGTCCGCCTTCACGAAGATGGTGCCTTCCAGTGCGGCGGGGGGGGCGTGTCGGCCTTGCGCTTCATCTCGAACCAGTGCAGGGCCTTGTTGGCCGCCTGCAGGAAGTCCGTGTAGCCGAAGGGTTTCAGCAGGTAGTCGAGCGCGTTCACCCGGTAGCTGTCGAGCGCGTATTGCTGGAAGGCGGTGGTGAAGATGATGCGCGTCTGCGGCGGCACGATGCGGGCGAATTCCATCCCGTTCATCTCCGCCATCTGGATGTCGAGGAAGATGACGTCGGGCGGCGTGTCGCGCACCGCCCCGGCGGCCTCCACGGCCGAGTAGAACTTCCCCGCCAGGGTGAGGAAGGGTGTCTTGCGCACGTAGCTTTCGATGAGCCCGAGGGCCAGCGGCTCGTCGTCGATGATGAAGCAGGAGAGGGTCATGCGTTAGTGTTTAAACCCCCGACCCCCTGAAGGGGGCTTGCGGGGGGAGGTTGTTGATTGCCGGCGTTGAAGCCCCCTTTAGGGGGTTGGGGGTACAGCGGCACCACCAGTTCGCTCACGTAGGTGTTGCCGCGCACCTCGTTGCGCAGGATGTGCTTGTGGGGGTAGAGGATGTCGAGCCGCCGGCGGAGGTTTTCCAGGCCGATGCCCGAGCCGCTCTTGTCCGTGCCGTCCTTGGGGAAGTAGCTGTTGGCCACGGTGCACACGATGCGGTCGTCCACCAGGCGCACGTCCACGTGCACGAACGAGGGCTGGGTGTGGCTCACGCCGTGCTTGAAGGCGTTCTCGATGAGGGTGATGTAGAGCATCGGGGCGATTTGCTTCTCGCACGTGGGCGGCACTTGCACGTCCATCTTCACCTCCACGTTGTCCGTCAGGCGGATGTGCATCAGTTCCACGTAGTTCCGTATGAAGTCGAGTTCGCGGTGCAGGGGCACCAGCTCGCTGTTGTTCTCGTAGAGCACGTATCGCATCAGCTTGCTGAGTTCGAGCACGGTGTCCTGGGCCTTGTCGGGGTTCACGGCGATGAGGGCGTAGATGTTGTTCAGCGTGTTGAAGAGGAAGTGGGGGTTGAGCTGCTGCCTCAGGTTGAGCAGCTCGGCTTCCTTGCGGCGGCGTTCTTCCTCCTGCCGCTGGGCTTCGGTGTCGTTCCACTTCATGATGGTCTTGGCCAGGATGCTGATGCCGGAGAGGATGGCGAGCAGCACCACGTGGCTGGCGTAGGAGGTGATGTGGGCGGCGAGGTCGTCGGGCAGCTGGTCGCCCGTCCACAGGCTCTCCAGCAGGCACATGGCCAGGGCGCAGGCGAGGATGACGCCCGTGTTGGCCAGGAAGAACAGCCCCGTGCGTTGGCGGAAGAGGAGCCGCTCGGTGAGGTGGAAATAGTTGAAATAGAACACGAACGCGGCACCCGTGAGGATGACGGCGTGGGTGTAGGCCATGCGTTCCCAGTTGACTTCCTCGTTGCGGTACAGGATGAAGGGCAGCAGGTAGAGGAATATCCACACCAGGGCGTTGGACCATACCATCTGGCTCTTTGTTTTCTTCTTGTCCATAGTTGTTTGCCGGGGCATCGGCGTGGGATGCCGTGATACGGGCGCGAAGATAGCGCGGGCCGCGCCGTCCGCCCATTGTTTTAGACCAAATCGCGGTTTTATTCGACAGCGGGCGGACGGAGCCGTTCCTCCCGCGCCGCCTCAGGGCTGTGCCGTGGCGCGCCGCCAGTCGGCCACCGTGGCGTAGGAGATGCCTTGGTCCACCAGCCCGTCGAGTTCGTAGGAGAGGCCGAGCAGCGTGCGCCCGGTGAATTGCCTGGCGGGGCGGAAGACGACGCGGGGGCGCCGCATGAGGGCGGCGTGGAAGCGTTCGGGTTCTTCCACGCCCTCGCTGCCGTATTCCAGGCGGAGGGTGCCCAGTCCGGGCAGTTCCACCGTGTCGCCGCGGCGCAGGGAGGCGGCGGCGCGCTCGGCCACCAGTTCGAGCGCCATGAGCAGCTCGGCGGGGGAGAGGGTGGTGTTCGCGGTGGCTTCGGCGCAGAGGTCGCGGGCGGTGACGCGGCGCGAGGGGGCGGGGATGGCGTACCAAAGGTTGTCCTTGGAGGGGTTGAGCTTGTTTTTCCTTCTGCTTAATTTGTAACGTGCCATATGTGTGAGTGTTGGTGTGCCAATGCCATGTGCCCGGCAGGCGCGCCGGGGAGGGCTCGCGTGCGTCTCCACGGTGTCCCGTCCGGCGGCTCTACCATCTTATAGGTAAAAAGATGTACAAGTTATAGTCTGAAAGATGTACAAGTTATCGGTCAAAAGATGTACAAGTTATTGGCTAAAAGATGTACAAGTTTTTCCCTATAAGATGTACATGTTTTTACTTATAAGATATACATGTTTTGCCCTTGCAAATATACACCTTTTCTCCGAACCCGCAAGTGCGTGGCGGGCAAAAAGGCAAGTATGTGGCGGGCTGCCTCCCGCCCGTGCCGCCATCGGCTATTTCCATGTCCCGCCCGTCATTTCGAGCGCAGCGAGAAATCCCTTGGTGACCTTGGACGTTGCCGGTGGGAGATTTCTCGCTGCGCTCGAAATGACGGGGCGGGCGGCGAGGGTTCGTTGCTTGGTGGGTGCCGGTGGGAGATTTCTCGCTGCGCTCGAAATGACGGGGCGGGCGGCGAGGGTCCGTTGCTTGGACGTTGCCGGTGGGAGATTTCTCGCTGCGCCCGGAATGGCGGGGCGGGCTGCCCGGCTGTCCATTGTTCATTGTTAACTGTTCATTGTTCATTGTATTTGCTATCTTTGCCCCCACGAAACACCGCACGCCTTATGCTGAACATCTACCGCGCCTCCGCCGGGTCGGGCAAGACCTACCGCCTCACCCAGGACTACATCCACCTGCTGCTCGACCCCCGCCGCGAGCGCACCTACCGCCACATCCTGGCCGTGACCTTCACCAACAAGGCCACCGAGGAAATGAAGTCGCGCATACTGAGGGAACTGCACGCCCTCGCCAAGGGTGACGGCTCCGGCTACCGCGCCGCCCTGGCCTCCCGCTACGGCATGGCCCCGGCGGAGGTGGACGCGCGCGCCCGCAAGGTGCTCGTGGAGCTGCTGCACGACTATTCGGCCTTCTCCGTGAGCACGATAGACAGCTTCTTCCAGCAGGTGATACGCGCCTTCGCCCGCGACATCGGCGTGAACGGCGCCTACACCCTCGAGCTCGACAGCGACCGCACCCTGGAGCAGGCCGTGGACAACCTCTTCGCCGACCTCTCGCGCACCGACAACCGCCAGCTCCTCCAATGGCTCACCCAGCTGGCCGAGGAGCGCGTGGAGCAGGCCGAGAACTGGAACATGCGCTCCAGCATCGTGGACCTGGGCAAGGAGATTTTCAAGGAAAACTTCCAGTACCGAGCCGAGGAAACCAACCGCAAGCTGCACGACCGCGCCTTCCTCGACGCCTACCGCAGCGAGCTGCGCCGCATCAAGGCCGCCTTCGAGCAGCGCGTGCGCGAGGCCGCCACCGAGGCCCTGAACACCGTGGCCCTCTACGGGCTGGCGGCGGAGGACTTCAAGGGGGGCGCCGCGCGGTCGCCCGTGAAGAGCCTGCTGCCCCTCAGCCGCGGGCGCATCCCGGCGGAAGACAAGCTCCAGACCCTCTTCGGCCTCGCGGAGGGCGCGGAAGCCTGCTACGCGAAAAACGCCCGCCCCGCCCTCAAGGAAGCCATCACGGCGGCCTACGACAACGGGCTCGGCGCGGCCGTCCGGCGGCTCAAGGAGACGTTCGACAAGGACACCGTCCCCTACAACTCGGCCTGCATCGTGCTCAAGCACCTCAACACCCTCGGCGTGCTGGCCGACCTGGCCGTCGAAATCAAACGCCTCACCGAGGAGCAGAACGCCATGCTCATCGCCGACACCAACCTGCTGCTCAACCGCATCATCGACAACAGCGACACGCCCTTCGTCTATGAGCGCACCGGCGTGCGGGTGGACCATTACATGATAGACGAGTTCCAGGACACCTCCGTGCTGCAATGGCACAACTTCCGCCCCCTCGTGGCCGACAGCCTCGCCGCCGGGCACTTCAACCTCCTGGTGGGCGACGTGAAGCAGAGCATCTACCGCTTCCGCAACTCCGACTGGAAGCTGCTCGACGAGCAGGTGCTGCGCGACTTCCGCCCCGGACAGCTGCGCGAAGAGCACCTCGACACCAACTGGCGCAGCGACCGCCGCATCGTGCAGTTCAACAACACCTTCTTCCGCCGGGCGGCGCAAGCCTTGCAGGCCAAGCTCGACGGCAGCATGGCCGAAGCCTTCCCCGGGGGCAAAGTGCCCAAGCATTTGCAACAGCGCATCGTGCACGCCTACGGGCACCTGGAGCAGCGCACCTCCCCCCGCGCGGGCGAGGGGCACGTGCGGGTGGACTTCATCGACTACGAAGGCCGGAAGTCGCAGGACAAGTGGCAACCCCAAGCCCTCGCCCGCCTGCCCGCCCTGCTCGAAGGCTTGCAGGACCGGGGATACCGCCCGGCGGACATCGCCATCCTCGTGCGCTGGAGGACCGAGGCCCGCGCCGTGACCGACTTCCTGCTGCACTACAAGACCACCCCCGAGGCCCGCCCCGGCTACTGCTACGACGTGATGGGCAACGAGGGCCTGCGGGTGGACGCGGCCCCGTCCGTGCGCTTCCTCGTGGGGGTGATGCGCCTGCTGATGCGCCCCGACGACGGCGTGCAGCGCGTCGTCACGCACTACGAATACCTGCGGGGGCGGCGCGGCCTGTCCGAGGACGACGCGCTGAACGCCTGCTTCGCCAGCGGGGCGGACGCTTCGCCCTTCGCCTTCATGACCGCCGCCGAGCAGGCCGGGCTGGCCGAGGTGGCGCACCGCGAGCTGTACGGCATGGTGGAGCGGCTGGTGGCCCTCTTCGGCCTGGGCGGATGGGCGGGCGAGGCGGTGTTCGTGCAGGCGTTCCAGGATGTCGTGCTGCGCTTCACCGCCGGGCGCACCACCGACCTGCACAGCTTCCTCGCCTGGTGGGAGAAGAACAGCGACAAGCAGTTCGTGTCCGCCCCCGAGGGCGGGGAGGCCGTCCGCATCATGACCATCCACAAGTCCAAGGGCTGGACTTCCCCGTGGTCGTCATCCCCTTCTGCGATTGGGAGTTCGAGTCGGTGAGCAGCCCGAGCAGGCGCACCTTCCTGTGGTGCGAACCCCGGCGGGCACCGTTCAACGCCTTCCCGCTGCTGCCGCTGGAATACGGGGCGCGGCTGGGGCGGTCGGTGTTCGCCACCGAGTTCTTCACCGAGCGGATGCACCAGTACATCGACTGCCTCAACGTGGCCTACGTGGCCTTCACCCGCGCCGAGCACGAGCTGATATGCTTCGCCCCCAAGGCGGCGGACCCGAAGAAGGCGGTGGATGGCGTGGACAAGGTCGGCTCGCTGGATGCCCTGCTGTGGATGTTCCTGCAGCAGCCCGCGCCGGACGGCGGCGGCGGCATCGACCTGGCGGCGCATTACGTGGAGGGGGAAGGCCGTTTCGAGCTGGGCGCGGACACCGCCGGCCGCTCCGCCGACGACCGGCCGGCAGCGGCGGTGGGCTTGCGGCACTATCCCGTGACCGACCCGGCGGGCCGCTTGCAGGTGCGCCGCCAGGGGCTGGACTTCTGGCTCGAAGGCCAGCAGCTGACCGACAGCGCGGTGAACTACGGCACCGTCATGCACCGCCTGTTGCAGTCGGTGCGCCACCGCGACGATGCGGAACGGGCGTTGCGCGAGTGCTGCCTCGGCGGCCTGGTGGCCGAGGCCGACCTGCCCCTGGTGCGGGGCGAGCTGGAACGCTTCTGGCGGTTGCCCCACGTGGAGGAATGGTTCGCCCCCGATGCCGTGGTGATGAACGAGGTCCCGATACTCACCCCCGATGGCCGCCAGTACCGCCCCGACCGGGTGGTGCTGCGCGGGGGCGTGGCTACGGTGGTGGATTACAAGTTCGGCGACCGCGAGCGGCCCGCCTACCACGACCAGGTGCGGCAGTACATGCGGCTGGTGGGGCAGATGGGCTACCGGGTGCGGGGCTTCCTGTGCTACGTGTCGCTGGGCAAGGTGGTGGAAGTGGAGAGTTGAAAGTTGAAAGTTGAAAGTTGAAAACGCCGTTCGGCATAAGGCAGTCCTTGCTCCCCTTTATGCCGAATGGCGTTTTCAACTTTCAACTCTTAACTTTCAACTTGCTGAATTCGCATCCGCAGTATTGTTGGTTGTAGAAGCCGTTTTCGGCCAGCAGGATGCGTCGGCGTTCGCTCAGCCCGCCCTTGCGCCAGTTCTTGTCCCAGAACTCCACGCCGGGGAAACGGGAGGCGGCTTCCCGCCCGGCTTCGGCTATCTGTTCCAGGCTCTTCCAACGCGACGAGGCCAGCGTGGTGGCGATGCGGTCGAAGCCGTGTTCGTATGCATAGCGTGCCGTGGCCGTGAGGCGCAGGCGGAAGCATTGCAGGCAACGCCGCCCCCGTTCGGGTTCGTCCTCCAGTCCCTTCATGTGGGCGAGCCAGGCTTCGTGGTCGTAGTCGGCATCCACGATGTCCAGCCCCAGCGAGCGGGCGTAACGGGTGCATTCCGCCTTGCGGATGTCGTATTCCTCACGGGGGTAAATGTTCGGGTTGCAGTAGAACAGGGTGGGGCGGATGTCGTTGGCCAGCAGCCATTCGATGATGGCCGCCGAGCACGGGGCGCAGCAAGTGTGTAGCAAGAGGGTTTGCATAGGGGAGGGTTAGTACAAAGAAAGTACAAAGGTTAGTAGAAAGTAGAAAGTGCAAAGGTAAATAGTAAATCGTCCAATCGTCAATCACCTGATGTCCTCCAGCTTGTACGGCGTTTCCTGGTACACGAAGTAGTTGAGCCAGTTGGTGAACAGCAGGTTGGCATGGCTTCGCCAGCGCACGAGCGGCCCGCGGGCGGGGTCGTTGTCCCGGTAATAGTTGCGGGGCAGGTCGATGGGCAGGCCCTTCTGCAGGTCGCGGCGGTACTCGGCATCGAGTGTGTGGGGCGAGTATTCCGAATGCCCGGTGACGAACAGTTCGCGTCCGCCCCGCCCCATGACCATGTACACGCCCGCTTCGGGCGATTCGGACAAGATGGATAACGCCCCGGCCAGGCGGATGTCGTCGGCACGCACCTCGCTGTGCCGGCTGTGTGGCACGAAGAACACGTCGTCGAAGCCCCGGAAGATGGGGTTCTGCGGGTCGTTCACCGTGTGTTCGAACACGCCGAAGAGCTTCCGTTCCAGCGGGTATTTCGGGATGCCGTAGTAGTGGTACAGCCCGGCCTGCGCCGCCCAGCAGATGTACAGGGTGGAGGTGACGTGCGTGCGTGCCCAGTCGAGGATGACCGTCAGCTCGTCCCAATAGTTCACTTCCTCGAAAGGCATCTGCTCCACGGGTGCGCCGGTGATGATCATGCCGTCGTAGGTGCTGCCCTCCACTTGCGCGAAGGTCTTGTAGAACGCCATCAGGTGCTCGATGGGCGTGTTCCTGGACGTGTGGCTCCGCATTTGCAGGAAGTCTATCTCTATCTGCAAGGGCGAGTTGGACAGCAGGCGTATCAGGTCCGTCTCCGTGGTAATCTTCAGCGGCATGAGGTTGAGCACGAGCAGCCTCAGCGGGCGGATGTCCTGTCCGGACGCGCGCTCCGAGTCCATCACGAAGATGTTCTCCCGCCGCAACGTTTCCACGGCGGGCATTTGTATGGGAATGTTTACGGGCATATCGGTTCAGCTACGAGCTACAAGCTACGAGCTACAAGCTACAAGCTACAAGCTACAAGCTACAAGTTATTCTTTATTCCATGTTTTGCTAACCTAAGCCCCTCCTTGGGAGGGGTTTGGGAGGCTTAGGCATAATATCCCTATACAGCCTCCAGTACTCCAGGCTGCCGACGAAGCGGTCGAGGAAGGCGTTTAGCTCCGCCAGCAGGTCGGCGGACTGCTTGTTCACCGCCCAGCAGCCGGGCTGCTCCAAGCTCACGGGCAGCGAGGCATCCAGGTTGCGGTGCTCCCGGGCCAGGCTTGCGTGCCAGTTGTTCGTGCACGATGGTGTGCTTCACCCTCCCGGCGGCCACCCCCTCGGCCAGCTTTTCCGGGTTCGTGTACGCTATACCTATTATATATATGGTGTCGGCAATCTCGTCCGACAGGTGTTGCAGGCACATGCGGTGCGGCGAGCCTTGGGGGATGTACACCGTGTCGCCCGCCAGTTGGTGTTGCTGCATGATGGTGCCTTGCCCGGTAAGCGAGTCGGCGCGCTGCACGAGCATCTGGCGCGACAGCATCAGCGGGCGGGTGAAGTCCAACGCGTAGCCCCATTGGACGGTGGGGGGCATGGCGGCGGCCACGAGGTCGTAATGCCCGGTGGCCAGTTCGCCGATGCAGCGGGACAAGTCGTCCACCGGCGTGACGGCCAGTTGCATCCCCAGGCTGTCGGCGAAGCGTTTCAGAATCTCGTATTGGAAGCCGCGCCACAGCCCGTCGCTGTCCCGCGCCGCCCCCGTGCTGCTGCCGTCCGTCAGGGCGCGGAGCGTGCCTTGCTGCCGGATGTCGGCCAACGTGCGGGGCGCGGGGGCGTGGTCGCTTTCCTCACCAGGAGCGACAAGGCCATCAGCAGGACGAAGAAGCATCCCCCGGCCACGTATATCGGTGTGTGCTTGCGGCGGCTCATGGGGGCGTCAGTTGTAGAAGTTCCACGAAATGCCCATGCGGAACGTGTTGGGGTTGATGGGGTAGCGGGGCATGGAGTAGTAGTCGCCCTCCATGAACGACTGGTTGAAGTGGTACCACTTGACGAAGAAGCGCACCTGCTTCAGGTGGAAGTTGAGGTAGAGGTTCATCACCGGGTAGTTGCCGATGCGCACTTCGTCCTGCACGAAGAACTGCCCCGTGGCGGGCATGTAGTCGGGCGCGTAGTAGGCCGTGTGGTAGCGCAGGTCGATGCCGAATTGCACGTCGAGCACCTTGAACCATTGGTCTAGGTAGTAGAAGTTGTGGTAGAGGGTGATCGTGGGCAGGGGCAGTATCTCCGGGCGCGAGGTGAACTGGTACACCACGTTGTTTTCCAAAAAGAACCTCCAGAAGCGGAAGTCCTGCTTCAGGTTCACGGCCAGCACCTGCGTGCTGCCGTCGAACTGCCGCGGCAGGGCGTTGCGGTCGTAGTAGATGAGGTTGCTCACGTTCTCGAACGTCACGTCCAGGCGGGTGCGCTTGGTGGGGATGGCGAGCGTGCCTCCCACCTGCGTGCGGTAGGTGCGGTTGAAGTCGTTGTGCCAGCGGAAGTGGTTGGAGCTGTATTGTTCCTGGAAGAACGACGGGCTCTCGTTGCTCATCGCCCCGCGGGCGGTGATGGCCACGCTGTCGCGCCACAGGCGGAAGAAGCCGCTGAGGTCGCCCGTGAGGCGGAAGTCGCCCGCCTGCGCCCCCAGCACGTCCAACTCGGCGTTGATGTTGTACTTGATGTGCGTGCCCCGCTGCTTGGACAGCACGCCCCCCACTTTCGTGCGGCTGCGGTTCGTGCGTTGCAGCGTGGCCGAGTCGCTCATCATCGTGTACCGTTCGATGTCGTTCGTCAGGTAGGCGGTAAGGCCGAACTGCATCCACTTGTTGAACTCCTCCTCGATGCTCACCGACACGGTGTTCGAGATGGTTTGCAGGGCGGCTGTGTCGCGCGTGGTGGTGGGCGAGAAGTAGGTGTTGGCGTAGAAGGCCGTGTCCGCCGTCGGTTCCAGGTAACGCTTGCGCTGTTCGGCGAGCTTGAGGGTGTGGGCGAAGCGCGTCACGGGCACGAAGTCCACCCGCACCGAGTCTTCGGACACCTGCACCTTGCGCTCGAAGCCCAGGCTGTAGCTGTGGTTGTACACGAAGGCGTTGTAGCTGTAGCCCGAATAGCCCGGCCCTTGCAGGCGGGTGGGCAGCACCTGCGGGTCGTTCAGGTTGTCGCCGTGCAGGTCGTCGGGTTGGCCAGGCCGCCGTTCTCGTAATTGTCCATTTTGTTGAACATGAATGCCCCCGACGCGCTGTACCGCCGTCCGTCGTAGCTGGCGAAGAGGTCGCCCGACAGCCGCTTGGTCGATTGGTTCTCGTATTCGCCGATGGCGCGGGTGTAATCCAGTTCCAGGCCGAAGTTCAGCCGTTTGTTGGCGTTGGCCGTGAAGAGGAAGCGCACGTTGTCCTCGTCGCGGTAGTTCACGGCAATGCCCCCCAGGTACTCCAGGCGGCTGTACGGGCCTTTCGTGTTGTAGAAGGTCACGTTGTCCGGCCTCCTCACGTAGGGGTCGTAGGCATCGGCGAAGATGAAGGGCGAGTTGAACGGCCGGTCGAAGTAGAGCTTCGACTGGAGGGGCGACCCCAGGTTGCCGTTGTACGAATTGGCGATGCTGTAGCGGTCGACCGCGTTCACGTCCTGGAAGTTGACGTGCGCCGTGTCCACCGGGATGCTGTCGGCCAAGGCGATGGGCGACACCACGTGCCACGCCTTGAGGTGGCGCACCGAGTCGCGCTTGAAGAACGCAAGCCCCGGCCCTTGCGCGTGGGTCGAGGCAACGGCGAACACCATTATATATATGTATGATAAAAGCGATTTCCTCACAACGGGGGCAAAGATAGTGAAAGTCGGGCGCAAAGCAATCAAGTTTACTTGAAATTGCTTTGCCGGGACGCATCCTATCTTCTGCAAAGATAGTGAAAGGTGAGGGCTGTGGCAAATGAAAACGAAGTTTTCTGATTGGGCGTTGCCGAACCGCCTCCTATCTTATGGAAAGATAGTGAAAGGTGAGGGCAGTGGCAAGTCCGCCAAGTAAGGGTGGACAGGGGCGGGCCGTCCCGCGGCAGCGTCCGTGTGGAAATATTTTTCTGTTACTACGGAAATTTTGCCGCGTTACTACGGAAATCCCGCCGCGCACTGGCGGAATTTTGGCCTTCGCGGGGAGGGCTGGCAGGCGCGGGCGTGCGCTGTGCCTTGTTTCTGGAAACAAGAGAATAAATTTCTCCCGACGTTTTATCAATTTAAAAATAAGCCGTATATTTGCACGCTCAAAACGAGCAATAGCAATCAATCGTATAACCATTTAATTGTTAGGAGGAACTCACCATCGCAAAACAACTACAAAGAGGCCCTCGCCCGCAACGGGGAGGGGGCAGGCCGCAAGCCCAACACCGAATTAACGAACACATCCGTGGCGTGAAGGAAGTGCGCCTGGTGGGCGACAACGTGGAACAAGGCGTGTACCCCATTCTGGAAGCCGTCCGGATTGCCGAGGAACAAGGGCTTGACTTGGTGGAAATCTCGCCCACCGCAGTGCCTCCGGTTTGCAAGGTTATCGATTACCAGAAGTTCTTGTACCAGCAGAAAAAAAAGGAAAAAGAACAGAAGGCCAAGGCAGCCAAGGTGGTGCTGAAGGAAATCCGCTTCGGCCCGCAGACCGACGACCACGACTACAACTTCAAGTTGAAACATGCCATGGGCTTCCTCAAGGAGGGCTGCAAGGTGAAAGCCTACGTGTTCTTCAAGGGGCGTTCCATCTTGTTCAAGGAGCAGGGCGAGGTGCTGTTGCTGCGCTTTGCCAACGACCTGGAGGAGTACGCCAAGGTGGACAGCATGCCCGTGCTCGAAGGCAAGCGCATGATACTGATGCTATCGCCCAAAAAGCCGGGCAAGTGACGGTGTTTGGATTTAATTGTAATTTAAAATATAGTAGAAATGCCTAAAATGAAGACTAACTCCGGTGCCAAAAAAAGATTCGCTCTTACCGGAACAGGGAAAATTAAAAGGAAACATGCTTACAAGAGCCACATCCTGACGAAGAAGACAAAGAAGCAAAAACGCAACCTCACCCGTACCGGCTTGGTGGACAAAGCCAACGCCCAGAGCGTGCGCAAGCTGCTTTGCCTGAAGTAACCTCTTTGTGGAATCTTTTTAAACGTTTTTTTTAATTTCAAACAGAACAGTTAGCTTCAAGTCCGTGGCCCTGCGGGGCATGGCGCTAATGTTCACAAATCATTTTAATCATGCCAAGATCAGTTAATCACGTTGCTTCACGCAACAGAAGGAAAAGAATCCTGAGCCTTACCAGGGGCTATCACCTGGCCCGCAAGAACGTGTGGACCGTTGCGAAAAATACCTGGGAAAAAAGGGTTGCTGTATGCTTACCGCGACCGCAAGGTGAAAAAACGCAACTTCCGCGCCCTGTGGATCCAGCGCATCAACGCCGCCGCCCGCCTCGAAGGCATGTCGTACTCCAAGCTCATGGGGGCGTTGCACAAGGCCGGTATCGAAATGAACCGCAAGGTACTGGCCGACTTGGCCATGAACCGTAACCCCGAAGCGTTCAAGGCCATCGTGCAGAAAAAGCGAAGAGGCACGCGTGAGGAACACAACGTGTAGAATGGTTGCAAGGTGCAATCGTGAAGGCCGTGCTGCTGACTTCGTCATCGTGTCACCCAAAAATTTTTCATCAAAGTTTCTGATGCCTTGCCATCAGCATTGTCTGTGTATAAACTTCCTTGTTCAGAGGCAGCTTAATTTGTAATGTTGCAATTGTCTTTGCCAATGCAAGTACCTTATCTATGCTCATATTAATCTCTGAGACATTCAGCATACGCTCCAATTCCTTGTAAACTTTCAAAGCCACAAAGCAGATGCATATGTGGGCTTTTATGCGCTTGCGTGTAAAATGGAACATAGGGCGTATCTCAATCTTTGATTTCGCGATGCGGAAAGCCCGTTCTACGTGCCAGAGGTTGTGATACGCTGTGTATACATCTTGTATTTGGTATATTTGTGTTGGTGAGATATCCTTTTGAGCCCATCCCAACGGGAGTCGTCTGCTATGCGGTCATAGTTGATGGCGACTTTCACTTCACCCTCCATGGACAAAAAACTTATTGTAACCTCTTTTGTTGATGTTGCCTTTCGTAAGTGCACCATGCTTATAAGCTTTTTTCCAATCTGCGTATGCCTTTTTTCTCGGTTATAGGCATCTTTCTTTGCCCGATCATCTGTATAGCCTATCAAAAGCCGACGTCCGCCCCCTTTGTCATATTCAACCATATTTTTGTCTTGCTTGGGCTGGTTCAAGATCCAGTCCTTTATCTCTGCACTTTCATTCTTTATCTTCGCACCTATTATATACTTGTAGCCGTGAGCCTCGAGTTCTGCGATGTTGGCATTGTTCATCAAGCCCGAATCCGCCACGACCACAAAGTTTTCCAAACCGTATTTGCTTACAAACTCGTTTATCGTTGGCAGCATTGTGCGACCTTCGTATTTGTTGCCTTCATGGATGCAATAGGCAAGCGGGTAGCCGCCTAAACTTACAAGCAGACCCAGTATGATTTGAGGATTGCTGTGACGCCCTTCTTTCGAGAACCCAGTTTTGCGTAATTCATCCTCATAATCCGCCTCAAAGTAAAGCGTGGTAACATCATAGAATAACACGCCGATATTGCCACCAAAGAGTTTGGCTGTATGACGTACGCTGATGTCCTGGACAATCTCATGCTGATGATGGCTAAGTTTGTCAAGATAACGGTAGATTTTGGAGAGGTCCACATCCTCGTCAAAGTGGTTCTTCAAGTATTCCACGGTCGCAGCCTTGCTTGTTGGATAAGCTAAACGGGCTTTTACGAGTTTGCGGAACACTTCATCGTCAATACGATTGAAGCCAATCCTATCAAACGTGCGGTCCAAAATCAAATCGCAACCATTGAGAAGTATATTGCTTACCTGAGATAGTACCCGGCGAACTTCCTCCCGCTCACGGTTGCACGCCTCACGCTCCTCACCATACAAGTCAAGCTGTGGTTGGCGCCGGGATTTTTCCTTAGATATCCATTCTTTTGCTTTGGCGATAAGCCCTTCTACCTCGTTTTCACTATATGCCACACCGATTGTGGCAAGTTCCTTCATCTTGCCACCTACTTTTCTACAACGATAACTCCGATATTGCCGGATGGATATTTCTTTTTGCGGACAAACATGGTTAAAATACCTTTCGTGTCACCCAAAATCAGGTGACACGAAGATACAAAACATTGTTCGGCGCAGATGGTGCAGTCGGCGTTGCCCGGTTCGTAGCCGTGTTCGCGCAGCAGACGCACCGTTTCGCGCAGCAACACTTTGCTGTCGATGTCCTTGTACTCGGCTGCCGTGTTGGGGAAGTGGTAGCCGATGTCGCGCAGATTGGCGGCACCCAGCAGGGCATCGCACAAGGCGTGGATGAGCACGTCGGCATCCGAATGCCCCAACAGACCCAACTCATGCTCGATGCGCACGCCGCCCAGCCACAGTTCGCGCCCAGCCACCAGGCGGTGTACGTCGTATCCGAAACCTACACGAATGTTCGCCCTCCAACATTAACGATTAGTTTGATTGGATTTGATTAACGAAATCTTAGTACAACACACCAAAGGGCACTATAACGCGGACATCCCCATTATGGATTTCTCCCTGCGGTCGAAATGACGAGAATGTATGGATTTAACCTCTCACATCCCCTCCCGATTGCATCGGGACCTTGGGGAGCCTTTGCAATGCCTTCAGCCCGAAGAGGTCGAACGAAAGCGACAGGCGCAGGGTGTTGTTGAGCGGGTTGGCAGGCGAGGTGGCGATGACGTAGCCCGCATCCAGCTGGAATACGTTCAGCTTGAAGCCCGCACCGGCGGTGAAGTACTTGCGGCTTCCCGCCTTTCATGTGCTTTCATTATAGTACCCCTGCCCGGACAAAGAATTGCTGGTTGTACGAGTATTCCAACCCCACTGACCAGTTGATTTCTTTCATTTCATCACAAAATAGACCTGTTTTCTATATTACCATCGGCAAATGAATAGAAAATACCCGTAATGGGCGATGATGTTATACTCATCTTGGTAACGTCCTTTTTCGTGATGACAAGCAATTTGTTCACGTCGGCGTTAATTGACAGGCGGTTGTAGTCGTCAAACGGGATGTCGAACGAGCCGCCGAGCTTCAGGTTGGTGGGCAGGAAATTATTCGTCACGCCTTGGTCGTAGCTCACTCTCGTACCGATGTTGGAGATGTTCAGCCCGAACGCCAGTTTGGCATCGCCCGTGGAGAGGGTGATGGGCGTTTGGTAATAGGCGGCCACGTCGGCGGCAAAGGCATTGGCC
>VOFD01002040.1_pt1 | contig 39032 bp, 60 predicted proteins | sample 5384101 | NCBI WGS metagenome assembly VOFD01 (sample SAMN12384723, study PRJNA508395) | human gut metagenome | isolation source: healthy gut C | host: Homo sapiens
ATTAATAATGTAGTGGATATTACTAATTATATCGTTCATGCTTTCGGTCAGCCATTGCATTGTTTCGATGCCGGAAAGATAAAAGGCAATGAAGTAATTGTCAAGACATTGCCGGAAGGCACTCCATTCGTCACATTGGATGAAGTGGAACGCAAGTTGAGCGAACGCGATCTGATGATCTGCAACAAAGAAGAAGCGATGTGTATTGCCGGTGTATTCGGCGGACTGGATTCCGGTTCTACGGAAGCTACGACAGATGTATTTATCGAAAGCGCTTATTTCCATCCTACATGGGTGCGTAAGACTGCCCGTCGTCACGGTCTGAATACGGATGCTTCTTTCCGTTTCGAACGTGGCATCGATCCGAACGGAGTAATCTATTGTCTGAAACTGGCGGCACTGATGGTGAAGGAACTCGCCGGCGGCACTATCTCATCCGAAATTAAGGATGTTTGCGTTGCAGTTCCACAAGACTTTATGGTAGAACTTTCTTATGAGAAAGTAAATTCGCTGATTGGTAAAGTGATTCCCGTGGAAACGATCAAGAACATTGTTACCAGCCTGGAAATGAAAATCATGAATGAGACAGTTGACGGACTGACATTGGCCGTTCCTCCTTATCGTGTAGACGTACAGCGTGATTGCGATGTGATCGAAGATATTCTACGTATCTATGGATATAATAATGTAGAAATCCCGACTACGCTGAACTCCAGTCCTGACAACCAAAGGGTGAGCATGATAAATCAAACAAATTACAGAATCTGGTTGCAGAACAGCTGGTTGGCTGTGGCTTCAATGAAATACTGAATAATTCTCTGACTCGTGCCGCTTACTACGACGGTCTGGAGAACTATTCATCCAACCATCTGGTGATGCTGCTGAATCCACTGAGTGCCGATCTGAACTGTATGCGTCAGACATTGCTGTTCGGCGGACTGGAGAGCATCGCGCACAATGCCAACCGCAAGAATGCCGATTTGAAATTCTTTTTTTCGAGTTCGGCAACTGCTATTACTTCGATGCCGGACAAGAAGAATCCGGAAAGTACTGGCTACCTATTCGGAAGACTATCACTTGGGTTTGTGGGTGACTGGAAAGAAAGTAGCCAACTCATGGGCGCATCCGGATGAAAACAGTTCGGTATACGAATTGAAGGCTTATGTAGAGAATATATTGAAGCGCCTGGGACTGGATTTGCACAACCTGGTAGTTGGCAATCTGACTGACGATATTTTCGCTACCGCACTTTCTGTTCATACCAAGGGGGAAGCGTCTTGCCTCTTTCGGTGTTGTGACGAAGAAACTGCTGAAAGCATTCGATATAGATAATGAGGTGTATTATGCCGACTTGAACTGGAAAGAACTGATGAAGGCTATCCGTTCAGTGAAGATCAGCTACAAGGAAATTTCCAAATTCCCTGCTGTGAAGCGTGACTTGGCATTGTTGCTCGACAAGAACGTACAGTTTGCCGAAATCGAAAAGATCGCGAAGCAGGTAAGAAATCGTATGCGGTCAGCTTCCTGCTTCAGGATGAAACCAGACATTTGAATGATAAGATGATTGATAAGATCATGTCGAAACTGGTGAAGAACTTGGAAGATAAACTGAATGCCAAACTTGAGATAAATTTAAAATTTCAATTCAAAAAAATATAAACCAATGGGAAGAGCATTTGAATATAGAAAGCCGCTAAACTGAAAAGATGGGGCCACATGGCTAAAAACATTTACAAGACTGGGTAAACAAATCGCTATTGCTGTAAAGGCGGGTGGTCCGGAACCTGAAAACAACCCGACTTTGCGTTCGGTCATCGCTACTTGTAAGCGTGAGAATATGCCGAAGGATAATATTGAACGTGCTATCAAGAATGCAATGGGTAAAGACCAGAGTGACTACAAGAGCATGACTTACGAAGGGATACGGCCCTCACGGTATTGCTGTATTTGTAGATACCCTGACAGACAACACAACCCGTACGGTAGCTGACGTCCGTTCGGTATTTCAATAAGTTTGGCGGTAACCTCGGCACCATGGGCTCACTGGCTTTCCTGTTCGACCATAAATGTGTATGTTCACCTTCAAGAAGAAAGACGGATTGGATATGGAAGAACTGATTCTGGATCTGATCGATTATAATGTGGAAGATGAATATGATGAAGATGAGGAAGAAGGGAACAATTACGATCTACGGTGATCCTAAGAGCTATGCTGCCATTCAGAAGCATCTGGAAGAATGTGGTTTCGAAGATGTCGGTGGAGACTTCACTTATATCCCGAACGATCTGAAAGAGGTTACTCCGGAACAGCGTGAGACATTAGATAAGATGGTGGAACGCTTGGAAGAGTTTGACGACGTGCAGACTGTTGACGAAAGGCACTTGCAGCACCAACATCGAACTGATGTGGAAGATGGAGTGGTGAAGATGGCTTTTGGGGGAGTGGATGAACCTTCAAGGTATTTCGCGTCCTGGTAAGAGGGAATGAAGGTAGCGGATGTTATCGCAAAACTTTTGAAGGAGTGCGGTGTGGTGGCAGGCCCACTTCCTGTCCCGATCAGTTGTGCCATGCACTGCATGAAATGGATATTAATTGACGACATTTCAATTCGGGATGGCTGCGGATTTTTTCAATAAAATGAAGTTTTGTGAAATCCGCCGTACCTTGGGCCGATTAGTAAAGGTTTTATTTGTCGGTATTTTGAACCAAAATGACCTTCACTCGTCATTTATAAGTATATTTTAAGGTTAAAACTATTATGCAAAAATGAAGAATATTTTTCAAGACTTAAAACGGAAAGATCATAAACGCTATCTGGGTGGACTGGATGTTTTTAAATATATTGGTCCGGGACTTCTGGTTACTGTAGGATTTATTGATCCCGGAAACTGGGCTTAATTTGCCGCCGGTTCCGAATTCGGCTATTCCTTACTGTGGGTGGTTGTCCACTATTATGCTGATCGTTCTTCAACACAACGTTGCTCACTTGGGATTGTTACCGGACTTGCCTTTCGGAAGCGGCCACTAAATACACTCCCAAATGGGTGTCGCGACCTATTCTTGGTACGGCGGTATTGGCGTCGATATCTACTTCTTTAGCGGAAATTCTGGGAGGTGCCATTGCCTTGGAAATGCTCTTTTGATATTCCTATTATATGGGGAGCTATATTGACTACGCTTTTTGTCTCTATCATGCTTTTCACTAATTCGTATAAGAAGATAGAGCGTTCCATCATTGCATTTGTCTCCGTTATCGGACTTTCGTTTATCTACGAATTGTTTCTGGTGGAAATAGACTGGCCGGCTGCGACAGCAGGGTGGGTGACGCCTGCTTTCCCGAAGGGTAGTATGCTGATTATTATGAGTGTGCTGGGAGCGGTTGTGATGCCTCATAATCTGTTTCTGCATTCGGAAGTAATACAGAGTCACGAATATAATAAGAAAGATGACGCTTCTATTAAGAAGGTCTTGAAATATGAGTTGTTTGATACTCTTTTTTCCATGATTGTCGGCTGGGCAATTAACAGTGCTATGATTCTGCTGGCTGCTGCTACTTTCTTTAAAAGCGGCATTCAGGTGGAAGAATTGCAACAAGCCAAATCACTGCTTGAACCTTTGTTGGGAAGTAATGCGGCCATCGTATTTGCACTGGCATTGCTGATGGCGGGTATTTCATCCACCATTACGAGCGGAATGGCGGCAGGTTCTATCTTTGCAGGTATTTTCGGCGAATCGTATCATATCAAAGACAGCCACTCGCAGGTGGGGAGTCCTTTGTCTCTGGGAATTGCCTTATTGCTGATTTTCTTTATTGGAGATCCTTTCAAAGGACTGATTATTTCGCAGATGATATTGAGTATTCAGTTGCCTTTCACGGTATTCCTGCAGGTGGGACTGACGTCTTCCCGAAAGGTGATGGGAGATTATGTCAATAGTCGTTGGAGCACGTTTGTGTTGTATTCGATTGCCATTATTGTTTCGGTACTGAATATCATGCTTTTGTTTTCATAAAATCAATATAAATCAATAAATATAGATCGATGAAGATTATTACTTATAATGTGAACGGACTGCGTGCTGCCGTATCTAAAGGTTTGCCGGAGTGGTTGGCGCAGGAGAATCCTGATATTCTTTGTCTGCAAGAGACGAAACTGCAACCGGACCAGTATCCGGGAGAGGTGTTTGAAGCGTTGGGTTACAAGTCTTATTTGTATTCGGCACAGAAGAAAGGATACAGTGGAGTGGCCATACTTACCAAGCAGGAACCGGACCATGTGGAATATGGGATGGGAATGGAGGCTTATGATAATGAAGGACGTTTTATACGGGCGGACTTTGGAGATTTATCGGTAGTCAGTGTTTACCACCCTTCGGGAACGAGCGGGGACGAACGTCAGGCTTTTAAAATGGTGTGGCTGGAAGATTTTCAGAAGTATGTGACGGAGTTGCAGAAGTCCCGTCCCAATTTGATTCTTTGTGGTGATTATAATATTTGCCACGAACCGATTGATATTCATGATCCTGTCCGGAATGCGACAAACAGTGGCTTCCTTCCTGAAGAACGGGAGTGGATGACACGTTTCCTGTCTGCAGGGTATGTGGATTCTTTCCGTACGCTTTGTCCCGAAAAACAGGAATATACTTGGTGGAGCTATCGTTTTAATTCGCGTGCCAAGAATAAAGGTTGGAGAATTGACTATTGTATGGTCAGTGAGCCGGTACGCCCGCTGTTGAAACGGGCGTATATCCTGAATGAGGCCGTACATTCCGACCATTGTCCGATGGCATTGGAAATATTATAGGATAGTAATACTCAATTTACGGGTGTCTTATATTTTTTGTGCGAAATAAAAATGCAAAATAGTTTATGGAAGATAGAATACAGAAAGCAGTAGAACTTTTTAAGAGCGGATATAACTGCTCGCAGTCTGTAGTAGCTGCATTTGCCGATATGTATGGATTTACACAGCGTTACGTATGGGTGCTTCCTTTGGCGGGGGAATAGGACGAATGCGCGAAACGTGTGGAGCTGCCTGCGGCATGTTTTTTGGTGGCGGGCTTGGAAACCGGCGCTACGGAAGCGACAGACCGGGAAGGAAAAGCTGCCAATTATGCGGTAGTGCAAGAACTGGCGGCTGAATTTAAGAAGCGTAACGGTTCGCTGATTTGTGGCGAATTGTTGGGATTAAAGAAAAAAGATCCCGTTTCAACCATTCCGGAAGAGCGTACTGCTCAATATTATAGCAAGCGTCCCTGTGCTAAAATGGTGGAAGAAGCGGCAAGAATTTGGTCTGAATATCTCGAAAAGCATCCTAAATGAGGTTCTAAAATGCTTTTTTTATTACAAAAACGATAAAAAAGTGCTCAATAAAGTGTTATATAACATAAAAATAACTATCTTTGCCCCCGAAATAAAATCTGAAAGTCTTTTTGACCGGATGATTTTAAGCATGTCTAACTAAAATTGCAAAGCAAATGTTGAAAGAAAAAGCTGGTGTAATTGCAGGTACTATCTGGAATGCACTGAACGAAACAGAAGGAATGACTGCCAAGCAGCTTAAGAAAGCAACTAAATTGGTTGACAAAGATCTGTTCCTCGGCCTTGGCTGGTTATTGAGAGAAGACAAAGTCTCTGTGGAAGAAGTTGAAGGTGAACTCTTCATCAAATTGATCTAAGCGAGTAACTCACTTAAGCAATAAAAAAAATGCGTTGGTACATGGTCATAATGTTATCAACGCATTTTTTTTATATTCCGCCATTTACGTATCTTTGCACACCAAAAAGACAAAATAATAAGAATTCAGAATGAAGAATATACGCAACTTCTGCATCATTGCTCATATTGACCACGGGAAATCGACTTTGGCCGACCGTTTGTTGGAGTTTACACACACTATTCAGGTGACTTCGGGGCAGATGCTTGATAATATGGATCTGGAGAAAGAAAGGGGGATCACTATCAAGAGCCATGCAATCCAGATGGAATATACTTATCAGGGGGAGAAGTATATCCTTAACCTGATTGACACTCCGGGACATGTGGACTTTTCGTATGAGGTGTCACGTTCTATCGCTGCATGTGAAGGGGCATTGCTGATTGTCGATGCTTCGCAGGGAGTGCAGGCACAGACGATCTCGAATCTGTATATGGCCATTGAGCACGACCTTGAGATTATTCCGGTGATTAATAAATGCGATATGGCGAGTGCCAATCCTGAAGAAGTGGAGGACGAGATCATTGAATTGCTGGGCTGCAAGCGGGAGGAAGTGATCCGTGCATCCGGCAAAACGGGTATGGGAGTGGAAGAAATACTGGCGGCCGTGATCGAACGTATTCCTCATCCCGAAGGAGATGAGGAAGCGCCGCTGCAAGCATTGATCTTCGATTCCGTATTCAACTCTTTCCGTGGTATTATCGCCTATTTCAAGATTGAGAACGGAGTGATTCGGAAAGGGGATAAGGTGAAGTTCTTCAATACGGGTAAAGAATATGATGCCGATGAAGTGGGAGTGCTGAAAATGGATATGGTACCTCGCAACGAACTTCGTACGGGGATGTGGGATATATTATTTCCGGTATCAAGACTTCTAAAGAGGTGAAGGTGGGAGATACCATTACGCATATTGCCCGTCCGTGTGACAAGGCTATTGCCGGTTTTGAAGAAGTGAAACCGATGGTGTTTGCAGGAGTTTATCCGATAGAAACGGAAGATTTCGAGAATTTGCGCACGTCGTTGGAAAAATTGCAATTGAACGATGCGTCGTTGACTTTCCAGCCGGAGTCTTCGCTGGCTTTGGATTGAATAAGTATGATTGGCGTCAGGACTGGAAGGCTATCCTCTTTTATTCAGTGATTATATTTCTGGCTACTCAAATACTGTATCTGGGGAAAAAGAATTGTATGGGGACGAGGGAAGTATTCATATTGAAGTACTGTTGCCGGCATTTGTTTTGGGTATGATCATGAAACATAAGGAACATGATACACCGATGGAACGAAAGGTGTCTACCGGAATTTCATTTTTCTTCATGTTTCTGGTGGGAATGAGCATGCCGCATTTTATCAGGTGAACTTTGCGGAGACTCATGCAGGTTCTTATTCCGTAACCGGTTCGCAGGAGATGATGTCGTGGGGAATGATTCTGTTTCATGTGGTGATTGTCTCTTTATTGTCGAATATAGGAAAGCTTTGTCCGATGTTCTTCTATCGTGACCGGAAATTAAGTGAGCGGCTGGCTCTTTCCATCGGTATGTTTACCCGTGGCGAGGTAGGGGCCGGAATCATTTTCATTGCATTCTGGTATTGAATCTGATTCTGACGGGGTATCTTCGTTCTTTGGGTGAAGAATTTGGCTTTGCGGAGTTATGCGGATTAACGTGATATGGAAATGTTGTAGAGTATTTTTTCTATTTAGATTCGAGGTTTCGAAACGGTTTTTAGAAATGATTGCATAAAAGCAACAGTTTATTTTCCGTGTAATCCCGCGCCTGAATAATATCAGTTAGTAATCTGTCGAATCGTCCTCTACGTCAATGGGGAGAATCTTTTGGCTTTCTTTTCGTGTGGCAACTGTTCCACTTGCCGCAGTTTGCGTTCGATGGCATTGTCCGTTTTCCCATGACTTCTTCGAGTTGGTCACCGGCGCTTTGCAGGTTCTTTTGTACTTTTTCAAGCAACCCTCCGAATTTTCTGAATTCTGTTTTGACAGCTCCCAGTACGGTCCAGACTTCTCCGGTACGTTTTTGGATGGCTTAAGCATCTGAAGACTGTTGAGAATGGCGCCTAATGTTGTCGGTCCTGTAACTACAATCTTATAATCCTTTTGGAGTGTTTCGATGAGACTGGTACGACGGATTACTTCAGCATATATGCTTTCAAAATGGCAGGAACATGATGGCAAAGTCTGTGGTAAACGGCGGGTTCACATATTTATCATGGATGTCTTTTTGCCATCTTTTTGATTGTATTTTCCAATTGCTTGCCGCACGATTCCATCAATGCTGTGTCTCCCGCTTCGAATGCGTCGTAGTATTGTTCGTATACATCTTTGGGGAATTTGGCGTCGATGGGGAGGTAGACGGTGCTGTTGGCGTCATCTTTTCCCGGAAGTTTGATGGCAAACTCCACAAATTCGGTTCCGCTCTTTTTCGTTTTGACATTGGCGTCGTACTGTTCGGGGCTCATCATTTGTTCTAAAGTGCACCCAGTTGGACTTCGCCGAACGTGCCTCTCTCATCTTTACGTTACTCAATACTTTTTTTCAGTCCACCGACGTCTTGTGCGAGAGATTTCATTTCTCCCAGTCCCTTCTGTACATTTTCCAGTTGTGAGCGGACGATTTCGAATGATTGGCCGATACGTTCGTTAAGTGTTTTTGTAACTTTTCCTCTACCATCAAACGCATATCGTCGAGACGTTTTTCGGTGGATTTCAGCAATGCTTCCTGCTGGCGGGCCATCATGTCGAATTTCTGTCGTTGCAGTTCTCCGGTAGTCATCATATTCTTGTGCAGAACATATTTCGTTTCCGGTTTCAGTAATCAGAATCATATTCCCATTGGGCAGAAGGCAGTCCGTCATCCGTGCATACCGTCCATCCGTCAGCTTCGTCAACAAATACCTCATAAGTACCCATATTTATCATCGGTTCAATGGTGAAGGTCATGCCCGGAACGATCATCATTCCTGTTCCCCGGCGTCCGAAATGTTCCACATCCGGTGCTTCATGAAACTGCATTCCACACCATGCCCGCAAAGATCGCGTACCACGTTGAATCCGTTCTTTTCTGCGTGTTCTGAATAGCGGCGCCTACATCTCCTAATTGTTTCCAAGGTGTGCGGCGGCTATACCTATTTCCATACACTCTTTAGTCACTTGAACCAGTTTGCGCATTTCGGGACTTACGTCACCGATCATAAACATGCGTGATGCGTCAGAGAAATAACCATTGTAAATGGTAGAAACATCTACGTTGATAATATCTCCGCTTTGCAGTATTTCTGTTTTGCTGGGAATACCGTGGCATACCACTTCGTAGTTGAGAGGAGCAGGGATGGCACCGTGCTTTGTGGTGAAGTCATATACCATGACATCGATTTCTTCAGTCGACATTCCTTCACGGATATTCTCCGAAATATAATCCAACAGGGCAGTATTGATTTTGGCACTCTCACGGATTCCTTCCAGTTGTTCGGGAGTACGCAGTACTTTGCGCGGTGGGAGTTTGTAACCTTGTTTTCTGTATTTCTGTATTTTCGCTTCTACTTCAGCCGGGTAATTGGAGTACTGTATGCCTAACTCGTCCGCTCTTCTTTTCATTTCGGTGCCCGGAAGTAATTTGAGGGATTCAGTTGAATTTCTCCTGCGCCATACTCTGCTAAAAGTACGGACATCATCGAAAATCTCTGATAGATGGTAGAGTGGGAGTCCTGCTATCAAGTCGGCATGAGTTTCCATGTTTTTAAGTGAACATAGATATTTAAGTCCGGTCAGAGCGTCGGAGAGTTTTCCTATTCTCCGGCTTTGTTCAAGCACGTTTTTCCCTGTAGGCTTTGGATTCCGGCTTCCAGATGCAGCAGTCCTTTAGGGAGGGTGGCTAATTCCTGTTGGAGTTCATCGGAAAGGAGTGGGATGAATTTCCAGATGGAAACAGATATCCGGGTATTCGCGGAATAGATTTAGTAATTCTTTTTGCCCGTTTGTTGTTGTAATTGAACGTGCGGTCCAGTACCCTCAACGTTCTTGATTCCCGTGTTGGTGTATTACGTCGAGACGTTTCCGGGTTGCTTCAAGAGATAGGGTGCGAACTGGCTTTTCACCTCCACTGACACAAAAAGGCACAGGTGTTAAAACATCCGCGGGTGGTTTCTAACTGTACAAAAGGTTTGCTCCAGTTGAAGAAACGGCTCTTTTCGGGGGAACCAATTCGGGAAAACTTCATAACGCGGGCGAGTCCGTTGTCATGATATCCTCCCGATTCGTCCAGATAACAGAGTCCTGTGATTGATTTCCATTCTTTTTCTTGGCTGATTCCACACTTTTAACCATAAAGGAAATACTTCTTCGCCTTCTCCGCGAAACACTCCGCTTACAAATTTGTTCTTATATAAGAAAGCTTCATTATCTCCTAAAAATTCGGGGCCTCCGAGTATGACACAACAGTGAGGTAGTAATGCTTTTGCGCGTGAAACGATGTGTAGGAGTTGCTCGTGATTAAATAGCCAGTTGGTAGCTGCGATGATGTCCGGTTGATGACGGTAGATTTGATTGACGACACTGCCCGTATTTTCATTGATAGTGGCGGAGACTACGCACCATTCAATAGTGGTATCGTCTGCTATTTGAGCATGGAGTGCAGGGAGTGCCAATGAGGAGTGTGCGTACGAACTATTTAAATCAAGCCAAAGAAGTTTCATGTGGAAAATTTAATATTATCTTTGCAAAGGTACAAAAAACTTGTGGCTTGTGATGTATAGTAAATATAAAATGCTAATTTTGTATTAATAAACGCAATAAACTAGAGAATTATGAAAATGATAAAAAGATATGCAGGTATCTTGATGATGCTGACTTTATTGGTTGGCTTTACTTCGTGTGAAGACGATGAAGATATTTATGACGATTTGATGGGACGCACTTGGGTGGGTGATTTGTGGTTCGGTTCTGATTATAATCCGATAGAAAGTGGTATTCGCTTGGATAATAATGGGCTGGGAATAGACTATCAGGTTTATGATTATAATGGTAAATCTGCAGGTGATTTGCCTTTCCGGTGGTGGGTTGATTATGGCACATTGTACCTTGATTATGGACGTGATTTTGCTTTTACGTGAGATAAGGGGCGTTCGTGTCAGAGGGCGTTATTTGCAAGGTGACCTGTATCTTGATGGAGGATATATTGGTTATATTGAGTTGCAAATGCAATAGAATAAGATCTGATTTTAATAGAAAAAAGGAGTTAAATCAAAATTAATTGATCTAACTCCTTTTCTTTTTTTTTGAGTGTAGTTTTATTTTTTCAAAAACAACTTCTTGAACTCTGCCGGATAAGGCGTCTCGAACTCCATCAAATCTCCCGTTACCGGATGATAGAAACAAAGTTTGAAAGCATGGAGTGCCAGACGTCCGATAGGATTGGGGGAATCTTCTCTTCCATATCTTCCGTCACCGATAATGGGATGACCTAAATCCTGCATATGCACACGAATCTGGTTCTTCCGGCCGGTTTCCAGATCGAGCTCCAACAGGGAATATCCGTTGGCACGTTTGATTGTCCTGTAGTGGGTTATAGATTTTGAGCCGCCGTCATCATACTCGCTGGAACTTACATAAAGCGTTTTATCAGTCAGCCAGGAAACGACTGTATCATAATCTTTCTCCATATTACCTTCCACTACAGCTACATATCGGCGGTCGGTCACTATATCATGCCAGTTGTCGCGCAGGGTCCGCTGTGTTTTTTTCGTCTTTGGCAAACATCATCAGACCGGAAGTGTCCCTGTCCGGGCGATGAACGATAAACACACGGAATTGACGTCCGGAGCGTTGCACATATTCATTGAGTATCGTGTAGGCCGTGCGCTCTTTCTGGCGTTCCGTATTGACTGATAAAAGTCCCTGCATCTTTTCGACAACAATGATATAGGCATCTTCATACACGATTTTCAGCAGTCTGTTATTAAATTCTTTCTTTCCTTTCTCTTTGCTGATTTGTACCTTCATGCCCGGTTCCAACGGGAAGTTGAATTGCGTGGTTATCACATTATCAACAAACACCACCCGCTTGCTTAGCAACGATTTCAATTTGGTGCGACTTGCGTCCGGCATCTTGGCAGCGAGGAACTCCATTAGTTCCATAGGTTCTTTCACTGCATAATTTGTATATTGAGCGCGTGCTTTTTTTCAGCAGGAGTTCTTCTGGGTCTTTTTTTTCATTTCTTTTTCTTCTTTTTGAGATTTTATTTTTCACCACAGATTACACACATTATAATAATCAATAATAAAAATCTGTGTTAACCTGTGTAATCTGCGGTGAATTTTTTTATCGAAGTTCCAGTAACACAACATTTTTTTACATGGTGGTGTGAGGGAACATATCTACCGGTTGGACGGCTTTCACTTTATACTTCTCATCAAGCAACTGCAGGTCCCGTGCTTGAGTGGCAGGATTGCAGCTTACATAAACAATCCGTTTCGGTTCGCAAACAAAATGACGTCAACCACATCCTGATGCATACCGGCACGGGAGGGTCTGTGATAATTACATCCGGACGTCCATGCTGATTGATCATATATTTCATGTGCCATTTACATTCTTGATATCATTGATTTCTGCATTTACCTTTGCGTCTTCAATAGCTTCCGGCACGTATTCGATACCGATCACCTGACGGGCTTGGCGTATATAAATTATAAGCCTGTTCCGAGTTGGTCTGATAGAATGATTTCGGACCGACCTTGAAACGCAGTCCTTCCATCTCTTCAAAGATATGATCTTTCCCTTTAAATACGTGCACATCCAAATCATTGATGGTATCGTTGCACTTATTATTAATAATGTATAGAAGGGACGTGATTTCAGGGGAAAGAGTCCGCTACGAATTGGAGTAACTGCTTGAACAGTTCCATTTCGTGCTCTTCCGTAATCTTACAAATAACGATCACCATCAGTTCCCCGGTTGAGGATGTGCGTACGATCATATTCCGCAGCATACCTTCCTGTGTGCGCAGATTGATGAAAGAGTAATCATGCTCGTAAGCATAGTCACGTATTGCATTCCGGATGCGGTTGGATATATCATCCTGCAACCAGCATTTCTCGATGGCCAGCACTTTGTCAAAGGCTCCCGGAATGTGGAAACCCACCGCATTCATCTGGTCATATTTCACATCCTGACGGACTTCCTCATTAGTCAGCCAGCGTTTGTTTGAAAAGGTGAACTCCAGTTTGTTTCTGTAGAATTCCGTTTTGGCAGAACCGAGAATCGGGGAAATTTCGGGAAGTTCGATCTTTCCGATACGTCTCAAATTATCTTCCACTTGCTTTTGCTTATACCTGATTTGCTCCGAATAGGGGGGAGCACTTGCCACTTGCAGCCACCGCATACGCCATAGTGTTGGCAGAAAGGAACAGCGCGATTGGGTGACAGCTCGTGAAACTTCACCGCTTCAGCTTCGGCATATTTATTCTTTTTACGCTTGATTTGCAGGTCTACCACATCACCCGGCACTACATAGGGAACAAAAATCACCAGGTCGTTTACTTTTTGCGATGGCTTTTCCTTCGGCAGCCACATCCATGATTGTTACCTTCTCCAATAAGGGAAGCTCTTTTTTCTTTCTTGCCACTTTTACACCAGTCTAATAATTACTTTGCAAAAGTAGGTATTTTTTGGAAAAAATTCGGGTATATAGAAATATTCCGGATTGTAATGTCGAAATTGCATTTTGATAGAAAGTTTTTTCGCAAAAAGTTTTCAAGTTTGCGAAATATCCTTAGATTTGCGAAAAGATAATAGTCATAATGTAACTTTAAACACAATATTATGGATAAAAAAGAGTTTATACCTTTGGTAATGGTCAGGCAGAAGGAAAAGCTGACATGAAGAATTTGCTCGGTGGTAAGGGAGCCAACCTTGCAGAAATGAATTTAATCGGAATTCCTGTCCCTCCCGGATTCACAATAACTACAGATGTTTGTACGGAATACAATACGCTAGGACGTGATAAAGTGGTTGAGCTGCTGAAAGATGAAGTGGTAAAAGCAATCACTCACGTGGAAACGTTGATGAAATCTAAATTCGGTGACGTTGAAAATCCTTTGTTGGTGTCTGTACGTTCCGGTGCACGCGCATCTATGCCGGGTATGATGGATACGATTTTGAATTTGGGATTGAATGATGAAGTGGTAGAAGGAATTATCCGTAAGACTGGTAATGCACGCTTTGCATGGGACTCTTATCGTCGTTTTGTACAGATGTACGGTGATGTGGTTCTGGGCATGAAGCCTACCAATAAAGATGATATCGACCCGTTTGAAGCCATCATCGAAGAGGTGAAGAAAGCGAAAGGGGTGGAACTGGATAACGAGCTGAAAGTGGAAGACTTGCAGGAACTCGTAAAAAGAAATTTAAAGCTGCCGTGAAGGAACAGACGGGAAAAGATTTCCCGACTTGTGCATACGAACAACTGTGGGGAGCTATCTGTGCCGTATTTGATTCATGGATGAACGAACGCGCTATCCTCTACCGCAAGATGGAGGGCATACCCGATGAATGGGGTACAGCTGTGAACGTGCAGGCCATGGTGTTCGGTAATATGGGAAAAACCTCGGCCACTGGTGTTTGCTTCTCACGCGATGCCGGTACAGGTGAAGACCTTTTCAACGGTGAATACCTGATCAACGCGCAAGGTGAAGACGTTGTGGCCGGTATTCGTACTCCGCAACAGATCACCAAGATCGGTTCTCAACGTTGGGCTGTGTTGGCTGGCGTTACCGAAGATGTTCGCGCGGCGAAGTTCCCTTCCATGGAAGAGGCACTGCCGGAAATTTATAAAGAACTGGATGCTCTTCAGACCAAGCGTGAAAATCACTACAAAGACATGCAGGATATGGAGTTCACCGTTCAGGAAGGCAAACTTTGGTTCCTTCAGACACGTAACGGTAAACGTACCGGTGCTGCCATGGTGAAGATTGCTATGGATTTGCTCCGTCAGGGCATGATTGACGAAAAGACTGCTTTGATGCGTGTGGAGCCGAATAAACTGGACGAACTGCTTCATCCTGTATTTGATAAAGATGCTTTGAAGAAAGCCAAAGTGCTGACTCGTGGTCTTCCGGCTTCTCCGGGTGCCGCAACCGGCCAGATTGTATTCTTCGCCGATGACGCTGCTGAATGGCATGCTGCCGGTAAACGCGTGGTGATGGTTCGCATCGAGACTTCTCCGGAAGACTTGGCGGGTATGGCAGTTGCCGAAGGTATTCTGACGGCTCGTGGCGGTATGACTTCTCATGCTGCTGTGGTGGCTCGTGGCATGGGTAAGTGCTGTGTATCGGGTGCGGGTGCATTGAATATTGATTATAAGAACCGTACTGTAGAAATCGACGGCGTTGTTTTGAAAGAAGGAGATTATATTTCTTTGAACGGGAGTACAGGTGTGGTATATAATGGCAAGGTGGAAACGAAAGCTGCAGAACTTTCCGGTGACTTTGCAGAATTGATGACATTGGCTGATAAATATACCCGTTTGCAGGTACGTACGAATGCGGATACTCCTCATGATGCAGAAGTAGCACGCAATTTTGGTGCAGTAGGTATCGGTCTTTGCCGTACGGAACACATGTTCTTCGAAGGTGAAAAGATCAAAGCCATGCGTGAGATGATTCTGGCAGAAAATGCTGAGGGACGTCGGAAAGCATTGGCTAAGATTCTTCCATACCAACAGGAAGATTTTAAGGGTATCTTTAAAGCAATGGCAGGTTGTCCGGTAACTGTCCGTTTGCTCGATCCGCCTTTGCACGAGTTCGTTCCTCACGATTTGAAAGGACAGCAGGAAATGGCAGATACTATGGGGGTGAGCTTGCAATATATCCAACAGCGTGTAGAATCACTGTGTGAACATAATCCGATGTTGGGTCACCGCGGTTGCCGTTTGGGAAATACTTATCCTGAAATTACTCAGATGCAGACACGTGCCATCTTAGGTGCTGCATTGGAACTGAAGAAAGAAGGAGTGGAAACTCATCCGGAAATCATGGTTCCGTTGACTGGTATCCTGTATGAATTCAAGGAGCAGGAAAATGTAATCCGCTCGGAAGCAAAGAAGTTGTTTGAGGAAGTGGGAGATAGTATCGACTTCAAAGTTGGTACAATGATCGAAATCCCGCGTGCTGCTTTGACTGCCGACCGTATCGCTTCTTCTGCCGAGTTCTTCTCATTCGGTACAAATGACTTGACGCAGATGACTTTCGGTTATTCTCGTGATGATATAGCTTCTTTCCTTCCTGTTTATCTGGAAAAGAAGATTTTAAAAGTGGATCCGTTCCAGGTTCTCGACCAGAATGGTGTGGGACAATTGGTACGTATGGCTACAGAAAAGGGCCGTGCTATCCGTCCGGATCTGAAATGTGGTATTTGTGGTGAACATGGTGGTGAGCCTTCTTCAGTGAAATTCTGTCACCGGGTAGGCTTGAACTACGTTAGTTGTTCTCCATTCAGAGTGCCGATTGCCAGATTGGCGGCGGCGCAGGCAGCAATAGAAGGATAGTTTATGTCCGCTTTGTCTTGGGCATTCGTTCTCTTGGTTAAATAAATATTTGGTATTTATTATAAAAAACTAACCAAATGTTTGTTTAATCGTAAAAACAGCTTTACATTTGCACCCCAGAAATCGACCGAATTGGGGTCTAACGTTTAATTTAAAAAACAAAGAAGATAAAAAAGGGTTTATTATTGGTAGTTGTAATGTTGGCAACTAGCGCTGTAAAAAGCACAAGACATTTACGTAGGCGGATCTTTGAATCTGTGGCGTAACAGTACAGGCAACACTACCTCTTTTAAAATTGCTCCGGAAATCGGATACAACTTTAATGAGACATGGGCATTGGGTGCTGAATTGGACTATTCACACAATTATGTTACAGGACAAACTGCAAACTCTGTATTTGTAGCTCCGTACATTCGTTGGTCTTATTGTGAAACCGGTGCTGTCCGTCTGTTTCTGGACGGAACTGCTGCTATCGGCTTCGTGAAAATTAAAGATGGAGACACCACCAAGGCTGGACAAGTGGGACTTAGACCGGGTATTGCCGTTAAATTGAACGATCATTTTTCTTTTATTGCCAAGTATGGTTTCTTGGGATATCGTAGAAATGTAAATACGCTTGGAGATTCTTTTGGTCTTGAACTTGACCAGTGAAGATCTTTCAATTGGTTTCCATTACAATTTCTGATAAGAGGTAAACAGTTTAATCAAATAGGAAAGGGAGTTCTCAAAAATAGGGAATTCCTTTTTTTCTATGTATAAACTCTATAAATTTTACACGTTTGTTAACGAAAAAGTTGTTTTTAATACAATTACAATTATACATTTGTATTGTTAAATAAAGGGATAATAAAATCCCTTAGTATTAATTTAAAACTTTAAAATTATGAAAAAGAGTGTTTTGTTTGTTTTATTTGCACTGATTTCAGTGGCAGGTTTTCTCAAATTACAGGTTGGAATGCCAAAGTAGGAATGAACATTAGTAATTATACAGGTGATGCTGATTTGAATGCAAAGATTGGCTTTAAACTTGGAGGTGGTTTTGAATATGCTTTTGATAATACTTGGTCATTACAGCCATCATTGTTTTGTCGACTAAAGGAGCAAAAAGGATGGTAATAGCATAAATGCAATGTATTTGGAATTACCAGTTATGGCTGCTGCTCGTTTTAATGTTGCGGATAATACAAATATTGTGGTTAATGCTGGTCCTTATTTGGCATGTGGTATTGCTGGTAAAACCAAATTGATTTGGGAATGATACGGAACGTAAGTATGATACATTTGGTGATGATGCTTTAAAACGTTTTGATGCCGGTCTTGGTGTTGGAGTAGCTTTGGAATTAGGTAAGGTTATTGTAGGATTGGATGGTCAATTTGGTTTAGTAGATGTAGAAAAAATAGGTAATCCTAAAAATACAAACTTTTCTATTGTATTAGGATATAAATTCTGATAAGAAAATTACTAAAGTAAACCGCTGTAAAAAGATTACTTACAGCGGTTTCTTTATTTTATGATTGTATATAATATTCGAATCGATATTTCTTAGTCCGCCAATTTCTTTAACTTTTTGAAATGCTCGATCACAGCCAGATAATTCTGATCCAGACAGGCATCAAATTTATTCCAGAGATCCCCAGTACAACAGCCCCTCCAAATCGAAATCTTTTATTTCTAGTAGATTATCTTCATTAATACCTCCCAATGCCATTACTTTTTGTCAATGATCTTAGTCTTTCTGTGCCTCACGAAGTTCTTCTGCCGTATAAGTAGAATAGTAATTAACCTTCGAAATACTATCGTAAATGGGACTCATGAAAACGTAATCATAGAAATGCTTTCTGTTCTTCACCTCTTCTACGGAATGGCAGGAACAACTGACGTGTATGTCCGGCATAATCATGCGGCTCCTCGGGTTGCGTGCATTCAGGTGGATACCCATCAGATTGAATTCTTCTTTCAGATAAAAATGTTCGTGCGTGACAATCCGTTTTGATGATATTTTTCCGGAATCAGCGTCAACAGGCGCGTTCGGAATACATGGCCGGTGTCTCAGGTTTTCTGAGATGTAGAATATCCAGTCCCTCTTCAAAAGAGCAGTGATAATCTTGTCTTCTTCAACGAAGAACGTGGGTGTGGTAACTACAATTAATTTCATTTCCTTTGTTAAAGTTGTAAAGTTTAGCAAAGTTACTAATTAACTATTTCAGAAACCAACGTTTATAGTGAAAATTTGTTAGATTGCAATGTACGCAGGTCAATAGTCCATAGTTTACCCGATAATACTTCGCCAAAACCACAGATAATTTTAGCACTTCCGTTGCTTCAATACTTCCTGTTACAACGGCGGGCGTAATTCCCATTACTCCTTTGAGGGAGGTGACATTCGTTTCATTTCTTCTTCGTCAGGATAAAGATCACGATAACTTTTCTTTCGGTTTCCGTAATTGAAAACCGAGACTTGTCCTTCAAATCCGCAGATAGCGCCATATACATACGGCTTTCCCTGCTTGATGCAGATATCGTTAATCAGATAACGGGTATCGAAATTATCACAGCCGTCCACCACTATATCATATTCTTGATAATACGGTCTGCGTTTTCGTCAGTCAGTCGGGCAGTAGTGTCTTGTCTCAATCTCACTGTTGAGCGAGGTCAAACGTTGGGAGGCACATACGGCTTTCGGCTTTCCCAGCTCCTCTTCGGAATAAAGGACCTGTCGTTGCAGATTGCTGATACTTACTGAATCATCGTCTACCAGACCAAGACAGCCTACGCCTGCACCCGCCAGATAAAGAGCGATGGGAGAGCCTAACCCTCCCACACCTACAATCAGCACTTTTGCCTTTTTCAGTTTATTCTGTCCCTCTTCCCCAATCTCAGGAAGTATAATTTGTCTGTCGTATCGCATCGGCCTATCTTTTGAAAAAAAAAACGACTGGTCCCAATCCTTCAAATAGGTTCACGTCCCAGCTTTTTCAAATCACGTTCCACTTCAACGGCCTTCCGTTCATCGTTGACATGAAACTGCTCCAAAGTTTGGGGATAACTGTAGTATCCTCCCGGTTCGGTCTTACTTTCCGCACTCATGGTCGTTACACCCAGTGTTGCCATGTTGTTGCGTATCTCCGCACTTTCACGGGTAGAATAAGAGATATCTACATCATGGTCGAAGATACGCATGGCGAATGTGAGTTGGGCGAGTTCGCGGTCGTTCATGATGACATTGGGCTGGAAACCTCCATTCTCCGGACGGGCGCATACGGGGAAGTTCACGCTATATTTCGTTTTCCAATAGTGCTTCTGCAGATAGCGCAGATGATAAGCCATCATCGTAACATCCGTCCGCCATTCTTCCAGACCGATCAGGACCCCATGCCGATTTTATGGACACCGGCCTGTCCCATACGGTCGAAACCATTGACACGCCATTCGAATTTGGACTTCATGCCTCTCGGATGATACAATTTTTGTAAGTTCGCTTTGTTTGCCTGTACGTTTTTGTTCCATGCTCGGAGTACAAGTTCACCCATGGTATCCAGTTCGGCAAACTGTGCCTCGTCATTAGCGTCAGCGATACAGCCCGGACGAAGTCCGTCACCCAAGGATACGGCTACATCGTATTGTGCCAGAATATCACAGATGTCATCAAAATGCTCATATAAGAAACTTTCCTTGTCATGTACCAGACACCACTTGCTCATGATGCTGCCTCCGCGGCTTACGATGCCACACAGACGTTTGTCGGCCAGATGTACATTCTGGCGGCGTATTCCGGCATGGATGGTAAAGTAGTCCACTCCTTGTTCGCATTGTTCGATTAATGTATCTTTATAAATCTCCCAATTCAGATTCTCTACTTTACCGTTTACTTTCTCTAATGCCTGATAAATAGGTACGGTACCTACGGGGACAGGACAGTTGCGGACAATCCATTCGCGTGTTTCGTGAATGTTATCGCCGGTCGAGAGATCCATCAGGGTATCACCTCCCCATTTGCAGCTCCACACGGCTTTTTCCACCTCTTCGTCAATGGAGGAAGTGGTGGCGGAGTTTCCGATGTTCGTGTTGATCTTCACTAAAAAGTTCCTGCCGATAATCATAGGCTCGCTTTCGGGGTGGTTGATATTGGCGGGAAGTACGGCACGCCCTGCGGCTATTTCATCACGCACGAATTCAGGGGTGATAAAGGTGTCGATGCCCAGTTCCCGGCAATTCATGTTTTCACGGATGGCTACATATTCCATTTCCGGTGTAACTATGCCGGCTTTGGCGTATGCCATTTGTGTGATGGCCTTTCCGGCTTTGGCACGATAGGGCAGGGCGATGTGTTCAAAGCGCAGGTGGTCCAGACTTTTATCGTCACGGCGCATCTTTCCGTATTCTGAGGTAATGGAGGGCAGTTTTTCCACGTCTCCCCGTCCAATAATCCAGCTTTCGCGCATACGGGGAAGTCCTTTTTTCAGATCGATTTCCATATTGGGATCACTGAACGGACCACTGGTGTCATAAATATAAACAGGAGCATTGGGCGTTGTTACCTTTTCACCGTTCACTATGTTTACAGTAGGAGTCAGGTTTACTTTCTGCATTCCTACTTTGATGTATGGGAACAGGGTTCCTTGCATATATGCCTTTTCTGCATGAGCGTATGCTTTTTTATCTTGCTTTTTGTCTATCATATTTCTGTTTAATCTAAGAATGAAGTTAAAGGGGATGAGGCGGATGCGATCAAGTTCTGTCCTACTGCTCCTAAGCCTGCTTCATAAGCGCGGCGTCCGGCAATGACAGCTTCCTTGAAGGCTATTGCCATTTCTACCGGCTGGCCGGCTACTGCGATGGCTGTATTGACCAGACAGGCGTCCGCACCCATTTCCATCGCTTCGGTGGCATGGCTGGGGGCGCCTATTCCGGCGTCTACTACCACAGGAACGGAAGCTTGTTCGATAATGATGCGCAGGAAGTCACGTGTCTGCAAGCCTTTGTTTGTCCCGATGGGGGCGGCAAGCGGCATGACGGTTGCTGCTCCTGCCTCTTCCAGCCGTTTGCATAATGTAGGATCTGCCTGGCAATAGGGCAATACGACGAAACCTAGTTTGACTAGTTCCTCGGTTGCTTTCAATGTTTCGGTAGAATCTGGCAACAAGTAGCGCGGATCGGGATGAATTTCCAGTTTCAGCCAGTTGGTGCCAAAGGCCTCGCGGGCCATTTGTGCGGCAAAGACGGCTTCTTCGGCTGTGCGCACACCGGAGGGGGGACTTAAATTCTTTTTAGTGGTGGTGAAGCGGAAGGGACCGATCCCCAAGTAATCGGCTCCGGCGCGGTAATGTTGTACGACATCCTCGAAGGTATTGGCCGTGCCACCGATGATAAAAGCTTCTCCGAGTATCTGTCGTGCCTGGTCGATGGGCATATCCTTCTTTTCCCAGATGTACACCGTCCACTTCCAGTTTCTTGACTAATTCGACATGATCATCGAGAACTAAGATAGCTTCGTGTTCCTTACAGAGTGGCTTCAGTTGCAGCGCCACTTGTTCCACCTCCTCAAAGGAGCTTCTTTCATGCGTAGTTGGATCCATTTGCACCCTCCTTCGAGTGCCATACGTGCCGATTCGAAATATGAATACCGTTCGGTCTGATGTGTGATAAATTGCAGACTAATCATTTTTCTTATCCTCCGCAAGCTGCCTTGATAATTACCAGATTGTCATTCTCATGCAATACGAAACGTTCCCATTCGGTACGGGGAATCATTTTGTTGTTTACCGCGATAGCAATGCCTTGAACAGGAAGTTCGAGCTGTGCGTCAGTTGTGTAAGGGTAGAATTGGGAATAAGTTCCACCTCTTTGTTGTTCACTTGTACTTTCATTGTCCTATCAGAATAAATAAGTTGAAAGTAAATACAAAGAGCGTGCTTTTACGGAAAGGCGATAACGAAGAAACACAATCCCTATGTCAGTACTAACTGCATCAGGTTCTAGGGTATAATCTCAGCCCCTCATGGGGCACCCCTTTGTCTTTACGGGAGCAAAGTAAGTGAAAAAAGAAACATAAAAACACTACATCATCCGATTTTTTTCATTTTTCTGTTGATTTTTTTTTTTTTGATGGGATGGGAAAAGATAAACCGGGCACCATTCTTATAGCTTTTGTCAATCCAGATATCACCTCCCATATATTGGCTGGTCAGTTTGCAGATGGCCAGTCCCAATCCCGTACCCTGCATGAATTCATTCAGCTTTTTCGAAACGTTGAATACGAGTTCCTGCTTGTCTTCGGGGATTCCTGTGCCGGTATCAGTCACGGAGAACAGCATACATTGCTTTTTCCTCATCCACTTTATAATCCAGCGTGATACTTCCTCCGGCGGGAGTGAATTTCAGAGCATTATTCAGTAGATTGATAATAATCTGTTGCAGGCGTAACGGGTCTGTGTAGAGCTTATAGGGTTCTTTAGGCATTTGAAGTTTGATGTCTACATCCATTGTCTTGTTCCGGTTGGTCAGGGTAATCATATTCTGGCAATGGTTCACCAGCTCACACCATTCATATTGAATTGCAGTTTCCCTGATTCCAGACGTGATATATCCAGTACGTCACTAATCAATTGTAGCAGTAAATTAGAATTGGTCTGGACAATATCTGCGTATTCTTTCAGTTCCTTATTTTGCTCAACAGAGCCGATAATCAGGCTGGAGAAACCGACAATGGCATTTAAAGGTGTCCGTATCTCGTGGCTCATATTCGAAACAAAGGCACTTTTCAACTGATTGGCTTCTTCGGCACGTTCCTTGGCGTCACGTAATTCAACTTCAGACTCTTCCAGCTTCTTTTTATCTTCCCGTAATTGTTTCGTCGTTTTTTCAAGGTGGTTCTTCAGGATTCTAGTCCGGTAATAGTAATACAAAAGGAAATCATCAGGCTTCCTACTAATACGAGAAATATGATCAGGATGAACTGCACTTCTGTCTTGTAAGCTACAAAGAACAGGATGGGCTGATTGATGACCATTGAGTTGACAGGTAACTTCTTGTCTTCAAATCCCCATTCTTTTAGTTTCTTCGCATCAAATTTATATCTGTTGGGCAAGATATTGATACTGCTGATATCAGTTTCCTTCTGGTCTAAAAAACGGTAAGCATATTCTCCCATGCTTTTTCCCACTCCTTCATATTGCGGGACATATCCTCCGATAGCCCAGTAACCAATGGCAGTGGAAGTCATACTGAACACAGGCAGGAGGGATTGGCTTTGGAGAAAGCATAAACAGAGTTGCTCATGTAGGTGATACCCCGGCTGTCGATTCTCCAGATGCCAAGTAACATTGCCGTGTTTCTGGGAAGATTGCGCAATTGATTGACAGCCATATCAAGTGTATGGATGCGACCGTCGATGTAAGTGATAGATAACTGCGGGAAATGCTGCAGGTTTTTCTTGAACCATGCCAGTTCGGCAAGTCCGTTGTATGTATTATCCGATACAAATACCAGATGCTCGGTATCCGGATAGAAATCCTGTATCATTTCTATGTCTTTGCTGATGTTGTATTCGTATGAATTACAGTATTTTACATTATATTCTTTCATGCGTTCCGTTAAGTTAATGCTTTCTGGATTATAGCTTCGGATGTCGGTCGAATCCTCCGGAATACGGATTCCGTTGCGTGATGCCATTGCACAGAAAACAGGAAGCTGCTTGTACTTTTCATCTTCAAGATGGAGGAAACTGCTCCATGCTTCCCCACCCAGAAGAATCACTAATTTAGCTTTCGGATGCTTATCCAGAATATCGGTTAATGTTTTTTCCATTGGTGTGCCTGCGTTAAGTCTGTTGCATTCATGTTTTCTACGATGGTCGAGTATTTTCCTCCCAATCGGGTGTAAGTTTCTATAAATGTACTGATGTTGTCGTAGGTATATTTAGTATCCGAATTATAAGAGGTGATGAACAGAATTTCTCCCGCAGATTCTTCTGTGGTGGCAGCATTGCAAAAAAAGAGGAAAGAAAAGGATTGCAATGGAGACGATAAATCGTATTTTTTTCTTTTATATAGTATCATAATTGTTTGTTATGTTGGATTATTAGTTGCAAAAATACAACTAATGCGTCTGATATACAATAAAAGTCAGTTTTTTTTAGTCTGTAAAAAAGGTCGCTGTGAAATACACAACGACCTTTTCATAAGTATAGTTTAGTCTATGAAATCCGATTACATTCTTTTTTTTCAACCACATCCCAGTCGATGATATCCCACAGGGCGTTAACATGGTCGGCACGGCGGTTTTGGTAATCCAGATAATAAGAGTGCTCCCAAACGTCAAATCCGAGAAGCGGTTTCAAACCGGCGCGTACTGGGTTGCTTCCGTTCACTTCTTTAGTGATTTTCAGTTTACCGTCTTTATCTGCGGATAGCCAGGCCCATCCTGAACCGAACAATCCGACTGCTGCTGCATTGAATTCTTTCTTGAAGTTTTCAAAGCTTCCGAAGTCCCGGTTGATGGCTTCTGCCAATTTGCCGGTTGGCTCCTTTTTCGAAGGTTTCGGGGCAAATTGCAGGAAGTACAGATTGTGATTCAATACTTGTCCGGCGTTATTGAATATAGCTCCATCCGGTGCGGCTGCAACGATTTCTTCTACCGTTTTGCCTTCATATTCTGTTCCGGGCACAAGGCTATTCAGATTATTTACATATGTTTGCAGATGTTTTCCGTAATGGAAATCTATCGTTTGCTGACTGATTACAGGTTCCAATGCATTGTTTGCGTACGGGAGTTTAGGCATTTCGTAAGTCATGGTCATAATTATTAAAGACATTAATATAGTATTCATATTGTCAAAACTTTAAATGGTTTTGTTATACTATAATAACAGAAGCCCTCTGCAAAATGTTCACACTATCTTGCTTTATTTATAAATGTACTGTATACGTTCCACATCTTTCGGATGATCACGGTTGGTACGGCAGGTCCATTGGCCCGTATTGTCATATTCATAATAAGAATTACTATCGATCCGGTTTCCGTATTTATCGTACAGGCAGATCAGGCATCCGGATGTTTTCTGGTTATTGCCCAAAATCCGTTGGTAGACGATCTGTGTCAGATAGCCGTATTTATCGTATTCATAAGCATCTTTTGTGATATAATCTGATCCCTCTTTGGTTTCGGTCAATAACCCCTGTTTATCATAGGAACTTATGATAACTCTTCCATCTGTATACTTGAGTGAATCACTCTCGATACTTCCATCCGTACCGATACGGCGTGTCCGCCGGTAGAGGTCCGTTTTGGTTTTCGGATTCGTTTGCACTTCAAAGATGCAGTGGCCTTGCGGATCGTATAATCTGTTCGTTTGTATTTCATTGCTTGGTTTGACCGTTTTTATGGTAAGCGACAGGGTGGAAATGAGCCGTCCTTTATCGTCATACGAATAAGTGGTCGATATATTTCCTGTACTGTCATTTTCCGCAGACTTTATCAATCGTCCTCCCATTATCGTTCAGATACCTTAGCAGTTTTTCCATACGGCTTTGTTTTTGCGCCATAGCCTGTGGAATGCAGGCGACTAGGCTTAAACTCAAAATAATTGATAACAATATACTTTTTTTCATTGCTTTGGGGTTAGGTTAAAATAGTTAGTGACGAAAAATTATAAAAATACCGTCATTCTCAAATGAATATTATACTTTTGTATTCAGAACAAATTTGAATGCCGAGAGTTTGTTAAAAACTACATTGTTTTTATAATGCTGTTATGGATATCAATTATATAAAGGAATTGAATGAGAGTCAGTGTGCGGCGGTGACTTACAATGACGGGCCTTCGCTAGTGATAGCCGGTGCGGGTTCGGGTAAGACACGTGTGCTGACTTATAAAATAGCCTATCTGTTGGAGAACGGTTACAATCCGTGGAATATTCTTTGCACTTACCTTTACCAATAAGGCGGCACGTGAGATGAAAGAACGTATTGCCCGACAAGTGGGGGCGGAACGGGCACGTTACTTGTGGATGGGTACATTTCATTCCATCTTCTCCCGTATTCTTCGTGCTGAGGCGCAATATATCGGCTTTACCTCCCAGTTTACAATCTACGACACGGCTGATAGTAAAAGTCTGCTTCGTTCTATTATTAAAAGAAATGGGACTGGACGAAAAGACTTATAAACCGGGGAACGGTACAAGCCCGCATCTCCAATGCAAAGAATCATTTGGTCACTCCTACGGGATACGCTGCCAATAAAGAAGCATATGAAGGCGATATGGCTGTAAAATGCCTGCTATTCGTGATATCTATACCCGTTATTGGGAAAATGTCGTCAGGCGGGAGCTATGGATTTTGATGATCTGCTGGTATATACTTATATTTTATTCCGTGATTATCCGGAAATATTGGCACGTTATCCGGGACCAGTTCCGTTTGCAATTGACTAAAGAAAATCAACGGGTTTGTGTTGTTGGAGACGATGCGCAAAGTATCTATTCTTTCCGTGGGGCGGATATTGACAATATTCTCTATTTTACGAAAAATCTACCCGAATACGAAAGTTTTAAACTGGAGCAGAATTATCGTTCTACGCAAACCATTGTTTGTGCTGCCAACAGCTTGATAGAAAAGAATGAGCGCCAGATACGTAAAGCCGTATTTTCCGAAAAGGAAAAGGGGAAGCTATCGGTGTATTTCAGGCATATAGTGATGTGGAAGAAGGGGATATCGTTGCTAATAAGGTAGCTGAACTTCGTCGGGAATATCATTACGGGTATGCTGATTTTGCTATCCTATATCGTACGAATGCACAAAGTCGTATTTTTGAGGAGGCTCTTCGGAAACGGAGTATGCCCTATAAAATCTATGGCGGACTTTCATTCTACCAGCGTAAGGAGATTAAGGACGTCATTGCTTACTTCCGCTTGGTAGTGAACCCGAATGATGAAGAAGCATTCAAGCGAATCATTAATTATCCGGCGCGTGGCATTGGAGATACGACGGTCGGAAGATTATATCGGCGGCTACCGATCATGGTGTAAGTCTTTGGGCGGCACTCTGCGAACCATTAACTTATGGGTTGGATATAAATAAAGGAACGCATGCGAAACTGCAAGGTTTTCGTGCATTGATCGAGGGTTTCATTGTCGATCAGGCGGATAAGAACGCTTATGAAATGGGAACGAATATCATCCGTCAATCGGGTATCATGAACGATGTGTGTCAGGATACTTCTCCGGAGAACCTGAGTCGTAAGGAAAACATAGAAGAATTGGTGAATGGAATGAATGATTTCTGTGCTTTGCGGCAGGAGGAGGGAAATCCGAATATGTCTCTTACCGATTTCCTTTCAGAGATTGCATTGCTTACCGATCAGATTCCGATAAAGCGGATGATGGAGAAAAGATAACATTGATGACAGTTCATTCCGCCAAAGGGTTGGAATTTAAGAATGTTTTTGTAGTCGGTCTGAAGAAAACCTTATTCCCAAGTGGGATGGTTGGCGATTCTCCCCGGTGCATTGGAGGAAGAACGCCGTTTGTTCTATGTCGCCATTACCCGTGCAGAGGAACATTGCTACTTGTCTTTTGCCAAAACCCGCTTCCGTTATGGAAAGATGGAGCTTGGGAGTCCCAGTCGTTTCTTGCGTGATATTGATATCCATTATTTGAAGATGCCACACGAAGCGGGAATCAGTCGTTCGGTGGATGAAGGCGCAGGACGTTTCCGCAGGAGATTGAAGGAGGATTCACTCATTCTGCTTCTCCATCGCGTACTACACCTTTTGGAAGTGCTTCTTCGGAACGAAAGGAGCGACCGAAAGCTCAGATAATAGCTCCCAGTGTGCCGAGAAATTTGAAAAAAGGTAAGCACGGTAAGTGGCGGTTCTCAAGCGATGTCTTCCGGTCGGTGTCGGTTGCAGGATTACAAAGCCGGACAGAGAATTGAACATGAACGTTTTGGTTTGGGAGAAGTGATGAAGGTAGAAGGCACGGGAGACAATGCAAAAGCAACTATTCATTTTAAAAATGCGGAGAGAAACAACTATTATTGCGTTTCGCTCGTTTTAAGGTAATAGAATAAAAATATTAAAATAGAAAGGCTCATGAAGAAACAACTAACAGTATTTTTTGCTTTCCGTTTTACTTTTGAGCGGATGTGCATCAGGGCGTATGGGTAATCCGGGAGCTATCGTGGCCGGTGCTTCTATCGGAGGTAGTTTGGGAGGTTCGATAGGTGGATTGATTGGAGATAATAATCGAGGTTGGCGAGGTGGTTATCGTGGCTCTGCTATTGGCAATATTGTAGGGACTATTGCCGGTGCGGCGATAGGCAGTGCGTTGACCGCACCGCGACAAGAGCCGATAGAGGATGACGCATACGTTCCCGAAGTTCGTGAGGTTCGTGTGCAGAAATATAAGAAACAGCCGGTTCGGCAGCCTGTTTCTCAATTGAAACTACGTAGAATCCGTTTTATAGATGATAATCGCAGTCATGTGATTGATGCGGGAGAGAACAGTAAGATTATCTTTGAGATTATGAATGAAGACCGGAAGCCTGTTTATAACGTAGTTCCGGTGGTGGAAACCGTAGGCAAGGTGAAGCATATCGGCATTTCTCCTTCGGTAATGGTCGAAGAAATGTTGCCGGGCGAAGGCATTCGTTATACGGCTTCCATACATGCCGGTAATAGATTGAAAGACGGCGAAGTAACGTTCCGTGTAGCAGTGGCAGATGAAAATGGGGTGATCTGCGACTCGCAGGAGTTTACTCTGCCTACACAGCGTTGAAATTAGAAATAATAGCCCGAATAATCCGGTTTAAACATAGTGACAGTATATGCCTGGAATAGCGTCACTATCTTAATAGTATTTGATTGCAAAAGATATAAAACTTCTCATTATAAACGAATATATAATGCTGAAATTGCTCATTGTGAATGAGTGAAAAATGATAACACTTCTTTCAACTAATGCATTAGGTTTATATGAAAGAGATATTTAGAAGATACCCTATCGGGATACAGAATTTCGAGGATTTGCGCAATAATAATTGTGTGTATATTGATAAAACAGCGTTAATTTATCAATTGACTCATACTGATAAAGTTTATTTTTCTTAGCCGTCCCCGCCGTTTTGGAAAAAGTCTTCTAATCTCTACTCTTGAAGCTTATTTTTCCGGAAAGAAAGACTTGTTCAACGGATTGGCAATGGAACAGTTAGAGAAAAAGAATGGACTGTTTATCCTGTGTTGCATATTGATTTTTAGTGAGCTGAATAACTTACAGAATATCAGTATGAGCGATGATTATAGTGCTATTTGTGGTATTACAGAGCAAGAGTTGCTAAGTCAGATGCAACCGGATATTGAGAGGATAGCTCAAGCAAATGATGAAACCTATGAAGAAGCTTGTCGGCATTTGAAACGGCAGTATGACGGTTATCATTTCAGCAAGAATTGTGAAAGATATTTACAATCCGTTCAGCCTTTTCAATGCCTTTTCGCAAAAAAGATTATAAGAGCTTTGGTTCTCTACCGGTACATCCACTTTGTTGATTGAAATGTTACAGCGAATGGATTTGAATGCCATTGGTAGGACTGGATGGTAATAAAGATGCCCGATGCAATTTATGTATTTGAATTTAAGATAGATGGAACTCCCGAAGAAGCATTGGCTCAAATTAATAGTAAACAATATGCTATTCCTTACGAGATAGATCATCGCAAGGTTGTTAAGGTTGGAGTGAATTTTGATAGTATAACACGGACTTTGGGAGAGTGGGTGATAGAATATTCTTAGACAGAAAGAAATAGAAGGATATATATTTGAAATCAAACATTTTCTGCTTACCTTTGTTGGTATGAAAAAAAAAACGGGAAAGGAGACGAACTTATGGGAAGTAATTATATTCGTTTCGATTGGGCTATGAAACGCTTATTGCGTAATAAAGCCAATTTTGCAGTTCTCGAGGGCTTTCTTACCACTCTTCTAAATGAAAAGATAGTCATTCAGAAGTTGTTGGAAAGTGAAAGCAATCAAGAGGACGAGTTTGACAAGTATAATTGGGTAGATATGCTTGCGGAGAACTCAAAAGGCGAATTTATTTTTGATTGAAGTTCAAAATAATAATGAGTATGCGTATTTCCAACGTATGCTATTCGGTACTTCGAAATTGGTCACTGAATATATAAATCGCGGGGAAGGGTATGATAATGTAAGGAAAGTATATAGTGTCAATATTATATATTTCTCTTTAGGGAATGGAAAGGATGTTGTATATCATGGAAAAACAGAATTCCGCGGAATCCATGAGGGAGATGTTTTGGAATTGACTCCTTTCCAAAAACAGACATTCAAAGTAGACAGTGTCAGTCAGCTTTATCCCGAATATTATATTTTGAAGGTCAATGATTTCAATCAAGTAGCCCGGAGTCCATTGGAGGAATGGATTTATTATATGAATACAGGTGATATACCTGATAGTGCAACAGCGCCGGGATTGGATGAGGCTCGTCAACGCTTGAAACTGGATAGGATGACTAAAGAAGAATTAAATGCTTATTATCGTCATTTGAATAACATAGTGATTCTACGAGATAATATATATACCGAACGTGCAGAGGGTCGTGCAGAGGGACGTATGGAAGAAAAAAAGAGAAATGGTACATAATATGAAATCATTAAATATTCCACTTGATACTATTTCTCAAGTTACAGGACTATCCATTGAAGAAATAAAAAGCTTATAATAGGATTGCCACAAAATATCGTGAATTTTAAAAAAGATAAAGACAACAACTTCCATTTATATTGGGAGCGTTTTTTGTTGGATGTAATTTGCATAACCTATTTTATTGACATACATCTGCTTGATCTAAAAACGAGACATAAATTGATAAATGCGGATTATCGTTTTCACCTTTTATAATCCCCATAGATATTCATTGGGCAAAGAGGTATCCACCTTACGATATAGGCTTGTATCCCATTGCTAGCAAACAGGTGAAACTAGAAGACTGTGCCATGGAACCGACATTGAAGGATGGCGACCGGATATTGGTTAATAAGATGATAAATGGGGCTCGCCTGTTTGATGTGTTTGCTGTATTGAATAATGAGGACGTTGTTATCCACCGGACACCCGGATTGGGAATTTCAAGAGAAATGATATACAGGTTTTTAATTTCCCTTATCAAATGAATCGTTGGGATAGTGTAAGGTTCGATGTAATGCAATATTACGTAAAAGCGATGTATTGTTTTGCCAGGAGATACGTTAGAGATTCGGGGCGGATTTTATAAAATACGTGGATGTGACGAACAATTGGGAAATTACAGCGCTCAACACGATCTTGCGAACTTGGATCATCCGGAACAATATGGTATTGTGGTAAATACATTTCCGTATGATGAACAACTAGGATGGACTATCTGTGAGTTCGGACCTTTGCCGATTCCCAAGAAAGAACAGACAGTAATGATGAACCGTACAAACTGTCTTTTGTACAGATAGTTGATAGGGTGGGAACAGAAGAAGAAACTACGTATAAAAGACGGACAAATATTGCTGGGAGACAGTGCGACTACCTAGTATCGCTTTAAAAAGAACTATTATTTTGTGTCCGGCGACAATATGGCTAATTCGCAGGATTCAAGGTATTGGGGGGGATGCTGCCGGAAGAATATATTGTAGGTAAGGCGACCCATATATGGTATTCGGAAGATAAATTTACGGAGAAACCCCGCTGGGATAGAATAATGAAGAAAATAAAATGAAAAATGAGATATGAATTGATAAACACGGATTATGGCCTTCACCCATCCTTCACGAGGATATAAGATGTGGTTTATGAAAAAAGAAGGCCATAGATTGAAAAAATGATGATGGTGTTTAGATAAAAAAATGTGATGTTGGTTTTTAACAGCAAGGATTTTTTGAAAAGGTAACATATAAGCGCAATATTGCTTGAAATCAGCTTATTATTACAGGCTTTCTTTTTAACGACAGGAAAAACGATGCTAAAAAAGCACATTTGGTCGTGAGTTTCGTTACTTAATCGTTACCTCGACCAATGTGCCTTTAAACAATATATAAAGGACTATTTTTCAATCCCTTGCACTGTTTTGCATAACCTCAGATAATTCAATGATTATTAATTTTGTAACAAAAATAATTGAGTTATGAGAAGTATTTTTAAAGTTCTGTTCTACACCAAGAACCAGTCAATTAAAATGGTCGTGTTCCGGTTATGGGACGAATAACAATCAATGGTACGACTGCAAGTTTCAGTTGTAAGTGTGATATACCTCTCTCCCTATGGGATGCAAAGGGAAACTGTGCGAAGGGGAAATCGGAAGAGGCAAGATGCTTGAACAGGGAGTTGGAGAATATCAAGGTTCGGATAGGAAAACACTATCAGTATATTTGCGACCACGATACATTTGTCACGGCAAAGAAAGTATATGACCGTTATACCGGTCTTGGAGAGGAGATTCATTCCCTGATGGAAATCTTCAATATCAAGATTCAGGATTACAGGAATCAGATCGGAAAAACCAAAGCCAAGGGTACATACGAAGGTCTTGTATGTGAAAGCAGATGTCTGCAATGTTATTTGAAGGATAAGATGGGAACGGATGATGTCCCCTGATGTCGTTGGACATCGATTTTATAAAGAACTACTACAACTGGATGCTTTCGGTAAGGGGGTTGGCAAAGTCAACGGCATTTGAACGTATCAACACCTTAAAGTGGCTCATGTATCTGGCTATGGATGAAGGATGGATCCACAAACATCCGTTCAAGAAGTTCGAATGCAAGCCGGAATATAGGAAACGCCCGTTTCTTTCAGAGGATGATCTTCAGCGTGTGATACATGTAAAGCTGAACTACAAACGTCAGCAGGCTATCCGGGATATGTTTGTCTTTATGTGTTTCAGCGGTCTGGCCCATGCCGATCTGAAGGCGTTAAGCTATAAGAATGTGTATACCGATTCGGATGGAGGCGTATGGCTTATCGGCAACAGGGTAAAGACCAAGCCGCCTATGTCGTCAAACTTCTGCCGATAGCCGTTGAGCTGATAGAAAGGTACAAGGGAGACGACAAGTTCAAGGATTCTCCCGACAAGGTCTTTCCGGTCGGGAATTTGGAATGCATGGAGGACAGTCTGAAACGTATCGGTGAAAAGGCAGAATGCAGCATCAGGCTCAGCCCCACCTTGCGTCATACCTCTGCGACCCTGGTCCTGAGCAAGGGCATGCCGCTTGAAACCCTGCAGAAAGTCCTCGGGCACAAGACCATCATCTCCACGCAGGTCTACGCCGAGCTGATCAATCCAAAAATCGGTGAGGACACGGACAGGATGCGTGAGAAGATCGGCGGAATGTTCCGCTTGGCCAACTAAAAAGAAGGGATGCTTCACCGGACGGTTGTACAAACAAAGATTCTTGTATTCTTCATAAAACTTAGAGTAAAGAAAACCCAAATGGGTAAGTTTTCTATAACCGGGAATAGAACTCATGTTTGGAAACTCTTCCCTAACTATCTGATACATCTTGTTAAAGCTGACTTTATGTTCCAAACAATACTCTGTAAGTTGCCAGGTAGCAACTAGTTTCCTTTCATTGCGAAGAAGGGTGTTTCTCTTTACCTGTTCGCTACGGAACAGATAAATGGTTACGGCAAAGCAGGACTATTAGAATGCCATAACCTAAGATTGTTTTGAATTTCAATCCAATATTCTTCCATTCTATGTTTTTGTGGTATCAACTAACCATGTGTACAAAAACACATAAAGTACGTAAAGTGAATAACTCCTGCATGAAAATCTGGGATAATTGGGATTAAGATTTGCAATATACACTTTGTGGCCTATATAATGTATAAGCCACAAGTGTTGCCTTTTTTCTCCTTACTTCCTTTGAAATTTACCAGATTTCTAATACAAGGTATTAGTCAACACGCTCTTAAAGTTTCTGTTTTACACAACTTTACAAATATAGAAAAAAATTGTTCTATTCTACAAGTAAGGTTGATAATGTTTGACTCTTTTTTATGATTCTATAATATGACTGTATTCCTCAAACTCCGGTATGCTCTGCACTTCTTCCTCCCTCCATATATAGTTGGATGAAGCGTGCGAATTGTCTGGCGGCGTTTATACCACCTGCAATCCCTAAAGGTATTCTGCCTAATGTACGTTGAGGGTTGGCTATTACTATTTCTTCTTCTCCTTTTCCATTGAAAGTCTTCGCATGATGATTACTAAATAGTGTGATTACAACCTGTTCATAAGGTAGTGTTTCTTTTTTTTGAAACATGAAACGACCGGGTATAGTGATTGTTTTGGAATCACGGTCAAAAACTATTCGTCTCAAGGCTGTAAAAAAGCTTTTAGTCCAATAACTATTATAAAGAATAAAGGTTCAAGGAATAATAATGCATTAACGTAACTTTCAGATGTAATTTCTGATGGAGTGATTACTCCCCAATATAAAAAAGAGCTAAGAACGGGACAAGGAAAATTAGTAAAAAAAGACTCTTACTGCTATTCCATCATTATTAATGACAATTTGCTTGTTATCAATTCTGTCAAATTTGAATCTGTCACCAAGTAAATCTTTCAATGATATGGTAAGGTTACATTTTTTCAATGTTTCTTTATTATTCAAAAGATATTTTTAGGGTAAAAGATTCCAAATAGCTCTTAGTCCTATATAATAACACAGACAAAATACTATATTAATGGCTAACAATCCAAGTGCCAGATTAGTAAATGTAACGTCTCTATGTTGATTAAAGAACACTATAAAAAAAGTAGTTAGTGGCCATAAGAAAGCACTCCCCAATATTATAGTCCAACACTTTTTTTTTATGCCATTTCCCTTTTCTCATTTCGGTTTCCTGACACTCGGTATCTCCTATGATATTCTTGCGATGTTGTCTGTTTTTATTATTTCGAATTTCATGGTTGTGCCTGTTTTTAGTTCGTTTTATTTTCTGAGGAATTTTCAAAATATATCAGTATTAATGAACCGGCTTTTTATCATTTCGTTAATTCAATTGATATATTTTACTTCATCCGTTTCACTGTCGCATAGAAAACAGTCGGTCAATACCGTATTGTCCGGGATTACGATGGATTCTATGAACAGGAAATCCGACATTTTGCAACAGAAGGGCTTGTCTGCTTGTATTCTTACATCCAGACACTTCGAAAGCCAGTGATAACAGTCCTAATGTTAAAATCTTGTTGTTCATACGCTATGTTATTTAGTGTTATTTCTTGATAATTTACCGGATAAAGGCATCAAATTACATTGAATTACAGCAATATAATCCTATATTTTTCGTTTAACTCTATATTCAATAAAAATTCCGATAGCATATCCTGGAATAAATGCCAGCAGGATAGACGCGCTTAATACGATAAGCATAAGCAGCCCCCATAGCCAAAGTATCAGAATGGTACTTATAATTTTGCTTTCATACAATATGAATAAGTTTGTCAGCAAAAACAGACCTCCCATATATGCTTCTATAACGAACAGTATTATGTCTGATCCGGCAGAGCCTGATGTCTCCCACAAAAGTGAAGAACCAAATACGATTTGAATTATCACATCAGACAGTAGGAGTTGCAGAAGAGCTACCAGTATGGCAAGAATATTTTTTTCATCTTATATATTTTCCTTTCTTTAGAGGATAAATAAACGGTAAAGACAGTTCTTTTTTGCGAATGAAATTGTCGCTATACTATAATCATGACTGATTCTTATTGACATTGACAAAGGGAAATCTTCACACCAATATTCAATGACTGGATACAACGACCCATCCTCGTGAGTTAATGGCAATATCAAAGTTTTCAATGTCATTACCATCTTCAGACTTCCTGATTCTATAGGTATAATATTTTTCTCTGCTGTGTATAGGCGCTTTGGTGTAATCCCAGTCATACAGATCACAATAGTAAAGCAGAGGGAACGGATTGTTATTGAATTTCAGGTTTGTTTTTTTCAGAAAATCATCCATGTGCATACCTCTGCCCAAAACTGCTCCACCGACAATCATTTTACCCGTAAAATACTGACGTGGGCAACGGTTCTTTAGCCATTTTAGGTCTTCATCGGTTATAAACCTGCTTAATTCTATATTCCAGTTAATCATTATTCTGCTTACAGGGGCACTGTCTTTTCCGCTTTCATCGTCTGATACCATAATGATTCCCATAGAATCCCATATAAATATTCCGGGTTCCGCAAGACGTTCGTAATGTCCGAATATCTCACACTGTTCTCCTATTGTCATTCTCGGCATGAACGGCTTGCCGTTGTAGGTCATTGTCGTATCTGTAAATACAAACAGGTGTTCCCTGTTCACCCCTCTTTTTCGTAGTCTATAGGCGGTCTTGAACAGGAAGGCCAGAAGTCCCTATATCCGAAGGTGAATAGGGCGGCACTCAGTACCAGCATCGCCACGTCGCTGAACGCTGCTTCGGAAAACAGCCAAGTGAAAAGTGTCATCCCTGAAAGGCTGATGCACAGCATGGATGCAGCCAGCAGGGCGAGTGTGAGGAATGGGATGAGCATCATTCCTATGAGGCTCCGCCACATTTCTTTGCAGAACTTGGGGTGATGACCGGTGAGGGCAAACCCGAAGAGGGAGCAGCCTGCAGCGGTGAACAGCACAACGAACAGTCCGAAAAATGCCCATGCCACCCACTCCTGCCAGGATCCTGCGGCAAGCATTCCGCCGAGGTCTGTCCAACGGCTGTTCTCATCACACACGATTTGCCATATGTAATACAGCACAGAGGTGAAGACTGCTGTGGAGAGGGATGACGAGAACGGACGGCAGGCAGCCTGTCGGCTTTTTTGCGGTACTGGCGTATCGCAACAGTATCAGCATGGTGTATTAAAATCGGATATCTCTCAGAAAACGAAACGTTCATGTTTTGTGTGTATTTCACATAGCGATAGTTTACTTCTTTGCTGGTCTCTTTGGGATTATCGAAATCAATATATGGAGAACATAAACGTTCCACATCGATGTCATAGTCCGGGTTATCCATGTTGATAATCTGTTTGTCTGATTGTGCATGGGTTGTTGCGCTGGATAAGCATAAAAATGCTGTCAGTCCCATAATGATAAGTGTTTTAATTTTCATATTCGTTCATTTTATAATAAATGGTCAGCTCCTGTTTCTTCGGATATTCACCGGGGTATCACCGAGATTCCGCTTGCAGAAATCAGACAGGTAAGACTGGTTCGCAAAGCCGCATTGTTCGGCAATCTCCGGTAATGGAAGGTGTGTAGTCCTCAACAGTTTCAGCACCTGCTCGGCACGTTTTTGCCGAAGCCACTGGGCTACCGGACAGTTAAACAATCTCAGGAATGTCCGACGGAAGGTAACGGTGCTGTTTGCTCCGCATAGTTCCGCCAGTTCTTCTGCTGTCTTCGCTTCAGTATGGCATTCCATCACTTTCTGAATGAAAGAATGGTCGGTATGGATACCGAGCAGTTCTTCCGCTTGCAAAATGATTTTACGGTTGATATGTTCGTAGGAGGCATCGAGCAGTTTGAATGATACCTCAATGCCTTCTGCCGGCTCGGAAGTGGAAGGCATTCCGCATTGTATTCTCGCTTCGCGGAAGTAGTAGAGCATTCTGTGATAGATGGCTTCCAGATGTTCTTCACGATGCCTTTGTAGCAATCGGCATAAGGTCAGTAACTCTTTGAACAGCTCCAGCCATCTCTCAAAGTCTGGCTGTTCATGGCTAATTGCTTCGGGAAGCCCGTTCATCCATCCGGCAATCATATTCATGAATTCCATGTCCGATGCAAAGGGACGCAGTTGCCGCTCTCTTCTCCTCCGGCATATCCTTGGATATGGTCACACAAAGCATACGCAAACGTGCTTCCTGGGGATCGTCCGGTTGCAGGCGTGAATTCCCTGATTTACCAGCATGCCGGCATATTTAAATTCAAAGTCTCTGAAGCGGGCAAGAACCTCCATGTTTGTTTCAATGAGCTGTATTCCTGAATAGTCCGCCTTTAGCCTTCCTGGGTTTACATTTCTTTCTCCTTCGTCATAATCCCCGTCAAGGCTTTGCCTTTGAACACATCTTGTCCACCTTTCATTCCGAACCCACATTTTTCCAAATCGTATGCACCTCACCCCAGTATTGAGGCTAGCACTGATGCCGCAAAAAGAAACTCAAGATTCCCATGATAAAAAGTTTTCATGCTTTTTGCATTTTTTGTAATATTGATATACTGTATTAGAAACGGCTGGATGAACCTCCGCCCGGACGATCCTCCTCCGAAACTGCCTCCGCTACCGCCTCGAGCCTCCCGAACGTCTGGAAGAGGTGTTGTTTTGGCATTGTATAACCTACAATGTATTCGGCATCGCAATGCATACATCGATGGCGAGCCTCCATCAGTCCCTTCTGATAAAGTGGTGGCTTTAAATAATCAGTCCGGGGATATTTTTCTTCCTTGTGCAGCGTCATTTGCCCTTTTCAGGAGGGCAGCATTCACATAGCCGTCCTTTTCAGCGGTATCGGATTTTCACCCTCTTCGCTGCAAACCCAGACACCGGTAGATGCGATGCATGTTGTCTTTGTAAAGTTCTGTTTCTTTGCGTTCGCTTTCAGTCAGCTGTTTCAGTATCCTTTACCAACCTGGAGGGTTTCCTGGCTGTATTTCGCGTCTGGCTGCGCCTGAGGGTCTTTTGTTTCTGGATGCCGAAATAGCAGGCAATACCAGAATG
>VOFD01000962.1_pt1 | contig 39017 bp, 49 predicted proteins | sample 5384101 | NCBI WGS metagenome assembly VOFD01 (sample SAMN12384723, study PRJNA508395) | human gut metagenome | isolation source: healthy gut C | host: Homo sapiens
GTTCGATATTGAATAACCTTAGTCTCCCTTCGGATTCGCTGAATTTCCCCATTCTTGTCATGCCATACACCAATATTTTGTAATTTTGAGTGGTGTTTCCCAACTGCTTGAGACCTGTTTTTTGATCTCGTCATCGAAGAACGGGTCTCATTCTTTTTTATCGTAGCAACCACGTAAACATGAATGAAAAGCAAAGCCCGCTCCTCGCAGTGGAGAGAGCGGGCTAATTTTGCTTTTATGTCCATTCATTGTCATACAGCCGCTGGTTACAATACATTTGATAATTCGGGACACCCTCCGGATAAGATGTAACAAATTTGAGAGAGTATAAATCGCAGGTGGTTTCTGCGTTCGTGCAGGGATCGGTCAAAATGAAAAAGCTTGATCCGACACTCTTCAAGACTCCTGTCACTGTACAGATATTGTTTGTCCCAACGAGACATTTGCAAACAACGAAGCGACCGACGACTTTGCTCAAATTTTCCTGAAGGCTACACGTATCGACTTGTGCCGATAAAATAGCGTCAGATAAAGCGAATTTGGGCATAATCACTTGCGCCACTCCTGAAGTAGATTTATCTGAAACATTAGGCATAAAATCAAAAGCTCCTTATCTTTAAAATGTGACCATGAATTGATCATCTATTGCATTGTATGCCGGCATGATTATTTGAGTGCAAATGAATCCGTGCAGCAATTGCTATTCCACAGCCAAAGAGAAGGCATCATTTGATTGACAGTAAGGCGCAACCTTGTGCCGGATGTGGCTCTTTTCATTTTCGACCCAAAGCGTCGGACGCTGCTTACCGTTCCTCATAAATCTGCTGATCCCCATTAATGGCTTGCTCCAAATAGGCGTTGATCCACTGCGCCGCAGCCTGTTCATCGCGGGCGCAAAGGCGGCGATACAGCGTTTCCGTGTTGTGATGCAGAGCTTCAATGCCATAAAGCCGGCAAAGCGCACCCAAAGCGTAATGACCGGCGCTTTAAATGAATAGTAGATGAGTGGGAGAATGCTGTTTCCGCCGGAAAGTGCCAGCTCATGCTGGAAGGTGAATGCAATTTCCGCAGCCTGTGTAGCGTTTGCCGCATCTTTTAACCGTGCCACAATTTCCCCCAGCTGCGAAAGCGCCTCATCGGATGCATAGCGGATCGCGCGCTCCGCTGCTAGATGCTCCAGTGCCCGGCGCACCTCCAGGATGGAGCGGATTTCATCCTTGCCCAGCACGCCGCCCTGATATTCCATGATTGCAATCAGCGTGCCGAGGTTGCCTTTGCGGCGGTAGTCGGCCACGCAGGTGCCCTGGCGTGGGCGCACCTCCAGAAAGCCCTGCTGGGCCAGCTCCGCCAGACCGCCGTTCACCACCGCGCGGCTCACCTGCATTTGCCGTGCGAGTTCCCGTTCGGGTGGCAATTGCGCGCCCATGGGCAGCTCACCGGAGAGAATCATGCCCTGTAACTGCTGCACAAATAAATCTTTCAGGCTGGGGGCGGACAGCTTAGAAAATTCCATATAAATGACGCATCCTTTCCTGCGCATTGGCCGGTGTGGCCTTGTTGGAAAGGGCTCTGTTTTTGCATCAAACGCCCTTTCTTCTGGATGTGGCTATACCAAATACCACTAGAATATTTTATCATATATGATTCCCTTCTGCAAGCAAATTTATCAAAATAACGAGAATAAAAGGTTGTTTTGGCTCTTGACGATGCTATTTGAGAGTGTTAAGCTATTAACGAAGGCTGGTATAACCACAATACCTAAAAAGGAGTGAGAACGGTGGACGAGGTGAAAATCTTACAGATCAAGCAGAGCGTATTTGCCAACAATGATCAACAGGCGGAGCTTTTGCGCAGGGAGCTTAAGGAGAAGGGCGTTTTTTTGCTCAATTTGATGTCATCCCCCGGTTCTGGAAAAACGACCACGCTCATGCGCACCATTGAGGCGTTGAAAGCTGAGCTGACAATCGGCGTGATGGAAGCGGATATTGATTCGGACGTGGATGCCCGCGCGATCGCCTCGGCAGGCGTGAAGGCGATCCAACTGCACACGGGCGGTATGTGCCATCTGGACGCGGATATGACGCGCCAGGGCCTGGACGGATTGGAAACGGGCGGCGTGGAGCTTGCAGTCCTGGAAAACGTGGGCAACCTGGTATGCCCGGCGGAATTCGATACCGGCGCAGTGAAAAATGCGATGATCCTTTCTGTGCCGGAAGGGGATGATAAGCCGTTGAAATATCCGCTCATGTTTTCTATTTGTGATGTGGTGCTCATCAACAAGATCGATGTGCTGCCCTACTTTGATTTTGACCTTGACAAATGCCGGGAATACATCCGCCTGCGCAACCCAAAGGCGCAGGTAATTCCGATCTGTGCAAAAACAGGCGAGGGATCGACCAATGGGCGGCTTGGCTGCGCAATGAAGTGATGGCCTGGCGCGTGTGAGAAAGGAGAAGAAAATGGCTGAAAACAATCCGCAAAAACCGAAGTACCCCGCGAGTTGATTTTGAAGCTCGGGCAGAAGATCACCGACCGTATCGGCCATAAGGTGACGGCGGACGACCCGGAATACTGGGGCCTGGCGGGCGTGGTGACGGATGAAATGGCCGATGTCGCCCTGAAGATGAAGGTGCGCAAGCCGATGACGCTGGCGCAGCTCGTGAAGGCGACCGGCAAGGATGCAGAATCGTTGGAAAAACTGCTGTATGAGATGAGCGTGATCGGCATCCTCGAATACAACTGGGAAAACCCCGCGCACGAAAAAGCAATATGTGCTGCCGATGTTTGTGCCGGGCAGCGCGGAGTTTACCAATATGAACCGCCAGCAGCTTCAAAAGCACCCGGAATTGGCGCGCTTTTTTGAGCGGATGTCCCGCTTGCCGCTGGAGAAGGTGACGCCCATGGTGCCGCCGGGCGGCGCGGGGATCGGCATGCACGTCATCCCCGTGGAAAAGGCGATTGAAATGGAGAATCAGTCTGTGAATGTAGAGCATATCTCCCACTGGCTGAAAAAATATGACGGCAAATATGCCGCCAGTCCCTGCTCATGCCGGATGTCCCGCTGTGTGTTAGGCGAGGGCTGCGCGGATGATCCGGAGGATTGGTGTATCGGCGTAGGCGACATGGCCGATTATCTGGTGGAAACCCACAAGGGCCATTATGTCGATTATGATGAAGTGATGCAGATCCTCAAACGTGCGGAGGATAACGGCTTTGTCCACCAGATTACGAATATTGACGGCGAGAATAAGATCTTTGCGATCTGCAACTGCAACGTGAATGTCTGCTATGCCCTGCGCACCTCGCAGCTGTTTAACACGCCGAACCTTTCCCGTTCGGCCTATGTGGCGCGCGTTAATCCGGAGGATTGCGTCGCCTGCGGCCGCTGTGGAATACTGCCCCGCCGGGGCGGTGAAGCTCGGCCAGAAGCTCTGCACGAAGGAGGGCCCCTGTGATCTACCCGCAGCAGGAACTGCCGGATGCGGTAAAGTGGGGGCCGGAAAAGTGGGATGAGGATTACCGGGATAACAACCGCATCAACTGCTACGACGCCGGTACTGCGCCTTGCAAAACTGCCTGCCCTGCGCATATCGCTGTGCAGGGGTATTTAAAAATGGCTGCACAGGGGCGCTATCGTGACGCCCTTGCCCTGATTAAAAAGGAAAACCCATTCCCCGCCGTGTGCGGCCGCGTATGTAACCGCCGCTGTGAGGATGCCTGCACCCGCGGCACGATCGATCAGGCGGTTGCCATTGACGAGGTGAAAAAATTCATCGCCCAACAGGATTTGAATGCGGAGAACCGCTATATTCCTCCTATCGTTCAGCCCTCTAACCGTGGCCTGTTCACGGAAAAAATTGCGATTATCGGCGCGGGCCCGGCAGGATTGAGCTGCGCGTATTATCTGGCGGAAAAAGGCTACCAGCCCACCGTGTTTGAAAAGAATAAGCGCCCTGGCGGCATGCTGGTTTACGGCATCCCCTCCTATAAGCTGGAGAAGAATGTGGTGGATGCAGAAATTGAAGTTTTGCGCGAGATGGGCGTAGAAATCCGGTGCGGCGTTGAGGTTGGCAAGGATCTCACGATCGACGAGCTGCGCCGGCAGGGCTACAAGGCCTTCTACATAGCGATTGGCTGCCAAGGCGGCCGGATGGCCGGGATTCCGGGCGAAGAGGCCGACGGCGTGATGACCGCCGTAGATTTTCTGCGCAAGGTAGGCGAACAGGAGGCTTACCCCGTGCAGGGCAGGGCAGTCGTGATCGGCGGCGGCAATGTGGCTATCGACGTGGCGCGCACTGCTGGGCGCTGCGGGGCGGAGAGCGTATCCATGTATTGCCTGGAGCCACGCGATGCCATGCCCGCCTCTCAGGAAGAAATTTTTGAGGGCAGAGGATGAGGGCGTTCAGATTCACTGTGGCTGGGGGCCGAAGGAAATCTGCACAGAGGACGGCAAGGTCACGGGTATCGTGCTGAAAAAATGCGTTTCCGTGTTTGACGCTGAGGGCAGTTTCTGCCCGGTTTATGACGAGGCGGATACCGTAACCGTGCCCTGTGAGCATGTGTTCCTCAGCATCGGCCAGAGTATCCTCTGGGGTGATTTGCTACAGGGCTCTAAGGTAGAGCTGGGCCGCGGCCAGGGCGCTGTGGCCGACCCGGTTACCTATCAAACGGCAGAGCCGGATCTCTTTGTGGGCGGAGATGTTTACACTGGCCCCAAATTCGCCATTGACGCGATTGCCGCCGGTAAGGAGGGCGCAATTTCGATCCATCGATTTGTGCAGCCGAACAGCAGCCTGACCATTGGCCGCAATCGCCGCCAGTTTATCGAGCTGGATAAAGGTAACTTGCAGGTAGAAACCTATGATAATTCCGCCCGCCAGATCGCCGGTATGGAGGAAAGCATCGACTACCGCAAATCTTTCCGCGATGCGCACAAAACGTTTACTGAGGAGCAGGTGAAGCTTGAAACCGCTCGCTGCCTGGGCTGCGGCGCTTCGGTGGTGGACCCCAACAAGTGCATCGGCTGCGGCGTGTGCACCACAAAGTGCGAATTTGATGCGATTCACCTTTACCGCGAGCATCCGGAGTGCAGCAAGATGATGAAGGCGGAGGATAAGATGAAGGGCATCCTGCCTTATATGCTCAAGCGTGAATTTAAAATCCGATTTACGAAGAAGGAACAATAATCCTATGCATGAGCTTGGTATTGTGTTTCATATCATCAGCAGCCTGGAGCAGGTTGGGGCGCAGAATCATCTGCGCTCCATTTCCACGGTTACGCTGGAAATCGGGGAGGTTTCTTCCGTCATTAATTCTTATTTGGAGGATTGCTGGCGGTGGGCGGCAGACCGTTCTGAGCTGCTGCGCGGCGCTGCCCTGCGGATCGAAACGATTCCCGCGGTGACCCTCTGCGAGGGCTGCGGCAAAACATACGGCACCGTGGAGCATGGTAAAACCTGCCCATACTGTGCCGGTATCAACACGCATCTGCTCACTGGCAACGAAGTCAATATCAAGGAGATTGAAGCGTGCTGACGAGGGATTTTGCATGGCTTTTACATCCATCGAAATGGATGAAATTGGGAATAGGGAGGAAGCAATCGTGTTATTTCAAATTTATGGCGAAAACGCCGGCTATCAGCTGCTTGGCTGGCTGATGGTCTTTGTGGGGCTGATCGTGCTCAACGAGCTGTCCCGCCGGACGAAGAAGGGCGGCATCTTCTTCTTCCTAATCGTGCCCGCCGCACTGACGGTGTATTTCATCTCGATCTATGTAGGCGCGGCGATGGGAGCCGAGTGGGCGCTGAATAACCAGACTTACGTCCACATGAACAGCTGGTTCCATTATGCAAAGCTTTACGCGGCCACAGCAGGATGCATCGGCTTTATGATGCTCAAATATAAATGGAGCATCGGCAAAAAAGAATGGTTCAAGGTGTTCCCTTTTGCAATCGTTGCGATCAACATCCTGATCGCCGTGGCGAGCGATTTTGAATCCGGTATACGCGGTGCGATGGCGGCGGCGGAGACCGGCACCCGCTGGTGGCTCTCTTCCGAGAATGTGTGGCTTTACGGCGGCTGGTGGAACTGGGTCAATGGGCTCGCCGGTATCCTCAACATCCTCTGCATGACAGGCTGGTGGGGTATTTACTCCTCCAAAAAGCACACCGATATGCTTTGGCCGGATATGACCTGGTGCTATATCCTTGCTTATGATCTTTGGAATTTTGAATACACCTACAACAATCTGCCCACCCACGCATGGTATTGCGGCCTTGCGCTGCTGCTTGCCCCTACCTTTGCCAATGCCTTCTGGAACAAGGGCGGGTGGATTCAGAACCGTGCGAACACCCTGGCATTATGGTGCATGTTTGCGCAGGTGTTCCCGCTGTTTCAGGATACAGGTGTGTTCGCGGTGTTGCCCGTGCTGTATACGGACGGCGTGATGAACCCGGCAGTGCGCCCCGGTGCAGCGGACCCAACCATGCAGGGTGTGATTGCCATTTTGGCGCTGGCGGCCAATGTCTGCGTATTAGCGGCGATTATCCGGCGCTCTGTCAAACAGAAGAAGAACCCCTACCGCAACGAGATTTTTACCGATCAGCGCGATTTCCAGCTTGCCATGGAGCGGGCGGAGGCGCAATGAGGCTGCCTGCCCTTTCAATGGATCAAAATGAAGCGGCATGCTTTTTGGCATACTACCGCTGTCAATATGGGCGTGATGAAAGATGAATCAGCGCGAAGTGATTGCGTTTTTTAACCGCTGCGCGCCGGAGTGGGATGCAGCTAACATCCGGGACGATGGAAAAATAGGCTTCATTCTGGATGCGGCAGGGATTCGGCCCGGTTGCTCGGTGCTGGATGTGGCCTGTGGCACAGGCGTGCTCTTCCCGGACTATTTGGCCCGCGGTGTTTCCCGGGTGACAGGCGTGGATATCTCGCCTGAGATGGCCCGCATTGCGACAGCCAAGCTACATGACCCCCGCGTGGAGGTGCTCTGCGGCGATGTGGAAACGGTGGAACTGCCTGGCAGGTATGACTGCTGTGTGGTTTACAACGCTTTTCCGCATTTTGAGAACCCGGCCCGGCTGGTAGCGCGCCTAACGGAGCTTTTGGCCCCTGGCGGCCGCTTGACGGTTGCGCACAGCATGGGGCTGGAATCGCTTCACCGGCACCATGCGGGCGCGGCGCGCCATGTCAGCCGTCCAATGCTGCTGCCACAACAGCTTGCCGCCCTGATGGCGCCGGCGCTGACGGTGGATGTGGCTGTATCGGATAGGGAGAAATATGTAGTGTCGGGCTATTTGGCGGAAAGATCGCCTCACGGCGGGGATTGACCGCAGCAGGCTTCCACATGGCATCCGTATCAATACAGGAAAAAACGAGCGGTGTGAAACCAACTGTTTCACACCGCTTTTTTATTTCTGCTTCAGGCGCTTGGTTATTTATAGGCATACGCGCGGACATAATCCACCGTCATCTGGGCGGGAAGGTTGCCCTCTTTGTTATTTGCCATGTTGCCTGCCCAACTGTCGCCTGCAACGCCGCCGCTGCCGCCGACCTCACAGGAGATAATCATAAACTCCGGCACCATTGGTGTGCCCTGGAAGCTGGTGCGCGCCGCGACGCGGCCGTTTACGTAAAGATATATTCCTCTTCATTCCACTCGGGCCGTAGGTGTTAAATTCATCATATGGGCGGTTTGCAAGCGTGCTGCCCTGGCCCTCGCTTTTGAGGTCGCTGCCGTAGCCATCCACGTGCACGGCATGGGAAACGCTGTTGCGCACCTTCCAATCCTGATAATTGGCGGATTCGTAAATATCGATCTCCGCACCGTTGCGGCCGCCGTCCGTCACATCTGCCATGGAGTCGCACAACATCCAGAAGGCGGACCACATGCCCTCTGCCTTCGGCAGGATGCAGCGAATTTCGAAATAGCCGTGCGTCTGCTCAAACAGGCCTTTTGTGTTCAGCATACCGGTGTAGTAGCCGGGGCCGTATTTACCGTTTTCTTTATATTCTGTTGTGATTTTCAGAGTGCCGTCGCTCACTGTGATCTGCTCGGGGTCCCAGAAGCCGCCCTGGCGGATATAGTCATGGTCGTTGTTCCAATATTTTTTGTGGTCCATTTGGTAGAATCGAGCTGTTCGCCGTCAAAAGTATCCTCAAACGTCAGCTCAAATTTGTCAAGATCAATTTTTGGGCCCCATGCAACGCCAACGCCATAGCAGATGGCAATGAAATTCCACACGCCCATAAACAGCGCGAGGAAAAGGGAAAATAGACGTTTCAACATTTTTATTACTCCTTTTCTGCATCCGATTTGTTCCTATTGTATAAAATCGCTGGTAAAAAGTAAAGAGAATAATTTGAAATCCATTGGATAAAATGAAAAACGAGCCTTTCATTAGGCTTACGCGGGGCAGGATGGACAGGGAAAGGGTGGTAAAAAATTAAAAAATGCTTGACAACCCCCGATGATATACTATAATGTCTCTTGCCGATGCGGAATTGTGTAAGGGTAGCACGACAGACTCTGACTCTGTTTGTCTGGGTTCAAATCCTAGTTCCGCAGCCAAAGTTCATAAAGAGAAGTGGACAAACTGTTGTAACACAAGGGTTTGTCCACTTTTTCCTTTTTTATTTCAAGAATATGATAGAAAGTAGTCAAACCTTGTAGTAGGATCATTCCGGCGGGGCACTTTAATATGCAGGGCTTATAGCAAGCACAGGCGAATTACTGCGTAAGGAGCCAGAGCAGTAAGTAGAAATTTATTTAGAGGGAAATCGCCCGGAGCAGCTCATCCGAAAGGAGGCTGCTCCGAGCTTATTTGTTTATTAATGGTAAATAAGGACAAATTGCACTTATAGATAAAATAATATAATATTATAAATTATAGTTTACATATTATATATAAAGTGTTAGCATAAAAATGGGGGGAGTGATACCAATGTTTTAATTAAGATGTACATAGAAAAATATTAAGGAGGAGAAAAAAATATGAAACTGAAAAAATTCTTATGCTTGTTTTTAGGCTTGTTAGTTGTGTCCGCATTAATCGTACCAGTTTCCGCAGGTTCCCTGGATGCGTATTTTTCCTCTGGCGGTGAAAAGGACTATCGATTTGTAAGCGGAAATGAAAATTAGTATAAGCGTGCGTGGGCACAGATGGGCGATTGTAAAAGGAGCTACTACCTGCGTGCTTATTTAGGAAATGAATTGGAAGATACGGGAAAAGTAGTGATTGTTGCACCTATTCCAACGAATTTTAGATTAAATACCAACTGGCATTTTACGGGAACTGGGCTTTCAGGTAATTTAGGCGCTTCCTTTTTACGCGCTTACGCGTTTTATGGTCTTGCTTAAGTAACATAATAGCCGCATGCGGGAGTCATAGTGAAAGCATTTCCGCGTGCGGCTTCCTAATTAGTACGAGCATATTTACATGAGGAGATGATAGGATGAGAATGTTGAAAAAAAGGGTTCACATCATTTCCCTGTTTTTGATCCTGTCGTTTTTGTTCCTGCCGGCCGCCTCGATTTTGATGATTCACCATATCACGGTCAGCGAGACGATCGTCGGCATGGACGCCGGTTTTTGGGGACAAGCTCCAGCGCCTTTGCAATCCGGAAAGAATCCATAACCATGCGCGAAGCTGCAGCCGTTGCCGCGGCCTGCGGCAAAAATATTGCCGTATATCAGGATTACAAGGGCCCGGAGCAGGTGCGGGCCATCTATTTCAGCGGAACCTATGCGAATCTCCCCATGATGGAGGGCCGCTTTTTTCAGGAATCGGATTTTACGGCTGGCAACCGCTGCGCGGTGATCGGCAAAAACCGGCGTGGAGAGATCATCCGGCGTGAAGGAAAGGCCTATATCGAGCTGCAAGGCGTTCCCTTTGAGGTGTTGGGTGTCATGGGCCCGGAGGAGGAGACGGCGTTTGACTCCACCGTGCTGATCAATGGGCTGGCAGAACCGGAGTTGTTCCGGGATATCCTTTACCGGCTGGATTTTTTCCGGATTGACGGGGAGCAGCGGGCGGAGGCCTTTGCCGCCAAAATGCAGGCCGATTATGGGGCGGAGGCAGAGGAGATCGCGCAGTCCTCTGCCACTCTGTCGCGTTTGATCCCCAATGTGGTCTATGGCAGGTGGTTTTGGTGATTCTCCTGTGCGATCTGCTCTGTGTTGCCCTGCTCTCTTTGGAGTGGAAAAACCGCAAGCAGAAGGAGGTTTGCATCAAGCGGCTGCTGGGCTGCCCCACGCGACGTGTCGGCTGGGAAATCTGCCTGGAATATGGTGCGATGGTGGTGGCCGCCGGGGCGGCGGGCGCATTGCTTTGTGCGGCTCTATTCCCGCAGTATCTCCGCTTTTTGGGGATCGGCTTTGCGTGCTATCTGCCGTGTGCGCTGGTATTCAGCCTGATTATGGTGTGCTCCCTGCTGGAAAAGCCCATCACGGAGGCGATGAAATGAAACGTTTTGTTTGGAACGCCGCCCAGTCCGGCCGGATCCTCAGACAGCACCGGATGCTGGCCCTATTTCTGATCCTCCAATGCGCGCTCTCTGCCTCGGCATGGCCGGAACAGTGGCGAATCAGGCGGTGCAGAGCGGCCGGAAGATCGAGGATTTTCAGACGCGGATCGGGGGAAAGCGATATTATACCGTATCGGAAAGCATGAGCGAAACGGATTTTTACCGCTTCCTGCATGAAGAAAATTTGTATTACCCGGAGCTTGCGCATTTTGTGCAGGAGATGATGGCGGAAAAACAGTTTTCCTACATTGTGGCCATGGGTCAGCCGATTGATATTATAGACTGCTCTATGCCGAAAGAACTGATTTATGGATATGAGGAGGGGCAGGCAGACAATGCCGTTCGAACGGATGAAAACGGCCGGCTGTATACGATGGTCAACAGCTACCAGGTGTCGGGCCTTTTTTCTCCGAATTTCAGCTCCGGGCGCAGGAGGGCAGGCTGCTGGAGGGAGCGGATTTTGCCGATGTGAAGGCGGAAACGCTGCCCGTCGTCGCGGGCAGCGGCTACCGGGCGGATTTTTCGCTGGGGGATACGCTGCTATGTAATTATCTGGGCCGCGAGCTGACGCTACAAATTGTGGGCTTTTTGGAAAAGGACGCTTCCTTCTCCAGAGGCGGCCTGCCGGAGTATTGCGACCGGTATCTGATCCTCCCCAGTTGCATCCTCAGCCGGAAAAGCCGACAGAGTTTAATAAGAAGCGCCTTTCCCAACAGGCCTCCGGTTTTATCGTAACGGATCAATCTTTTGAAGCGGTTCAGGCGATCGTTTCGGCGCATCTGCAAGCGGCGGGGCTTCCGGATTTTATCCATTTGAATGATCCCACAGCCACGAGCTCGGAGCTTGCCGACCTTTCTGCGATGACGCAGGAGGTTTCCGATCAGTTCAACGCATTGCTGATGATCCTGACGGTTTTTGTAATTCTGTGCATTTCCATCACGGTCAATGGATTTATCCGCGAGAAGCATTATGAATATGGTGTTTTCCTGCTCAACGGCGCACGATGGAGCGATCTTGTGTGGGATGTTGCGGCGGTTGTAGGAGCCGTCGTGCTGGGTGGCGATATATTGGCAACTTTGTGCCTCTGGCTTTCGCATCAATCCTGGCAGGCGATTTTGTATATGCAGGGCCTTGCGCTTCTGATTGGGGCGGCGGCCTGTGTTGTGCCGCTTTCCCACGTCCACCGGATGGATATCAGCGATTTGATTGGAGGGAAGGAATAATGCAGATGCTTGCTTTAAAGGAAATCCACATGACGTATGGCAAGGGGGATGGGGTCGTTCATGCGCTGCGCGGCGTAGATATGGAGGTGGAGCGGGGAGAGCTTCTGGCTGTCACCGGAAAGAGCGGCTGTGGAAAATCGACGCTTTTGAATATTCTGGGCGGTGTGTGCAAGCCGACAGGTGGTTCCTATTTTTCGAGGGGAAAGAGGTCTCCCAATTTTCTGCCCGTCAGCTCGCGGACTTCCGGACTCAAAAGATCGGCTTCGTGGTGCAGCACTTTGCGCTGATTCAGGATATGACAGTTTTTCAGAATATCGCGCTTCCGCTGCGCTACCGCGGCTATTCAGAAAAAAGATCGAAGAGCGCGTCTATGAGCTGCTGGATCAGTTTGAATTGGGCGAAAAGGAAAACACCATCCCGCCCGAGCTCTCCGGCGGGCAGTGTCAGCGCACAGCGATTGCCCGCGCGATTGCCGGGCATCCGGAGCTGCTACTCGCGGACGAACCCACCGGCGCGCTCGACGAGGAAACAGGCGGTAAAAATCCTGCGTATTTTTCAGGAGCTGAATCAGAAGGGGATGACAGTCCTCATTGTAACGCATGATGAAGAGATCGCAGCAGGCTGCCACAGAAGAATCCGTATGCGGGATGGCTTGATGGAGTGAAGCGCCTGGAGAGAGATACCATACAAAGTATACGATGATGAAACTGTTATTTCACTATTGTAAAACAAATGAAAAATGTTTATAATATGAAAGGAAAAAAGTAAGATGCCTGATTGATTCTCTTCCTAATCATTCGTTAGGCTGCTTGAAAGGGCCAAGCTGTTTGGTAAGCGCATTAGAACAGGCATGTTTCACCGTTCAGACAGGCCGTCTCTAAGAAAGACGGCCTTTTGTTTTATTTCCGTGATTTGACTGATCTTCATGCCCAAAGTGGGAAAAGCTAAATAAAAAGAAAAGAAGATCGGCATTTGAAAGGATCGTGGTTTTGTGTTTCAAAGAAGCGCGGGTGTTTTGATGAATCTTTCCTCCCTGCCGTCGCCGTTCGGCATCGGGGATTTTGGGCATGGAGGCTATCAGTTTGTCGATCTGCTGTGTGAAATGCGGATGAGATGGTGGCAGATCCTGCCGCTGTGCCCGATTGGAAAGGGGAATTCCCCTATTCGAGCGTCAGCGCGTTTGCACTCAACCTCCTTTATCTTGATCCTTATGGGCTATTGAAAGATGGATATTTATCGCAGGCGGAGGTGGACGCGGCAGTTTACAGCGGCTCTCCTCATCAGGCTGATTACAAATGGGCCGCCTGTGTAAAAGCGGCGTTGATGCGCAAAGCTTATGAGAAAGCAGACGTTAGGTGCGCGGAGCTGAAGGCATTCCGGGAGGAGCAGGCCTTTTGGTTGATAGACTATGCGCGCTTTATGGCGGCTCGGGATGCCAACGGCGGGAAGCCATGGCGCGCATGGACGAAAAACGGGGCGCAGGAGGCCATCGACTATTATATTTTTGAGCAATTCATTTTGTTCCAGCAATGGAATCGGCTCAAGGCTTATGCCAACGCGCATGGGATTTCTATCTTAGGCGATATGCCGATCTATGTTTCTGATGAAAGCGCCGATTTCTGGGCGAACCGCACTCTGTTTGAAACCACGCCCGAGGGTGAGCCGAAGCGCGTTGCGGGCGTGCCGCCGGATTACTTTTCCGAGGATGGTCAGCTTTGGGGTAATCCTCTCTATGATTGGGTCAGAATGAAACAGGATGGCTATCGCTGGTGGCTTCAGCGCATCGGAAATAGCTTAAAGATTTATGACGCGGTACGCATCGATCACTTTCGAGGTTTTTATCGCTATTGGGCCGTGCCGGCGGATGCGAAAAACAGCGAGGGTTGGCACCTGGGAGCCAGGGCCGGGGATGGAGCTGTTTCATGCGGTCAATGCGGTATTTTCAAATCCGCAGATCGTGGCGGAGGATCTCGGCTGTGAGGAGGAGGGGTTGGTGCAATTTCTTCTGGAGGCCGGTTATCCCGGCATGAAGGTGATGCAGTTTGCCTACTATGGGTGGGACAGCATCCATTTGCCCTATAAATACACGGAAAATTACGTTGCCTATACCGGCACGCACGATAATGATACGATGCTTGGCTGGCTCTGGTCGGCTAAGCCGGAGGAGCGCAGCCAACTGCTTGCTTATTGTCGCTTTACGGGCGATTGGGGCTCCGGTGGGCCGCAGAGCCCCGTGCTGCGCGCGATTTTTGAAACGCTTTGGCAAACGCCCGCACGCATGACGATTCTGCCGGTGCAGGATCTCTGCGGCTATGGAACAGATACGCGCATGAATTTGCCCGGCGAAGCGGAGGGAAACTGGTGCTTCCGCATGACGGAGGAAGTGCTCCGGCAGATTGATACCGCGTATTTCCGGCAGCTTAATGAGCGATATGGCCGTGCGTAGAGAGCGAAATTTCAGAATGATAAGTGAAAATAGGTGAAAGCGGGGCGAGGCAATTTTTTTGTCACGCCCCGCTTGATTGAATGACTAATCTGTAGGTTTTGTCCAATTTGCAAACAGAACGTATTGATTTTTCATTCACTCCATGCTAAACTATTTTCGAATCATTCCAAGCATCCGTGAGCAAGGGGAAACAACGCCGTTAAGGAGATACAACCACACGCTGACTGCGTTCTCAGCCCAACCGGCGCCAGCAGGCCTTTATCCTGCGGTTGTTTCCCCGTGTCCACTCATGCAAGAGAGAGTTGGAGGCGATTTCATTGTCTGAGAAGAAAACGGTATTTTTAACTGGTGCATCCGGCAATATGGGGTTTGCCGGGTTCCAAGAGCTTTATCAGAGAAAAGATCAATTCAATCTGGTGCTGCTCAACCGCGGTAGCGACAAAAACAGGGAAAAATTCAAATTCTATGCCAACGATCCGAGCGTGAAGCTCGTCTGGGGCGATCTCACAAACTATGAGGATGTGCTCGCGTGCGTAACCGGTGCAGATTATATCCTTCATGTGGGCGGGATGGTCTCCCCCGCGGCGGATTACTTCCCAAAGCGCACGATGAAAACCAATATCGGCGCGATTGAGAATATCATTCGTGCGATCAAGGCACAGCCCGATCCGGATGCGGTCAAGCTCGTCTATATCGGCACCGTCGCCCAAACGGGTGACCGCAATCCGCCCATCCACTGGGGCCGCACGGGCGATCCGATCAAGATTAGTGTTTACGATCACTATGCAATCAGCAAAACGATCGCCGAGGCAAAGGTGGCTGAATCTGGCCTGAAGCACTGGGTTTCCCTGAGGCAGACGGGCATCCTCTATCCGGGGATTCTCAAAAATTTTGATCCGATCATGTATCATGTGCCGATCAACGGTGTGCTGGAATGGGCGACAATTGAGGATTCCGGCCTACTGCTTGCAAATGTATGTGGCGATGATGTGCCGGAAAGCTTTTGGAGAAGGTTTTACAACATCGGTAGCGGTGCGGAATACCGCATCACAAATTATGAGTTCGAAGTTTATCTCCTGCGGGCAATCGGCCTGGATTCTCCCAAAAAGATTTTTGAGCCAAATTGGTTTACACTGCGTAATTTCCACGGCCATTGGTTTACAGATTCCGATACGCTTGATGATTACCTGCACTTCCGTCACAATGTGCCCATCAAGGAATATTTTGCGCAGCTTTCTCAGCATGTGCCGGGCTACTATAAGCTGGCGAAGGTGATTCCGAGCGGACTGATTAAAAAGGCCGGCATGATCAAGATGGCTTATAAGGAAAAGTATGGAACGCAGACGTGGATTAAAAATAACATCACGCCCCGTGTGACCGCTTATTATGGCAGCCATGAGAACTGGAAAAAGATCGGCTCATGGAAGGAATTCAAGGTGGAAACGCCGAGTATGGAGCCCTCCTTTTTGGATCATGGATATGATGAGACAAAGCCGGAGGCAAGCCTCGACCTAGAGGATATGATTCGGGCGGCGGAGTTCCGCGGCGGGGAATGCCTGTCGAATACAATGGTCAAGGGCGATCTCTTCACACCGTTGAAATGGCGCTGTGCGTTGGGGCATGAGTTTGAGATGTCCCCCAATCTGGCATTGAAGGGTGGGCATTGGTGTCCGGACTGCCTGCCGTCTCCATGGAATTACGATGCGATAGCAAGGGTCAATCCGTTTTTTGCACAGGTATGGTACCCACTGCATGACCCCAGCGAAAATAACTACTATGACGATAGCATTTTTGACGGTATGGAAGATTGACCGCCGGAGGTGCACCGGGAGTAAGAAAAGAAACATGGGCTGTTGCAAAATGCTTTGCAACAGCCCATGTTTTTTTTTAGCGCGGATTTAAAATCCTCTGGAGCCGCCGCCCCCGCCGAAGCTGCCACCCCCGCCGGAAAAACCGCCGCCTCCGCCAAATCCGCCCCCGCCGATTCCGCCGGAAAAACCGCCGCCGAAGGTGTCGTTTCCGCCGCCTCCGCGTGGCCCTCGCGGCCCGCCGAAGAACCAGAAGAACGGAAATCCTCGCCCGTGGGAAACGAGCCGCAGGATCAGCAGAAGGATCACAAGTGCAATCGGTGAAATCAAGGTTAACACAGTGGGAATATCCTGTCTGTTTCCAGTATTTTGGTTGTTGGAAGCCTCGTAACCAGAAAGCTCTGGGGCTTCAATCCCGTATTCCTGATAAATTTGGGACGCGACCGCCTTATAGCCCTCCAACATGCCTGTGGAATAGTCGTTTTGCCGCAGGGAGGGCGTCATGTATTCATCCATGATGCGCCCTGTTTTGCCATCCGGCAGGGCTCCTTCGAGCCCAAGCCCCACTTCCACGCGAAGCTTTCGTTCCTCCACGGCGATCAAGATGAGCACGCCATTGTCTTCCTCTGCCTGGCCAATGCCCCAGCTGTTTGCCAGGTCAATGGCATAATCCTCCACGCTTTGCCCGCCAAGGGAGGGCACCGTTACGGCAACGGCCTGCGCCCCCGTCTGCTGTTGCAGCGCCCTGCCGAGTTCCACGATCTCTTGCTCTGTCTGCGCTGAGAGCACATCCGCAAAATCATTCACAAAAAACTGCGCGGTGGGTTGATAAGCAACCTCCGCCGCAGCCGCCAGGCAGAGCGTCACAGCCAAAACAATCGCGGCGGTGCAGGCTAGGACTCTTTTCAAAATCCGCTGAACGTTGTTCACCCCGTACCTCCTTTATACATCGCCCACATAGCCCCACAATCAATCGAAATTGACGGACGGAACCTCCTGCGCGCCTTCGTTTGCCTGGAAATAATCAAATGCTTCGAAATTGAAAATTCCTGCAATCAAAGAGGTGGGGAAACGTTGAATCTTTGTATTATAGGTTTTTACCGCATCATTATAGGCGCGCCGCGCTTGGGTAATGCGGTTTTCCGTCCCTGAAAGCTCGTCTTGAAGCTGGATGAAGTTTGTATTTGCCTTCAGGTCCGGATAGTTTTCTGCGATTGCCAGCAGGCGATTCAGCGCAGAGGTCATCTGCTCGTTCGCAGCGAGCTGGTCGCCCGTGTTGTTTGCGCCTACGAGCGCTGCGCGTGCATCGCTGACTTCTTTCATGATGGATTCCTCATGCGACGCATAGCCCTTGACGGTGTTGACCAGATTGGGGATCAGGTCGGCACGGCGTTGCAAAGTGGTCTGGATATCCGATTCCTTCTGCGTGACCTCCTGCTTCAAAGTGACGAGGCCGTTGTAGCTTTTGACCGTGTAGCCAACGAGCGCCACTGCGAGCACCGCCACGACAATGAGGATGATATGCCAGGGTTTCAACCGTTTGTTCATAGCTCTGTCTTCCTTTCACAGCGGGCAAAGGCCGCTGCTTTCCACATATATTCTAGCTCTGCGAAGCCCGGCAGCCGGATGTTGCCGGTTTGCAGGCTATGAGATCATTATAATATAAGTATCCCCCGAATACAAGGAAAACCACGCGGCGTCATGCGATGCGCCTTGACAAGGTTTTCCTGGTTGGGTATGATGAAGAGGAAGAAAGGGGAGACGAAACGGATGCCGCTGAGAAAATACCTGAGCCTGGGGAAAAGATGGGTGCTGGAGCGCTGCAATTTGCTGCTGAAGGCGGTGTTCTCCCGGCTGCCCATTCAAAATCGTGTCTTTTTTTATTCCATCCGCGCTGATGGGAAGCTGTTGGAAAACAGCCAATGTGTTTATGATGCGCTGGGGAATGTGCAAAAGGTGGTGGTGGCGGATGCTTCCCCACCCGGTGCTGCTCAAGCCGAAAATTTATTATTATCTTTTGACCAGCCGTGTGATCGTCACAGATGATTATCTGCGCTATCTCCGCCATACCAAGCTGCGCGCGGGGCAGAAGGTGGTGCAGATCTGGCATGCCTGCGGCGCGTTCAAGCGCTTTGGGCTGGATGCGCCCTCTCTTTTAACGCCGCAGGAGGAGGCTGACTCACTGCCAATATACGGCCGTGTGCGTCAGCTCTGAGCAGGTGCGCCCTTTTTATGCGCAGGCGTTCGGGATTGATATTGCCCGGGTCCTGCCGCTCGGCACGCCTCGCACAGATGCACTGCTGCGGGATCAGACGCGCAGCGCCCTGCGTGAGGAGCTGCTTACTCGCCGCCCGGAGATGCGGGGAAAACGCATTTATCTTTACACCCCCACATTCCGGGAGCAGAATGGAAAGCCCTGTGCATATGATCCGCAGATCAACTGGGAGGCGTTAGATGATGCTCTGGCAGACGATGAGCTGTTCGTCATTCGCCGGCATCCGATTATGAAGGAGTCCTTCCTCGGCGGCCGGTCGTTCCGGCATATAGTGGATGCAACGCGCGAGCCGACGCAGGCCCTTTTAACAGTGGCCTCACTGGTTGTAACGGATTATTCCTCTGTGATTTATGACGCGCTTCTGTGCGGGCTGCCGCTGGTGTTTTACTGCCCGGACCTCAATGCCTATGAACGCGATTTTTACCTTTCCTATCCGCAGGATCTGCCCGGCCCAACCGTGCTCTGTGCAGAGAAACTGCTGGGTGTGCTACGGGAGGCCTGCGCACATCCGCCGTTCGAACAGCTTGCCGTCTTTCGCGCCGCCCAGCTCGGCGCGTGTGACGGCGCGCCTCTGAGCGTGTTGCACAATTGATATGCGGTTATCTGCAATGAGCAGAAGAGGGCTTGCAGTGGGAATGCGGATTTTGGGATATTGATATGGATGAGGCGGAAGCGCCTTGTAGGAAACGGGCGATTTAGCCAATTGCGTTTCCCGTGTTAAGTAGCCGTCCCCTGGCGGGGACGGTATTTTTTATTTGCAGCATTGCTCGCAGCCGCTGTGGCGGTTCATCGTCTGGCTGCATGGGCAAACTCCATAATAGGCCTGCCAGGCGGCAGAAATGGACCTACAGTCGTCGCGTGTGCAAGAACAGCCTGAGCGGGCAGCGCCTTGCCTGCCACAATTATTACAGTTGCACATTGCTCTCTCTCCCAATATTTAGTTGCGCCCTGATAAAGGGCGTTTGGTTGGGTAAAATTACACCCCAATTCAGAATATGCGGTGGATAAAGCTTGCGTGCGCATTATCTGCCCGTATTGGGATGGGAATGGCCCTGCCCATTTTTTTTGTTTTTCATTTTGCAAGCCATGCTGAGCAGCCTCCTCGTCACTCGAAAGCGGAATGTCATAGATCGCGCTGTAAGAGTCAATCTCCGGCTCTGACACCGGGGCCGCAGGGATTAGCCCCGTGCATTCTGTCATGGAGGAAACGCTCATCGAATCATTGAACAATTCTTCGCCATCCTGCGCATCGTAGGGGAGCGGTCGTTTTTTGGGTTCATCCATATAAAATCCTCTTTTCTCGTTGGAAGATTGAAATGGTGCACGCGCCGTGGCACGGCCCGTTTTCTGTTTTAGTGTGTCGTAAAACGGGCCGGCTATGCAGGTGGCACTGGCCGAATTGTTTGATTTTGCGGTGGGCTGTGCTATAATAATACGGTATGAAAACGGCTTAAAACCGTTTGCTGAATTTACAAAAGTTGAACCATGTCGTTCTGGAACTATCCTGAAGAGAAAGGATCATTATTAGTATGGAAAAAACAGTGGATCTAATTGTGCCGTGCTTCAATGAGGGCGAGGTGCTCGAGCTCTTTCACAGCGAGGTGAGCGCTGTGCTGGACGGGTGTGAAGGATATGCGTTTCATTTCATTTTTGTAAACGACGGCAGCAAGGATCAAACGCTTAATCTCCTGCGTCGTTTTGCAGCGGAGGATAAGCGGGTGCGCTACCTTTCGCTTTCACGCAATTTTGGCAAGGAATCCGCCATGCTCGCGGGCATGAAGTATTCTACGGGCGACTATGTTGGAATTCTGGATGCGGATTTGCAGCATTCGCCGGAGCTGATACCGGAGATGCTCAGCGCGCTGGAGGAGGGCTATGAGATCGCCGCGGCGCGCAGGGTAGACCGCTCCGGGGAGGGCAAGGTAAAAAGCGTGTTTTCTCGTGCGTTTTATAAGGTCATTAATCGCATGTCCGATGTGGATATTCAAGATGGCGCGCAGGATTTTCGCATCATGAAGCGGCAGGTCGTGGAGGCAATTCTCTCCATGCCGGAATACAATCGTTTTTCCAAGGGGATTTTTAGCTGGGTTGGCTTCCGCACTAAGTGGTTTGAGCATGAAAACCGCGAGCGGGCAGCGGGCTCAAGCAAGTGGTCGTTTGCAAAGCTTTTTTCGCTATGCGCTGGATGGGATTATCGGCTTTTCCACTGCGCCTTTGAAGGTTTCCCTCTATATCGGCGTTGCATCGAGCGGGATTGGCGTGATCTATGCGCTGTATATTCTCATTCGCACGCTTATTCGTGGCTCCGATGTGCCGGGCTACCCCTCCATTATCTGCGCGATCTTCTTTTTTTGGGGGGTTGATACTGTGCTCGCTTGGCGTGATTGGGGAGTATTTGGCGCGGATTTATCTAGAGGTCAAAAGGCGCCCCATTTTCCTGGTGGCGGAAACCAATATTATCCCGGGGCCCGCTGAAACAAGCGGCCCGTTGGAAAGGGTGACCCGATTTGAATGAACAACTCAGACCACTGCGTGAAAAGGCAATGCGCCTGCCTCTTACGCCGGGCGTCTATATCATGAAGGATAAAAAGGGAAAAATTATTTATATCGGCAAGGCAAAGGCGTTGAAAAACCGTGTCAGCCAGTATTTCGGCTCACAGGAGCGCCACGCGGTTAAGGTGCGCCGGATGGTGGAGCACGTGGCGAATTTTGACTATATTCTGACGGATAGTGAATTTGAAGCGCTGGTGCTTGAATGCAGCCTCATTAAGCAGCACCAGCCAAAATATAATATTTTATTGAAGGATGACAAGGGGTATCATTACATCCGGGTCACCGCTGGGAACTGGCCCGTGATCAGCGCGGCGATGCAAAAGCTGGATGACGGTGCGCAGTATATCGGCCCGTTTACAAGCTCCTTTACCGTGAAGCAGTCGGTGGACGAGGCGTTGCGGATTTTTCGTCTGCCCTCAGTGCGGCAAAGTGTTTCCACGTGATATCGGCCGGGGAGGCCATGCCTAAATTATTTTATCAAGCAGTGTTCTGCGCCCTGTGCGGGCAAGCTCACGCAGCAAGAATATCAGGAGACGGTGGATGAGGCGCTCTCCTTTCTACGCGGCGGCAGCACAGAGGCGCTCAAAGAGATTCAGCGCCGGATGGAGGAGGCGGCCGAAAACCTAGAGTTTGAAAAAAGCGGCCCGCCTGCGCGACCGGATGAACGCTATCCGCCGCATGCAGGATAAGCAGAAGGTGGTGTCGCTCTCTGTGAAAGAGCAGGATGTGTTTGCCGTTTCCAACAGCGCGCAGGCTGCCTGCCTAATGGTGCTACGGTTTGCACAGGGAAGGCTGTACGACAGCGAGTATTTTTTTATTGACAGCGTGGAGGATTTTCCGGCGCGCGGGGAGCTGATCCAGGGCTATTATTCGATGCGCGATCATGTGCCGCCGCGCGTTACGGTTGATGGAGAGGTGGCGGACGAATCACTTTTATCCAGCTGGCTGAGCGAAAAGGCGGGCAGGCGTGTCCAGATCGCCGTGCCGCAGCGCGGGGAGCAGGCACAGCTGATGGAGATGTGGCGCTCCAATGCGGCGGAAAAAGCTTGCGGAGCACCTCGGCCGAGCGGGAAAGCAGACGGCCGCGCTCGACGAGCTGGCCCGGCTGCTGGCTTGGAGGGCCCCGCCGGAATATATTGAAGCATATGATATTTCCCACACGGCCGGCAGCGATAATGTAGCGGGCATGGTCGTGTTTCGCGGCGGCGTACCCTATAAGCAAGCATATAAGCGGTTTTCGATTAAATCCTTTGAGGGGCAGGATGATTACGGCTCTATGAACGAGGTGCTCACGCGCCGCTTTACGCATTATGTGGAGGAAAAAGAGACTGGCGAGGGCTTTGGAAAGCTGCCGGATCTGATCCTGCTCGACGGCGGTCAGGGGCAGGTGAACGCGGTGCGCCCGGTGCTTCAGCAGTTCGGCCTGAAGGTGCCCTTATTTGGCATGGTGAAGGATGACCGCCATCGCACCCGCGCAATCGCGGCGGATGGCGGGGAGATTGCTATCAACTCTAAACGGCAGGCGTTTACGCTTGTCTCCTCCATTCAGGAAGAGGTGCACCGCTTTGCCATCGGCTATCATAAGCAAAAGCACAAAAAAAACACGCTGGTCAGCTCGCTGACCCAAATTGAAGGCATCGGCGAAACGCGCGCACGGGCGCTGCTGCGCTCCTTCCAGACGATCCGCGCCATTCGGGAGGCGACGGTTGAACAGCTGCTTACCGTGAAGGGAATGACGGAGCCCGCTGCCAAAGCAGTGTTTTTCCATTTTCATCCAGAGGAAAGTTAAAAGATTTTTTTCAACTTGTTTGTGCGGACAAGGCGGCCCATGCGCATGAAATTTATGCCAATTCATAAAAATTGGAATTATTTCTCTGCGAATGTTGACAAACACCGGCGCAAAATAGATAATAATTTAGATAAGATTTTAGGAAGAGAGTCCGTTTTCATTGATTGAGAGCGGCACGGGAGTTGTGCGTATGAGAGTCATCACCGGCTTTGCGAAAGGCCGTAAGCTGAGAACCCTATCCGGAGAGGATGTGCGGCCCACCACTGACCGCGTTAAGGAAGCGTTATTCAGCATTATTCAGTTTGAAATAGAGGGCAGGCGTGTGCTTGATCTGTTTGCCGGTTCCGGCCAGTTGGGGATCGAGGCGCTCAGCCGCGGCGCGGCAAGCGCTGTTTTTGTGGATTCCTCCCGTGATTCCATTGAAGTGGTGCGGGAAAATTTGAATACAACGCAGCTCGCTCAGAGCGCGCAGGTGATACAGATGGATAGCCTCGCCTTTCTAGCCGGCCAGTGCGGGCCGTTTGACATTGCTTTGCTTGACCCGCCCTATGGCGCGGGGCTCGTGCAAAGGGCTCTACCCATGGCGGCGCGCCGCATGGCGCCTGGCGGCGTAATGATCTGCGAAGCCCCGGCAAAGGAGGATTTGCCCGAGCAGGCGGAGGATTTTTGCCTGCTGCGGCGGTATTCCTATGGGCGGATTTCGCTTGCGCTTTATCGCAGAGAGGGGAGGGAGCATGAGAATCGCAGTCTGCCCGGGCAGCTTTGACCCGGTTACGCTGGGCCATCTCGATATCATCCGCCGCTCCTCTAAGCTGTTTGATAAGGTAATTGTTGTTGTTATGGTGAATTATCATAAGAAAGACAGCAGCTTTACGGCAGAGGAACGGGTGCAGCTGCTACACCGCTGCACCGGCGATATTGAGAATATTGAAATTGATACATATAATGGCCTGCTTGCCGATTATATGCGCGAAAAGGGCGCTGTTGCAATTGTAAAAAGGCCTGCGTGCGGTATCAGATTATGAATATGAATTCCAGCAGGCGCTGACGAACAAGCGCCTCAATCCAGAAGTAGAAACGATTTTTTATCACCACCAGCGCTGAAAATATGTTTTTAAGCTCCAGCGTCGTTAAGCAGGTCTGTATGTTCGGCGGAGATATTTCAACGTTTGTCCCCTCGGAAATTCGGGAAGATATCATTGACCGTTTAAAACAGGGTTGAACCTGTCTATGATTTGGAAGGGAAGGATGTGTCAGTATGAGCAGTGTCAACATTGCCGAATTGTTGGATCAGATGGATGAAGTAATTGAAAACGCAACTGCCTCCATGTTATCAAGCAAGCGGTATATCGACATTCCCGCGATGCAGGAGTTGATCGCACAGGCGCGGGAAAATTTGCCCACGGAGATTGAACAGGCCACGCAGATTGTGCGTGACCGGAGCGCGATTCTCAGGATGCAAAGCAGGAGGCGCATGAAACGCAGGAGGCTGCCATCCGCAATGCGGATAATCTGCGCGAAAACGCTCGCCGCGAGGCTGGAAGCGCTCACGAGCAAGGCCCGTTTGGAAGCGGATACGATGATGGAAAAAAGCCCGCCGCGATTCCAAGGCGATGATGCAAAAGGCGCAGGATGCGTCGGATGACATGGTTGCCAAGGCGGAGGAGAAGGCCAAAGCACTTGTTTCTGAGGATCAGATTACCAAAACTGCAACCGCGAAGGCTAACGAAATGCTCACCAGCGCCCGCCATCAGTCACAGGAGATGCTGGAGAACGCACAGGCCAAGGCACGCGAGGCGACGGAAACCGCTCAGGCTCGAGCGACCGCCTTGCTGGAGGATGCGCAAACCAAATCAAAGGATATGGTGGAAACCGCACAGGCCAAGGCTGCTCTCTTAACTAAGACGGCAAACGAACAGGCGGAGGAGGCGATCTCTCAGGCACAAAAGTGGTCGCACGATATGCGCACGGGTGCGAGTGAATTCGTCGAGCGGATTATGCGCACGTCAGATGAGCAGCTCACCCAGTATGTCAATGAAATCCGCAGGGCGCGCCAAAGCCTACGCGCTTCTGGCAAAGTGGAGGAGGAGCCTCAACCCGAGCCAAAGCAGGACGCTCAAAAATAATCTGCTCTTTCAAACATATAATAAGACGGGCCGCAGCCGGGGGAAGAAACAATCACGGCTTGCGGCCCATTTTTTAAATGGGAGGAGTTCGTATCCGTCGTGTTACATTGCACATTTGGGGAAAAGCAAGCGGGCGCTTCCTATAGGACCAGGCCAGGCGCCTATTTGATTGCAGTGAGCGGCGCTCAAATCGCTTCAATCCGCACACCCAAAGGTTTCTTTCTGCCCGGCGGCGGTGTGGAGCCAGGTGAAACGCATGAGGCCTATATTCTGCGTGAATGTTTGGAGGAAACAGGCTTTCTGGTTCAGGTAGGGGAATTGTTAGGCTCTGCGGAAAGCTATCTCATGCATGAAAAAATTGGAGCTTTTCATCCAGTGCAGCATTATTATGCGGGCGCCTTTTTGGAATTCGTTTGCGCTCCGGTGGAATTAGACCATACGCTGGTATGGCTGCCCTGCGAAAAAAGCCGCCGAGCAGATGAACGTAGAGCAGCAGGCCTGGGCTGTCCGTAAAGCGTTGGAGAAGCTAGCATGGATGAAGGAGCATATTGAATGAAAATATTGGTTTTATTCACCGGCGGCACGATCGGCAGCACAGTTGACGGCGCAACCGTCCATACGGATCCGGCTGCGGCCAGCCGTTTGCTATCGCTGTATCGGGCGCGGTTTGGGGAGGATGTTTTGTTTGAAGTGCGCAGGCCGTGCAACTTGCTCAGCGAAAATGCCACGCCCGAGCTGTGGTCTCTTTTGGAGCGATCGGTGCGGGAGGAGGAGCTGGCCGTTTACGATGGAGTCATCATCACACATGGCTCGGATACGCTGCCCTATACCTGTGCCGCACTCGCTTTCCTGCTGCGGGATGTGCCGATTCCATTGGTGCTGGTCGCAAGCAATTATTCCCTTGGGGATAGCCGCAGCAACGGCCTTGCAAATTTCCGCAGCGCAGTCGAGCTGATCGCTTCCCGTCAAGTTCGGGGTGTGTTCACCGTGTTCCAGGATGAAAAAGGCGCCAATCGTGTGTATCTTGCCGCCCGCATTCAGGAGGCGGACACGGCCCGCGATCAGTTTACAAGCTATGGCGGCGTAGATTTTGGGGAAATCCGGGGCGGAAAATTTGTGTGGAACGAACATCCTGACAATCCTTCGCCAAGTGAGATCAATCAAATCCCTGCACGCCTGCTGCCCGCAAATTGGGTGTTTCAGGAGCCGGTGCCCGCGTTGCGGCCCTATCCGGGGCTTTCTTACCAATGGATTCGCTATGATCCTCAGCCGCGCGCTCTGCTGCACTATCTCTATCACGCTGCTACTGCCTGCACACAGGGGAAAGCTTATGATTTAACGCATTTTCTACAGGAATGCCAAAGCAAGGGGACGGATTGTTACCTCGCGCCTTTTAAAGCAGAAGGAGATGCGTTGTATGAAACGAGCCGGGCATTGCTGGCCACGGGGGCAATCCCGCTCTACCGGATTTCCTTTGAGGCGGCGTATGCCAAACTAACGATTGCGTATAATCAGGGGGAACACTCCTCAAAAAGGTTGATAGAGCAGTGCATCGCGTTTGAACGGCTTCCAGAGAGAGCGGTTTAAGATGCGAGATGTATAAAACAGCTTTATTGGCCGAAAGTGTCATTATACTTTCTCTGACCCTGATGCCCTGAAAAAGCACCATCAAAAGCCCCCAATTTGCCTTACAGAGGCAAACTGGGGGCTTTACGTGCCCGGCGCTACGGATTTTCTCATAACCAGTTTTCGCAATGAGCGTTTTTCAATGCATCCATTTTGGGGCTTCGCCGTTTCTTATTTTTTCTGCCGTTGGAGTTGATCATTCCAATCCAATTCATAGCTCGGGTTGCCATATTGAAACAGAATCTGGCTATTGATCCTGCGGATCAGATTTTTTGGCAAGGGCAACGCGGTTTTCTGCATAGTTTACACCAAAAGCATCCAAGATGGGCTTGAACTGTTCCCACCGCGCCAGGAAGCTCTTGAAATCCCGTTTTTCCTTCGGTGACCAGGCTACCTCGCTGAGCGCTTGCATGCGCGGGAAGAGGAAAAGCTCGAGACGACGGACCGAAGGAATTAACTCCGTCCACACCTCCGCCTCCACACCCAGCACATTTTTTACGCTTTCCGGGTGGATGCCGCCCTGTACGGGTTCGAATTTGTATGTATTCTGTAAAGGCCGCTGCGCATAGGTCATGTCAAAGTAAAAGGCTTGGTGGCGGCTCATAATCATTTCGCCGCCCTCATTGATGTATTTTTCCGCAAATTTGTCGCGCTGCGGCGTCCAATACTGGCCGATGACGGATTTGTCGAGATTTTCGGCCTGGAGCGCTTCGTTCCATACGATTAGCCGTTTGTCCTTCTCCTTGAGATGAGCTGCAATACGGTTGTTGAATAACCCCTGTAACTCCTCCACATCCTTTAGGCCATGCGCTTTGATGGCCTTTTGGCAGTGCGGGCAGGTTTTCCACTCGTCCTTCGGCGCTTCATCGCCGCCAATGTGGAAATAGGGGGGCGGGAAAGAGGGCAGAATTTCATCCAAAACATCGAAGATGAATTCGTAGGTGCTCTCCTTGCCTGCGCAGGCGGGCGGTTCCAATCCTTCCAGCCCAGCGTTTTTTCCGGGATGGTGCTCCCGTAGAACCAATGCACCTCGCTTGGGATTTCACGGCAGGCGAGATAGGGGTAAGCGGCGATTGCGGCGGCAAAGTGTGCGGGCATATCGACTTCCGGCACAACCATGATAAATCGCTCGGCAGCATAGGCCACGATTTCACGGATCTGCTCCTGCGTGTAAAAGCCGGGTGCGTAGGGCTTTCCCTCCAGCCGTTTGCTTTTCCAGCCGTACAGCTGTGTATCCTTGCGTTTAGAGCCGATCTCCGTGAGCAGCGGATATTTTTTGATTTCAATGCGCCAACCCGCATCGTCCGTCAAATGCCAGTGAAAAACGTTGAGCTTGTGCATAGCCATAAAATCGAGATAGCGCTTCACATAGTCCACGCTCCAAAAGTAGCGGCTGGAATCCAGCATCATGCCGCGCCAACGGAAGCGAGGCGCATCTTCGATTTTGACACAGGCCATGGAGAGTGTTTCCGCGTTTTTGGAGACGTCTAGCTTCAAAAGTTGGCGTAGGGTTTGGACGGCGTAAAATGCGCCGGCGGGTGTGGAGGAGAAAACCGCGATGCCGCTTTGCGTGCAGTCGAGCTGATAGCCTTCTTCCGGGATACGAGTGTCATATAAGAAGCGGATGTCGGCCATTTCATTGCCCTTTTGGAGGGAAAGCGGGCGGCTTTTTCAACGAGATCCTTAAAAAAAATGGAATGTCTCTTCTAACTCCGGCGCAAAATAGCAGGAGGTATCCTGTGTGAGCCTGAATGTGCCGGTCAACTGGGATACTTTTTTGGGCAGGGGAATCAACTGGATCATAAGTCCTCCTCAAAACTACTGGATTGAATTTTATACTCAAAATTAGCGTTGTTGCTTTGCCACTGCTTTTTTAACCTTAGCGTCGTCAATCAAATTATGCAGGCCTGCCCAGTGTAGGTGCCGGCGGTTAAACCAGAGGGAATAGCCCTTTGCGCGCAGGGCGCCCGGCATTGCCTGCTTGAGCGTTGCGGGGTGTTCCACGCCGTATACGGACAGCAGGCGGTAATAATCCTCAAGCTTTTTGCTGAAAGTGCGCCCAGCTTCTGTTCTCCGGCGCTGTCCAGGCAATTTCTGCAATGGCGCCTAAACGTGGATATGTGCAGTAATCAGCCTTTTTCATATTAGGCACATATTCCGTCCAGAGCGGCGCTTCCAAGCCAAGCAAATTTTTGGCCGATGCTGCATCGATGTGGGGAATTTCCGGCGTGTTTTCATAGGTTGCTCGCAGGTTGAACCAGCCGTAAGGCAAATCAAGATAGTAGGGGAAAGATACGGAGTTTACCATGCGGCGGCCCGCTGTGATTTCTGCCTGGGTGTTTTTCGGCATGCCACACATCTGCCATATGATATCGCGGTCGAGCCACTGCGTGGCCTCCACAGAATCCCAGTTCCACATCATGGAAGCAACGCCTTTTTTCTCTTTTAAATACCGGCTGACGCGGCTCATGAAGAATTGCTGAAGCTCCTCCTCATCCTTCAATCCGGTCTTTTTCATGAAGGCTTGGCAGTGGGGGCAGAGCTGCCATCGCATTTTGACAACTTCGTCGCCTCCGAGATGAAATACCCATCCGGGAACAGCGGAATTAACTCATCAAGCACGTCAAAAATAAATTGATAGGTGCTTTCCTTTCCAGCGCATAGAATATCATGCTTCACGCCCCAATGTGTTGCCACGGGCAGTGAGCGGTTAAAGCAACTCAGCTCCGGATAACAGGCGATGGCGGACTGCATGTGGCCGGACATGTCAATCTCCGGGATCACCTTGATGTGTTTGGAGTGCGCGTAGGCGACTACTTCGCGGATGTCCTCCTGTGTATAAAAACCGGAATGGGGGCGAAAGCCAAAATTCGTGTGGGAGCGTTTGGAGCCAAACTCCGTCAGGCGCGGATATTTTTTAATTTCCACGCGCCATCCTTGATCCTCTGTTAGATGCCAGTGAAAAATGTTGAGCTTATGTACCGCCATGAGATCTAGGAAGTGCTTTACCTCCTCAACCGGATAGAAATACCGGCCGACGTCGAGCATAAAGCCGCGGTAATGATAGAGGGAGCGTCATTGATGCTGAGGCTTGGAATTTTGCAGCCATTGGTCAGCAAGATTTGCTTCAACGTTTGCAGCGCGTAAAAGAGACCGGCCTCCCCGGCGGAAGAGATGCAGATCTCCTGCTCGGAAACCTCTATCCGGTATGCCTCAGGATCCCCTTCTTCCATTCGGGCGAGCACAAGCCGTGTTGCTCCCTCGGACTGAGTCAATCCGAAATGAAAATTTTTCTTTAAAAAAGATTGGAAGTCTTCCAGCGCAGCTTGCGCAAGCACAGAATTGACCAGTGCGGTTTCGGCGGAAAATGGAAAGCAGCCTGCGCCTTGGTGGATCGTTATATCCTTTGGTTCAGGGATGATATGCATCATTCGTTAAGCCACCCTCAAAAACTTTATTTTATACCATTATAGCAATGATTTGTGGCAGGTGCAAGCGGCGGAGCGCGGAAAGCATTCGCCAGAAGAGATTTTTCAATTGCTTCCATTCATAAATTCCTCTGTTTTGCTCAAACTAGAGTGGACATCAATCGGTGCATAGGCCGCAATTGCCAGCCTGCCCGTTGTCCATGAAGGGAGGTGAACGGAATGTCCCAGCAGAACCAGAACAACCAGAACAATCAGTTCAACAACCAGCAGAACCAGAACAATCAGTTTAACAACCAGAATAACCAGCAAAATCTGAAGAACAACAAGGCGAAGCAGCAGGCGAGCAACAGCCGCAACCAACAGAACCAGCAGAATCGCCAGAATCAGAACTTCCAGAACCAGCGGCAGGAAAATGAAAATCAGTTTTAACCATTGATTTTAACAGCCTCTGTTTCAAACGCAACCATACGCTAATCCGGGAAGAACCGGCCGGTGCACATGCAGCGGCGGGTTCTTCCAATTTTTATCCTGTTTTTTATTGCAACGTTAAAATCTGCATATTAGAACATTGACTTCTTTCAATTTGTTTGGTATTATAAAAAATACAGCATATTGCATATGAATTATTAAGAATAATATATTTTATTGTGCTTAAATTTGGCGTTATCAAATAATAGAAATGGGGTTGAGAAAATGAAAAAACATGGGTTTCGATGGCTTTCCTTCTGCATGGCTATTTTCATGGTGCTCTCAATGGCAGCCTGTGGTGGCGGCGGGGAAACAGACACGTCATCCGGGGAGAGCGGTCAGCCTGTTGCCTCAGCGGCGGGCCAAGGCGAAACACTGGGCGAGGTGGAAAGCGGGTCGGCAGAGGAGAGCGCCTCTGTGTCCGATCCATCCACAGCTACTGTGCCTTCGGAGGAGGGCTCCGCAAAGCAGGGAAGAGCGACCCGGCGCCTCTCAGGCGGAACCGACCGGGGCGCCGCAGGCTGAAAGGCTGCCGTCCACAAAAGCGGAAATTCTTGCGCTGTATACGACTGTGATGAACAAGGCTAAGGCGGGAAAACCCGGCTTTAAAAAGGTGGAGTATCAGGAAATCACCAAAAAAGAATTTGACAGTAATGCTGTTAACTGGGTTTTAGATCAAGCGGGGAATTATATGACAAGCCCCGAAAAGGCCAATGCCAATCCGGCAATCAATCAAAAGGGCGGGGATATGACATGGTTCCCGGTATATAATGGAAGTGCTGGTTGTTTGATCGCGCAGGGTGATGCAGATAAAGCGATTCAAAGCGCGAGTTGCACAAAGCTTGATAACGGCAACTATAAACTCGTTATTAAGCTGAGGCCGGAAACAAACCCTGAGCCTTTGGCAAGTTACCATGGGAAGATGTGCTCGCCGCTGTCGAAAAAAGATATTGATAATGAATTGGATAAATTATCAATTTTAATCCGGGTGGATCATTACGCCGTGAAGTACCGCGATTGTACGGCAACCCTGATTTGCAACCCCAAGACAAATCAAATCGTATCGCTGGAGCAGATCATGTATTGTGACATTACGGCAAAAGGGCGTATCAAGGTTTTGTTTATGGATATTGACGGAGGAGCAACGCTGCGCAATACCCTGAAGATAACAAACTTCCGGTATTAGCCCATATTCATTGGAAAGCGCCCCGCCTGCGCGGGGCGCTTTTATACTATCTATCAATAGCGGATATTCCATTTCTTTATCCACGAAGGCGGCGTTTGTTTTGCCAATCATTTTCTGTTGACATCCAGAACATTTGCGCGTATACTAGCTGTGAACAAATGTTCTAATACGCTTTCAGGGATGTAATGACGATGGATCTTTTTGATAAACTGCGTATCCTTGCCGACTCCGCGAAATATGACGTCGCCTGCACGAGCAGCGGGGTAGATCGCTCCTCCTCCGAGGGGGGCGGCTTCCGTATCGGCAACGCGGCCTCCTGCGGGCTTTGCCACAGTTTCGCGGCGGATGGTCGGTGCATCTCTCTTTTGAAAGTGCTTATGAGCAATGCCTGCGTTTATGACTGCCAGTATTGCGTTAACCGTTGCTCCAATGATGTGCCTCGTGCAACCTTCACGCCCAAAGAACTTGCGGAGCTGACGATCCATTTTTATAAACGCAACTATATTGAGGGGCTGTTTTTGAGCTCCGGTGTGATCAAAAATCCGGATTACACCTGTGAGCGCATGATCGAAACGCTGCGCATCCTGCGGGAGGAATATGGCTTTGGCGGCTATATCCACGCCAAGGCGATCCCCGGTGCGGATGACGCGCTGCTCTCCCGCCTTGGCCAATTGGCGGACCGCATGAGCGTCAACATCGAGCTGCCCTCACAAAAAAGTTTAAAGCTGCTCGCACCCAACAAATCAAAAACAGATATTCTCCGCCCGATGGGCCTCATCAGCACGCGCATTGCGGAAAACACGACGGACCTCGTGCGCTACCGTCACGCGCCAAAATTTGCGCCCGCAGGGCAGAGCACGCAGATGATCGTGGGCGCGACGCCGGAAACGGATTATACAATCCTGAACCTTTCCGCCGCGCTCTACAAAAAATATGGCCTCAAGCGTGTGTTCTATTCCGCTTATATGCCGGTTTCCAGCAACCCGCTTTTGCCCGCGGTGGATACCAAGCCGCCGCTTCTGCGTGAGCACCGGCTTTATCAGGCAGATTGGTTGCTGCGGTTTTATGGCTTTTCGGCCGGGGAGCTGCTCGACGAAGCACATCCAAATTTTAACCCTTATATTGATCCCAAATGCAATTGGGCGCTCAACCACATGGCGCTTTTCCCGGTAGAGATTAACACCGCGCCGCAGGAAATGCTGCTGCGCGTGCCCGGCATCGGCGTCAAAAGCGCCAAGCGGATTGTTGCCGCCCGCCGCGTTGGCAGGCTCGATTTTGCGGGGCTGAAAAAGATCGGCGTTGTGTTAAAGCGCGCGCAGTTTTTTGTGACCTGCAATGGGCGCATGGCGGAGGGACTCAAAGTAACACCCGATCGGGTGCTGCAATCGATGCTGTCGGAGCGCTCCCGGCAAATGCTACCGACGCTTTCGGATGAGCCGGAGCAGTTGAGCCTGTTTCAACACGAGGTCACAAGGGAGGATGTGATGAAATGCCTGACCGGGCAAATGTAGCCTACTGCTATGATGGTTCCTTTGAAGGACTGCTGTGCTGCATTTTTGAGAGTTTCGAGAAAAAGGAACGCCCTGTTTCCATTCAACCGGAAGGTATGGGGCAATTAACACTCTACCCGCCGCGCGCGGTGCAGACAGAGCTTTCGAAGGCGCGTCGCGTGGAAGCGGGGCTTCGCCGGAAAGCCTCCGATGAATCCTACCGATTGGTGGAGCTCGGTTATTACTCCTGCCACGAGCAAAAGGAGCTTTTACTGCTTGATTTTACGCGCCTTGCGATGCGCTATGGAAGAAGAGCGCTCTCCATGCTCGCGGATGATACGGTAAACGAGCTGACCCGCGCTGTGCAGAAGCTGACGAACAGGCGCACCAGTTCAAACAGTTTGTGCGCTTCTCGATTGGGGACAATGGCGCGATGTCCGCTGTGATTGAGCCGAAGAATTTCATCTTGCCGCTGATCGCGCCGCATTTTTGCGACCGGTATCCATGTGAATCCTTTTTGATTTTTGACGAAACGCACGGTGCTGCGTTGGTTTCTACGCAGGGGCGGTACGCAATTGTTCCGGTAGACGGTTATGAACAGCCGAAAGCGGGAGAGGAGGAACGCAGGTTCCGTGCGCTGTGGAAGCTATTTTACGATACGATTGCCATCGAAGGGCGATATAACCCGAAATGCCGGATGACCCATATGCAGAAGCGGTTCTGGAAGCATATGACGGAGCTCAATGGGGAGGGGAGATTCCTATCATAAAAACGCTGCCGATGAAATAGGGAATCTATTTATCTGGCGGTTAATCTGCGATAGGGGCACAAAAAATAGCCGGCAGCCAGTAGCGCTGCATGGTTTGACATCCTCTTTAACCTGCATTATACTATATTCTTCAGAAATGATGGGGATGTGTAAACGCGTGAAACGAGAAGAAAACCACACAGGAAAGATTTAACCGTATGACGCAGACACCGGTGAAAAAGCTCGTCTGCACGCTTGCGGTGCCTACGATCATCAGCATGTTGGTGACCTCTTTTTATAATATGGCGGATACCTTTTTCGTCGGCCGCATCGGCACGAGCGCCACGGGTGCGGTGGGCGTGGTGTTTTCCCTAATGGCGGTGATTCAGGCGATTGGCTTTACCTTCGGCCATGGGTCGGGCAACTATGTTTCACGCGCGTTGGGGCGGCAGGATATGGAAAACGCCTCGCGCATGGTATCCACCGGCTTTTTCTCAGCGCTGTTTTTTGGTGCGGGCGTGAGCGTGCTGGGGCTGATCTTCCTTGACCCGCTGGTGCGGATCTTGGGCGCCACTCCGACGATCTTGCCCTATGCACGTGGTTACGCGGCTTATATCCTTCTTGGCGCGCCTTATATGACAGCCACCTTTGTGCTCAATAACCAACTGCGTTTCCAAGGCAGTGCCATGTATGCGATGGTAGGGGTCATCAGCGGAGCGGTGCTTAATATTGCGCTGGATCCGTTATTCATCTTCACCTTCCGCCTCGGTGTGAGCGGCGCTGCAATTGCTACAATCATCAGCCAGTTTATCAGCTTTTGCATTCTGCTTTATGCTTCCTCAAGGCGCGGGAATATCCGCATCCGCTGGAGGGATTTTACACCGAAATGGGCCTTTTACCGGGAGATCCTGCGCGGCGGCCTGCCTTCTTTCTGGCGGCAGGGATTGGCGAGCGTGGCAACGATGTGCCTGAATTTGGCGGCGGGCCCGTTTGGCGATGCGGCGATTGCAGCGATGTCGATTGTGTCGCGCGTCGGGATGTTCGCAGGCTCCGCGTTGATTGGATTCGGGCAGGGCTTCCAGCCGGTGTGCGGCTTTAACTATGGCGCGCAGCTTTATGGGCGCGTTCGCAGAGCCTTTTGGTTTTGCATCCGTGTGGCGACTGCTGTGCTCCTTTTGATCGCCGGAATAGGCCTTGTTTATGCGCCGCAGATTATTGCGCTTTTTCGCGATGATCCTGCGGTGATCGAAATTGGCGCTGCGGCGCTTCGCTTTCAATGCTTGACCTTCCCGCTTAACGGTTGGATCATCCTTAATAATATGATGCTGCAAACGATTGGCAAGGCCGCGAAGGCTACAGTGCTCGCAATGGCGCGTCAAGGCCTTTTCATGCTGCCTGCTCTGCTGATTCTCACGCCGGTTTTCGGCCTGCGAGGAATTGAGTGCAGCCAGCCGGTCGCCGATATTGCCACTTTTCTGCTGGCCATACCGATGGGCCTGAGCGTCCTGCGGGAAATGCGTGTGCAGGAAAGCGCGATGAAGCTGGGAGAATAGAAAGGTTTGGCAGAGCGCTTTATAGGGGCTGCGCCACATAGTCATACAAAAAACGCACCTTGAAGGGGCCTTTAAGGCTCCATTCGCAGGTGCGTTTTTCTATGTTTTGGGATAGTTCAGCAAGCCCTAAGCCGCATCTATTCCTTGCTGTGTTGGAACGCCGTTTCCCACTCGGCCGGCCGGAAGCCGGCGAGCACAAAATCTTTTCCTATTAGAATGGGGCGCTTGACGAGCATGCCATCCGCTGCAAGCAACTCCAGCTGCTCATCCTGCGCCATGTCCGGCAGCTTATCTTTCAAGGCGAGCGCCCTGTAGGCAAGTCCGCTCGTGTTGAAAAAGCGCTTGAGGGGAAGATTGCTTGTTTGCAACCATTCCCGTAGCTCGGCTTCCGTGGGATTTTGTAGCTTAATATCCCGCGTTTCATAGGGGATTTCGTGTTCGTCTAGCCACTGTTTTGCTTTTTGGCAGGTGGTGCATTTAGGGTACCAGAGAAAGAGCATAGAAGCAGCCTCCTTGTTGCAATCGTATGATTTTGTTAGAGAAGAGAAGGTTGCAGTCAGCTAATCTTCTCCAGCATAATATTCAAAATTTCCTCGTCCGTTTCGCGCATTCCATCGCGCCCAATCCGGCCAACGCCCCGGATGGTATCCTCCACATCTCCGCGGACAATTCCGTCTCCGGGCCGGAAGCTGCGGTTTTGCAGCGCCATGCAGTGGCCTAGGATCGCCGCATCCACTGCGGAGGCAATTTTGGCCGCGCAGGAGGCCTTGGCCCCGTCGCACACAATGCCGGAAACATTGGCGATCGTGTTGGTGATCGTATCGCAAACGGCCTCGTAGGAGCCGCCGTAGAGGTAGGTGATTGCTGCCCGCTGCCCACTGCCGCGCTGACCGCCCCGCAGTAGGCGGAGAGGCGGCCGAGGCCCGTTTTTTGGTGAATGGCAATCAAGTTGCTTAGCACAAGCGCGCGGTAAAGCTGCTCCCGCGTTGCGCCGATGTGCTGGGCATATTTAATCACGGGCAGCGAGGCCGTCATGCCCTGATTGCCGCTGCCGGAATTGATCACCACCGGCAGCACGCAGCCGCTCATGCGCGCGTCGCTCCCGGCGGCGGGGAAGGCGCGCGCCACATTTTTAATATCATCGCCGTAGCTTTTCAGCAGTGTCACACCCACGCTCGCACCGTAACAATGCGCAAGCCCCTCCTCAGCGATTTTGAGATTGTAAGTGATCTGGCGATCCAGGATTTCCTGGACTTCTTCGATTTGCACCGTGCATGCAAACGCATAAATATCCGCCACGTTGAGCGATTGATAGTCCGCACAGGGCTCGTCTTTCTGCTCATCGGGCTGTGCCGTATAGAGCGGCTCGCTGTCGCGCTCTACGCGGATGATGCGGGTGTGCTCATCCCGGATTTCAACCATCGCCGTGTGCGCTTCACTCTCCGCTGTGATACGGATATGCAGGCAGGAATCGCTGCGCAGCAATTCTGTTTTGCACATACCGCTTTCCAGCAGGCGGCGCGTCTGCTCCACATCCTCCGGCTGCACGCAGGAGAGCACCTCCAGTTCACGGTCCGCGCGGCCCGCAACCGCGCCCAGGATCGCGCTTGCCTCAATGCCGCGCAGGTCGCCGGTGGTGGGCACGATCACGCTCTTCACGTTTTTGATGATGTTGCTGCTGCAAGCGGCGATGATGCGCTTGGGCATTTCGCCCAGCACCCTGCGCGCCACGGCAGCGGCATAGGCGATTGCAATTGGCTCCGTGCAGCCCAATGCTGGCACGAGCTCCGCGCGCAAAATTTGCAGATAGGTTTCATAGTGGTTGCAGGTTTTGTTTTTACAGTCTCCGGGGTTCAAATCGTCACCTCATTGTTTTTCGTTTTCAGTTTCTCTTTTGGAACCGCTCTGGTTGCTTGTTTAGTTTATCGCAATTGTGTTGGGAATGCAAGCGTTCGCCGCCTAGGCTCAAATGGAAAAAGGGAGGATGGAAGGAAAATAGCATTGACAAAACAATCCAGTTTCATATACTATAATCATACATTATCATCAAATACAGGGTAAAAATCATATGGATTTGGGGAAAGAGATGGATTTCTAGGTAAATAAATATTTAAAAATAGAGAGATTGGGTTGGGAAGGCATAAAAAATGGTGGAAAGCAATTGCATGTGTCGGATGTTCGCTCCTTGTGCTCGCATCATCTCTGCTGGCGGCTTATGGCTTCGATGCAGAACGATGCTATGCGGTTTTAGCGGTGAAGGACGCGGAGCGGATAATGGTTGATTTCGGATATCCCCAAAATTTATTGCATACGATGAAGGATGCGCAGAAATTGGAGTTAGCCTCTAAAATCAAAACTTGCCCCGAATCGGTATCGCTCCAAACAGTTGTCAGCCCAATTGATGAATTGAGCATGATGGAATTGCTGGTAAATGCTACGGATGAGCAGTTGCGATGCGTCGGCTTCCGTGAAGAGGATATAATGATGAACCGGCAGATGATTACAAGCATGCGGGCTATGACAAATGAGGAACTGGCAGAATATTATGGAAAAAATGATGAAGAAATCAAGCTGTTGAGAATGGCGATGGAGCAGCAATCAGATTATCAAAGCCCGGAACAGGTGAAGCAGGAGGACCAAGTCACAACTTCAGCCTCCCTCATCAGCACTTCCACATTAAAATATGCCTGGGTAATCTACGATAACCGGGCGGAAACCAAAAAACCGGTTTCTTATTTTTGTGCATATTGGTTTTCAATGGATGTCAGATCCCATTGTGTCCGTATTGAAAGATAAAATTGCGATCTCCTGGGGCTGCGATATGGATTCTATGAATGAAATGTGTGAAGTGGAATTGAGAGGGCCAAATCAAAGCTCCGTCCGGACCGCGCAGATGGAGGTTGTTCCAAACAAAGGGCTGGTCTTCACCTTTTGGCAAAGGGCGTCCCACGGCTTGTTTTTTGATCTGATTTCATCCGGCTACGCCGCCTGTACGGTTTTTCAAAATTCCAGAAGAGATCTCTCGGCCCGCATAGAATCAAAATATGGGCATGGCGTGTTTACGGTAACAGGCGGAGGCGTATCAATCGGAGTAGGGGAAGGCGGGGTAGGTATAGATTTTGGTTTCGGATTTCGTGAGTCAATCCAGCTTCAAGATGCTTTAAATGTGTAGATTATAAAGTGATTGAGGGGAGATAGGCGGCTGGTTTTCCATGACAAAACGTAGAAAATACATCATATCATCGGCCATTGCCGTGTTGTGCATGTTAGGCATCATTGCCATATTGGTTTTGATAATGCAGCATCAGAAAAATGCCCTATCAATTTACCCGCTTCCTTTGAGCAGCAATGGGCGCTTCGGAATCACGGGCAGGCAATCGAAGGGATCAAGGGCCGCAGCGAAGTGGACCTCAATATTCTGAAAGCGTGGGAAATAACCAAAGGCTCGCCGGAAGTGCTCGTAGGCATTCTGGATACCGGGCTCCAGATTGAAAGCCCGGCGCTTTCAGCCAGCATTTATAAAAACCCCGTTGAAAAGCAAAATGGGCGCGACGACGACCAGAACGGTTATATCGACGACCTCCATGGCTGGGATTTCTTCGGCGGCAGCGCATCTGTTTTTGACAGCTATCTCCACGACCATCACGGCACCTATCTTGCGAGCATCATTGCGGCCTCCCACGCGGAGGGTTCCCCTATGGCCGGCATTGCGCCCGGCGTGACCATCGTGCCGCTGAAATTCATGAGCGGCTCTTCGGGCGACC